>Ga0210406_10000552_pt1 | contig 50439 bp, 35 predicted proteins | sample IncBWC30MmetaG_FD_155454 | JGI IMG/M metagenome (GOLD analysis project Ga0210406, IMG submission 155454) | Forest soil microbial communities from Barre Woods Harvard Forest LTER site, Petersham, Massachusetts, United States - Inc-BW-C-30-M | ecosystem: Environmental > Terrestrial > Soil >...
CAAACTACGTGTGGTAACCAGACGCTCCTATGGATTCCGCACTTACGACGCCATGGAAATCGCGCTTTATCATACCTTGGGCCGACTTCCGGAACCGGAATCCACCCACACTTTCTGCTAGGCAGGCGGAAATACTAGAGATCGCCTTCATACGTGTCCTGTACAAAGCTTTTGCCGTCGTTGTCGACCGCGGTGATTCTGGCGCCGCCGTAGAGCATGATGGCCCATTCGGCACCAGTGTGCCGGTGCAGTTTTCGAATTCCTCCTGCCTCCAGTCTCATGTTTACGCCGGCAAGATCTTTCGAGATGGGCAGCTCTGCGCTCGGTAACCTCGCGCGACCATCCGCCCTTGTAAACGCGCTTATTGGAAAGTGAAAAGTGATACTTAAAAGTCGGCAACTGCCGGTGTCGGTGGGCGGGGGGTAGAAATATATCGGGTTAGCGCGCCGATCAGTCGATTCCTAGGTGCGGGGGGTGTCAGTTGCTGGCTTCTGCCAATTCTCACTCCGGGAACCGACCGCTGCTCGTCAGCAATCGCCACCGAAGATCCTTGACTCGAGAGATCATTCTTTCCATTCTTACCGTCGCTATTCATATCGTTGCGCTCCTTTGATTAGTATTTGTGATTCTGTCGCGTTGTCGTGATCATGAGACCGCAGATCCTCGCCAACACAAGAACCTGCGGCGCAAGTGCGTCAGTAATTAGTAATTAGTTAACGCCAGGTGTTCCCTTCCAATCGAGAACGTCAGCCAACGTCCAAGGGTTTCCAACGATATTGATTTGCAGCTCCCCCTGTTTGTCGATCGTGAACTCGGCTTCGGGGTAGAAGAGGCCGGTGCTTTTGTTTTTATCCGTGTTGTTCAAGTCGATTTCACCTGCGGTCAAGTTATAGGCGCTAGATCGGGTATCCCAGTAGACCTCGCCAAATCGGAGAAGGCGGTTCGTGACAAAGCGAATCTTCCGCCCGGTTGGCGTGGGAATCACCTGGATGTAACTGCAGTCAAATCCCAGGGTCCCGGTGACTTCGATGTGCCCCGCGGCTTTCATCTTGCTGAGCGCATTGACCAACCCCTGGTTCTGGCCTTTCTCGAATGCTTGCACCAGCACCTGCTTGTCCGCCGGAGTGGAGTAATCGTAAATATTTAAGGTGATCCCAAATTCTCTTCCCAACTGAGTGCTTGTGCCCATGGCGGTAGCCTCAATCGTCTCTGGCTTATCAGCAGAGAAACCGGGAGTGCTTACCATCAGCATGCCAAGAATCAGCAAACTGCCAAGGGTAAGCTTGTGAATTCGTGAGGTAACGTATTTGGTTTGTAACATTTGTTTCTCCTTGAAGTGTGTATGTGCCGCGGAAGTTGGTGCTCGCGTTATGCGTGCTGTAGCCTGACTCATGTCGCCGCCGCACATCGCTTTGACTAAAGCAAAGTAAGGGCCAACGCTAAATGAATAAAACTGTTCGGTTTACGTGCGTGAGACGATCACGAGAGTTCGAAAATTTCCGAAATGTCGGGATGACACGAGGCCCCCGGGCGGATTGTCTATCGGTGAAACCGGAGTATGGACTTGCGCGGCAAATGATTGAGTGAAGGCAAAGTAGGACAGCAAAAATCGCAACTCCTTGTGTAGCTATCTCGATTCCCGGTGTTTCGAGATAAGCCGTCCCGTGCATGCGACTTGCTTGCGACGTGAGGAGAACTGTGCGCAATTGGAAATTTCTTGCTCTACCGACCCTGATCGGCCTTCTGGTGAGCCTCCCGGGCTTTGCCTCCGCTCAGGTATCCATCAACATCGGACCCGCGCCCGTTTGTCCAAATGGCTGCTACGATGTCGCCCCGTACAACTGTGCACCCTATGGATCTCACGGCCCGGATTGGTTCAACGGCGGGCTGTTCATCGGAGCCGGCCCTTGGTTTCATGGCCCGAGTGACTTTCACGGCGGCGTTGACAATCGGTTCGACCCACACCATGGCTACCATGGTCCTCTTCCGGAGCAGGGAGACAAGCCCTTCAATCATTTCCGCGGAAACGAGAAGCGTGATGGACGCGGTCAGGCGGCGGGTGGAGGGCGCCACCGCTAGCTCCTTCAGTAGCAGCACCGCGCTTCCGCCCTTTGTCACAGCTAACAATACGGCAGCGTGCTTCGCTTTTGCTTAAAGCAAGCCGCTGTCGTAGCTAGCGAAATCAAAAAGCGCATCATGCGGAAGTTAGCTATTTCTGAACCGCTGCTTTTTGATCTTTAGAGCTTTGATCTTGGAATCCAGCGTCGACTGTGGAATTCCCAGCCGGGCTGCAGCACCCCTCGGACCGGAAACCCTGCCCTGGGTTTCGGCGAGCGCCGCCTCAATAATCTCCCGCTCCTGCGCCGCGAGTTTTTCGGTCAGGGGAGGACTCGCAATGTCGGCGCTGGATTTTCGTCCTGCGAGCCAAGTTTCGTCAACCGAAAGATTTTCCGAATCACAGATAATTACCGAGCGTTCAATCACATTTTGCAATTCACGAATATTGCCAGGCCAAGCGTACGACTGCAGAAGTTCCATGCTTTTCTTTGTGATGGCGGTCACTTTCTTTCCTGCTTTGCTCCCATAGCGATCGACAAAGTACTCCACCAGCAAAGGGATGTCTTCTCTTCGCTCCCGTAACGGGGGAACTTCAATGGGGAACACATTCAGTCGATAGAACAAGTCTTCGCGAAATTTGCCCTCAGCGATAGCCGCTTGAAAATCCCGATTCGTGGCAGCAACTACCCGCACGTCGGTCTTGAAAGACGCATTTCCACCCACGCGCTGAAATTCGCGTTCCTGAAGCACGCGCAACAATGCGATCTGCATCTCTGCCGGCAGCTCACCGACCTCGTCCAGGAAAATCGTGCCACCTTCAGCAGATTCGAAACGGCCGAGACGTCGTTGCGTCGCGCCGGTGAAAGCACCCTTCTCATGCCCGAAGAGTTCGGAAGCAATCAAGTCGCGAGGGATCGCGGCGCAATTCACGCTGATAAATGCTCGCGAGCTCCGTTGCGATCGCTTGTGAATAGCTCGCGCGATAAGTTCTTTGCCCGTACCGGTCTCTCCGGTGATTAGGACGGTGGAATCGGTGGGTGCCACTTTAGCGACCCGCGACAGGACCGCCTGTAAAGCAGGTGATGATCCCACGATCTCTTCGAACATCCTGGTAATGTCTATTTCTTCGCGGAGCGCCAGATTCTCTTTGTACAACTGGTCCCGCAACACACGAATTTCTTCGAACGCATTTTTTATCGTGGTTATGTCCATGACGGCTCCCACGAATTCCAGCTTCGCCGCTCCAGGCGTTAGGACACGTCCCAAGACGTGAACTCTTTTCGCTGAACCATCCGGCATTATTAATCGATGCTCAAAATCCAGATCTTTACCGTGAGCAGCGTTTTCCAGTGCCTCGCGAACAGTTTCTAGGTCCTCGGGATGGACTCGCTCTTGTACAAGCTGCACCATAGGCTTGAGCACGCGACCGTATCCGAAGATGCGAAAAGTCTCCTCTGACCAGAAAAGTTCTCCGGTTGAGACATTCCAACCGAAGCTGCCCGTATGGCTTAATGTTTGGGCTTCAGCCAAATAAGCTTCACTCTTAGCCAGTGCCTCATTGGTTTCCTTGAGCTCTTCAACAGTTTTGCGCAGATCGTCCCGCGCTTCCCTGAGCGACTCTGTGGCTCTGCGTTGTGCCACGCTCAGTGCTCCAACAAACAGGGCTGACATTGTAAAGACCACGAAACGTGCCGTCTCGGTCGGTTTGGCAATTAGTGAATGAACCGGCGGCAAGAAGGCATAGTAGAAAACGAACGCAGAAAGGAGGGTGGCCAGCAATCCAGGGCCGACCCCGCCGTACCAAGCGCTGAACATCACTGCACAAAGGAAAAGCGATACCGGGGCAGATTCCAAGTGAAATGCCGGCCAGTACGTCAGAAGCAGGGCTGCAGCAACCGAGAGCACTGCAATTCCGTATTGCAAAAAGACAGGCGGTCTGCGCCACAATAAAGGATTGGAACTAGGGGTCATAGCGTTTCCGTTGAGAGCGGGTACGAACGCTGCCCAAAAATCTTAGCATTAACACCCAGTTCAACTGCCAAAAGCGAGCCTCCGGCCTCCGGAGGACTGACGCGAGTCTGTCGGACGCACACTCGAATCGGCTCCGAGCGACCACGGACCCACCATCGACCTCGGACCTCGGCGCGCCGACTACCTGATAAAGATGACTGCAGTTTGCCGCGAAGTAGGGAGCGGAAGAACGAGTTCTAAGGATGCGTCTCCGATCCTGCTGACGCTAAAGACGGGTTATCGACGTGTGGATTCCAACAGCCCGGGTGATTGCCTTTCAACGGCCAAACTCTCCAGGCGATTTTGGCTACTTCGCCGCTCTGCAAGTCATTCTACGGACTGCGGATTAGGTGGTCCTCCTTTCTTCCAGAGTGTCAATGTAGTGGCCGCGATCTTGCGTGCTAGCGTCAGACGAGTGCGCCCAAGACGGCAGGAGATGACGTCAATGGTGTCGGCATTATATCCCTGAAAGGCTAGTCGATCGCAGGCTTCGCTGAGTCGTGGAAAAGACAATTAACTCCGCATGGGCGCGAACATGTGTAAGTAGGGCTGAAACTCCTATTAAGGTTTTCACTCGTCGCCAGTTGCATCGCTAATTTCTCAAGCGAACACTCAAGTCTTCGAACAACTGTTGAGGCGACAGGTCTCTGTTCCGAGTTCGTAACGACCATTCCCGAGTTAATCGAATAGTTAACGATTGGCGATCCGCTCCTGGTAACGGTTGTCGCCGGGATCATGCATCTCCAGCGGCATTGTGTCGCAAGCGCGGTTAATTGTCTTGCCAATGCAAGATGCGTCGGCCTTGTTACGAAAATGAGACGGAACTTTTTCTCTTGACTTTTGCCCGCATTGCGGTAGAGTCCGCAAAACTGCGAGTCCCCGCCGCAGCTAGGGCAAGAAACAAAACAAACAGCGTCACCGCATGGAACTCGCTATAGGAATACGATGGCGAGTGCTCGGGGTTAGCAACGTATTGTGTAACTCCATCCATGCAGAATTCCCCCCTTGCAGTTGATTGTGGACCCTGAACTTCCGATGCGCCGAACCGTCGGAACCATGAGAAGGAAGGCGGGTTTCCTTCAATCGATTCGAATCCGTGCACGTCTGCGTAGACAAACTTGCCGCACCGAACTTCTAGCCTCGACGTCGCTCACCAGCAAGCTGGGAAAACCTTTTCTGGGTTCGATCCCTGCCCTGTTATCCGGACCAGTAGATCAGTCCGGACTCGCATCGCAGTGCCTGTCCAGTTAAAAGACAAGCGATCTTGTCGTCACGGCCACCCCCGTCCGTTGAGGCCATTGGCGTTTGTCGAAAGAGATGTGGCGATTCTCTGGCCAAATCACACGCTCTGGCGAGCAAGGCTTCCCCAATTGCTCGCCTCAGCGGCACCAAGCTTTAGTGAGGGTTAAGGGAATGCCAAAACCGGCTGCTCTGGTCATGGCTACGGATCGCGGATTGCGGTTCCGGGCGGTAGAGGCGTTGCGCAGTTCGGGCCTGGTCGATCTCGACCACGACCGTCCCCCGGACTTCATTTGCCTGGCATGCAGCGGGAGCCTGTGCGCGCAGGACATCGACGCGGCCCGGAAAGTTAGCGGGGGCAAACCCGTCCCAATCGTGTTGATGACCAGCAAGGGTTCAGAGGATCTCGCCGTCCAAGCTCTTCGCTACGGCGTACGGGAATATCTCCGCATGCCTTTTTCCCGTCACGAACTCGAAGCCGTGATCGCTTTTCTACAACCACCCGCTAGAACGCAGGGGCTCATTGAAGGCGAGCGCATGGTCGGACGAAGCCAGGCTGTGCAGGGAATAAAGGCCTACATCGAGAGGCTGGCCAGAACCTCCAGCAATGTACTGATCACGGGCGAAACCGGCACGGGCAAGGAACTGATCGCGGAACTGATACACCAGAACAGTCCGCGGGCACATCGGCCCCTCGTCTGCATCAACTGCGCAGCCATACCGGACACTCTTTTGGAAAGCGAACTCTTCGGGTACGAGCGCGGGGCCTTCACCGGCGCCGATGTCGCTCGAGACGGGAAGCTCAAGTTCGCCGACGGCGGCACACTGTTTCTCGATGAGATCGGCGACATGAGCCCATACGCGCAAGCCAAGTTGCTGCGCGTGATCGAGGGCCGCGAGGTTTACCGCCTGGGAGGTCACAAGGCTCAGCCCGTCGACTTTCGCCTAGTCGCAGCGACGAATCGCGACCTGGATTCCCCCGGCATGGAAGACAAGTTTCGCAGGGATCTGTTCTTTCGCGTCAATGTAGCCCGCATTCACCTCCCTCCCTTGCGGGAGCGCAAGGAAGACATCCTCGCCGTAGCTGATTGCTTCCGGAAGGAGAACAACCGCAAGTTTGGTCGAGAGACGTCCGGATTCACGGCGGCGGCGGAGCAAACGTTGCTGGCTCACGACTGGCCCGGCAATATTCGCGAATTGAAGAACGTGATCGAGGCTGCGTTCATCAATCTCAGTCCGGAGTCGACAGCGGTGGAGCTTCCGGCGCTGTTTCGTGAGCCAATCGGGCGAAAGAATGAAATCGGCGTGCCGGAATTGGATCGAATTCTAGGAGCTCTCTCCGAGACTCACTGGAACAAGAGTCAGGCTGCCGAAAAACTGCATTGGTCGCGGATGACTCTCTACCGGAAAATGCTGCGCTACCGGATTTCCGATCTCACCAAGAAGGCTGCGTCTTAAGCGCTCAGAGCCCGACCCTGACCTAACAGCAATCGAAATCTGCATCCGAATGCCCGATCGTTCCGGGTACACAAAGATGTATCTCTGCCAGTGCGCTGTTACACGTCTGTTACGCCGTTTGTGACATCTTGCGTTACACCTGTCCTCGAGGGTCTCGCGTTTTGACTGTCTTCCTGCGGTGAATCCTGCATTTTCACAGGTTGATTCGCTGTGGCCTTGCGAATGCAACCAAGCGCGCGGTGATGCAAAATCCTCCGCCACCGGATGACGATGAACCAGAAGCACGCTACAGCAATATCTTCCGGATTGGCTACAACGCTTTCGAATTTGTTTTGGATTTTGGGCAGTGCTATCCGCCAGGAGCCGAGCAGATGCACACGCGGATCGTGACGAGTCCATCCTCTGCCAAGGACCTCTCGGAATTGCTGCAGGACTCCGTGGGGGCACATGAGGAAAAGTACAGCTCAAAAAGGACCGAGGAATGAGCGACTTCACGGTGGTCAAGGCGGTCACGGACACGCTGCAGCAGGTTCTTGTCGATGGCATTACGAACAATCCCGATCCGCAACTCAATGGCGTCGCCATCGATCTGCGATCTCCAAAGGAAATGCGGGAAGCCCACAATGCCGTCGGCATTTCACTCTGGCTCTATCGAATCACCCGCGACCCGGACATGCTGAACGACCGGCCAGAGCGCATTTCGAACAGTCAGATTCGAAGGTCGGCCCTGCCCATTCATCTCTACTATCTGGTCACACCTCTGGTAGCGGACCCCGGCGACCGGCAGACGCTCATTGGCCGAGTCCTGCAGTTGTTCAACGATCACGCCATCCTGCGCGGCGCCGAGCTGCAGGATTCGCTGGTTGGCAGTCCCGATGAATTCCGCGTCACGCTGGAAACGCTGACTCTGGAGGAGTTAACCCGGGTCTGGTTTTCCCTCAGCGAGCCCTACGACCTCAGCGTCAGCTACGAAGTGCAAGTCGTGAAGATCGATTCCGATTCCGAAGCGGTGCAAACCTCGTCCGTGGTTTCGCGCAAAACCACCTACGCGCAGATTGTGGGGATCAGCTAGATGGGAGTCCGTTATCAAACGCCGGCCCAGGGTTTTGTTTATACCGTCGTGGACGATCTCGAGTTGACCTATCTCGCCCTGATTACTTCTGCGTTGGTGGATGAAGTATGGGGAACACCGCTCGATGCGGAAGCGACGATCACTTCGGACCTGCTAGGCACAGGCGTCAACTTTGCCGATGGCGCTCTGTTCGCGGTGACCGGCTATGCCGAGCTTGTATTTCCCAAACTTGCTACCAAACCCTACACAGTGAATCTGCACATCGTGGCCCCGGGGTACCGGACGGCCGATGTCAAAGTGGTTGTGCCAGCCGGATCTACTCTGCCGTTTGCGTATCCCACGATCGCGATGCGGCCGCTGCCGGTGCGCTTGCAAGGCCGCGTGGTCAAGCAAAGCGACCGCAGCGCCATCGACGGAGCCAAGATTTCCAGCACCGACCCGACTGTGCTTCTTTTGCGCTCCCCTCTGTACTTCGATCACGCGAAGCTGACGACGATCAATGCCTTCTCCTTCCTGGCGGCCGGCCCTCTTCGTAAGCTGGCTGCTCCCGTGCTCAACGGCAGCAGCACAATTTTTCTCAATAACGTTGCAGCCCTAGGCGTGACCCAGACCCTGCAGATCGGCGCAGATCCTCTGGCAGAGCTGGCAGTGATTTCGACGTTGGGTCCCGGTGCCGGGCAAGTGAATCTGAAGACCAGCCTGAATTCCAGCTTCCCCCACCTTACTCCCGTGCAGCAGATGACGCCTACTGGTCCGGGCCCATCCGTCAAGCTGGCCCGCAGTAGTAACGCCGGGGACGGACTCGTGGTTTTGAACGCAGGCCTGCCCACCGATGCGATCCAGGTTCTGGATGGCGCCCAGACTGAGTTCCACCTGCTCAACGCGATTTCCGACAGCTCGGGCTATTACCACGTCAACGGCCTCGCGGGAGTGAAGTCGTTGAAGCTGCAAGCCAGCGCCAGTGGATTCACTACCTCCCCACCAACCCAGTGGTTTCTTGACTACAACAACCCGGTGAATGTGGTCGATTTCCGGCTTAAGCCGTAATCCAGGAGATTTCGCATGCCAGAATACCTAGCGCCTGATGTTTACGTTGAAGAAATAGATAGTGGAAACAAGCCTATTGAGGGAGTAAGCACCAGCTTTACTGGATTTGTTGGCATGACGCAGCGGGGTCCGTCGACTGGCTTGCCGCAGTTGGTGACCAGCTACAGCGATTTCGCCAATCAGTACGGCAGTTACTTCGACTTCGGCCCCACCTTTGCCGGGCACAATTCCCTGCCCTTTGCGGTGGACGGGTTTTTCACGAACCTGGGGAGCGTGCTCTACATCAGCCGCGTGCTCGCTCCCGGAGCGGCGAAGGCAACCACCACCGCATTGGGCGGCCTGGTCACCCGCCTCACGCAGGATACGTCGATGGCGGCGGCGCTTGTGAACCAGATCATGCCGGCGACGCTGCGCGGCATTCAGGTGGGCACGAAGCTTCTCACCCGCATGATCAGGAACGGCATCCCCACGGATTCGGCAACGCTCACAGTCAGCGCGGTTGACCGGAACACCGGCATCGTCAAGTTTGCCCCCGCATTGGCGGCCGTCTTCGAGGCTAGGTACACGACGGTATTCACAGACGTAAACAGCCTCAATGCCGCCGGCGACATCACCGCTCTGGCCAATCCTCTGGCCGTACGCCCCAATACTTTCACCATCACGGCGGCGAACGAAGGCAGTTGGGGAAACAGCATCGTCATCAACGCCTTTCACCAATCCGCGGGCCGCACCCAACTGGACACATTTGTCAGTGGCGCCATCGGCAACAACCAGATCCAACTGAAATCTACCGCCAACTTCTACGTCAATGCCTGGGTGGAGATCGATCGCGGCAACACCAAGCACTATCGCAAGGTGCTGGCGGTCAACGGACCGGTTCTTACGCTGGATGGCCCGGCCATGGTCGCCGGAGATGTGGCTCCCGAACTGGCTGCACCCAACAACATCACTTACTTCGCCACTACAGAATTCCAGCTCACAGTTTCTTCCAACGGCCAGACCGAGCAATACTCCGGCCTCACCGTGGAGAACGTTCCGGGGCGTTACTACTTTGACCAGATCAACAACCTATCTTCGCTGATTCAAGTGGGTGCGCCGCCTGCCTCGGGCCAGCCATTTCTGTTTCCCTCCGGAATCGACGGCGTGCTGATTCCTCTCCTGAACGGCGTGGACGGAACCGCGGCTCCCGGCGACTCGGACTACATTGGCCAGGACAACGGGCCGGGCCAGCGTACGGGAATTCAGGCGCTGATCGACATCGATCCCATCAGCATTGTCGCCGTCCCAGGCATCACCACCCAGGGCGTACAAGGTGCGCTGATCACGCACTGCGAAAGCATGCGTTACCGTTTCGCCATTCTCGATCCGGCGCCCAAATCGGTCAGTCCTCCAGTCAGCGGCGACTTGAACGATATCCAGAATCAGCGCGATCAGTTCGACACCAAGTATGCGGCGATCTACTATCCGCGCATCGTCATCGAGAATCTGATGACCAACACTTCGATGCCGCTGGCTCCGAGCGGGCACATCGCCGGCATCTATGCGCGAGTCGACGATCAGCGGGGAGTTTTCAAAGCGCCGGCCAACGAAATCCTGGGCGGCGCCACCGATCTGGAGATCATCGTCAACAAATCTGAGCAGGAGATCCTGAATCCCGAGCCCAACAACATCAACGTAAATCGGGATTTCCGCCATACCGGACGTGGGCTTCGCGTCTGGGGAGCGCGCTGCATTACCAGCGATCCGGACTGGAAATACATCAACGTGCGGCGCCTGTTTATTTTTATCGAGAAATCAATCGAGCAAGGCACGCAGTGGGCCGTGTTCGAGCCGAACGACTTCCGCCTGTGGGCGCGCATCAGCCAGAGCGTCAGCGCATTTCTGACCCGCGTCTGGCGCGATGGGGCGCTCATGGGACAGAAGCCGGAGCAAGCGTTCTTCGTAAAATGCGACAGCACGACCATGACGCAGGACGACATCGATAACGGCAGGCTGATCATGCTGGTCGGAATTGCGCCGGTCAAGCCGGCAGAGTTTGTCATCATCCGCATCGGCCAGTGGGCCGGCGGTTCATCGGTACAAGAGCTGTGAGCACAGTGAAAACAGCGCATTGAAAAATGCGAGGAGCTGATCTATGGCAACCGGCGATCGCAACGATCCCTATCGTGGATATAACTTCCGGCTGGAGCTGGGCACCGCATCCGTGGCCGGGTTTCGCGAATGCAGCGGCATTACCGCCAACACCGATCCGGTGGAGTACCGCGAGGGGACGGACGTTCCGCTCCATCCCCGCAAGCTCACCGGCATGCGCCATCACGCCAACGTGGTGCTGCGGCGCGGCTTCACCGGCAACAAGGATCTTTACAAGTGGTACAAGACCGTACTCGACGGCGCTCCCGAACGCCGGGACGGCGCCATTGTGCTGCAGGACGAACAGCATCAGGACGTTCTCCGCTGGAATTTTGAAAACGGGTGGATCTGCAAGTGGGAAGGTCCCATGCTGAACGCGACCAGCAACGATGTAGCCATCGAGTCGCTGGAGATTTGCGTCGAGCAAGTGCTGTTGCAGACCTAGCCAGGACGCGATCATCGCAAACGAGCCAACGAGCCAACGATCATCGGCTAAAACATGCCAGTCTACGTCACGCCCGGGGTTTACTACGAGACGGTCGATCTCGACAGCAGTCAGATCAGTTCGGTACGAACTGATATCGCTGCCTTCATCGGAATCGCCGAACGCGGCGCGGTTCAGTGCCCGGTTCCGGTCACGAGCTGGGCACAATTTCAGTCGGTTTTCGGCAACTTCATCTCCCAGGGATACCTGGCGTACTCGGTCAAGGCGTTCTTCGAGAACGGGGGCGACCGCTGCCACATTGTTCGCGTCGCCGCCGACATTGTGACGACTGCCACCGATCCCGCTGCGGTGCAGCCCGCCGACGGCCACTCATCGATCGTGCTCTCGGTTACCGGATTTGTGAAGGGAGCGGTCGTGACTGTGTTCCGGGACGCCCTTCATCAGGCCGACCACTTGTTGCAGGACGTGAATCCGGCGACCCGCGAGCTGATTTGGCAAAAGCCGCTTGAAGCCAGCCTGATGGGAGCACCGCTGACGTTTGCCACGGGCGCATCGGCGGCAAACGGAATGTTCTTTGACGCTGCCGGCAAGGCAACTCTGCAGGTTCAGGCAAACAGCCCGGGAGAATGGGGCAACGCGCTTACGGTCACGACGTCCCACAGCAGCAGCGCTGCTACAAAGACTCGCGACGCGATACAGCCCTCGGCGCGAACATCCTCACTGGTGAGTTCGCTGACCGGCCTGACGGCGGGCGCGCTGATCAAAGCGTTTCAGGATCAGGGCGGCGGCGTGACGGTCACCGAATATCACATCGTGAAGTTGCTCAATCCCAGCCTGGGCATGATCGTCTGGGATACCGCTTTAGCCGCCGCGTTTGACATTACCAACCCTGCCACCAAACCCATTTACTTCGAAACCGTGGAGTTCACCCTGACGGTTGCGCTTCAGGGGAAGGTCAGCGAAGTCTTCACGGGGCTGTCACTCGTGTCTTCCAGCCCCCAATATGTCGAGACCATAGTCAATCAGCAATCGAAACAGATTCAGGTCACGGACCAACTTTCGCCCTCGGCGATTCCGCTGAACTTGCCCGATCCGGGCGCGTCGAATCTTGCGCACGGGACCTTGACCCTGCTGGCTGGGCGAGACGGCATTGCTGCCCTGCAGATGCTCGATTTCAGTGGCATGCCAGGGATCAAGCCGAAGAAAGGTATCGCGACTCTCGAAGACGTCGATGAAGTCGCGATCGTCGCCATCCCGGACATTTTGATTCAGCCCGCACCCGCCGTGCAATATCTTCCACCGTCACCACCCATCATTGATCCTTGTGCGCTGTGTCCTGCCGGGCCGTTTCCCGCCGCGCCGCCGCCCCCGCCGCTTGAAGAAACTGCGCCAGTCTTTACGCTCGACGAGATCTTCTATGTGCAGCAGGCGCTGGTGAATCATTGCGAGGCGATGAAATATCGCATCGCAGTACTCGATCCGCCGCTCTTCTCGCTTGGCAAGGAATCGAAGGAAATCGCGGAAATCCAGACCTGGCGGAATCGTTTTGACTCAAAGTTCGCCGCGCTCTACTTTCCCTGGACTCTGGTGTATGACCCCTTGCAGCTTGGGGGCAACGTGGTACGCGCGATTCCCCCCAGCGGTCACGTGGTGGGCACCTATGCCAACACCGATCTTCAGATCGGCGTGCATCGGGCGCCGGCAAATTTCGAGCTGAGCTGGATTCAGGATCTTCTGGTCGACGTCGAACCCGCGGTGCAAGGCATTCTCAACCCCGCCGGCATCAATTGCCTGCGCACGTTTCCCGGGCGCGGCTTAAGGATCTATGGCGCACGCACGGTGAGCAGCGACCCCTCATGGATCTACGTCAACGTGAAGCGGTTGATGATGATGATCGAAAAATCGGTCGAGGTCTCGTTGCAGTGGGCGGTCTTCGAGCCCAACGATAGCCATCTGCGGCTGGCTGTGACGGGTGCGATCACAGGATTTCTCGAAGCGGTTTATGAAGCGGGAGCGCTGGCCGGGGCAACCGACAACCAGGCTTTCTTCGTCAAGTGTGATGCAACCAACAATCCTCCGGACTTGGCCGACGAGGGGCAGTTTGTCGCCGAGGTCGGAGTGGCGCCAGCGATTCCCGCGGAGTTTGTGGTGTTCCGGGTGGGCCGGACCCAGGACCAACTGGAGGTCACGGAATGAGCACCTTTCCCAACAGCCTGGGGAGCCGCGTGGATCCCTACCGCGGATTCAATTTCTCGGTTTCGATGACCGATGCGACTAGCGCATTGAGCTTGACCTTCAGCGTGAGTGGCGTTCCTCCAGTCGGCAGCTTCAGCGAATGCAGCGGGCTGGAGACAACCCTCGATGTGCACGACTATCCCGAGGGCGGCAACAACGGCCTGGTGCGCAAGTTTCCGGGACGCGTCTCCTGGGGACCACTCAAACTGCGCCGCGGTGTGGCCCTCAACGACGAACTGTGGAAGTGGCACTTCGATTTTGTAGAGGGTCATGGAAGAAGACGCGACGGAATTATCACCTTGATGGACGAGCAGCAAAATCCGGTAAAGGCCTGGAGATTCAAGAAAGGGCTGCCTGTCAAGTGGGTTGGGCCCAGCATGAACGCCGGCCAGGCTCAAGTCGCCGTCGAAGAACTGGAAATTGGCCATGAGGGTCTCAAACTAATGTCGCCCGGCGGTTCGAGCGGGCTCTTTGGAGGCTTCTAGATGGACTTCAAGGTTCACGAAGTGGAGAGCACAGTCCACGCCATGGACGGAGACATGCTGCTGCATCCCAGCATTCTGAAGCAGATCAAGGCTCAAGTCACGGCAGCGGTGAACGAGCAACAGAACCATGAACGCGTGGTGAAGCAGGAACGCACCCTGAGACCTTCGTTTTCTTCACGCGAAATTTCTTTTTGGGAGTAGGCGATGCTGTTGACACTGCTCAAGGCCCACGTACAACGCTACAACGCCGACGGCACTCCCGACGGCGCGTCGTTCCCGGTGCAGTTCAACCCCACCGAGTACACGCTCAGCAAGGGAGCGCACATCGCCGAGATTCCAATTCCTGGACTCGACCAGCCCATTCTGCAGTTTGTGCGCGGGCAAACCGAAACCATGTCGCTCGATTTGTTTTTCGACACCACCGATGACGGAATGGGCCCCGGTGCAACGCCGGTCACCAAGAAGACGGATCAGTTTTATCAACTGATCAAGATCAACAAGGACACGCATGCGCCACCCATTCTCCGCTTCACCTGGGGACAGCAGGGTTTTGCGGGTGCGAATTTTACCGGCGTCTGGGCTAGTCAGGCACGAAGCGACGGTTTTCAGTGCGTCGTCGAAAGTGTCAAGCAGCGATTCACGCTCTTCAGTTCGGAGGGCATCCCGTTGCGCGCGGTGCTGACGGTGAGCTTGCGCGAGTATTACAGCCTCGAAGAACAGATTCAAAGAATCAACTTTAATTCCCCGGATCACACTCATTCGGTCGTGGTGCAACGGGGGGATACGTTGGCGCGTATCGCGGCCGACAAATATGACGACCCCCGGCAGTGGCGCGCCATCGCCGATAACAACGGCATCACAGACCCGCTGGATCTGCAGCCGGGCACGGTGTTGGAGGCGCCGCCAATCCGCTGATCATGGCCACCGCCGTCGACATTTTCGCGCCCAACCACCGCACCTTCTATGTTCCCCAATTCCAGGTGAGCATCGCGGGCAAGGCACTGAAGGAGGGACTGCTGCGTGACGTGATGCAGGTCACGTATCGCGACAGTGTCGAAGAGATCGACTCCTTCGAACTGGTGGTCAACAACTGGGACGCAAGCAGCCGGCAGCCCAGGCCCAAGTATGAGCCGTCTTTCAATCCGCAGTATGCTGGCATTTTCGATCCTGGGAAAAAGCTGGAACTGCGCATGGGGTATATGTCGGAGATGACCCTTATGCTCACCGGGGTCATCACCACGCTGGAACCGAATTTTCCCGAGGCCAGTTCTTCCACGCTCTCGGTCCGCGGGCTCAATGTACTGCATCAACTGCGGACCGAGCCGCACACCTACTCCTGGACGGACAAGCGCGACAGCGATATCGCGGTGGAACTGGGCAACATGCCTTTGCAGTCGGGACACGCGGGCCTGGGTACTCCGGTCAAGATCGATCCTTCGCAGGATGAGACCAAAGAACCTTTCATCATGATGAACAACCAGTATGACATTGTGTTCCTGCTGGAGCGCGCCCGGCGTCATGGATATCAAGTCATCTACTACGAGAAGAGCGATAGCAATCCCCAGCCCAGCATTTTTTTTGGTCCGCCAGAGAGCAAGCGCGTAGTGCCCAACTATCGCCTCGTGTGGGGCAAGACACTGACTTCGTTCAAACCAAAGTTCGATACCGGCATGATGCTGGCCGAAGTAACCTGGCGAGGTTGGGACCGCAAGAAGGACGAACTGATCGAGCAGACGGCGAAGTGGGACGACCCGGATATCGTGCCCTCCGCCCCCGAACGGCAGCAGCTGCAACTCATTGCGCAGGCGTATGGCGCGCGCAAAGAAGTTCGGGTCACGCCTCCACCGCGCTCCAAAGAGGACGCGAAGCAGTTCGCGAAAGACACTCTGACCCGCCAGTTCCAGCAAATGATCACGGCTTCCGGCTCAACCGTCGGGCTGCCGGATCTTCGCGCCGGCACCAAGGTGCAGATCGAAGGCCTGGGCCTGCGCTACTCGGGGAAGTATTACATCACGTCCACCACGCACACGATGGGGGAAGGCGGGTATCGCACCCAGTTCGAGGCTCGGCGGGACCCGGCGGACCAGTAATCCGCGCGGCAGTAATTCAAGGAGGCATGTGAGCAGAATCAACGGATTGGTAACTGCGAAAGTGAAAGACCGAAATTCTCTGGGACAGGTGTTGGTGACCTATCCCTGGCTGACCGGCAAGAACGACGGCTACTGGGCGCCCGTGGCCACCATGATGGGCGGCAACTCTCGCGGTTCGTGGTTCATGCCCGAAAAGGGCGATGACGTATTGGTGGCTTTCGATCACGGCGATTTCGATTGCCCCTACGTAGTTGGGTTCTTGTGGAACGGGCAAAACAAGCCCCCGAGCCTCGATCCCAGCGCCGACGCAGATCCGCAGCGGAGGATCCTGCGGTCGGTAAACGGACACATGATCGAGATCTACGACCCGGATGTGGGCTCGGACGGAGACAAGGGCTACATCCGTTTTCGCGATGCCTATGGCAGCGAGATTGTCATGCAGAACTCCGAAGTCAGAATCACGGCTGCAGGATCTCTCACGATCGAAGCCAGCAACATCACCATCAACGGCCGCTGGGTAGCGACAGTACCCAGCAATATCTGAAGCGACTCCTATGGCAGCTGCGCCCGTAAAAATCGATCCACCGAAGAAGCCGCAAGGCTGTTCGGTCATTCCCAAGCCTACCACGCTCAGTATTCCAGTTCCGTTCGCTTCAGAGATTAAGGCAATCACCGATCCCTCCAAAGGACCGCCCAACGATTGCGCCATCGTGCACAGCTTGATGTTGCAGTTGATGCCCATGCTTTCCGGCTTTGGCTGCATTCTCAAAATATTGAAGGTGTTCGATGAACTGAAGAAGGCCGTCACCTCTGTGCCTCCTTTGGCCAGCGTTGGCGATCTGCTGACCGCCATCGCTGACCTGGCGGAATGTTATCCGCCCCTCAGCGTGGCCAAATGGGTGGAAATGATCAAGGCCATCTTGAAGATGATTTTGGCCTATATCGAGTGCCTGATTCAGGGCTTTGAAAGTATTCGCAACTTTAAAGCCGGCGTTGATCTGAATGCCGAGGGAGGCACGCCCCTTCTACTGAATACGCTGGACTGTGCCAAAGGCAATGCCGATACCTCGCTCGCGAGCCTGATGTCGGCAATGGAGCCGATCCAGCCTCTCCTGGACTTGATAAGTCCAATCACCAGCCTCATCGGAATCGATCTCAGCAACCTGTCGTTGAGCGGATCGTCATCTAGCGGTAGCGACCCAATACAACCGATTAAGGACTTCCACGACGCGCTGGCGGAAATTGTCGACGCGATTCCGTGATGAGCAGAACCATGGCAAACAGCACCACTCCAAGTCGAACTTTTATCGGGACCGGTTGGCAGTTCCCCATCCGCGTCAACCCGCAGGGGGGATTGAACTATTCCTCTGGCGAGCAGAATGTCGCCGAGTCGATCTGGGTGATCCTGGCGACGGCGCAGAACGAGCGGCAGATGCTGCCTACCTTTGGCTGTGGCATGCACGACCTGGTCTTTGCGCCCAACAACCCGACCACCTTCGGGAACGTGGCGCACCTTGTTCGCAAAGCGCTCACCGAATACGAGGCACGAATCGACGTTCTCGATGTGCAGGTCGAAACCGGCCCCGACGAGCCCAACAAAGTGCTGATCCGCATCGACTATCGCATCCGCACTACGAATTCCTATCACAACATGGTCTACCCGTTCTTTGTCACGGAAGGACCCGGAGAATAGGCAATGCCGTTGCTAGCGCCCAATCTCGACGACCGCACCTTTGATCAGATCCTGGCTCAAGCCAAGCTGCTGATCCCGCGGTACGCGCCCGCGTGGACCAATCAGAGCGAAGCCGATCCGGGCATCACGCTCATGGAACTGTTTGCGTGGATGACCGAGATGGTGATCTACCGGCTGAATCAAGTGCCGGATCGCAACTACATCAAATTTCTTGAGCTGTTAGGGATTGAACTCACGCCGGCTCGCCCCGCTCAGGCCGAACTCACGTTCACTCTCACCAACAGCAGTGTGCAGACGGTCATCGTTCCCATGGGCACCCAAGCGGCCTCGGGCGGCAGCGGACAACCCATCATCTTTGAGACCGACGAAGCCTTGATCGCGCTGGGCGCCAAACTCAAAGCCCTGCAAGTCTTCGATGGGTTTAGCTACGACGTCGTCACCACCGCCAACGGCGCTGCCGGCCAGTGGTATTACCCCTTTGGCCCAAACGCCCGCGAAGGCAGCGCCTTGCTCCTTGGCTTTGACTCGCCCGTCGCCTTCCCCAGCGACCAGATCAATCTTGGCGTTTACGTTTACTCGCAGGGGTTGGGGCCGGGCATGTCGGACTGCAACCTCGATCTGAATATCCTCCCGGTCGCCTCGACCCTGGTGTGGGAGTACTGGGACACGCGCTTCTGGAACAGCATGAGCGTCGACAAAGACGACAGCCGCGCGTTTACCCGCACCGGCCACGTCTATCTCGAAGGTCCCGGCGACAAGCTCAAGAAGGACGTAATGGGGCGGGTCACCGACGCGCCGCTTTACTGGATTCGAGTGCGCCTCGCAACCAACGGGTACGATGCGACCCCGCAACTTTCGGCGGTGCTGACCAACACGGTCAGCGCCACCCAAGCGCAAACCGTGCGCGATGAAATCCTGGGTGGAAGCGACGGCACCCCTGGTCAGACGTTCACGATTGCCAACACTCCCGTAGTCGAACTGGCCACGCCTTACTCGCTCACCGGCGCCGACGGCAACCCGGTTCAGGTCACAAGCGTGCAACTGGAAGTCGACGAAGGCAGTGGATTCGAAGCCTGGCAGGAGGTGGAGGACTTCTTCTCGTCGGGCGCGGACGATCCTCATTTCACCATCGACCGCACTACAGGGGAGATCGATTTCGGCGATGGTCAGTTCGGCCGCATCCCCGTAGCAAATCCCGCGGACCCCAACGCCAATATCGTGGCTCGCTACTATCGCTTTGGCGGAGGAGTGGTGGGAAACGTTGGCGCGGCAAGCATCAATGCGATGCAAACCTTCGTTGACGGGATCGACTCCGTGACCAACCTGCAGCCCAGCCTGGGCGGAGCCGACGAAGAAGCGTTGAGTGCCGCCAAGCTGCGCGCTCCGCAGGAATTGAAGAGCAAGGATCGCGCCGTAACCGCCGACGACTTTGAGTATCTCGCCGAGCAGACCCCGGGCGTGAACATCGCCCGGGCCAAGGCCCTGCCGTTAGTGCATCCGAAATTTCCTGGCGCGCCGATTCCAGGAGTGGTGACGGTAATTGTGGTACCGGAAAGCGACGCGCCGAATCCCCTGCCCGGAGCGGCCACACTGGCGATCGTCTGCGCTCAATTGAACCTTCACCGGCTGTTGACCTCGGAAGTGTACGTGGTCGCTCCAACCTACAGATTGGTCCTGATCGAAGCCACCATCGTAGTGAGTCCGGACTTTGATTTGAGCGTCGTAAAGCTCGCCGTAGAACAGGCCTTGACCACATGGTTCGATCCGCTCAAGGGCGGAGCCGACGGCACGGGTTGGCCTTTTGGCGGAACCATTTATTACTCCGACGTCTATCGCGCGATTCTGCAGCCGGGAGTGGCTCGCCTGCAAAACAATCAGTTGGTCGTTTGGCTGGATAACCAGAGACAAGCCTTTTGCCGTGATGTCCCAATCAACGATGGCGAGCTGGTGTATTCGCAGGGACACACGATCACTGTCACTTACTGAACACCGAACGACGACGCAACGATTTTTCGGGAACGTTTTAGACGATCATGAACAAGCAAAGCATCCTGCTGAACGAGTTCGCCGGCTGGCAGCCCATTCTGCTGGACCACGTGGAACTGGCCGACGATGGGGACACGCTGCGACTACGGCTTCTCCCTGGCGCGGCACGGCCACTGACGGACGCCAAAGGCACATTGGGCGGCTTCACGAATCCGATCGGACTCGCGTTGGATTCGCAGGAGTTCATTTATATTCTGGATTCCGCCGGCAACCTGATCAAGCGCTTCGATCCTTGTCTGCAAACCTTCCAGCCGCTGTCGTGTATTGGCGGAGCGGGCAAGCAGCCTCGCCAGTTGAATGCTCCGCAAGGCATCGCCATCTCGGGGCGCGACGACCTTTTCGTTGCGGACACGGGTAACTTCCGGGTGCAGATATTCAGCATCAAGGGTCTGGCCTTGCGCCGGATCCTGGGTCCTTTCGTTGTTGTTCAAAACGCCGGCAAGATCGAACTTCAACCGGCAGCTTGGGCGAGCAATCTCGCCAATGCGGGATCGGCATGCGCCGCTTCGACAACCGCACCGGCCGGACTCTGGCAACCCTCGGATGTCGCGGTCTCCTGCTCCGGATGGCTCTACGTCGCCGACTCCAGTAACGGATTGATTCACGTTTTCGATCCACATCTCTGTTGGCGAAAAGCCTACGACGGCTCCTCGGCATCCTCTCCGGCGTTGCAAAAGCCAATTCGCCTCGCCCTGGACAAAGCCTGCCGGATTTATGTGGTGCAGAAGGGGGCGGACCACGTAGTCGTTCTCGATCCGGATGGAACATTCGCGGCCAACATCAGCGCGCCGGAAGACATGAAAGGACGGTTCTGTCCGGTCGCGGTTGCAGTCGACAACGACAACAATCTCCACGTTGCGGACCCTTACACCCTGTACCAATTCCAGCCTTCGAGTAGCACCGGGTATTGCTGCGTCAGCCAAAGTTCACAGCCGGCGGTGACCGGAATCAGCGACCTGGTTTTCGACAAGCAGGGCAATCCCATCCTGGCCAAGGGCTCGCAGGTAACACAGATGACCGCCGATCTGATTTATGAGCCCGAAGGAACATTCGTAAGCGATGCCCTCGACAGCCGCATCTACCGCTGCCCATGGCATCGGGTGGTCATGCACGGCGCGGTCGCGACGGGTACGCAAGTCTCCGTAGAAACCCTGACGGCCGAGGAGACCAAGACTCCCGCCGAACTTCTAAGCCTACCCGACGAACGCTGGACTCCGTCGGCGACGAATAGCACCGTAGGCGCAGGCGACTGGGATTGTCTGGTACAGAGTCCACGGGGACGATACCTGTGGCTGCGCTTGAAGTTCTATAGCGACGGCAAGGCCTCTCCTTGCGTGGATCGCCTGCGTATCCACTATCCACGGGCCTCCTCACTCCAGTATCTGCCCGCGGTCTACAGCGAGGACGAACCCAGCCGCCAGTTCATGGATCAGTTCCTTTCGATCTTCGACACCATGTGGGGAACGATTGGCAACCGGCTCACCCGGATCGCGGCTTACTTCGATCCGATGGCGACGCCGGCCACCACCAAGAATCCGGGGGACACCGACTTCCTGAGTTGGCTGGCAAGCTGGGTCGGGCTGGCCCTGGATCGACACTGGCCTGAGGACCGCCGCCGCAAGCTACTGAAGAATGCGTGGAAGCTTTACAAGCTGCGGGGAACTCCGGCCGGACTTGGCCTGCACATCGAACTCTATACCGGAATCAAGCCGCAGATTCTCGAACACTTCAAGCTGCGCCGCTGGCTCTACGCCGGATACGCGCGTCTGGGGGATCAATCCGCTCTCTGGGGAAATGACATTGTCGATCGTCTCGAACTCAATGTTCATTCCCAACTGAACAAAGTACAACTCATCGATACCGGAAATCCTCTGCAGGATCCATTCCTGAAAGAGGCGTACCAGTTCACGGTGTTCGTTCCGCAGCGCGGCGCTGGTCCCGTCGATCCCCAGGCCGACGCTCTGCAGCGACAGACGGTGCAGAGAATCATCGAGATGGCGAAGCCCGCCCACACGCTGGGCTATCTCAAGATGGCGCGGCCGCGTTTCCGGGTTGGCATTCAATCATTCATCGGCAAAGACACGGTGGTGGGGCGCTATCCCCAAAAAGTAATCGAAGGTCAGTCCAAGCTGGGCTACGACAGCACCTTGGGCGAGCCGCCGGCACAGCAGGGAGGGCCAGCGTTACAGATTGGAAAGAGCGCGCGAATTGGGGCCACGACATTGATCAACTAGTGGCGAAAGAGGGTGCACCATGGCATGCTGCAACGGTCATAGCACAAAAGAACACGAAAATTGCGTCGAGTGTGAGATTCCGCAGCTGGCCCGCAATAATTTCTTCACCGGGAAGTTGCTGGTCGAGCGCGATTTTACTGACGAGCAGCGATTCTTCCTGGGCAAGGAATGGCGGCACAACCAGCGCCTGCACGGCTGGGGAACAGTCTGCGGCCTGAAGGTCGTGCAGCACCCGAACCCCGCCTGCCGCAAGCAATACGTCGTGATCGAGCCCGGAACGGCCATCGACTGTTGCGGGCACGAGATTCTCGTGCAGGATGAAGTCGTCTTCGATTTCGAAAACAAGTTTCGCGAAGAATGGAAGGAGGCCTTCGGTCAGAGTTCGGAACCCGACGCGCTCCCGCACAGGATGCAGGTCTGCATCCGCTACCGCGAGTGCGGCGCCGAACCGATCCCATCGCTTTTCGATGAGTGCGGCTGCGACGACACCGGCTGCCAGCCGAATCGGGTTCTTGAAGGCTACACCTTGGATGTCATTATCGACGCCAAGGACACACCCAAGGATCCGCTCGACGTCCAGTTGGCATGGGACGGTACCATCAGCAAGCTGGATCATCCGAAGCGCATCTTGCTTGTAGGTGATCGCCTTTATGTTTTGACCACCGGCCCCGACACAGCAATTTTCTCAGCCAGCACGCAGACCGGCGGGATTTCGGTTCCGCAATCTTTTCCGAAGATGGTCGGCCTCGATCTCGGGATGTCCCCCGACGGCACGGCGCTTTACCTCGCGGCCAAGGACACGACCCAAGCCGACCCTGTAATCCTGGTCCTCGACCCAACCAGCCTCGCCACTCCACCGAGCAAGACTCTTGGTCTGGCAGGAGCCGGAACTGGCGAAATACGGCTTGCGCTTGGGCCCGACGGCAGCCTCTTCGCCTCGAGCCCCGCGCAGAACAAGTTGTTCGCCTGGGATAAAACACTCAATCCGCTGGCGGATATCGGCGTGGGCACCAACCCTACCGCGGTGACCGCTTCCGAAACTTACCTCTACACTGCGAATACCGGCAGCGGAGATTTCACCGCGGTCAAGCTCGCCGACACAACACAAGTTAAGACCACCGCCATCGCTGCCGGCGCCCAGCCCGTATCGGTGAGCGTGGCGACCACAACGGTGGGCGACAACCTTGCCATCGTGGATGCCGCGGCTCAGAAGCTCTACTTGATTGGCTGGCGTCCAGACGCCGTTTTGCCGGCTCCCACAGTCGTCTTCCTCGGCAACCCGGTCACGGGATTTGCCAACCCGCCAATCAACGCGGTGTATTCGCCCGCCGGCAAATGGGTCTACGTCGCGGAACAGGACGCAGCCAAGAAAGGTTATGTCCAGCCCGTCGACGCGCACGCGGTGGAGTTACTGCTGCCTAATTTATTGGGCACCGCGATCCTGGTTGGAGAAAATCCGCTGGACATTCTAGTTTCGCCGGACGGGAAGCGGCTCTACGTGTCCTATGACGGCGACGGAGTCACCGACTCTGGGGCCGTCGCCGTGGTCGATGTCACCGAGCAAGACTGCAAAGACATTTTCAAGGAAGTGCTCGATCCATGTCCGAGTTGTGCCCAGGAAAACTGCCTGATCCTCGCGACCGTTGCGAACTATATCTACGGCAGCGCTGTGTCAGATCAGGGCAGCGGAGTCGGTCCGAACCCGATCGAAATCAATAATTGGACCGATCGTCAGATCCTGCCCAGCACACAACTGATCACGGAAGTGGTGGAGTGCCTGCTGGAGAACAGCGGCGCCAGCGGCCTTCAGGGACCGCAAGGACCGCCGGGACCGGCTGGGCCTGCCGGAGGCGCAGGGCCTGCGGGGCCTATAGGCCCAGCAGGCCCAACCGGGCCAGCGGGGCCGACCGGGCCTCCTGGGCCAGTCGGGCCGGTGGGTCCAGCGGGGCCCTCGGCTCTTGATCCGAATCTTACCCATATCTGCGGGATCAACTGGACCCACGGTCAGGTGGTGTCGCAACAAGTTCGGGATGACTTGGAAAAGAACGGACTGATGATCGCGTTCTCCGATGGATCCAGCGGGAAGATCCGCAATACTGACATTCACGATGAGAGCCTGATCGTGCTCTTCTCGCCACCTGTAGTTGCATCCTCGGGACCCACCAGAACATGGGTAGAGTTGCGGGCGCGGCAGATTACGGGAGCGAATCTGAAGCGCACGCCGGCTCCGGCGCCGGCCACAGGTTGCGTGATTACCGGCATCGACAGCATACCGCCGCTCAATCCCGATGGCACCCCGGCGAACGTGGCGGTCAATGGGGCTATTTTCCGGCCCATCCAGGACTGGATTTCGGGCGACTACCGGGTCGTCCTGAAATCTGACTACGTCCGTGACGCAAAGGGGAAAGCTGTTGACGGAGATCATCTTCCCCCTTGGGTGCCGCAGGTGGTAAGCGGCGATCAAATTCAGGGCGGCACGTTTGAGAGCTGGTTCACGATAAGACTCGGATAGGAGACGGCCATGCCATTCAAAGTCGGAACAATGTTCGGAGCGAGGAGTTCCGTGACTCCCGTGCGATACCCGGTCACCAGCAGTGGCTATACGGCCATGGCTTGCTCCTGCCCGGCGTGCACCGGATTGCAGTGTCTGGACCGTCCGCGCTTCTTTGCCGGTCAACTACTGAGTGAGGCTGAACTCAATGGCGAAATCGACTATGTGCTAGCCAAGCAGCGTTTGCACAATCGCTACCTGCACGGCGTAGGCACTGTCTGCGGGCTTGAGGTCGTGTGCAGCAATTGCAACGGTCAGGTGATTATCAAGCCAGGCTATGCGATCGATCCATGCGGCAACGACATCATCGTTTGCCATGAGCAGCAGTTCGACGTCTTGAAGGCGATCCAGGCTTGCTGCGATGCCGTCAAGAAGAAGAACAAGACGGGGTGTGATCCCTACGCGCCCTTCAATGAAGGATGCACGGGCGACGAGCAGCACTGGTGTATCACGATCGCCTATCAGGAAACACAAACGCAGCCGGTGACTCCTCTTCGCCCGCCAAAGACCTGCTCCTGTGCCGGTACCTGCAACAGCGCGGGAAGCTGCGGCTGCTCGAATTGCAACGGCGGCGGAACGACGACGAAATCCAATGGTTGCTCCTCACCCGCCCCGACGTCCACGACCACTGCCACGGCTTGCGAACCCACGCGCGTTCTTGAAACTTTCCAACTCGGCGTCGTGCCCGATCCTGGAAATTGCGACACCTCGGATACCCTGCTTCAAAACACGTTACTGGCGAAACTTTTCGATTGCATTACTCTGTTGACGAACCTGCAGAGCAACTTCTCCGCCGCCACCTGGCAAATCCTCGCGTCAGCCATCGGCAATAGCCTGCCTAACTCCCAAACCATCAACAACAATGCATATTTGGCGTGCTGCCAGTTCCGTCAGTATGTGATCGACCTATTCACCAACGGCGACTTCGGAATCAAGTGCACCGCTCTGAATGTCTTCGATGCGATTCCCTGCCCACCATCGCCCGCCGGAGACGCGGGCCAGGGCAGCAGTCCAGCCTACCTGGAACAAATCCAGCAGACGATTGGCTTCACCCTGCTTATGTTGTTCGAATACGTGCGCGAGTGCGTCTGCCATACCATTCTGCCCTCGTGCCCGGCCGATCCTGGCGATGACCGCCTCATTCTCGCCTGCCTAACGATCAAGGACGGAGCCATCACGGACATCTGCAATTTTGGTTGCCGGCAGTTCGCCGGCAGCTTCCCATCTTTCTTCTATTGGCTTTCACTCATTCCCATCGGCCCCCTTCTAAAACTGCTGGTCGACGACATTTGTTGCGGGGCGGCGTTCGTGACCAAGAATTCTCCCCTGGTGAACAATCTGCAAAAGATTGACCCGGCTGGCGTTTTTCAGCGAGCCATCACGGATAGTAATTTTGCGCTCCCGAAGATGCTCTTCGATCGTTTGGGAGATGTGCTGCAAAAATCCTCACTGCAAGGAATCATGGGCAGCATTCCCGCGGACGGACTCAACCTGGCTACTCTGCGAGGAATGAAGTCGGAGAGTGCGCTGGAAACCTTGAAGCGTTACAACGTGTCCTTCGAAGAAAAACAAGTGAACTCGCGCAGCGAGATTCCGCTGCTGCCGCAAACTCCGACCGCGCTGGGCGACCTCGTGATGCCATTCGCGCAAAGCGGAGATCACGTGGTGTTGTTCGAGACTGCCGGAACCGTGGTCGAAGTGCAGCGCGCCGGCACCACCCAATCAAATACTTCTTCCGATCTGGCGGATCTGCGCAAGCAGGTGGCAAGCCTGCAGGCGGACCTCGCCGATTTGAAGAGTGCCACTCAAAGCAAGAAGAAATAGGAGGGCCCGAATGGCGACTGACCAAATTCTCCGGAATCACTATTACGAGTACCAGTATCTCGGAGCTGTCGATCTCGAAGATCAACAGGCGTATCTGCGCGACATGCGCCGCCGTCACAACATCGGGCACCACACCTGGGGAATTGTGACCGGCCTCGATCTCATCTACGTACCAGTCCCGGGCGACCCCACGGCCGTGACTTTCTACATACAACCGGGAATGGCGATCGATGGCTTTGGGCGCGAGATCATCGTCATGGCGCCGGTGCAACTCGATCCTGCGAGCTTTGCGTCATTCGCAGGGGTCGGGCCTCACGATGTATATATTTCCTACGATCAGCAAGAGGCGCAACAGCCGGCGGCTGGTTTTGCGCAATGCAACGTTAACACTCAGTACGGCCGCATCGTCGAGACCTACAAAATCGAAGTCGACCCCGCCGCGCCCTATCAGCAGGATGTGATGGTAAACGGCAAGGCCGAGAATCCCGCATCCACCGACATTTCCATACCCCAGGATGACTCCGTACCCTACCAGGAGTTTCCCGACGACACTACGGATCCACTTTGGCTTTTGCAACTCGGCCGGGTGATATGGGATGGAGGAGCGAGCAAATTCCTGCCGCCGGCCTCTCCCGATGATTTGACGCTCGGACGTGTGTACGCCGGAGTGGTCGCCCAGACGATCTACGGGCCCGAGCCGATGCCCGATCCATCTCAACCAGCGCCAGCCAACGATGCGCCACGTTTCATCATTCAACCGCGATTTCTTTCCAGCGATCCTAACGCTCCCGACGCGGCTGATTTTGCCGAGATCAAGGGCCGTCTTCAAGTGGATGGAAGAATCGTGGCCGAGAAAAACGTGCAGATCAATGGAGGGCAACTTCAGTTTCTAGACACAAGCGGCACGGACGGCACGGTGCCTCTCTGGATGCAGCGGACTCCGGGCCCCGGCGGCGTCGGTACTGATCTTCGCGTCCACATCGATGCCGGTCCCGATCCTAACAAGGCGGATCAGAACCGCCTGAGCATCGGCCCAACGGCCGCAGGGTCGGAACTTGCGGTGCTGGCGGTGACGGCCGGCAATAACGTAAATATCTCGACCGGGAATCTCAGCTTCGGTGCCAAGACACGGCAGATGTTGAACCTCTATAACGCCGACTATGGGATCGGCATCCAGAACGGAACCCTGTATTTCCGTTCAGGATCGGACGTCCGCTGGTGGATGGGCGGCAAGCACGACGATGATCCCACCCAAGCGGACAACGGGACCTTGCAGTTGCGTCTGGATAGCGCGGGCAATCTCACGGCCGCCGGAGGGCTGACAAGTGGCGGCAATATCACTTTGCCGGGAAACATTAATTTTGGAGCTACAGAACGCCAGATGCTGAATCTCTGGAACGCCAACTATGGAATCGGCGTACAGGATTGGACCCTCTACTTCCGCTCGGATTCCGACTTTTGCTGGTTCATACGCGGCACTCACTCGAACACACAGAGCGACCCCGGCGGCGGAACGTTAGCCATGAAACTTGATGGCGGAAGCAATCTGAAAGTCTTTGGCGGCCTCAACGTCGGCGGCAGCTTGAACGTCGCCGGCGGGCAAAACATCTTCAGCGTCTTCACCAAAACGTTGTCCCTTTCCCTGAATGGCGTCAAGACGCCACGCGCCTGGACGGTGAACTATCCGCCGTTCTCCCAGATTTATACAGCCTACGTCGTCTTCCAGGGATTCAGTCTTTTCAACAACGAAGGTGATACCACGTTTTCCAGCTTCGGTCATGTCTCCGATGCGAACTGTATTCCACAACACGCTTATGTTCGAATCGACGGCAACCCGGGGTTGAGCCAGACTTCGGGCTTCTGTTTCTGCTCCGAATCACTGGAGTCCAATGAAACCGACAACACCATACTGTTCACTTTGGTCGTGATGGGAAGACCCTGACCGACCGACTCTCAGGAGTAAGACGATGACGGAACGCTTGAAGACGCTTGAAGAGGAGTTTCGCAAAGGGCAGCAGATGCTCTCGGAATTGGACCAGCGCCGCGCGGAAGTTCGGGACACGCTGTTGCGGATCGGCGGCGCGATCCAGGTGCTGAAGGAACTGGCGTCCGACCGGCAGGAATTAGCGGAGCCGGCAGCGGCAGCGTGAGCAGTGGCGCACAGCCTCACCATTGATCGCCTGAGAAGCACGTACGTGGTGCCCCGGGACCACCCCGCTCCGGAGGATGTTCGCCGGGAACTGGACGAGCTTGCGCGCAAATACGTCGCCGATTCCTGTGGCCGTGCCCTTAAGACGCGATTCGATCCGCGGGATCCCTCGGTGTGGCTGATCGATAAAATCAGTCTGGATCTGCTTATGGATCTGAACGCAGCCGAACCGGATGAAGTAGCCGGTTTCTGGGCCGGCAAGATCGCCGAGTCGGTGGCTCGAACAATCGCCTCCGGCGAAGATGGGGAGCGCGTGATGCGCTTCGCCAACCGCGCTGAATATCTCGCGTATTTCCTGCGCGATCTCGCGGCTGGCACCGCGTGGAACAAATGGCACTACCGTCAATTCGAATCCCTTCGCAGCTTGCCCGCCGGCGCTGCGATTCGGGAAGCAGTGTTCCGCGAACCAGAGTTGGCCGAACCAGTTCTCTTGCACCTGGTGAGAACCAACCGCTTCGCCGGCGTAACAAAGTCAATCAGTGAGAAAGACAAAGGGATTTTGTTACGCCTGTGTTCGCCGGAAGTAACGGCGCCGAGTCAAAAGTGTTTTCAGACGGCTTGTGCGACGTGGATCACCCTGCCCGTCGGCGCTACGGATGCGCTCGATCTCTACCTCAAAGTTCGCAGCGAGTTCCCTGAACTTGCCGCCGCTGAGGTGCACGGCGCGGCGCAATATCTCACGATCGTTACCCAGTGGGCGCAAAGCTCCCAGTGGGGCGAAATTCTCGCCGATATCACGGCGGGGCGCGTGCCTCAGGAATGGCAGAGCCCGGATGCGCAAGAACGAGAGACAACGCAATACCTAATTTCCCTTGCAACGAAAGACCCGGTCTGGCCCTCCATGCTCGCGGAAGTTGCGGCGTTCGTGAGCAGAAAAGAAATAAATTCGACGGAGAAGCCAACAGCAACTTCAGCGAAAACAGATCTCCGCTTTTCAAGTCCAATGGGCGGTGTATTTCTGCTGCTGCCAACACTCATCGCAAACCGCGCTCTACTGGCGGCTTACGGCGGCGTCGAGGACGCGATCCTCCGCTATCTCCTGCTCGGGGCGAGCGTTCAACAGAGCCTAGGCGAGTTCCGTGACGACAAGGCCCTTGCCGTAGCGGCCGGTCTCACCGATCCTCCGGAGTGGTTTTTGAAGCAGGCAGCCTCGAAGACGACCTTTGACCTTTCTTCAGTCGATCTGCTACCCGAAGATGCGGCGGGCGCTCACACCTGTTGGCCAGAGATCGATCTCGAACCAGCGTTGCGAGCCGAAGTGGCAAGGGCTGCGGCCGTGTTGCTCCGCAGTTTCGCCCGCGCACTGCCCGGCTTGGGACGCACCAGCTTCGACTATCTCTGGAAGAACATTCTGTCGGGCGAAGCTGCGATCACTCTCTTACCGGGCCGCATTCTGGTTGAGCTTGCGCCTCGGCCCTTGGAGATTGTGTTGCGGATGGCTGGGTTGCGGGATCTCTGTTTCACTCCACCCTGGATGCCGGATACGGAAATTCTTATCACCTTCGGCCAACAATGAGGGCGAATGCGTACAAAGCTGGAACTCGCGGCGGACCATTTGAACCAGCAGTGCCGATGGCTCGATTTATTGCTGCAGCGTCAAATCGTTCGGATGCGCGTGCTGCGCGAACAAGCGCCGGACAAGTTTCGCGGCCTCTATATCGCGGATGCCGAGGTCGACGAACTTCTTGCCGGCACAACTGACTCTGAGGTCGCTGAGCAAGCCGATCGTCTGGGTGAACAAATCCGCATCCTGCAGTCCGCAATATCCGCGAGCCTTGACGAGGCTCCGGATCTGCCCTGGTCTCAGCTGAAAACACGATTTGAGCTTTCTGAATTTGAATGCCAGGCGCTGTTTATTGCGCTCGCGCCCGAGTTGGATTTGCGCTATCAGACCTTTTACGCCTACGTGCAAAACGATGTCACCCGCAAGGCTCCCACCGTCGACCTCATCTTGAAACTCTTATGTCCGACTCGGGAGGAGCAATGGAGCGGCCGGCGCGTAGTTTCGGAGAGTGCAAGTCTTCTGCGGAATTGTCTGTTGGAGTTCCTCGCGGAAACTCAGGACGGGCGGCCGCTGCTGGCGAAGTCCCTAGCGGTTCCCCAGCGCATCGCTAGCTTTCTGCTCGGGCATGATCTTAAACAGCTGGATCCACTAGGCCGATTCACATTGATCGCACCGCAGATCCGAGTTGAGGACTTGATTCTGCCTGCGACTACAAAGAGTGCCCTGAAGGCCGCCGCACCACGGCTGAGGAAAGGCGGAGTGGCGTCATTGCACGGGCGCGGTGGTTCGGGCAAGTGCCACGCCGCAGCCGGTACGTGCTCTGAAGTCGATCTCAATCTGGTGGTGTGTGATCTGACGCGTCCAGGCATTGAAACGACCAAGCTGGTGTCACTGCTTCGACGCGAGTGTCTGCTCTCGGGGGCAGGACTGTATCTCAAGATCGATCAACCCGGCTCTCAAGAGGCCAGCAAGCCGTCGATCTTTGCGGAACTGGCAAGAGAGCTCGAGGATCAGCCGTTCCCGGTCTTTCTTGGAACTGAACACGCAGGCGGGTCAGCGGCTCTTTCGCGGCCCGTGATCCAATTCCGCTTCGAACTGGTATTGCCCGAAATTCCCGCGCGCCGTGTCCTCTGGCAGCGGGAACTGAACGGATCAGCTTTATCGCCAGACATCGAATCGGAAGTGAGTGTGCTCGCCGGCAAGTTTCGTTTCACGCCCGGTCAAATTCGCGACGTGGTGATTGAGGCGAGAAATCTTGCGCTCCTGCGTGGGCCGACGGTCACAGGTCTGACCGTCGCTGACCTGTATGCCGCAGCGCGGATCCATGGAAATCCGGGCCTTCAGAGGTTCGCGCAAAAGAGCGGCTTATTGTTTAGCTGGGAAGATCTGGTCTTGCCGGAACGAATTCTGCAACAGCTGCGAGAAGTGGTGAACTGCGTCCGGTTTCGCGACCTGGTTCATGGCGAATGGCATTTCGACAGCAAAGTGGGAAAGACTGCCGGAGTCAACGTGCTCTTTTCGGGTCTGAGCGGAACGGGCAAGACCATGGCCGCCTCCGTGCTCGCGCGCGAACTGAGCCTTGACCTCTACAAGATCGATCTCTCCAGCGTAGTGAGCAAGTACGTCGGCGAAACCGAGAAGAACTTGAGCCGAGTTTTCGACGAGGCCGAATATTCCAGCGCAGTTCTCTTTTTCGACGAAGCCGATGCCTTGTTTGGAAAGCGCTCTGAAGTCAAGGATGCCCACGACCGGTACGCCAATTTTGAAGTCGCCTTCCTGCTGCAAAGAATCGAGCAATTTTCCGGGCTGGCCATCCTCGCCACGAATATCAGCCGCAATATCGATCCCGCATTTGCCCGGCGCATGCAACACACGATCGAGTTCCCCTTCCCGGACATTGCGCACCGGGAGCGGATTTGGAGGGCAATGTTCCCCCCCGAAGCGCCTCTCGCCCCGGACGTCGACTTTCCCTTCCTGGCACGCCAGTTTGAGTTGTCGGGCGGCAACATTCGCAATGTGGTCACCGGCGCTGCTTTTCTCGCCGCTCAAAATGGCCGAACCATCTCGATGGAGCACCTTACGCGCGCAACCGGACGTGAATATCAAAAGATGGGCAAGCTTCCTTCAAAATCCGATTTCGGAGATCACTTCGGCGTTTTATCCGCGATGAATGACGGTGGACGAGCGTAGACGTGAGAGCTTGATGATCACCCGGGAACAAACCGTCGTCACCGAACCTGAAACAAAGAAGCCCGCTCCTAAGCAAGAAAAACACCCTTCACATCTTGCCGGCGAGAAGAAAGGCGCGATGGAGGTGCACCTGGGCATCGCTCTTTCCGGATTCGTTTCGCCGGAAGAGGCTGTCACTACCCGCCAAGCCCAGTCCGAGAAAGATCGAATCGATTCGATTCTGGAACTCCAGCGCAACGAGGGTAATTACTACGTCCAGCAGGCCATCGCGAACTACCACAAGCGGACGGGTGTTCGTCCGCAGAAAGATGAAATACCGCCACCGAAGGCACGAGACGAACAAACGGCGCTGGCGGAGAAGAAGGCGCAACCGGACGGTAAAGCTGCGCGCCCAGCCAGCACGCCCGAGAGGCAGAAAGCTCCCCAGTCTGCGGTTGTGACCGACAAAGTCGCGCCCGTGAAGGCAGCCACTCCCGATACTCCGCGCGTGGCGCAAGCCCAGAAAGCACCAGGGGCACATCGGCCCTACGCCGCACCCGCGCCGGAGTCTCATCCCAAGATGGGTATCGCGTCGATGTTTGAGCGCAAAGCGTCTCCGGGTGCCAATAAACCGGGCGCCCATAAACCCGGAGCGGCCGGACACGCCGGCGCTGCCGGCGCCTCCGGACACGGGAAGGGCTCCGATCCGCTGGGTGAGTGGAAAGGAAAAGTGCAGGCGCGCAGCGCCGCGATTCCCCCCGCGAAGTTGACTGCCGATGCCGGTAAGTCACTCAGCGCTGGAGTACAAAAGTCCGCTGCATCCCGGGACGAGCAAGCGAAGAAACTGCCGCAGGACGGGGCCAAGGCAATCACGCCGCCTAAGCCTGTACAAGGGTTGCCCGCCATCCCCGATGACGTGAGCCAGACAACTCTCCAGCAAGTGACCGAGAAGCTCGGACGCAAGTATGACCCGCACAAGCTTCCCGACCTGGCCAACGAAAGCCCCCAGCATCACATTCCCATCATCGGAAAAGATTTTCCCCGCCCCCCCGCGCCTCCAGTTCCGAAGAAAGAGGCTCCAGCCGATCACAAAAAGGATCCTCATGCCAGGAAACATGAGGAGAAAAAAGAAACGAAGGCAAAGCCTCCGGAGCCCACCGAGGCCGAGAAAGAAGCCGAGCAGAAGAAACTCTCGCGCACCGGCGCCACGGTCAAGGACGAAGCGCCGCCACCGGTTGAAATGCCGGCGGAGAAGAAAGTCGATATCGGCCGAGTCGTGGCTCGCCTTCTGGCCGAGGAAGACAAATACAGCACACAGATTGTGGATGAATCCAAAGACGAAGCTTTTCGGGGGGTTTCCAAGGCCGTCGCCAGCAAGTTTGGTCAGACTCTCTATAAGGATGAGTTGGGCATTGTCGACGCCGAACTGCATAACGTCGCCGACGCAGCCGGCGTTGAAAAAGAAGAATTGAACCAGAAGCTGGCAGAGCGGCGCAAAGAACTGGCGGACCAGAAACAAGTGGTCGAGACCGACCGCAGCGCCGCTTTAGAACAGGCGCACAAAGAAGCGGACGAGTCGGGTCAGGCCTTTATGCAGACCCTAAACAGCGTGCGCAGCGCGATCGATCACAGCGCCTCGGAACGTGCCGGCATGGTAAAGGGTTCGGTGGACGCCGAGAAAATCCGAGTCGAACGCGAGCAACTTGTCGCCAGCATCAACCAGAAGGCCGCCGACGGAAACATCGGGTACCTAACCGCCGCCAAGCAATTCAAAGGCGCTCTTGACGCAGAAGCCAATAAACAAATCAAGGCCTATCAGGTCGCTGCCAGGGAGGACGAGGAAGAGATCAATAAGGGTGCGACGACTCTCGACGAGAAGAAAGCCTCTTGGATGAAGTACCGGCTCACCAAGTACTGGCTGGATGAGCAAACGGCAGCCCTGCACAAAGCACTCGAGGTCGACAAAGTCGCAATCGACGCCCAGCTCAACGCATTTTCAAATGATCTCGACACCGCAGCCGAAGACGCCCGAGTCAAGATACGCGACTGGGCGGCTCAGAGACTCGGCTATGAACGCAGCTCGATTCAGGTTTTTCTCGATTGGATTTCGGACTGGCTCAACCGCTCGAAGTACGAATCCCAGGCCTGGGCCAAGCAAAGAGGGGATGAAAACAAGGCGTCATTGGACAAGGATGCGCTCTTCCTCGAATCGGAAGTGGCCAAGCTCTCCAAGATGACCAAGGAAGAGATCGGGGCCGAAGCATCGAAGTTGAGCCAGGAAGAGTGGGCCATCGTAAAGTTCTACTTCGAGAGCGGGGGCGATGCCCTCGGAGTGCTCGCCGCCAGGCTCCTCGCCCGCATCTCCACGCAACAACGGCCGGAGTTGGTCAAGAAACTGGACCAGGAGGTTTTGGCCAGCAACTACTACCCCGACGTCAATGACGTTGCGGTCGGACGCAACCCGAACTTCAAAGACCAGGCCACCATCAAGGCCGACAACCTGTACAAGGCCATGAAGGGGCCGGGCACCGATGAAGATGGCGTATTCGCCGCTCTCGGCGGTTTGACTGCAATTGAAGGACGGGCGGTTGAACTCAGATACAACGCCCGCTGGGGCGATGATGGCGAACTGAAGTCGCGGCTGGATGAAGAGCTGAACGACTGGGCGACCTTTACCACGCACGACATCGACCGGGCCAACGCCATGCTGGCCGGCGAAGACGCCAAGGCCGTGGCCATCCAACTGGATCAGGCCATGCACGGCACGATGCTGGGAACCGGCATCGGCACAGATGAAGACACGATCTTCGCGGCGTTGCGCAACAAATCTCCAGCCGAGATTGCCGCCATCCGCAAGGCCTACCGGGAAAAATACGGAAAGGATCTGCAAGGCCAGCTCGAAGGCGAACTCGATGACTGGTTCGTGCGCGGCAGCCACGATGTCGACCGCGTGCACGCACTGCTGGATAGCGACACGGATTCGGCGGATGCCATCGCTCTCGACCAGACCATGCACGGGGGCACGCTTGGCCTGGGCCTGGGCACCGACCGCGCCGGCATTGAAGCCATCTACGCCCAACAACAGGCGGAACTGGAACAGCAAGCCGCAGCCAAGGGCTGGGACTCGGCAAAACTCCGGCTGGAAATCGGCAAGATGCACGCCCGCGTCGGCCAGAAATACAAGGATAAGTACAAAGTAGATCTCAGCGACGCGTATGAAGATGAGCTTTCCGGCGCGGAACTTCAGCTCATCACCGGCCTGGAGGAGCAGAACCTCGCCAAAATAAGCGCAGCCAGAATCAACATCGAACACAACAGCGTTTTCTACGCCGACGACAAGGTCATCAACAAAGCCATCCAGGATCAGTACCTCACCGAGTTGCAAGACAAGAAACGTGACCTGAATCTGGCCCTCGACGAGGAGATGGAAGCCGACAGGAAAGAATTCGAGGATAAAAAGGACCCGCAAGGCTACTACAAAAAGTGGTCTCCCGAAGAAATTAGAAAACGCCGCAGGGAGGCTGACAAGAAAGCCGAAAAGGAAGCCAAAATCACCGGCGCGACGAACTTCGACAACCTGGAGAAGGAATACGACAAACAATACGCCTTCAAAGTCCCTCTTTTCGGTAATCCCAGCCTGGGATTTCGCCAGGACATTCTCCAGGACACGCAACTCACCCAGCATGACAAAGCCGCGAAACTGCTGGAGCAGAAGGGTTACCTCTCCGACGTTCAGGAAACTCGCTATGCCATTCTCGGGGCGGGGACCGACGAAGACGTAATGGATCGAGTGATCAAGGGAAAGAACAGAAAGGAGATGGAAGACTTCGCGAACGATTGGGAGAACGACGCGGAGAACAAGGAGCTGGGACTCCCGAAGGACCTCAAGAAATTCGTTCTCGATGACTATAGCGGGCGAGAGTACAAGGACATGGAGGTCGCCCTGACCTATGGCGAGGAGCCCGATAACCCGGAGGATCAGCTCGCGAAAGCCAAAGCGTTGGCGGACTTTGAGCACGATTCGTGGTCGTCCCGGCATCTGGGAATCGGCGACCTTGAGCTCAGAGTTATGGATGACGACGTCGTCCAATTAGAGGCGGACGTCAAAACCCTCCAGCACTTTGCCCAGAAGAAGGACGACAAAGATTTCGACTGGAAAAAATATTCTGAGATGAAGGGCGCCGTTGACGGCCAGATGAGTGTGGTCGAGTCCTCCATCTCGGTGCACCGTCACTCGGTCGACGTAATCTCTGACACCGCAGCCCAGGTAATTGGGGCTGTAGTCACAGCGGCGATCATTGCCGTCTCTGTGTTCGCGGATGTGGTCTCCTTCGGTGGAGCGGCGGCGGCCACGCCCGCCGAAGGAGCGGCCATTGCCGCCCTCTGGACGGCGCTGGGCATATCGCTCGCGGGTACAGCTTTGACGATGGCTTCCAAAGCTTTGATCAAGGGTACCGATGCCTACGGCTGGGAAGAAGCCGGCACCGACGCCGGCATTGGCCTGGTCGACGCTCTGGTTTCGGTCTTCACCGCTGGGCTAGGAGGAAAGATTCTCAAGGGCAGTTCCCTGCTGACGGGCATGGCGGAGAGAAAAGGGCTGGCCGAGCTCGTCGCCAACTTCGTCGCGCACGCCGCCGAAGGAGCCGTGCAGACTGCGCCCGGAGCGCTCCTGGGCAGCGCCGCCAACAAACAGAATTACAAGGATGGAGACGCAATCCTCAATATTCTTGAGGGCGCCGCGGGACAGATTGTCGGCGGCGCCGTGATGGCTGGCGGCATGGGCGCCCTTCATGGCGTGTTCCATCAAAGTCTCAAGGACGACGTGCTCATCAGGGCCCGCACGGATCCAGAAATCCAGGCCAGGGCTATGAAGCGCTACCTGGCTAAGAATCCAACCAAGACGGAAGCTGAGTTTTTGGCGAATCTCGATCACCTGATTTCGACACAAACTACGCATGGCTTCAACGATCCGAAGATGCAGGAGAACTTACGCGCCCGTGTAATGGAACACATCGTTCCGGAACAAAGGATCTTGTTCAAAGATGTTCCTGTTCGTGTCTTGCCCGAGGACGAATTCAGAGCCTTTGCACGGAGCGAGAGCGGCAACGCGGTGACGGTCTTCCACGACGGCAAGCCCACCGTCGTAGTGAAAGCCGGCACCGATCTTTCGTCGCTGGGCGAAGAAGGAATCCACTTGACCCAGGCCACGGAGCCGGCAAACGCTCCCAAGGTTCGGAAGCTCGACGAATCCGTTCTGCAACATTGGGACCAGCTGGATATCGATACCCAACTTGATCTCTACAAGACGAAGCTGGAACTCGAGATCGATGCTCACGAACGCCTGGGGCAGGCCCTCGAAGAGCAGAAGGCCGGAGCGAAGGATCCGGACGAGCTCGCTCAACAGATCGAGAAAAATCAAGCCAACCTGGAGAACCTGAGGAAGCGCCAGGTCGAAGTAGCGGAAATCACTCCTCGCGACGAGTTCGAGATGGGGACTGGGGCAAAGGCCAAGCCTCAATACCTCGACCAGCCCGCGCGCCTCTTTGGCAAAGACCCCACCATTCCGGCCCCGCCGGAGGTCGAGCCGAAGCTCCGTCCAATCGAGGAGGCGCGAAAGGAATTCGATTCGATCAAACAGGCCGAAGCCAAAGGTCCACTGACCGAAGGCCAGCAGGTTCGCTTGAAGTCCCTGGAGAACGAACTCAAGAGCCAACACGTCCCCCAACCGGGCGAGGATCTCGCTCAGATGGAGAAGCGGATTCTCGCACAGCGACCGGGCGAATCCCTGGATCAGTATCGTCAGCGTCTCGCGACGTTAGAGGCTGAAGTCGAGCGGGGAGAGAACGTTGAGCTGTGGATGAGATATCACGAACTACAAAGCGAAATTCCGGCGACTATTAAGCAAGCGTCGGAGGTGCAAGCGGAACTGGCGAAGCTGGAAAAGCAACTGGCGGAAGCAAGCGACGCGTTTTGGCAGCGCCGCCGGGCAATGCTCAATCCATATGCCAAAGTTGATGCTGACGCTCCTCAACTCAGCCAAACTCAGATGGATGCTCTGAGGGACGACATACGACAGACCCGAGACCAGTTGCGGGCCTTGGAAAACCGGTACACGAAACAGCCGTGGAAGGAAGTTTCCCTGAAAGATCCCGACCAGTCACGGCAGGGCTTCCGCGGCGAACTGGAAATGAACTCGAAGCTGAAAGACGCCGCCAATTTGAAACCCCTGGGCACGACTCTCGATCCCGATAAGATCGTCACTCCAGCAGATGTTGAGAAAAACTTCAAGGCTTATAAGGGCCGGCAGGGCACCGACGGATTCTATTCGCGGCCCAATCCCGGGAGTGGAGAGAAAGAGCAGTTATGGGCGGGAGAATCGAAAGCATCGAAATACAAGGTTGGAGCACCTGGGGAAAAGGGTGAGCTGTCTACCACAAAGGGTGGACTTGACCAGTTAAGCGACCGGAAGCTGCTGGCTGATCTCGGTAAGTCCGGACTCTCCGCTACCGAGAAGGAGAATTTTGCAAAGGCCATTCGAGACGGTACGATTCGAAAGGTTTATGCCGTCACCGATCCGACCGGTACACATTTTTACGAGGTGATCGATAAGAACTCGCGGGAGGTCGTGCTCGGCGATAAGATTACTTCCTTCGATCAGGTTCGAAGCCGCGCTGAAAGAGAAGGAAAATAGGGTTTGTTTTGCGAGAGTAACGCGCCATAGCTGTATGCGCAGGAAAACTGGAGGTTTCGATTTGGGGACAGATTCAAATCCTTCTCGTAGCGGGATGGCTAAACACATGCGCGTCTCCGATCCGATCGGCGGCGCGCCCGATCTCGATCGATTTTTCAAGGACTACGAGCAGCACTTTCGACATCTCGAGGACTATTCGTTCGCCCTCCGCCACTTGATCGCTTGCTATTCGCGCGGAGATTCGGCGGAGGAGTTACGTGACGCGTTTTCCCAAGTGTTGAGCAAGGTTGCGGCGACGGAGAAGACGAACCAAAAAAATTATCCCGGCACTGAGGCATTGTTTGTCCACCGCGGGCGCTTTTTAGAGAGCTTTCTTGATGCTCTCGTCCTGCTGTCATTCGGCTTGTGCCTCCGGGCTCCGCGTGAAGAAATCGTTGCCCTACTCTCGTATTGCGAACGGGGAGATCCCTTGCTCGAGGCGATAGCGGGAGCGGCGGCGCCAGGAATTGAGCAACCGGCGGGTCCGCCCGCGTTTTATGAGACCTTTGACCTTTTGTATGACGCAGTGAAGGCGAGTGGACCTTTGAGGGAACAATTTGTCCACGAATACCTCGACCTCTGGTATCGGGTCAAAATGGACGGGTTGAGCATGAAAGACACTCATTTAACCGAAGACCGCAGCGACTACGTAGGCTATTGGTGCTTCGAGGCCGCTGGTGTAGTCGCGGCCTTGCATATCGACGATCATACATTCGCCAACCACCCATACTATCCGCGAGATCTGGTTGCGTTCTATCGCTCTGCAAATGCCGAGGCTCAGCGGGACAAATAGAGGGACGTCACAATGCATGACCGCCACCCAACGCTGATCGCATCGCCGCAAGTCTCCTTCGTTGAACTGGGAGTTCAGCTCGCGCAACTCGGCTGGAAGCAGGATTCTGCGACGGACCGCCCACTCCTGTCTGGCGAACCCGAGCTGGCCGTTTTCATCCGGCCGATGACTCAGGCTCGCATCCACTACACCTTCAATCCTGTGGTCAAGTTTCGGGTTCTGCAGTTCCATGGAAGCGACGCGCCGGAAATGCGCGCCCAGGCCGCCAACCGTATTCCGGTGGTCGGAGAAGAAGAAATACGAACGTTATTGACGTCGGCGGACGTCCGGCAAATTCTGTTGGGACTGTTTGCGGCAGAAGAGCTGGCGGAACTTGGTGTAGCCCGTCAGGTCGGTGGGTTGACTACACATCACGATCCCAAGGTTGCACGGACAGCCGCCCGGGTTCTCGACTCTCTGGTGCGGAAAGCGGCATCCGAGGCAGCCCGCCAACTCGCCACGGCGCAAGAAAAAGGATCTCTGAGCGCCGTCGTGTTTTCAGGTCTGGTTCAGCCCGAGCTTAGAAAGCAGGTCCTGCGCTGGATCATCCGCGGCTCGCAAGGCTCGAATCAGAGTATCGATCAGGTGTTGCGTGCCGCCCTGCAGGATCCCGACCCTGAAGTGCGCGTAACTGCGGTCCTGGCCGCCGCAAGACTTAGGGCGAAGAACCTCATACCGGAACTCAGAAAGGCTGAGCTTCCGACATCGACCAGCCTTGGGGCCGATGAACGAGACCGTTTCTTCTACGAGAAACTGCGTCAAACAACGGTTCGATATCTATTGATCGAAGCGCGTTTCGCCGATCAGCAGCCGGATGAAAAGTTGTTGCAATTTCAGAAGGCGATCAGCGGAACGCTAACGGTGCAGGATGATGCCACCCTGCTACTTCATTCGTTGATGACCCCGGTGCAACTAGGAGATAAGCCGTCTCGCTTGCCGGACGGGGTCGAGGAGCACGAAGATGGCTATCGTCTGCGGCGTTCCGGCCTTGCATTGCGATGGGTCGCTCCTATCGAGCACTGGTTAGGAGAAGATTCCGCACGAGCACCAGTGCCAAATCCGGTCCGGCAAGTACATCCTTTCTCAGGTTTCTTCATCGCGGAATGCCCGGTGAGTTCTCGACTGGCATCGTGGACTCCAGAAACAAACCGGCCGGCGCCTCCCCTTGATCCTGTGGATTCACAGTCTTTCCTATGCGGATGTGAAGAAGCGGTGTATTTATGTGAACTGCTCGGGCACTCCGATGGCGTTCAACTCCGATTGCCCACCGCGGATCAATGGGAAATGGCGGCCCGTGGTCCGGATGGAAGGCGTTATCCATGGGGCAACAGCCTACGGCAGGATGGCGTGCTTCAACCTTCACCTTGGCGCGTCAAAGCTACAGTTGGGCACGACGCGGAATGGACAACCGATCAAGGTCCCCAATACACTCGCATCGTTTGTGGCGGCAGTATTCGACCCTGCGCCAGAAGGCAGCCAAAGCGCGACAGCGATCGCGTGATGTGTGCGGTACGCCCCGTACTGATCTGGAAGGTCGAATGAAGCCCTTGCAATAAGGAAATCTTGAACGCCTACGAATTCATACTCGCAACCCTGGCCGTCTGGCGGTTTACGCATTTGATTGCTGCCGAAGACGGTCCTTTCAAGGCCGTTGCCTGGCTACGCGAAAAAGCCGGACAGGGATTTTGGGGAACGTTACTAGATTGTTTTTATTGTCTGAGCTTGTGGATTGCGGTGCCCTTCGCGATTCTCATGGGCAGTTCGCGCTGGCAAAAGTTTCTGCTCTGGCCGGCGCTTTCTGCGGCTGCGATCCTGCTCAATCGGACGATGGACCGCGCAGCCCCCGAACCGCCGGTCTATTTTGAGGAGCCAGAACTTAAGATCAAGGAGAACATATGAGTTGCTGTGGAAAATCGCGAGTGCAGTTCAAGGCCGCGCCGGCAATCCACATCCAGCAGGTCGGAACAGTCGCCTTCGAATACACGGGCAGGTCACGGCTCACGGTAATCGGCCCGGTGACTCGAGCACGATACGATTTTGTTGGGCATGGCGCTCGTGTCCTCGTGGACCGGCGGGACAGTAACTCGATCGCTACCGTTCCCGCACTACGCCGAGTCTGACGAAAAACTCCACATATGCTCCATCACCAGAAGATCTTCCGACTCCCTGAGTTCACCAGATTTCTTCTAGTACAGCAGGTCCTCCAAGCTTCCTGCGCCAATCGCGAACAACTTCTCGGAACAATGCCGCGCCTTCCTAGAAAACATCGGGGACGCCAAGTGCCGGACCGAGCAGTTTTACCGATGAAGCAGCCAATATCTTCGAGATTGCAGAACTTTCGATTCAAGTCGTCGCTGTCCTTTAACTGCCCAATAACGATTCCTTAACCCTACTTACAAGGCTTTTCGAGGGCCACCCTGCTTCCCGAACCCCTCCTCACCCGTCCATACCTTCAGCCATGAACGATTTCAAATTCGCCCTCCGCCAGTTCCAGAAATCTCCAGGTTTCGCTGCCACCATCATCCTCACCATCTCATTGGGCATCGGCGCGAATACCGCGATCTTCACCCTCGTCCACGCGATCCTCCTAAAAGCCTTGCCGGTCGCCAATCCCAGCAGTCTCTACCGTATCGGCGATCTCGACGACTGCTGCGTCAACGGCGGATTCATCAACGACGACGGCGACTTCGATCTCTTCTCCTACGATCTATACCGCCATTTTCAAGACACCACTCCCGAGTTCGAACAGCTCGCCGCCTTCCAGTCCGGAGAGAACTTGATGAACGTCCGCGTCGGCAACACCATGGCGAAAGCCGAGCGCACCGAATATGTCTCCGGCAACTACTTCTCAACGTTTGGTGTCGTCGCCTATGCCGGCCGCATCTTTCAGACCTCCGATGACGTCCCCGGCGCGGCGCCTGTCGCTGTCATCAGTTACGCAGCTTGGCAAGCTTCCCATGCCGGAGACCGCAACGTGGTCGGCTCAACATTCTTCATCCAAAGCCATCCGGTGACCATTGTCGGCATCGCTCCACCCGGTTTTTTCGGCGACCGCATCGACGACAGCCCTCCCAACTTTTGGATTCCGCTGAACGCAGAGCCCGTGCTTGAGGGCGAGACCACCATTCTGAAGGTAGCCGAATCGAATTGGCTCTATGTTCTCGGCCGCCTGAAACCCGGGGTCGCTCCCAAGGCGCTCGAAGCCAAGATTTCCGTGAGTCTTCGACAGTGGCTAGCCACGCAACCCGCCTACACCCTAAACGGCAACGATAAAGAAATTACGAAGCAGCACGTCATCCTCACTCCCGGCGGTAGTGGCGTCCAGAATCTGCAGCAGGAAACCGGAGACGGTCTGCGCCTCCTTATTTGGATCTCCATACTTGTCCTGCTCGTGGCGTGCGCGAACATCGCTAATCTTCTGCTCGCTCGTGGGACCGCGCGGCGTGCCGAAACTTCGATCCGCACGGCTCTCGGCGCATCTCGTTCTGTCCTGATTCGCCAGTTGTTGACCGAAAGTGTGTTGCTTTCGGTGGCAGGAGGAATCATCGGCATCGCCATCGCCTATCTCGGAGCGCGTATGATTCTCACCCTCGCTTTCCCCGTTGCGGCCCAAATGCCCATCCAGGCCACCCCATCACCGGTTATCCTCGGATTCGCGTTTCTCCTTTCGCTACTCACCGGAGTCATCTTTGGCATCGTCCCGGCATGGATTTCGTCACACGCCAATCCTGCCGAGGCTCTGCGCGGAATGAATCGGTCCACCGACGACCGCTCACTCCTGCCGCAGAAAACGCTGATTGTGTTCCAGGCAGCTCTTTCTCTCGTCCTACTCGTAGGCGCGGCCCTGATGACGCAAACGCTGCGCAATCTCGAACATCAGAACCTCGGCATCACCACCGCCAACCGCTACGTCATCCACTTTGATCCCATGGGCGCGGGATACAACCTCGAAACGATCGGAGCTCTCAATCAGCGGATCGAGGATGAATTCAACGCTCTGCCCGGCGTCAAGAGCGCGGGCTTGGCACTCTACAGCACGCTCGAAGGTAACAACTGGGGCGAATCGATTTTTGTCGAGGGCCTTCCGGCCCCTGGCCCCGGGGAAAACCACAACTCATCCTGGGACCGCGTCAGCCCACAATTCTTCCAGACCATCGGGCAGCCCGTCATCCGCGGCCGGGGCTTTACCGATCAGGACACAGCCACCTCTGCCATGGTCGCCGTCGTCAATCAAGCCTTCGTGAAAAAGTTCTTCCCCAAGGAAGATCCCATCGGACATCACTTCGGAACCTTCGATCAGAAGTACGCCAGCAGCTACGAAATCGTTGGCATCGTCGCCGACGCCAAGTACAGCAGTCCCCGCGACTCCGTCCGTCCAATGTATTTCCGTCCGATGACGCAATTCAATCGCAACGTAACTGGGCGCAACTTCTTCATGGCCGAGAGCCGCTCTCTCTATCCCAACTCCATAACCCTGCAATACGCCGGCGATGCCGCGCTGCTGGAGTCGATGGCCCGCCGCACCCTCGCCAGTATCAATCCCGATCTAACTATGGTGAACTTCAGATCGCTGGACTATCAGGTTGCCAACAACTTCAACGAAGAACGTCTCATCTCGCGCCTCACTAGCCTGTTCGGTCTGCTGGCCCTGGCCCTCGCCTCAGTCGGCCTTTACGGCATAACTGCGTACTCGGTTGCGCGCCGCGCCAACGAAATCGGTGTGCGCATGGCTCTCGGGGCAAATCGCAGCGACGTGGTCTCACTGGTCATGAGCCGCGCTCTCCTGTTGGTCGCAGTAGGCCTTGCCATCGGCATCCCGGTGGCCCTTGTCGCCGGATACCTAATCCGCACGCAACTCTACGGCGTGAAAGCTTACGATCTCGCAACGCTGTTGGTGCCAGTCTTGGTTCTCTCAGCTTTCGCTGCCCTGGCTGGCTTCATCCCAGCCCGCCGCGCAGCCTGCATCGAACCGATGCACGCCCTAAGAATTGAGTAGACGAGGACGATTTGCGCACATCAACACGTCATGGAAATGTTCCGCCGTTCTCGCCCTGACGGTAAGGCTCGCAATCGTCTCCTCAGGCTCCCCGTCCGCCTCATCAAGATCCTTGCCGAGATAGGAAAACTCCAGACCACCTGAATGGAAATGGGAAGCAAATTGGCCGCTTATGGCGATATAACGCCAACTGACGCCAGTAGGCCGCCACTTCTCTGAACTCAATCAGGGCAACCACCGGGTTGACCCGGCCCAGCAGGCGGATGGACTGGTGGCGGACATCGCAAGGATAAGCAGGAAATAGGGATGCGATCAGGCTCATTGCTGTGCGTCGCACACACCTCCAACTGGCCCGCTGCCACATCGGTTCGATGAATGGGATATAAAGGTCGTTCTGTCTCGCAGCACCGATGCCAACATAATCGCCCTCCACAGTTGGGCCGCAGGCCGGCGGGCGAAGGCTCAGGCCACACGGCTCGCATGCACGTCTCGGAGGAGTCACACTGCGGCGTAGTACCGATGAGTCATTCGAACAAAGATGGAATAGCGTCGGCGGAGAGTGAGGAGGGAAGGCTGCGGCTCAAGGAGAACACTTTCCGATTCGACACGTACCCGACTCAGCGCGGGACTGCGCGTGTCCCACGGGTGGGGGAGTGTGCGGACAAGCGATGAGCTTGGCCGCTATTCATCTGAGAGAAGAACCGGATGCGCTAAGGAGCGCCCGTCCGGATCCGTGCAGGGGGCAGCCGGCGACGGCTGTCCCTACGGCGATCGCCAATAGAGCAAGGTTCCGACGGTACAGGGTTTCCGAGGTGCGCAGCTCCCGCAAGAACGGGAGCTGCGTGCAAAAGCGGCTGTTTTAAACGTGGTGATTCGTGCGCGCGGCCGGAACCGTTAGTGGCTACCGACAGGCTTCTGGAGCCAAGGAATCCATAGAATCCTGGCGGCGATGATGGTCGTGCATCCGTGCTCACCCGGACCCGCAGGACATCCCCAAAAGTTCTCGGTCGCATCGATTGTGCCGGTGCAAACCGACGCACCGTCAAATGCACAAACATCTCCCACCCCGATGCCGGCTCCCAGCAAAGAGTTCAGATGGATGTCGACCTCGGAAGGGGTATTGACCGCTATGTCGATATCCTCATCGCTGATCACGTTCTGGGAAATGACGGTGCCACGAACCGGCGAACCGCCATCGCCGCTATTGATGTTGATTCCCACACGGCCGGGGGTCTGGGTATCGAACTGATCTGCGAGATTACCGGCAATGATATTGCCGATGATCTTGTTCCCACTCATGTCATCTGCCGGAAGCCCAAACGCAGGTCCCACATGCGTGTGCAGTGCGACGCCTCCCAGTCCGTTATTCGTGAGCGTGTTCCCGATGATCACGTTGTCTGACACGCGGCCGCGGCCGGCGCCATCGGAAAACATGCCCGCGCCCGCGCCTCCAATTTTCACGCCGTTGCCAGTAGAGAGGTTGTCCGCCACCGTGTTGTGGTCCACCCCATGGTGCGGAGCGAAAGGTGGCGAGGTCATGCCCGAAGGCGGATGCGAAGCCAACACAATCCCGCACTCCAACGGGTTGTTCTTGACTGTATTGTGGATGAGGAGGTTGTCATGGCTTTCGGCGGTCTCATCACTAATCAGGACGCCATCGGCATTGCCGGTGATGAGGTTGCCGGAAACGATTGAGTTGGCCGTCCCGACCAGGTGAAGGGCCCCGCCGCAGTCCCCCGTTTCATCATCCTCATAGACACCGTTACCAGGCTGGCCTGGGCAACCGGTAAGCGCCCCGGTGAAACTCAAGCCCGGTGTCGCATCGTTATCGATGATGCTGTTGTCTTGGATCGTGATATCCGAAGCGCTCACGATCAAAACCCCTTCGAACAACGCGTTCTCTACCGTGAGTCCCTTGATGGTCACCTGCCTTAGGCCGGGGTGGTCGAAACCATCCACGAAGATGCCATGCGCGAGACCAGTGGCATCAATAATCGAGGCACTGGCACCTGCGCCGATAATCGCGACTGGAAGGCCAATGATCACTTCTTCCTTGTAGGTACCGGCTTCAACTTGGATGAGATCGTTGGCCGAGGCATGGTTGACGGCTGTTTGGATGTTCTTGAAGCAGTCATGGGAACCGGCCGGATTGACGCAAAGGGTCCCAGCCAAGGCGGTCTGGCAGATGGCGACGAACACCACCGCAGAACAGAGAATTAGCATTCGGCTCAATCTAGTTGGTTGCATAGACGTTCTCTCCTGAAGTACAGTAATGATTCCGAGGTCTGTGAGCCGGATAGGACGAGGAGGTGAAATTTCGCGAAATCCTAGCACTTCTAGCGTTTCCAGATCAAGCGCGCCACGAAAAATCGTGGCTGTTGTAATCAGACGTTAGCACAAGTTTGCGTCGTTTGTTCGCCCCCAGCGGCGGCCGGGCAGCGTTCAAATCCGTGGCGCGAAAGACGCCAGACGGGTGCTCCCGTCATCTAGTTCACGCGCAATGGCGTGAGGAGAGCGGTGCTAACCAACCTACCTCAACAAACCGAGTTCCTGTACCGCGGGTTCAGGGGATTCCTCATATACAAGTCGTGCTTCTGAACGGTACTCACGGCGGCTGGCGTGTAAATATCTTCCGATTGCTATAAGTGAACCCAAAACGATGAGAAATCCGACCGGACTGTAGAGGCAGCTAAGCAGAATGAAGCATGGGAGCGGAAGTAGGGACAGGAAGACATAAACCCGTAGCACCAGAATCCACATCGGCGTTTTTCCCGGAAGTTGCGAGCACGTAAATGGCAGCTTTTCCCAAGAACGGAAGACGACTTCGTAAGAAACGGCCGCCGCCGTTCCGAATAGACCTATTTCCGCCACCGCCCGCGGTCCAACAATCTTGTATTCGAACGGGAGTGGGACCAGCAGCACACCTACGGCAACGATCAGCACTAGCCGATCGATCGCTTCTAGCCACTCCCTCTGACACCCTGCCTCGGCGATCCTGAAGATCCAGTTGGCTCTCAATTCGATCGGGATAGAAAACACATGTCGCAAACCGGCTAGCAGGAACGCAAGCATCACAACATGGGAATAAACGAACATCGTGACGTGTAACTTTGCGTCGCCGATGAACGTGCCTAGTCCTACCATTGCGGTCAACAGCACTGCAAATCCGGAGCCGGCATAAGCAGTCAAGATCATTCGGTGCTGGTTACTGCCCGCGAGAGTCTTCAGCATGAACTGAATGACCGCTTGCTGGCATGGATCGGGAAAGAGCCAATCTAGCAGGTGCAGATCTCGGCGCCGCTTCGTCGGGGAAACTGACGGGCCCTCGATGAGCACGGTGCGATGCCGGTGATAGGAGACCGCGTAGCTCAAAAAGCTCAGAAGAATTGAGACGATTAATGCTTCTACAGCTTTGGCTGCCAACACTTGCATTTCCGGATCGCGATCGCCGAGCATGTGCTGGTAGAGCCCAAGAAACCAAACCGGCGGTAACCAGGCAGCGAAGTGCGGATGCAAAACCGTCGCGGTAACTTTCGGCTCGATCGAGAAACTCAGGACGATAAACACCAACATGAGTGGAACGAGTGCGGACTGAAGAACTCCGGATACCCTCTCGAAAAGGCGTCGCTTCAAAAGCGCCAGAAGCACGCCTTGCAACGCTATGAAGCTAAAGAAAAAGAAATAGGAGCCAGCAGCGCAGACGATTGTGTGTACCCCTACACGCACGCCGAAGGAAGGATTCAGCGCCCAGCGTCCGCCCGAGATCATCGGGAATATGACGCTGGGAAAGAGGTTCAGTACGAATATTGCAGCCGTAGCGGCGATCAGCAGAGCAGCCAACTTTGCCTGAAAGATCTGGTATGAACGAAGCGGCAGTGCTGCCAGGGCTCGATAGTCCCGAAGGCCTGGAAATACAGACTGCCATTTAATCGCCGTCAGTAGACCGATCGTCGACATCATTAGCGTGATTAACCATAGTTGGTCTGCCCGAACTGCACGGAGATATACGTCCGCCGATTCAAGACTTGAGAGGTAGGCGTACTTGTGTTTCAGCGGTGAGATCATGACGGCAAACCACGGCATGAAGATCGAAATAGCCCCGATCACCGCCGGAGTGGCCTGACCGGGCGCCGTGATCAGATCGCTATCAAAGAAACGCACAAGGAAATGGCGTAGCAATTCGAACTGAATGCCGTGGGTTTCTTCCAGCCATTTGCTCATGACCGTCACCCTGATTTGGAAGCAACAACTTCCAGAATTCGTTCGACCGTTTCCGCTGCATCGTCTATTTGCATTAATTGGGCAAACACGCCTTCTAGTGAGGGTTGCTGCATCAGCTCGCGTAATTGTGTGATTGAATCGTAAGCAACAACTTCGCCCCGGCGCAGGATCAAAACCTGCGAGCAAACCTTTTCCACCACTTCGAGTACATGCGAGCTGTAAAGAATGATCTTTCCTCTTCGCGCCAAGCCGTTCAGCAGGCCACGCAGCATTAATGCGGACGTGACGTCCAAACCCGAAAATGGCTCGTCCAGGATAAGAATCTCGGGATTGTGCATAAGCGCAGCGGAAAGAAGGATTTTCTGCCGCATGCCTTTGGAATATGACGATAGGTTGATAGAGCGGTCTTCCCAAAGTGAGAACAACCGAAGAAGCTCATCCATCTTCGACTCGAGGATCCGCCGGGGCATTCCCCGCAACCTGCCCACAAGCTGAAGATACTCGCGACCTGAGAGATGAGGATAAAGGTGAGCCTCTTCAGGGACATATCCGATCAGGCGCTGAAAGCCGGCGAGATCATTGTAGATGTTTCGACCCCCATAAAAAATCTGACCTTCAGAAGGCTGAATTAGCCCGGTGAGCATCTTGACAGTAGTGCTCTTTCCGGCGTTGTTCGGCCCTAGATATCCGAGGATCTCGCCCGCTCCAATGGAGAAGCTGACTTGGCGGACTGCGGTAATGTAACCGTAGTGCTTGGTGAGACTTCGGGCTTCGAGCATGTATTGCCTTTCAGCCGCCTCAGTAAGGCAACCGGCTTCTCGGTTGAACAAACCGCAAGTCACTTCCGGCGCCTGCTGCAAAAGTGTCCATCGCGCAGAGCACTTCGACGTCGTTAGATCGCAACATCAACCGGCTTGCATTCGGTACTGGCTGCGCAGACCCTGCCACAAGGGCGGGTCCAATAAGAAACGGCCAGAATCACTAGCAGGACCAGCGGCATGAACGCCGTTGGAACGTCCTTGACAAGATAGTGGGCAACAAAGGCACAGATCCAAGCGAAGGTGAACCCGGCGTAAGCCCACTCCTTGAGTCTGGGTACGCCGAGGATCACTAGCGTGATCGCACCAAGCAGTTTGGCGATGCCAAGAATGATACGCAATT
>Ga0210406_10000553_pt1 | contig 50383 bp, 44 predicted proteins | sample IncBWC30MmetaG_FD_155454 | JGI IMG/M metagenome (GOLD analysis project Ga0210406, IMG submission 155454) | Forest soil microbial communities from Barre Woods Harvard Forest LTER site, Petersham, Massachusetts, United States - Inc-BW-C-30-M | ecosystem: Environmental > Terrestrial > Soil >...
GTCTGAAGGAACATGGCGGCGTAAACGTACAAAGTGGCTACCATTCGATTTGCTCCTGTAGGCGGGCCGCTAGGCGGCCATACCTTATAAGTTCCGCGTGACCTGCGGCGCTGTTCACGCCACTTGCCAACGAGTTACTGCTCAATCTTTGCTACTCGAAGCGGCTCGCATGTCCCACGACCCGCAGGACGCTCCGTTGTTTTACTGCCGTTGTTACTACTGGTTCAAAGAGAAAATCACGTCGATGGTGGTATCGACTTCAACGGGTTCACCGTTGAGGGTGGTCGGGCGATATCTCCACTGTTTCACTGCGTCGAGCGCAGACTGCACCAACAGTGGATGCCCTGAAATCACTTCGAGTTGCTGCACGCTGCCGCTCTTCGAAATGATGGCGTGCAAGCGCACGGTGCCTGAGATGCGCGTCTGGCGCGCAAGTGGCGGGTATACTGGCGAAACTTTGTTGATCAGAGATGCCGCGGTAACCGCGCCGCCCTGACGAATGCGGGTTTGCGTCGGCTTGGGCGGAGGCGGCGCACCACCGACTCCACCAATGACACCGCCGATTACGCCGCCCATCTGGCCACCTGGAACACCTCCAGGTACGCCACCGGAAACTCCCATGGGATCGGGTTCGGCCTCTTCCTTAATGATTTTGATGTCCTTCGGGATGACCTTGGGCGCAACGAGCTTGCCTGCGTCCATCAAGTGCACTTGCGGTTTCACGTGCACAACGGGTGCGGCGGCAGGCGGCGGTGGTGGCGGAGGCGGTGGCGGAGGTGCGATCAGCAAGGTCGCCAGGCTGGCCCTCGGCAGCGCTTCCGTATAAATCAACGGGATCAGAATTAGAATCGCAAGAAATGCCGCCTGCAAAACCATGGACAAGATCACCGTCCACGGCTTGTTAGTCTTTTTTGATTTCGGACTGGAAACAACCATTTCTTCAAACATGGTAACTACCTCCTCCCGGCTGGCGCCAAGCGCCTTGCGGCGCCATCACCATTTCGGGGTTTGTTTCCGGCTGCGGGTCCGGTTCCTGCCGTCGCCTGCTGATCCTTCCAACGATGCCACCAGACCACCAGCGGAGCAGCAATGCCAAAACTGGAGTACGTTCCTACCACAATCCCCACCACCAGAGCAAAGGAGAAAGCGCGAAGCACCTGGCCGCCCATCAAGAAAAGTACGAGCACAGTGAGGAAGGTCAGACCGCTGGTAAGTATCGTCCGCGATAACGTTTGATTGATGGACTTGTTGACGATGACGGCAAAATCTTCTTTGCGCAGCAAACGATTGTTTTCGCGGATGCGGTCGAAAATGACGATGGTATCGTTCATTGAATAACCAACCAACGTGAGCAGCGCTGCGATCACGGTCAGAGAGATTTCATAATGCAACAGAGAGAAAAATCCCAGCGTAATCAAAACGTCGTGGAATACTGCCAGGACGGCGGCTGCCCCGAAAACCCACTCGAATCTGAAGGCAATATATAACAGCATGCCGCCTAAAGCATAGAGGGTAACGAAAACTGCCTGGCGGCGAAGCTCGGCTCCAACTTTGGCTCCGACGATTTCGGCGCCGCGGATGACGAAACTTCCGGAACCGTAAGCAGCGTTCAGCGCGGCAATCACCTGGGCCTTGCTGGAATCCTTCGCTTCATCGCTCAGATCTTTCTGCCCGACGAAAATGATGTATTCGCTCGAGCTGCCAGACGACGCAACGTCGCTGATACTCTGAATCTCGGTGTTGCCCAACCCCTGCGTACTCAAGGCGCTGCGCACATGGTCAATGTTCTGAGGCTGCGCGAATCGCACATCCACGTTGGTTCCGCCCTTGAAATCAATGCCGTAGTAAATGCCGCCCTTGAGGAGAATCGATGTCCAGCCGGCGAGCAGAAGGAGAGCGCTGAGGGCGTAGAAATATTTCGCTTTGCCCATCCAGTCGATATTGGGCTCTTTGAAGAACTCTATCATGCGGGTTCTGCTTCCCTTCCGTTAGACTCCAGCGAGTGCCAGTTTGTTCCCGGTTCGCCGTTAGTGAGCGAAGGCGTTGAATCCGCCATCGTCTCTTGAATGCAATCCAGGACCAATCCCGCATTCCACCTAAATTCAAGTGGGAGAAGAGGTTAGAAGTCCTAGTACAACTTACTGCGCAAATCTAAATACTCAACTCGGCCTGGCGGTCCATCTTCGCCAGGTGATACTGGAAAATTGTTTTCGAGACATATACCGCGGTGAAGATATTTGCCACCAGACCGACAACCAGGGTGATCGCGAAACCGCGGATAGGGCCTGTCCCGAAGAATCCCAGAAACGCTGCAGAAACGACGGTGGTGACGTGGGTGTCGATAATGGTCAGAAAGGCCTTGTCGAATCCCGCATCCACCGCGGATGCGGCCGACTTCCCGTTGCGCAATTCTTCGCGTATGCGCTCGAAGACTAGCACGTTGGAGTCAACGCCCATGCCGATCGTGAGGATGACGCCGGCGATTCCGGGCAGCGTCAGGACCGCGCCGGACATGGCCATGAACGCCAGCAAGATCAGCAGGTTGAACAGCAACGCCACGACAGCGTTGGCGCCGGAAATCCGGTAGTAAACCACCATGAACAGCATCACCACAATCAAGCTCAACGCCGAGGCCTGAACTCCGTGGCGGATCGAGTCCGCTCCGAGCGACGGACCAACGGTACGTTCCTCTAGATATTTGATCGAAGCGGGCAGCGCACCAGCACGCAAAACCAGCGCCAGGTCATGCGCGGACTCCTGACCGAAGTTGCCTTCGATCATTCCGTTATCGTCGATCCTTCCGTTGATTACGGGGGCAGAGTACACGCGATGCTCCAGGACGATTGCTAGTTGGCTACCTTTGTTCTGCTCCGTGAAGGGACCAAAGCGATTCGCGGCTTCAGAAGTCAGCACAAAGTTCACTTGCCATTGTCCCGGGTTATTGGTGTTGCGCGATTCGGTAGCGTTCTTAAGATCGCGGCCAGTCACAATCGGCGCGCGGCTAACCAGATACCACACTTCGCCTGACTCCGGAGCGCCGCTGGCGGCGCGGGATTCATTTCGCCCTGGCAGCAATTCTGTTCCCGGGGGAAGAATTCCGGTGTGCGCCGCGAGTGCTTCCGACTGTGAATTGTAGCTGCGTGGGTCTTCCACCAGCCGCAGTTCGAGCTGGCCGCCGGCCTGAATAACGGCCTTGGCTCGCGTAGGGTCGCCTTCACCCGGCAACTGGACAAGAATTTCGTTTTCGTTGCGGCCGCGCAATTGAATGGTTGGTTCCGTAAGTCCCAGTTCGTTTACGCGCCGCGAAATGGTTTCGACCGATTGGGCCATGGTGGAATTCTGGATGTCAGCAAGAGCGGTGGGCCGTAGCGTCAGCGCGTAGCCGGAATTTTCCCCCGCAGCTGGAGCTACTTCCCATTGCGCACCATATTGCTGCTGTACGAAATCGCGAAACTGGGCGGCCTGAGTCGAATCCACGTTACGCACCAGAATGTGGGTGTCGTCCACGCGCCGGATTTCGTCATAGCGAATATTCTTGTCGCGCAACTGTTTGGTCAACCGGTCCACCATCTGGTCGGTTTCCTGCGCGATGGCTTCCTGCACCTGCACTTGCAGCACCAGGTGCGTGCCGCCCCGCAAGTCCAGGCCGAGATGGATCTGCTTGCTTAAATTGTCCTTTACCTGCGCGAGCGACGTTGGAAATGCCGGCAGTCCGAACAATCCATAGATGCAGAGAAGGATCACCACCAGGATGAACAGCGCTTTCCACTTCAAATTGGGATTCATGATTGGGATAGACGGCTGGAAGTACGCCGCGAATGGAGTCGACTGCTTTGCGGCCGCGAATCAAAACGACCGTTCAGCGGTCGCGAAACGTTTTGCGTCAGCACGGGTCGGGCGGCGTTAGCTGGCATTTTCTTCCGCCTCTACCTGTGCAATTGCCGAGCGCAAAATGCGAATTTTTACCTGATCGGCGATTTTCAGAATCACCGTATCGCCGTCAATACCGCTCACAGTGCCATAAATTCCGCTGCTGGTGACCACTTTGTCGCCGTTCTTCAGCTGCTGCAGCATGGCTTGCGTCTTTTTTCGCTGGCGCTGCTGCGGAAGGATGAGCATCACGTAAAAAATACCCATTACGATTACCATCATCACCAGCGGACTGCCGAGGATACCTCCAGGCGTCCCGCCTGTCTGCCATAGAAGTGCTGCCATCATCGATCGTTTCAACTCTTCCCGTTAAGATCAGCCATGCCCATCACAACAAAACCGCCGGACCAGGCTGTCAGCCAAGAAAACTCGTCACTCGCCGAGGGCGATTCCTGCTCCCTCGCGTTCACTGCCAGATGAATTCTCTGTGCGATTCTCCGAAGAGGCCGGTGCGCCGACGGCGCGTACTTATGCCGGACCTGCCGCGTAGCGCGCCCGAACATCGGACGAGAATTTCACTAGATTCCCAAACCCGATAGCCTCGCGGATTTGTCTCATTAAGTCAAGGTAAAAGTGGACATTGTGGTGGGTGGCCAGGATGGCTGCTGTGAGTTCTCCGGCGGCGAACAGATGCCGAAGATAGGCGCGCGTGTAGCGACGGCACACGCTACAGGCGCAGTGCGAATCGAGCGGTTTCTGGTCCTCGGCGTAACGGGCATTCTTGATGAGCACCCGGCCTTCGCTGGTATAGATGCAGGCATGGCGCGCGGCGCGTGTGGGCAGCACACAATCCATCATGTCTATGCCGAGAGCGACGTAATCCGCAATTTGCTCGGGACGGCCGACGCCCATCAGGTAACGCGGCTTGTCATTTGGCAGGAGTGCGGTCACTTCGGCTGTCATCTCGCACGTCGTTTCGTGCGGTTCGCCCACGGCAAGCCCGCCGACCGCGTAGCCGGGAAAATCCATTTCGAGCAACTGCCGCGCGCTCTCACGGCGCAGATCCGCGAACGTCGCGCCTTGCACTATTCCGAATTGCCATTGCGATAAGTCGCCGTTTTGTTGAGCACGTTGCTGGAAATAATTTCGTGCACGCCTGGCCCACCCGGTTGTTCTTTTCAACGCGGCTTTGGCTATGTCGCGTGGGGCGGGCGTCTCTATGCATTCGTCGAGCACCATAGCGATATCAGAACCCAGCGCAAGTTGAATTTCCGCGGCTTTTTCCGGTGTCAGCAGGTGCTCCGACCCATCCAGATGCGACCGGAAGCGCACGCCGTCATCCGTTATTTTGCGAAGTTCGGACAGGCTGAAAACTTGATACCCTCCGGAATCGGTGAGGATCGCGCCGTTCCAGGACATGAATTTGTGCAGCCCGCCAAGTCTGCGGATCAACTCGTGGCCCGGGCGAAGGTAAAGATGGTAGGTGTTGCCGAGAATAATTTGCGCGCCGAGTTCTTCCAGCGCCTCGTTGCGCAGACTCTTTACCGTCGCCTGGGTGCCGACGGGCATGAAGACCGGCGTCTCGACCGGACCGTGAGGAGTGTTTAGGCATCCGCGCCGCGCTCCGCTGGCATCGGTTTTGCCGGTTGCAAACGAGAAGTTCACTGCTCACATTGTATCAGGAGAAAATCCACGCTCCGCCCATCTTGATCGCCACATAGACCGCCCAAACGCTGATGGCAATGCTGAGCGATTTGCCTTTTAGTTTTTTGGGATTTACGGCCGTGAAGCCGATGGAAATCAGCAGCAGCGTCCAGATGCTAAACAGATCGATGGATTTGGCCAACGACAGGATTGCCTTGGGCGTGCTTTCCGGCAAAAAAGCGCCAACGTTGGTAGCGATCGGGTTATCCAGATCGACCGTACCCGGAGCTTTCAAGTAAAGAATCAGGATGAACAGAAGCGAATACAGAATCCACGGGAAATAGGCGTGCGCAGTAATTCCAAGAGCGGAGCTAAATCGCGCGCCCGCTCCGCCAATCAGATTGTAGGCAAGCAGGAGAACACCTCCGACAATCAACGCTTGCAGAATCGGCCATGCAATTCCAAATGCATACGCAATTCCCGGAGAGATTTTCGCGCTCATCGCCAGTTGCTGTTCTTTCTGTTCTGGGCTTAGATTTGCTGCTCGTGAGCTCTCTTCAATCCGTTTGCTGGCCACGTCTCTCCAGTCCACCTTCTGGTTCATTACAAACGCGACTGTCGCTCCAAGCAGGGTCATCAAAACGACAGGCAGAACCCAGCTGGGTCGCTTGGCGATGTCTGCAAAAGTTTCTTTAGGGGAGAAAAACACGCCAATGATTCTCGCAAAATGATTGATTGGGCCCGATGCTTCAGGAGCCTCTGACGCAATCGCAGGGGTAGTCACCATCATCCACTCCTTCACCACTAAATTTGAACACGCCGCATTGCCCGGTATTACGCGTTAGATGGAAGGAAAATATCACCGAATGAGCTGGAAGTGAATGGGCGGTATTCGCGAGCCCGCCAGCCTACCGGACGACGATCTCTGGGACGGCGGCGAGCAAATCTCTTGTATATTGCCGGGTGGGCCGGTGAAGCAAGCTCTCCGCCTCGGCAAGTTCAACCAGTTTTCCAGCTCGCATCACCGCGATCCGCGTCGCGATTTGCGCGACTACCGGCAGACTGTGCGAAATGAAGACGTAGGTGAGGCCGAATTCGCGCTGCAACTCCTGAAGAAGCAGCAAGACTTGCGCCCCTACGGACACGTCCAGGGCAGAAACCGGCTCGTCCGCAACCACCAGCTTTGGCCGCAGGATCAGCGCGCGCGCGATCCCTATGCGCTGGCGCTGGCCGCCGGAAAATTCGTGCGGGTAACGCAGCATCGCGGCGGAATCGAGTCCCACGCGGCACAGCATCTTAACGGCGCGGTCCACGCGCTCGTTCCTGGTCAACTTTGCTTCGTGGATCGCCAGCGGCTCGGCGACAATTTCTCCCACGCGCATGCGCGGGTTCAGCGAAGCGAACGGATCCTGGAAAATCATCTGCATCCCGCGCCGCGCCACGCGCAATTCTTCCGCGCTCAATCGCAACAGATCTCGCCCTTCGAATTGAATTTCTCCCTGGTCAGGCTCGATGAGCCGTAGCAGCATGCGCGCCAGCGTGGTCTTGCCGCAGCCGCTCTCGCCTACAATGGCCAGCGTCTCGCCGGTGAAGACCTCCAGATCAACGCCATCCACTGCGGCAAAACGCGCTCCGCCAACAACGTCTTCGGCGCCGCTACGTGCGTAGCTCTTCGTAAGCCGCCGCGCCATTAATAGTTTTTCTGCGTTCACTTGTACTCCTGAACTCTTGTGGGCGTCTCTCTCTGGTCCTCAGCGTCTCTGCGTTATCTCTTAATCTTTGCCTTGTTTCTTGGTGTGCTAAACCAGCACACACCGAGCCATGTGCTCAGCCGAAGACTTGCGCAACTCCGGCACGGCAACGCTGCAATCGCTGCGGCGCAGAGCGCAGCGCGGTTCAAACGCACATCCGGGCGGCAACGCCGTGAGTTGCGGCACAGTTCCAGGAATGGGTGTGAGCTTGCCACGCTCCAGCCGTGGCGAAGCCGCCAGCAAACCTTGCGTGTAAGGATGCTTCGGCGCGCCGAGCACGTCGCGCGCAGGCCCTTGTTCCACAATTCGGCCCGCATACATGACAGCGACGCGATCCGCAACTTGTGCAACCACGCCAAGATCGTGTGTGATGAACAACAGCCCGAGCCCAAGATCACGTCGCAATTTTTGCAGCAGTTGCAAAATCTCTTTCTGCACCGTGACGTCCAGCGCGGTTGTTGGTTCATCGGCAATCAGTAGACGCGGCCCGTTTAACACTTCGCCCGACTGGCGCTTCTCGAGCGTGCTCATTTCCAATCCGGGATCGGCCAGTCCGGCAGCGATAGCCATCGCTATCATCACCCGCTGCCGCAAGCCACCGGAGAGTTGATGCGGGTACTGATGCGCTCTGAGTTTTGCTTCCGGTAGCGCGGCCAGCCGCATGGCTTCCATGGCCGAACTTTCCACCTGTTTCGCAGGCATCTTCGGGTAATGAGCCTGGATCACCTCTTCAATCTGTCTTCCGACGCGCATCACGGGATTCAGCGAGGTCATCGGCTCCTGAAAAATCATGGCCGCTTCGCGTCCGCGCACTGTGCGAAATTCCTGATCGCTCAAAGTCGCGAGATTTTTTCGCCCGTTTTTCTCCACGGTCTCCCGTGTCGCGGCGGATTCATTCCATAAGGCGGGCGGAACGCCTTGCAGCCATGCCTCGCCGCTAGTTCGCGCACCGGTCGGCAGCAATCCCATTAACGCCAGCGACAACATGGTCTTACCGCTGCCCGATTCGCCCACCAATCCCAAACACTCGCCCGCGCCAATCCGCAGCGACACAGCATTCACCGGACGCACCCATCCCTGCGCCGTCGGCAGTTCCACGGTTAAGCCGCGAATTTCCAGCAATTCATTCACTTGTTTATCTTAGGGGCGCGCGGGGAAAGTTGGAATCGCTTTGCCGGAACCGCGCTCCAAAAGAATACGGGCGCTAACGCTTGTCGACAGGAATCACAAATTTTAGGGCGGTGTGAGTCGATGAAAATCCGACCACTTTCACATCCTTCAGAACCGCTTTCCTTCCCGCGGCAATGACATCGGTTTCGGTTACGTCCGTTCGTCCTTTCGGATACACAATCCACAAGGCCTCGGCGCCTTTCATCTTCCTGGCAAGTTTTGCGATCCGAGCCAGCGCACTCTTGCCGTCCGCGGCGAAAAACGTCTGATCAACATTCGCCACATTCACTGTTCGGAAAATCTGCGCTCCCGCGCCTTGCAACTCCTCCGCAAAATTTGCTTCGAACTCTCCCAACAAACGCACCCTAGTTCCCGGCTTCACTGCAAGTTTCTCTGCGCGCGTCTTGGGATGCAGGATTTTCTCGCGCCACCGTTCCGCCGCGGTCCCCACCTCAAATGTCAGCACTCCGTCGTTCGTCGCAATGCGCAATTCTCCGCTCGAGACTTTCACCTCCTGCATTTCGCCGAAAGCGATTTTCAAGCGGTAATCTGTCCCGCGAAAAATCAGTTCACTTGTTTCCAACAAAATTTTCCCTTCGTGGCGTTCCTTTCCCGCGCGTACAGCGCCTTTTAGTTCATTTCCCACGGCTGGCCTCCATCCACCGCAACCGTCCGCAACAATGCCGCAAAACCGCAACTGAAAACTGATTCCTGAAAACTGTAAACTATAACCTCCCCATGTCCACGTCTCCCGCCACCACTCCCGCTCGCACCGACTGGTCGCTGATCTGGGCAGCGCCCGGGTTCCGCTATTTTTTCTTCGCGATGTTCATTTCTCTTTTCGGCAGCGGAATGAACTTCGCCGGCGTCAGCTGGCACATCCTCGCGCTAACCCATTCCACCGTCAAGGTCAGCTATCAGGTGATCGTGGCGACCGCGCCAGGGTTGCTGATTCCCTTTATCGGCGGCGTGCTGATTGACCGCTACGACCGCCGCTATCTTGGCATCGCGCTCGATTTGGCGCGCGGAATCGCCGTTCTGGCTACCGCCTACGTAGCCTGGCGCGGACATCTCGAACTGTGGCATCTCTATCTCATCACGTTGATCACCGGCACCGGCTCCGCCATGTATTGGGCCAACGTCAACGCGCTAGTGCAGGAAGTGATTCCGGCAAGCCAGTTTACCGGTGCCAACGCCGCCGTGGTGATCGGCGTACAAACCGGAATGCTTTTTGCTGGAGCGCTGGTCGGCTTCATCTATGACCACGCCGGCATTGCCGGAATTCTCGGCATCGACGGGCTCACCTATTTCGTCTCCGCGTGGTGCTTGTACAAGGTCCGGAAAGGTTACATCTCTCCTCGCGATCACCTAACAAAATATCCGCGGGAATTTTCCTCCACGACCGAAGCAACCGCCGAGGCCCTGGAAACCGCTGAAATGCCGGAGGTAGCGGAAGCCGGACTCTCACTGGCGGTTTATTCCGACCTGCGAGAAGGCTTCGCGTACTTGCGCACGCAGCCCACCGTGCGCGCGCTTGGCATCACTCATTCCATTCTGATGGCCGGAGTTGTCAGCGCCAACGTCCTGGTCGTAGCGCTGGCGGCGGATATCCTGCATGCGGGGGCGCGAGGGCTCGGTTTTCTGGAAGCAGGCTGGGGATTTGGCGCGGTGATCGGCGGCCTGCTGGCGTCGCAGTTGCCTCACCGGCTGCGTATGACGTTGTACGCTTTCGCTATCGCTGGCCTGGCCCTCGGTCATTTGGCGATGCCATTCATCACATTTGTCGTCGCGGCGGTTTTTTTTCAGATGCTGTTCGGATTATTTCGCGCTCTCTCTGGCGTGGTGGCGCAGGCCTCGCTGATGCACATCGTTCCCAGCCATTTCATGGGGCGCACGCAATCCGCCATGGCCATTCTCACCACCATCCTGCAATTGGTGATGAGCTTCGCGCTCGGCTGGATCTCCCAGCAGCTGACGATTCCTGCTGGATTCGCCCTGCTGGCGTTGATCTACGCGCTTGGTACACTCTCAGCATTCCACGCCCGTAACCTGCTTCGCGGACAAAATCCTTGAACTATGCTGCGAACCGCTGGGCGTAAGAATGCTGCATCGGTTTGCCACGTCGGCGAATCCAACTTTCAATGAAAAACGTCATTTGCCCTGAAAACTTGCGCTTTACCGCTTCGAAGGCACGCGGCGCGTTGAATCCCATTGCATCCAGCCGCAAACTCTGGCAAAACATGGGCCTCATGCCACAACGACCACCCTTAAAGATTTCCGCTCGCCAAGTGGGCGATGCCGTCATTCTCGATCTCACCGGCGAAATCACACTGTTCAACTCGACCGAGATACGCAAAGCGCTCATCGACCAGTTGAGGGAACAGCGCGTCTCGCACCTCATTCTGAACCTGCTGGATGTTCCTTATGTTGACAGCTCCGGTGTGGCCTCGCTGGTGGAAGGCCTGAAGATTTCTCGCGATCTTAAGTCGCGCTTTGCGCTCTACGGTCTTTCCAAATCCGCGAGAACGGTTCTCGAACTGACTCATTTGCTCCGCGTTTTCGAAGTGCACCAGACCGAGCAGGAAGCTCTGGAAGCAAGGCAGCCTCCACCGTTTGACGCAGCTACCCACGGCGGAGGCAAATAACGTAACCGGCTTCTGATTTACGATTCTGAAAGCGGCTTCGACAAAACTCCAATGCTGTCCACACAAGCCATCGGCACAGCCACCATTGACGCGCTCTCGTATATCGGCGGCCTCGCGCGCCTTAGCGCGCAGGCAACGCGCGCCCTGTTCATGGACATGTTTTCTCCCCGCCGCCTCGCCTATGGCCGTGCAGTCCATCAGTCCATGGCGGTTGGCATCGGCGCTTTGCCGATCCTTTCCTTAATTTCTTTTTTTATCGGCACCATCCTGGCCCTGCAGGCCGCCTATGAGTTGCGCAAATTCGGCGCATTGCAATTTGTCGCCAGCGCCGTCGCCATTTCCGTTTCGCGCGAACTGGGCCCGCTGATGACCGCAATCCTGGTCATCGGACGCTCTGGTTCATCCTTCGCCGCCGAACTCGGCACCATGAAGGTCAACGAAGAAATCGACGCCATGGAGACCATGGCCCTCGATCCCATCCGCTTCCTGGTCGCTCCAAAACTTTTCGCGATGCTCCTGATGATGCCCTGTCTCGCGATCTGGGCCGATTTTATGGGCTTTTTCGGCGGTTCGGTCTTTGGCATTATGGCCGCCGGATTCACTCTGAAGACCTACTTCATTGCGACTATGGACGCGCTGGTTCTCCGCGATGTGGTTACCGGCCTTATCAAGAGCGTCATGTTCGGGCTCGTGATCACCACCGTCGGATGCCAGGAAGGCTTGCGCACTGGTCTCGGCGCCGAAGAAGTCGGCCGTTCCACAACCTCGGCCGTCGTGAAATCGATTTTTCTGGTAGTGATGGTGGATCTGGTGTTTACTGCGCTGTTCTATATCAACGCGAAATCGTGATGCCGATGCCCGACGATCCCAAACCAAAAGCGACCCCGCGCAATGTTATTGAGGGCCCTGCGATTTCGATTCGCAATCTTCACGTTGCTTATGGGGAACGCGAAATTCTTCACGGCGTTACTTTTGACGTTCCTGCGGGAGAAACCGTCGTGATCCTCGGCGGCTCCGGTTCCGGCAAAAGCACGCTGTTGCGCACTCTGGTTGGACTCGAAGTCCCCACCAGCGGCGAAATTATCGTGCGCGGAATGAATCTGCAGAAACTCTCTCCCGCGGAGTGGCGCGAACTTCGCCAACACATCGGCATTTCGTTCCAGAGCGGCGCACTCTTCGGCTCCATGACCGTCGGCGAAAACGTCGCTCTTCCGCTCAACGAACACACCGATCTCGATCCCTCTACCATTGAAATTATGGTTCGCCTGAAATTAAATGAAGTGGGCCTCGATGGTTACGAGAGCTATATGCCGGCGCAGCTCAGCGGCGGAATGAAAAAGCGCGCCGCCGTCGCTCGCGCCATGGCCATGGATCCGGAAATTCTTTTTTTTGACGAACCGTCCGCCGGCCTCGATCCCATCATCGCGGCTGGAATCGACCAACTCTTGCTCAAATTGAAAGAGGCCTTCGGCATCACCATCATTGTGGTGACGCACGAACTGGCCAGCGCTTTCCTGATCGCCGACCGCATGGTCCTGCTCGACAAAGGCCGCATCGTTGCCAACGGCACTCCGGCCGAGCTGCAAGCCAGCACGCAGCCACGCGTCCGCCAATTCCTCGACCGTGTCGCGGAGCCGGAACTCAGCCAGGAAATCGATTACTTGCAGATGCTGACTGGAGAAGTGCCCCGGGAGCGCCAGTGACACCTCCCAGCGTTTCGAGGATTGCTGACGCCAGGCGCTCCGCTCAATTTTCGCTTGGCCGCCGTGCTATACTCCCAAAACTTTCGGCGCGATCCGAACTTCGAATTGTGCGCCGGGCTGCATTTGAAAGCGTTGCGTTAAACAGGTCCGAACGTACATGAACTCCTCTTCGACCCGCCGCCAGGAAGCCATCGTCGGACTCTTTGTCCTGATCGCTGCCGCCCTTCTGATCATTACCGTCTTCTCGCTGACCGGTTTTTTCAATCGTGGCGATGTCTTGTACCGAGCATTCTTCAAAAATGCGGGTGGTTTGCGACCGGGCGGGGAAGTTCGTTATGCCGGCGGGCCTCCCGTGGGACGCATCGAGGACGTACGTTACGACCAGCATGACAGCACGCGCATGGAAATTGCTTTTCGTGTGAAGCCGGACATTCCCGTCAAGACCGACAGCATCGCGACCATCAGCAGCAACAGCCCGCTGAGTGACAATTTTCTCGAAATCGTTCCCGGCAGCAAGGGCGCGCAACGCGCGCCGTCGGGTTCGACTCTCAAATCGAACGAGTATGTAGGCTTTGGCGAGCTGGAAGCGGAAATCGCGGAACTCGGACCGGAAGCAAAATTGGTACTCGCAAATCTCGATCAGCGACTCACGGAATTGCAAGTGACCGTAGCACGCTTGAACGATGTTCTGAGCGACAGGAATCGTGAAAATATCGCGGCCAGTCTGGGAACCGTTCGCGGCGTGCTGGATGAAAATCGCAAGCCGCTGCACTCGACCATCACTCATTTCGATGACGCCAGCGCGCGCATCGCCCCGCTGCTGGATGATTTAAAGAAAACCAACGCCGACGCGCAGAAAACGCTCAACACCTTGCAAGGCACCGTTGCGGAAAATCGTACCGACCTTCGCCGGTCCATCGAAGAGCTCCGCCACATGTTGGATACCGCAAACAACGTGACCGACCAACTGGACCGCACCCTGAACGCCAATGGCGAAAATATTGACGACATCCTGAGCAATTTCCGGCAAGCTTCGCAAAATTTGCGCCAGTTCACGGAAACGCTGAAGCAGCGGCCGTACACGCTGCTGCGATCCTCGATGCCGCCAGAGCATATACCCGGAAAAGCTTCGAAACCGGATTGAGGGGAACCGGAATGAGACGTCTCGCTTGGTGGACAATTTTTCTCGCCTGTCTTGCCGCCGGTTGCGTGTCCGCAAAGTCGCCGCGCTATTACCGCCTTAACCTTGCTCCCGCCGCAGCTCAATCGAACACCGCACCGTTCCAGGTTTCCATTCTTGTCGGACGCCTGACTGCTCCCCGCATTCTGCGTGACGATCGCGTCGTTTACGGCATGAGCGATGTGGAAATAGGCGTCGACGAATATCATCGCTGGACCGAGCCCCCTACCGAAATGGTCGAAGACCTTCTCGTTCAGCGGCTTCGCCGTTCCGGTCAATACAAATCCGTGCAGCGCATTTCCAGTACCGCCCGTGGCGACTATCTTTTGCGTGGCCACCTTACTTCGCTGAACGAAGTTGACGATCCCGCCGGAATTAAGTCGCGCTTCAATGTTCAGCTTGAACTGTTTGAGCAGAAGTCTGGCAGCGTAGTCTGGACGGGCAGCTACTCGCACGACGAGCCAGTGGAAAAGAAATCCGTTACCGCCGTCGTTGAATCGTTACAGAAAAGTGTAAACGCGGGCCTCGAGCAGCTTACCGCCAACCTCGCGCAGTATTTCGCTTCCCGTCCCCAGCAATAATCAGAAGATCAAGACGAATGGTCGACCCGCAAGCCTGTGGTAGGGGCGCAGATGCTGCGCCCGAGCTGGCCCGGCCCGCAAAATCCACAAGACTCAGCTTTACCGTCAAGACGCAGAGGTCGGTGTCCTCAGCCGCTCGGAAACCGTCTTCACATTCCGTTTCCCCAGCAAGTCCACCGCCGCCTGGTTCAACTTGGTTCGCAATTGCGAGCGCCGGCTGGCTTGCGTAATGTAGCGAACCGAAAGTTCAATCCCGCCGAGCACTGGCCGGAGATTGATGGCTGGCTCCGCACTGAACGAGCCGACGTCGCGGTTTCCGGCAGCGTTACTCAATTCCTTTGCGGCTTCTTTTGCCGTGGCTTCGGTCGCCTCAACCACGCATTTCTGAATGGCGTCGATCATCGGATACGGATCTTCGCCCGTCGGCAGCACCACTTGCAGTTCATCCCACAACCACTGCCCGGAAGTGGAAAAATTAAAATAGTGCCCTTCGATGGCGTAGCTGTTGGTAAACGTCACACGGCGCCCGGTCGGATGGCCCGAATCGGTCCAGTTTCCGGTTTCCAGCAGCACCGTGTGGAACAAGCCGATCTCGATCACTTCTCCCGTCACGCCATTGATTTCCACCCAGTCTCCCAGCCTGATTCCATTTTTGCGCATCAACACGAACCATCCCAAAAAGCCCACGATGAAATCTTTCAGCGCCACGGTCAGGCCAGCTCCCGCAAGCCCCAGGAAGGTTCCTAGCTGATTCGGCGGACCAAAAATCACCAGCAAAATCAGGAGTACCGCAACCACTTGCACCGCCAACCGCGTCGTGGCCTTGAGTGTCTGGACTTGCCGGTGATCCAGGGTGGTCCGTCCGAGCAATTTCTCCAGCCACGTATTGAAAAAGAGTCCGATGAGCGCAATGGCAAGAATAATGGTTAGGCCGATTAGAATTCGCCGCGCCCCAGCGCGTTGCCGTTCCGAAACTAGATCCATCCATTGCGTGTAGGTTTCGGAAAGCTCCTTTTCGTTGTCAATCCGCTTGTCGAAAGCTGACAGGTTCCGCTGATCGGCGGTGATAGCCCTGGTCGTGGCCAACGCCGCTAGGGACTCTGCCGCAGTGCGTGTCTTCCGAACACTTTTCGTCGCCGCATCCACTGCGGAATCTGCCGAGGTCCCGCCGTTCGCGGAATCGGCCATTTTCGAATGCGCCGCCGTATCCGGCGAATTCATTTTCTCCGTTTCGACCTGCGCTGCCAGCGCGTTGTGCTGTCCCTGCAATGCCGCGACAAGCTTGTCGGCTTCTGATTTTCCGCGTTGCAGCAAGTTTCTTTTTGCATTCAGCGCACTCCATTGCGCAATGCGCTGAACAATTCCCAACTGTTCGGAGGCTGGATTGGGAAACTTTTGCTCCGCGTCGGCTATCTTGTCTGCTTCTTCGTGTTCTTGCTTCATCTGCTCGATGCGGTCGTGCAGATTTCCGCCAGCGTCGGTCAGATTCCGCTTCTCATCGTCCACATCATTGCCGGCAACGTCGAGGCTGGCTTTCGCCAAATCCAGCTGGTCTTGCAGAGCGTCTTTGCCCTTCGCAGGAGCTTTGCCCAACTCGGCCGTCAGTTGGTCGGCCTGAGCCTGCAAAGCGGTTTGCAATTTCTGCGCCTTCTGCAGCCGCTTTTGGATTTCGCGCATTCCCGGGGACAGTTCCGGCGGGTGCGCTGCCGCATCCTGCAACGCAATATTGAAAGACAAATCCGATTCCTTATCGCCCAACCGCAGCGCCGATTTCGCGAGCTCTTGCTCTTCCGGCGTATCTGCGACTTGCGCCAAAGCATGTGCGGTCTTCAAAGGCGTCTGATCGACGAGCGCGGTCTGAGCCGTCACTGCTTGCCGGTTCGCGGCGGACCCGGATGGATGTCCCAACTTGACGACGCCAAAAACAGCAGCAGCCAACGCCGCGATCAGCCCACCTGTGGCAATTTTTTGCGCAGTTCGCATTGTTGTCTCTTTCGCTCCGGTCGCACCATTCTAATACCAGTGCTTACTCTCGAACTCACTAACATTCAAATCGGCTTCGATCTGGCGGCGGTCGATTGCTGTCCTAAAATAGAAACGCCTCCGGGGTGGAGGCGTTGCCACTTTTTTTCCGTTCAATTCTTCTATAAATAATCCCGCGAAGGTCCTTCGAGAAACGCCCGTAGTTTCCGCGAACGCGAAGGATGCCGCAGCTTGCGCAGCGCTTTCGCTTCGATCTGCCGTATGCGTTCGCGCGTCACCGCAAACGACTGCCCGACTTCTTCAAGCGTGTGCTCGCTGCCGTCGTCCAGCCCAAACCGCATCTTGATAACTTTTTCCTCGCGCGGCGTCAGCGTCTTCAGCACCGAAGAAGTCTGTTCCTTCAAGTTGAGGTTGATCACCGCATCGGACGGTGAAACTACGGCCTTGTCCTCGATGAAGTCACCGAGGTGCGAATCTTCTTCCTCGCCAATCGGTGTCTCCAGCGAAATCGGTTCCTGCGCGATCTTCAAAATCTTGCGCACTTTGGACACCGGAATGTCCATGCGTTTGGCGATTTCTTCGCTGGTCGGTTCGCGGCCTAATTCCTGCACCAGTTGCCGGCTCGTGCGCACCAGTTTGTTGATCGTCTCGATCATGTGCACTGGAATTCGGATCGTGCGTGCCTGGTCGGCGATTGCGCGCGTAATCGCCTGGCGAATCCACCACGTCGCGTACGTCGAAAACTTATATCCGCGGCGCCATTCGAATTTATCCACCGCTTTCATCAAGCCGATGTTGCCTTCCTGGATCAAATCCAGGAATTGCAATCCGCGGTTGGTATATTTTTTCGCGATCGAAACCACCAAGCGAAGGTTGGCCTCGATCAATTCTTTCTTCGCCTGTTCCGCTTCCGCTTCGCCGCGGTGAATAAACGTCAGCGTGCGCTTCAGCTCCGTCAATCCGACTTCGCTGGCGTCTTCGATGTCTTTCAGTTCCGAGCGCCGCGTGCGCAATTCTTTCCGCGCTTCCGCAGCCACATCGCCTTTTGCTACATCTGCACGCCGCTCCAGCCGCCCCGCTTCGCGTTCGAGCGACTGCAGCCGCTCCACGGTTCCGCGCATCTTGTCGATCAGCCGCTTCTTTTCGAACGGATTAAAATCAATTCCGCGAATTTCCAGTGAAATTCCCACGCGCGTCCGCGCCACATCCCACTTCGCGCGAATGTAGGAACGCTTTTTCGCTTTCGGCGTTTTATCGAGTTTCACGGCTTGTTTCAGCGCCGTGTCATACAGCTTCGCGATCTTTTCGATGTACTTCAGCGTCTGTTTGGTTTTGTTGGCGATCTTTTCTTCGGTGAGTTCTTCATCGTCAAACTGCACGATTTCTTTGATCGACCGCGCGCCTTTGCGCAGATCTTCCCCGACCGCGATGAGCTCCTTGATGACGATCGGCGACCGCGTGATGGACTTCATCACTACCAGTTGCCCGCGCTCGATGCGCTTGGCAATCGTCACTTCGCCTTCGCGTGTCAACAGCGGCACCGTTCCCATTTCGCGCAAGTACATGCGCACGGGATCGTTGGTTTTTTCCATCGAACCTGGAGTCAAATCCAGGTCGCTGCCGCCCTCCTCCGCGTGCGCATCGTCCTTCACCGCACCATCGCGGTCGGTCTGCTCGACAGACAACTCCACCGCGCGCGCCGCCTTCGCCGCCGCTTGATCCTCGTAAATCTCAATGCCGTTCCGCTCGAACGTCGTCAGCAGATCGTCAATCTCTTCCGAGGAATGCACTTCGGCAGGAAGCGAATCGTTCACTTCGTCATACAGCAAATAGCCGCGCTCTTTGCCGACCGCAATCAGCGCGCGTACTGCCTCGTATTTTTCTTCAAGACCCTGCGCCACAAACTCCTCCAAGAATCTTCGTGCATCGTCCCGAAGGCTTTCGCACCAGCCGTTCGGGCTCCCCGCCGGGCCTCGGGGAATATCTCCATAGTGACCGCAAAAGCGGCCAACGCAACTGTCGCCTAAATCGGCCCGGCAATCTCGTAGTAAGACACCTTAGGCGGGACGCGCAACCGCACGTTCGGGGACTCCGCCCCTGTTCACCAATTTAACCCTTGCGATAGCAATTGTTGTGAAGCTCGCTGCGCCGCGCCGCCGCTTTTCGCTCGCCCTCTTGATCTAAAGCGCTGCCCGTTTCGCGCTCTGGAGGGCCGATTCCCGCCGCTAACTCCATCAGTATAGATGCTGTTAGGCCGAAAACCGTTACCCGAAAAACCTTCCTACGCTACAAGGTTAAGTCCCAGTACGTCAATATTTTACTTGAGAGTTTCTGTGGAAGTCGTCAACCTGACTAGCTGGCCGCCGCCAGCCGCCTCATCAATTCCTGCTTCCGCGTCAGCAACTCCGTCAGTGCCGTCCCTTTGGGATTCGCCTCAATTCCCCGCTGCACATCCGTCAACTCCCGCTCAATTTGCTTCCTTGCCAGCGTATCCAAACAACTCTGCGCCTCTTCCCACGCCGGATCCTGCGCATCTTCAAACAAAATCTCAAAAAATAGCCGCCGCTCGCGATCCGCCAGTTGCGCACCGACTTCAGAAGCATGGAACGGCTCGCCAGAAAGTGTCGCCCCAATCAACACTGCGAATATTTTCTCCGTCTCCAGGCCCACATGCTGCTGCGAAGCCTGCAAATGTTGCGCCAACTCTTTCCTAAAGCCCTCAGCCTCCGCCAGCATTTGAATCAGTCGCCGCTCCGCCGGCAGCGCCGATTGCCGCACCAGTTCCGGCTGCACTTTCACTTCGCTGCGTCGCTCCGATGCCGCCTTGCTTAGCGCCGCCCGCAATACCGGCTCATCCAAACGCAACTGTTGCGCAATTCGCGTCGCCCACTCCGACCGTAGAATACTGTTGGGAATTTTCTGCACGTACGGCAGAAGAAAATTCACCGCCCGCCTCTTCCCTTCCCCCGTAGTCAGATCCATCTGGCTGGCCCTTCGAACCAAATAATCCACGTACGGTGGCGCTTCCTTCACCTGCTTCAAATAAGCTTCCGCGCCCTTTTCGCGAATATACAAGTCCGGATCGGCTTTCTTGTCGCCCACCGGCGGCAGCGCCAGCACGCGCACCTCAAAATCCTGCTCCAGCAGCGCCACCAGCGAGCGCTCGGTCGCCGCTTGACCCGCCGTATCCGGGTCGTAATTAACAATCACGCGCTTGGTAAATCGCCCCAATAATTTAATTTGCGATTCTGCCAGCGCCGTTCCGCAGCTCGCCACCACGTTGCTCGTTCCCGCTCGCGCCACTGCAATCGCGTCCATATATCCTTCCACCAGAATCGCAAAATCCGCGCGTCGCAGCGCATCCTTCGCGCGATCCAGGTGATACAACACATTGCTCTTCGAATAAATCGGCGTCTCCGGCGAATTCAAATATTTCGGCTGGTCATCACCCAGCGCCCGCGCGCCAAACGCCACAATCTTGGCGCTCTCATTCGCGATCGGAAACGTAATCCGCCTTCGGAATCGGTCAAACAATCGTCCACTCTGGTCCCGTGAAATCAATCCGGACTCCAGCAAACTTTTTTCCGGATACTTCCCGCGCAAATGCCGCAGCAATAAATCCCCGCCACTGGGCGCGTAGCCAATCCCAAATCGCGCAATCGTATCCTTATCCAGCCCGCGGTCCTCCAAGTACGCCCGAGCCGCCTTCCCTTCCAGCGTCCCTTCCAGCTGCTTCACAAAAAATGTCTGCGCCTCGCGGTGCATCTCCACCAGCACCGCGCGCAACTGATTTTCCTTACGCTCTTCCGGAGAACGCTCCTTCGGCCGCGGTACCGCGATGCCGCATTTCTCCGCAACGATTCGAATCGCCTCCGGAAACGCGCACTTTTCCATCTCCATCACAAATTTAAAAACGTCGCCGCCCTGTCCGCACCCGAAGCAGTGATAAATCTGCTTGGTCGGATGCACATTGAACGACGGCGTTTTCTCCGCATGGAACGGGCACAGTCCGCGAAAATTCTGCCCCGCCTTCTTCAGCGGCACATATTCCCCGATGACCCGGACAATGTCCGCCTGTTGCTTCACCTTCTCCGCAAATGATCCCGCTTCCGCCATATCAGTTCCGCAAGTCTACGATGGTAATCGCCTTCCCGCCCCGTTCTTCCGCTTCACTCGCGTGACTTGCCACCAACGGATGCGTGCGAAGAAACTCGCCCAACCCTTTTCGCAACGCGCCCGTTCCATGCCCATGAATGATCCGCACGCTCGGCAAATGCGCCATCGCCGCGTCGTCCAAAAATTTATCCACTTGCTCGGTGGCCTGCTCCACCGTTTGTCCAATCACATTAATTTCATTCGACACGCCAAACCGCGATGGCGACGTCACAGCTCCACTCGCGGCGTTCGGACTGAGCGCTTTCCCCGCCGGCGCCGACTCCACTCCCACAATTTCCTGCGCAGCAATCTTCATCCGCAATGGCCCGGCCGCAATCTCCGCATTCCGACCATCCAGCCGCCGTAGAATCACCAGCTTCGAAAATCCTCGTACCCGAATCTTCGCCCCCGGTTGCAACAACTCCGCGCTCACCGGCCCGGCATCGCGCTCACCCATTCCCAAGTCCGCCTGCGACGCGGAAATCGTCTGCACCACAGCCGCATTCAATGCTTCCCGCGCGCCGCTCCGCACTTCGCCCAATTTCCTCCGCGAAGTCTTCTCAATCTGCCCGCGCAACTCGCGCTCTTTCACGGCTTCCACCACGCGCGCCACATTTTCTTCAAACCGCGTCTGCATCTCCGCAAACTGCGCTTCTAGTTCCTGAATCCGTTTCTGCTGGCGCCCCACCCACTCCGTCCGCAATTTCGCGCGTTCTTCCTCGAACGCCTGCCGCTCTTCGGCCATCTGCTTCTGCATGCGATCCAGCTCTTCGCGGCTGCGATGCAAATATGCAATCAGATCCGCGGCCTCGCGCGATTCCGGCGAAAGCAGCGTCCGCGCTCGCTCGATGATTTCTTCCGACAATCCCAGCCGCCGTGCAATCGCAATTCCGCTCGACCCGCCCGGCACCCCCACCATCAACCGGTACGTGGGCCGCAAATTCACGTCGTCAAATTCCACGGCGCCGTTCAACACGCCCTGCGCTGTTGAAGCATACGCTTTCAGCCGGTCGTGGTGCGTCGTCGCCAGCACCAAACATCCCTTCGCGCGAAACTCTTCAAGCAACGCCACTGCCAGCGCTGCGCCCTCCTCCGGCGCCGTACCCGTTCCCATCTCGTCCACCAGCACCAGCGATTCGGGCGTCGCCGTAGCCAGAATCGATTTCAAGTTCAGCATGTGCGCCGAAAAAGTGGACAAATCCGCAGCGATCGACTGTTCATCTCCAATATCCACCAGCACATGATCGAACAGCGGCAGCAGGGCCCGCTGCGCCGCCACTGGAATTCCCGATTGCGCCGCCAGCGCCGCCAACCCGGTCGTTTTCAGCGCCACGGTTTTTCCGCCCGTATTCGGCCCGCTGATCACCAGCAATCTTTCCTCGCGATGCAACGAAAGATTCATCGCCACAATCGCGCGGTTCTCCCGCTGCAACTTATCTTCCAGCACCGGATGCCGCGCCGCTTCCAGCCGCAACTCGCCGTTTTCAGAAAATTCCGGCAACGCCGCGTCAAAGTCCCGCGCAAATCTTCCCCGCGCAAACACTCCATCCAGCAACGCTATCGTTTCCGCAGCCGAGACCAGCGCCGGCCGCACCGCCTGCAATCGCTCCGTCAATTCCCGCAGTACACGCAGAATCTCCGCCGCTTCGTCTTCGGAAAGCTGCACCAGCTGGTTATTCGGCTCAACTGTTTCAAAGGGCTCCAGAAAAACCGTCTGTCCCGTTCCGCTCGCTCCGTGCACGACCCCCGGCGTGCTCCGCCGCGTCTCGGCGCGCACCGGAATCACATACCGCTCATTCCGCAGTGTGACGTAGTCTTCTCCCGCCTCCGCATTCCGCGAACGCAAAATCTGTCGCAATGTTTTCTGAATCGCTTCCCGCGTCTGCGCCATGCTCAAGCGAATCCGCCGCAACGCCGGCGAGGCGTCATCGCTAATGTCCCCATTCGGCAGCACGCTGCGCCGGATCGCCGCCTGCACCTCGCGAAAATCTGAGACCGCTGCCGCTCGTCCGCTCAACAAAGGAAATTTCGCCGCCTCTTGGCGAAATTGCACCCGCAACCACGCTGAAGTTTCCAGCAACGAGGCCGCATTCAGAAATTCCGCCGGTTCCAGCGCCACTCCAACTCCAGAAATTTTCTCTAACCAGCTCTCCGGATCTGCCAGCCCGCCAAATCCCAGTTCATTTCCGCTGCGCAGCCATTCCCGGGCTTCACGGATCAACGCAAACTGCCCCTGCAAAACTCCGGCATCGCGCGAAAACGCCAACTCCTCCACCACCCGCCACCCTGGCCGACACGTCGTCCTCAGCCGCAACAACTCCCGCAGCTTGTCAAACTCCAAAACTTCTTCCGCGCTCCGACTCATCCGACTTCCCCCACACTTTTTCGTTCTCTTTCTTTTGCCTTCTTACTCCGCGGGTGCCCCACGCTTCGTTTTTAAGGGCGACGTTCTTTTTCTTCCAACGCCACCCTTGATCCGCAGAATCGTGGTTTTCTCTTCTTCTTTCATTACTTCATTGGTTTCTGACTTCTCCGTTCTTTTCCTGCACTCTCACTGCGCCTTCACGCAACAGGCCGCCCCCGCCGCATCAAACTCCTCCATCATCGCGATACTCAATGCATCCAGCGCATCGCTAGCCTCATGCCCCTTGGAACCCATGTTGTTGCTCAAAAACGAAAACACCAGCCGTTTCCCGCTAGGCAAATCCGCATAACCCGATCGCGTCCGCACATGCTCCACCGATCCGGACTTTGCGTGCAGCCTGCCGTCGGCAATGCTGTTCTTCATGCGATCCTCCAGCGTCCCATCGATTCCCGCTACCGGCAACGACGCGAAATACGCGTCAAACCACGGCTGCTTCTGCGCATACAGCAACAGCGCCACCAGTGCTCGCGCCGTCACCAGGTCATGGCGCGAGAGCCCCGATCCATCCGTCTGCACCACGTCGCCCGACGGAATTCCTGCAACGGCATAAAAACTCGCTGCAAAATTTGCCAGATCCTCCGGCGTCGTCCACGCTCCACCTTGTCTGGTCGCCGTCCGCAACAACATTTCCGTGTGCAGGTTCTGGCTGATTTTGTTCACCAGCTTTACGGAATCTCCCAATGGAATCGATCGGTGCTCCGCCAGCACCACTCGCATTTCTCCCTCCGGCGCTCCCGGCGGCAGAGAAAGCTTCCGCACTGTCCCGTCCACTTTGATGCCGCGGTCTTCCAGCAAGCGCTTGAGCATCGCCGCCGCATGCAGCGCAGGTTCCTGAATCGCCAAAGTCAACTTTCGCGGACTGCTCTTCGCCGGCAGCGTTCCCAAAACCGTCACGAGGTTCGAGCCTGGTTCGCGCTTCAGCGTCAGGTCAGCCTTCACACCCGGGGCCGACGTAATCACCTGATTGTCCACGGTAAATTCCGGCGCATCCGGCGAGACCACCGCGTTCACTTTGTCTCCGGCTTTTTCGCCCGCGGTCAACGTCAGTTGCGCCGTATTGTCGTCCACCACGATGGCCGAAATCGCCGCTCCGTACTCCCACACCATGTCATCGATTTCCCAGCCGTTCGGGTAACGCTCCCGCGGAAAATAACTATCATCACCGACGATGTCGCCGGAAATTTCCTTGATTCCCTTGGCCGCAATCGCATCCGCCAACTCCGCAATCACTTTCTCCGATGAACCGTCAAATTCCTCTTTCAACAAATACGGAAACTTGCGATTCGAAAGGTTTGGATCGCCGCGGCCCACTAGATAAAGCGGCCCGACCAGCCTTCCATTCGCGCCAGGCTCCGCTGTTGCTTCGATCGTGGTTCGAAAGCGAAAGTCCGGGCTCAACTTCGCCAGCGCTAGCGCCGTCGTAAACAATTTCATGTTCGAAGCCGGAACAAAATATTTGTCCGCGTTTTCCTCGAACAGCACCTGCCCGGTGCTGCCATCGGCGATCAGCAATCCCCATTCGCCTTTTGCAGGCTGGCCGCTTTCCAGAATGATTCGCGCCCGCGCTGCAAAAAGCTCTTGCGATGACAGCTTCGGCGCCGCTTGTTCACCACTGCGCTTGCCGCCCTGCGGGACTCTTGCGCAACATTTTTCCTGGCTTTTCTCCGGGCTTTGCGGGCTGCTGCCATTCGGTCCCGCAGTTTCTTGCGGCTTCCCCGCATCCTGCGCTTGGCCGCCGATCGCGAAAGCAATCGCAATCGCTCCACAGCACAGTCCGATTCGAACGCTTCGCGCGTTGCGCATATACCCCGCTTCTCTCCTGCTGGAATATTCCCGTCAAGCCAAGTATATTCCATACGCCACGGAACACTTCCTCGAAGCGCGCGGCTCCAGCAGCCGCCTAGCTTCGACACTGGATTCGGGGTTCGGAATTGCGATTCGGCAGCTAGCGCCATATTGCCAAAATTCCACACCGCGGGCTCATGAGTTCAAAGGAGAAAGCAAAAATGAAAAAGATAATGGCTACCTTGCTGGTTTTAGCTCTCGGGCTGCCGCTGGGCGCTCAAGAAAAGTCCGACAGGAAGGAAGCGGAACGCCTGGAGAATTGCGGCACGGTCCTCAAGGAGATCATGGCTATTCCTGACGATATTCCGCAGGACCTGATCGACAAAGCCGAGTGCATTATTGTCTACCCGTCCGTCCTGAAAGCCGCTTTCGTCGTCGGAGGCAGCTACGGCCGCGGCGCAATGGTCTGCCGTACCGGCGAACATTTTACTGGCCCTTGGGGCGCTCCAACCATGATGGCTCTGGAAGGCGGAAGCGTCGGTTTCCAGCTTGGTGGCCAGGCCACCGACTTCGTTCTGCTGGTCATGAACCCGCGGGGTGCTCGCGCCATTCTCTCCAGTAAGGTTAAACTTGGCGCGGATGCATCCGCTGCTGCCGGCCCCAAAGGACGCGACGCCGAAGCTTCCACAGACGCCACCTTACGCGCTGAGGTCCTTACCTACTCGCGTGCGCGCGGCCTTTTCGCTGGCGTCTCTTTAGCTGGCTCGACGGTTCGCCCGGACAACAGCGCCAACGAAAGAGTCTATGGCAAGAAAGTCGAGGCGCAGGACATCATCTTCAAGGGCGCGGTCCGTGTCCCGTCCCCGGCTCGAGCACTGGTCGACTCTCTAAACAAGAAAACTCCCAAGAACCTCTCCGACCCAGAGTCGCTCAAGTAGCCGCAGTTAGTTTGCTTCTGAATAGGTAGGGGCGCCCGCCGCTGCGCGCGCCTCAGCTTGCCCGGACGTAAAACTCAGGCCTCCCTCTTCTCAGTCCCCGCATCGGGGCGCAATTTTTCCAACCAGCTGGCATATGCACCAGCAGATCTTTAAGCCGATTTGATTTCGCTCGGAGGCCGATCATGGCACGCCGCCGGGCCAGATTTTTATTCGTACTCTAAACCTTGCTCAACAGTTATCAGAACTTCCTATCGGCCGGACTCTGCCCCGTTCCACCGTTCGCCATTCGTCAGTGCTGCAAAACCGGCAAATCGCGCGGTATGACAGTCGTAGGCGGAAAAGGGAATTCCGGATTCGCTCACCAATGCGTTCATCAATCAGAATCTTCATTCCTCCCTGGAGGACAAGAGTTCTCTGGCTTCTAAAGTCGTAATCGCGATTCCCCGGGAAACTGTGGGAAATCCGGCCAGAAACTCCTCGATCGTTTCGCCACCCTCAGGCTAATCGAACCAAGCCTGAACGGGCACTCGAGTTCCGCGAAATACCGGCACGTCGCGGAGAATTTCGGGGTCTTTGACGATGGCACCTTGATCCAAGGGTATGATTCGCTCGGATTGCCAGTACGTATATCGGCGCCATCGCAGCATCGGGACGACTGCTCGGAAAATCGTCAACTGCAAAATTTTCAAACCGCTTAAAATCGCAACTCCCATCCGCACATGGAACTTGCTTTCTCATGGCAAATCTGCCGAAGATGACCTATAGTCATAAATGAGCACCAGTCATGCATCGCCCGCGCAGTTCCGTCCGGAAAGCCCGCAAGACGGCCGTCGCCTCCCGGCGCGTTCGCCATAGTGCCGAACTCCGCGAACGCCTGTTCCGCGCGGCGCTCACCCTGTTCGGCAAAAAAGGCTACGCCCAAACCACCGTCGAGGACATCACCGAAGCCGCCGACGTCGGCAAAGGAACCTTCTTCAACTACTTTCCCACTAAGGAACACATCCTCATGGCGTTTGGTGAAATGCAACTGGGAAAGCTGGAGGCCATTGTCCGCGACGCACAGCAATCGGACCTGCCCATGCGGGACGTCCTGCGCATGCTCGTGCTTCGTATGACGGAAGAACCCATCCGCAACCCGGCCATCGTTCGCGCGCTGTTACTGGCCAATCTTTCTTCGCTGCACGTCCGCGGAGCGATGCTGCGTATTCACGATCGCAACCGCGCTTTGCTGGGAAAATTGATCCGCCATGGACAGGAACGCAGCGAAATTCGCATGGACCTGCCAGCCGAAGAAATCGCGCAAGTCTGGCGGCAAACGATTTTTGGCACGCTGCTGTTCTGGTCACTGGCCGGTGATGCTTCTCTCACCGAGCGCATAGAACAATCTTTGAACATCCTGTGGAGCGGAATCGCTTCCCAGCCATCCGCTCATGCCACAAAGCGCCGTAAAAAAGACGGAGACAAAGGATGAAATGGAAGCCGGTCATCATCGTGCTCCTAATGATCGCCGCCGTTGCCGCGGTCGGAATTTCTTTCGGCGGATGGTTTCGTCATGACAACGCCCTGCAGGGTTCCGGCACCGTCGAAGCGCGCAACATTCGAGTGGGTTCCGAAGTCGGCGGTCGCATCGACAAAGTTCTGGTGCGCGAAGGCGACATCGTCACCGCCGGACAAGTTTTGATTACTTTCGACGAGAAGGAACTTCTTGCATCGCTCGCGCAATCCAGCGCCAACGCGGAAAAAGCCAAGCGTGGATTCCGCCGCGAGGATATTGAAGAAGCCCGCGCCGCCGCGATGCAGGCTAAAGCGGACTACGAGCTGCGTAAAAACGGCTATCGCAGGGAAGATATCGCCGCTGCCGAAGCCGATCTGGATCGCGCCGCCGCGGACGAGACCCGCAGCAGTCTCGATTTTCAGCGCTACGACGCGCTCGCCAAAAAAGACCTGGTCTCAAAACAACAGCGCGATACCGCCGAAGCAAACTGGAAAATGGCGGCGGCGCAGAAAGACAATGCCCGGCATAAACTCGACGAATTGCAACGCGGCTACCGTCCCGAAGAAATCGCTAGTGCCGAAGCTCGCTATCTGCAAGCGCAAGCCACTCTCGATAAATATGTTCGCGGCAGCCGTCCTGAAGATATTGCCGCTGCGAAAGCCGCAATGGCGTATGACCAAGCGCGTTTTCGCGAACGCCAGGTTCTCGCACCAGGCAATGCATCGGTCGAAGTTCTCGACGTGCGCCCGGGCGATTTGATTGCGCCGAACACGCCCGTCGCGACCTTGCTCGAACGCGATCAGATCTACGTGCGCATTTATATTCCGGAAACCGAAATCTACCGTGTGCACGTCGGACAAAAAGCACAAATCACCGTTGATTCCGTTGGCCGACAGGTTTTTGATGGCGTGGTCGAACAGATCAACCAGCAAGCGGAATTTCTGCCACGCAACGTGCAGACGCGCGAAGAAAGAGTGCACCAGGTTTTCGGCGTGAAGATTCGCATCGCCGACTCATCGCACCGCGTACTGCCGGGAATGGCCGCGGACGTAAAACTCTTGGGCGAAAAATAGCCATGCCTGCAAATCCTCCTAAACCGAGCGGCGCAACCGAAGCCAATAGCGCAGCGGATGCGCCGGATCCCGCGATTTCCGCGCGCGGCTTAGTCAGAACATTCGGAAACTTCACCGCAGTCAACGACGTGAGCTTCACCGTGAAGCGCGGAGAGATTTTCGGTTTTCTCGGGCCCAACGGCAGCGGCAAAACCACGGTAATTAAAATGCTGACTGGCCTGCTTCCGCTCAGCGGCGGCGAAGCCAGCGTGGAAGGTCTGAACGTTCGCACCGATGCGGAACGGGTGCGCGAGCGTATCGGCTACATGTCGCAGAATTTCAGTTTGTATCCCGATCTTACGGTCACGGAAAACCTCACTTTCTACGGTCGCATTTACGGATTGCGTCCGGAGCGGTTGAAAAAACGCATGGACGACATCATCCAGATGAACGGGCTTGAACCGTACTTGAATCGTCTCGCTGCGCAGCTTTCCGGCGGATGGAAACAGCGCCTGGCGCTGGGTTGTGCCATGTTGCACGAACCGAAATTGCTGTTTCTCGACGAGCCAACCGCTGGCATTGATCCCGTCGCACGCCGGCAGTTGTGGGATCTGCTTTTTGATCTTTCCGGACATGGCATCACTTTTTTTGTAACCACACACTACATGGACGAAGCGGAACGCTGCAGTCACGTCGCCTATATTTATTTTGCGAAACTGATCGCCGACGGCACACCGAATTCCCTGCGCGAGCTTCCCGACGTCACCCCGGAAGGCACGATACGGGTGGAAATCACGACACCGGAAGTAACTCGCGCATTGAAAATCGCGCGGCAAATTCCCGGTATCCGCAGCGCCACGATTTTCGGCCAATCGATTCATGCACTGATCGAAGAACATTTCGACCTGGAAGACTTGCGCGAGCAATTGCAAAAGCAAGGCATCGTCGTCGCGGAGATTCGTCCGCTGGCGCCCAGCCTGGAAGATGTTTTCGTCGAGCTGACCTACAAGAATCAGGCCAATGGCGCGAAAGAAACCGAGGCCAACCGTGCGTGAAATGTTCCGCGGATTCCGCGCCGTCTTCTACAAAGAGACGCTGCACGTGCGGCGCGATTTTGCCACGCTGTTCTTTTCTCTGATTATTCCGCTGCTGCAAATGTTGCTGCTGGGGTACGGCATCGACACCAACATCCGGCAAATCAACACCGTTGTCTTTAACGCCGATGGTCGCCAAGAAAGCCGCGAACTGCTGGACCGCCTGAAAAACTCCGACACCTTTCACGTAATCCGCTATGTGCACAGCGACGGTGAAATGAACAACATGATCATCGCGGGAAAAGCCCACGTTGGCATCAAGATTCCCGTCGATTACTCCGATAAATTGCTGCACCAAATGAGCGCGCAGGTTCTGGTGTTGATTGACGGCTCGGATTCGTCGGTGGCGGGCCAAGCGATCAATGTGACTACGGCGATCGGTCTTGATGAGTCCCTGCGCCGCGCGCTGGTGAACAATGAAACCTTTGCCGTGGATATGCGGCCGAAACTGCTCTTCAATCCGGACTCGCGTTCGCCGAATTTTTTCCTGCCGGGACTCACCGCGATTCTGCTCCTAAACGTGACCACGTTCCTGACCGCATTTTCGATCGTCCGCGAAAAAGAGCGCGGCACGCTGGAACAATTGTTCGTCACTCCGGTGCGGCCGATGGGATTGCTGCTGGGCAAACTGTTGCCGTATCTGGGAATCGGTTTTTTTGAGCTGTGCATGATTCTGACGTTCATGCGCTTCGCGTTTCGTGTGCCGATTCACGGCAGCGTAATTTTGCTGGCGTTCCTCTCGCTCCCCTATATTTTTGTTTCCTTGTCGCTGGGAATTCTAATCTCCAGCAAAGCCAATTCGCAGTCCGAAGCCATGCAACTGGCGTTTTTAACAATCCTGCCGAGCATCTTTTTTTCCGGTTACATCTTCCCGCTCGAAACAATGCCCAAGTTTTTCTACGCGCTAAGCTATTTTGTCCCGGCGCGATATTTTATCGACATTACGCGCGGCGTGATCCTGCGCGGCGCCACCATCGTGCATTTGTGGCCGGATGCACTTGCCCTTTTCACTATGGGGACATTCCTGCTGTTGATCGCCGCGCGACGCTTTCAAAATAAAGTCATCATGGCCTAGCGCGCACTTCGCAAAGCGAGCCGGCAAGCACACTCCCGAAAAGCCCAAAAGAAAGACGCGGACGAAAAGTCCGCGCTACATAAACCAATGCATACTTTTGTGTTTCAGTTGAACGCGGAGTATGCTGCCGAGTCGTCAAGGATTCAGCAGCGGAAATTCAGGGGAGAAATTGTGACCTGCCCGATTTGCGAGAAGCGCAAAACCACGCGGTATTGCCCGGCGAAAGGCGAGCAGATTTGCTCGCTGTGCTGCGGAACGGAACGCGAAGTCACCATCAGTTGCCCGCCAGATTGTTCCTACCTGATTGCGGCGCACCGCTACGAAGACGAACACAAGCGTGCCATGCCTGCCGACACACCGTTCTTCGAAGAACGCTTGCCGCAGGATATTTTCGATTCGCAACAACAACTGATGAGCCTGCTGGCATTCCGTATCGCTAAATTCGCGAGCGTCGAATCGACTGCAACCGACCCGGATGCGCTGGCGGCGGTCGCAGCGTTGGCCGCAACTTACAAGACATTGCAGAGCGGATTGCTGTACGAAAAGATCCCGGAAATTCCGGTGCAGCGGGATTTGTATTTGGCGCTAACGAAATTTCTGAACGAGATCAAGAGAGAAGCGGCCGAAAAAGGAAACTCCGGCGCGGTCCAGGATTCCAGCGTCTTTCACGTGGCGGTATTTCTCTACCGGATGGGAACGCTACGTTCGAATGGCAGGCCGCGTTCGCGAAGGTTTATCGAATTCTTGCGTTCACAGTTCCCCCGAGCAGAACAGCCACTGCGAGAGGAACCGCGGATCATCATTCCGTGAAACGTCGCACTTCGCAAGGCGGGCCCGAGCGCGTTGCACAACAATCACCAGGCCAGTGACCGTTGCGGGGCGGGAACGATCGGATGGCTGAGTTGTTCCCAAGGCCGGAAGGAGAAGCCCAGTCGCGACTTGATGCTTGCGAGCCGCGCGGCGACCTTCTGGCGGTAGGGTTCTGGGGCATAGGCATTTCGCGAATACCAGGAATCGTACTGGCGCGTAAGGCGCGGGAATTTTTCGCGCAGGAATGGAAGGAATTGTTTGGCGGAAGAGGGCATGAGGAACAGGACTCCGGAGGAGATCCAGAGCGCGCCGGCATCTTTTGCAGCGGCTGCGAGCGCTTCGAGTTCACCCTCCCGGTCAGTAATGCCGGGGATTAATGGCGAGGCTAGTGCCCCGACCGAAATACCCGCATCCCGAAGTTTTCGAATCGCGGCAAGGCGTAGATCGGGACGAGGGGCGCGCGGTTCGAGCAGCCGCGCTAGACGTGGGCGCAGCGTGGTGACGGTGATATCCACGTAGAGGCGAGAACGCCCGGCAATTTCCTGCAACACATCAATATCGCGAGCGACTAAGTTTGATTTGGTCGTAATCGAAACACTCAGACCGGTGTGGCGGGCAAGTTCCTCAAGGCAGGCCCGGGTCACGCCATATTCTTTTTCGGCAGGTTGATAAGGGTCGGTGGCGGTGCCGATGCAGATGTGCTCGGGAACGCCCTCGCGGCCAGCCGCGAAAGAATACTTCGTCGCAATCTCGCGGGTAAGCAAGACCGCGGCGTCTTTCTTCACGAAGATTTTCTTCTCAAATGCCAGGCCATCCAGCTCCATAAATTCATGGGTATAACGGGCATAGCAGTATTTGCAGGCGAATTCGCAGCCGCGATAAGGATTAATAGTCCAATCAAATGGCACCCGCCCGGATTGGCACTTATTGAGAATGGACTTCACCGGCAGCAGAAAATATTCCGGGCGTTCATCTGAAGTGCGGCGCGTGGCTGCAGCGGGCGAAATGGAAGCGAGGCGGGCGATGCCGACCAGCGGCGCGGCACGGTCAGGTGCAGCGCCTGGCACAGCGTCTGTTGCGGCGTTAGCCGCAACAAAGACAGCATCCTTCCGGAAATCCTGCGCACTGCGGAGTGGGTCGCCGCAAGAAGCGGGAATGGCGGACGGAGGGCAATCCGAGCCACCACTGTTTGGAATACTATCCGGAACGATGCTGCCCGGACCGTGGAGCGGGGCACGCTCGCTAGTCCGTGTCTTCGGGCTATGATCAGGGCAAACTGGAAAGAGAGAATCTGAGGAGAATGGAGCGCGGCGGCGGATAGGAAAGCCCGCCGGTTTCGATGAGGAAAGAACTGGAGACATAGCCCACCTCGATGCCAGGAGAGTATTTCGCCTTTTCTTCGCCTTGTCAAGCTATTTTCGTATTTTATTCGCCTGTGGGTCTCACTCCTTGCCTCGCTCCTCGTGTAAGGGCATGCAGCCGTATCCACCGCTTTCGCTTCCTGCGAAAGCGGCGGCACGCGCAGTGAAGAATCTCTTCGTTTTTGAGCGCAGAACCGCCGTCGCTGTTTGCTTTTGTTCTTTGCCAGCTAAAAATAAAAGAGTCGAATTTCATTTTGCGCCCCGGTTCTTGCGTTCAATAGTGGCATCTGCTGTAATTCGTCGTGAGCCTGCCTGAGACCACCATGCCCCACAAGAAAATCCCGCCCCGTAAGAAAACCCGGTTCGGCAAGAAAATTCGAGGCTTTCGCTGGTTGTGCACGCTGGTGATGACGATCGCCTTGCCAGCGATGGGGCAGGCGCCGCCGAAGCCCGCCACGCAAGCGCCAGCTCCTGGCGCGGCACCGAAGAAGCCAGGCGTTGGGCAGGCTGCTCCCGCTCCTGCTGCGCCACAATCGAAGCACTTTCCGATTTTGCTGATCGCGTCGGGAGTGGAACCGGGCTGGAGCGTGCGAATCGGAATGAAGGGAGCGGAGCGGCTGGAGCGGGCGGCATATCCGCCGATCACGCTGGAGCCGGGAGAAATCTCCGCCGATGATTCCGGAACGGCCTGGACATACCGCGCGAAGGACACGGGAACCGGCACCGACGTGACCGTGCGATTGTCGCGGGAAACTTGCACGGAAGGGTCCGCGGAAACCAAATATGCGTTTCGCGCGGTAGTGGCGCACGCGCAAATCGGCGCGCTGAACGGCTGCGCAAAGATTGCAGCGGAAGAGTTTCCGGAATTCAAACAGAAGAATCTTGACGAAGACGATCCGGAGAAAAAGAAAGTGGTCCCGCCGCCGATTACCGGATTCAAGGCGCCGGTGGCGATGGCTTTTGTGGATGCGACGGGGAAAGTAGTGCTGGTGCAGAGCGGCGTGACAAGGATTGTGGCTCCCGCTGGATACCAGCTTTCGCTTTCACACGACGGCAAGCGATTGCTGTTCACTCGCGATGAACAGGGGAAAGACCGCACGATTGTGATGTATGACGCCGTGAGCGGAAAAAGCACCGACTTGATGCGCGGAATGGTGCAGCGAGCGTTCTGGTCACCCGACGATTCGCGCATCGCTTTTATGCGATCGGCCGGGCAAGATTGGACGGTGTGGACAATGCCGGCCGGAGCGCCGGACAAAGCGCTGCAATTGAGTGCCGGCGGGGTTTGGGCGCTACATGGATGGTTGGACGCGCACACCGTGCTGTCGTCCGACGATACGAAACTTTATTTCTTGCGCACGGAGAGTCCACCAACCGCGGTGGCGATTCGCGAGGTATATGGCGACGCATACGAAGTGATGAGCTCCGACACCATTCGGGCCAATCCGGCAAATCCCGATTTGCTGATGGTAACGGCGTATGTTTCGCATCCGAAAGCGGGAATGCCAACGGACGCGCACACCGGGATGGGCGGCGCGGCGTTTTTGTACGAGCTGAAATCGAAACGACGCGTGGACGTGACTCCGACGAACGTGTTTGCGCAGGATGCCGTGTGGTCGCGCGACGCCGTTCAGATTTTCTTCACGAATCGGGAAAAGGCGCCGGTGATTTGCAGGGTTTTCTGGGACGGGTCCGGCTATAAACGAGTGCGCACGGGAACGGGCCTGGTGGTCGGCGAGTAGCTCGGGAAACAGAAAATCTCGTCGCGTTCGAAACGGCGATTGTTTCGTGAAGGCTTCAAGCGGTCGGCATCGCACGCGTGCAAGATGGCCTGTGCTACGGGCCTAGCCCTTTGGTACAGGTAGCGTTTTGGCTGCCGCGCGCCGCGAGTTGCGGTTGGCACAGGATGCAAGAATTACACTCGTAGTATGGCGTCCCCTCTCCCGGTAGAACCGAAGCAGGTGAATATTCTGGTGCTCGACCAGGAAGGTCCCAGTGCGACTGCGCTGCGGCAGGTGCTGGATTCCGAAGGCTGGCGCGTGCGGGTTGTCTCCGGCGCCAAACTCCTGCTGACCGAATTGAAAACCGGTGAATGGTCGCTGGTGATTGCGAATATCGCGCTGCTGGGCCTGGATTCGCCGGGCTATTTGACGTTGCGCGAACTGGCCAGCGTGCCGGCGGAAGAAGGCGGACGGCTGCGGGGACTGTTTCTGGTGCCGGAAATGGCGGGAAGCCAGTTTGTGGGCACGCTGGAAAAGGCCCGGCTGCCGTATGTGGTGCGGCCGTATCACTTACACGATTTTCTGGAAAAAGTGGGTGACCTGCTGGTCGAAGTGAACGCGATTGCCGCGCCGTTGCGCCAGGTGCGTTACGAGTTTGGCGGCTTGCGAAAAAAGAAGCGCGCAGCCAACCGTACGACCTCTATGTTCGCATCGCGTGATGAGTATTCGTATTCGGAGGAAGAGTTGGCCGAGTATGAAAAACAAGAAAGCGAGAGTTCGCGTTCCAAGCGCGGAAAGCCGCGGACCAACCTGGGCGATCCGTTGCGCTAACCGGTCTCGAAATTTCTAACCTGCCCCGGAAAAAAATCAGGGTTTGTCGGAAACTTTGGCCGTCGGGTCCGTGATTGCCGGCGCCAGTATCGGGGCGGCGGCGCTTGCGGTACGGAACGCTTCGAAATCCGTCCACACTCGCTGCACGGTGCCCGGGTCGAATATTTTTATCACCGGCTCGGTCGAATTCTTGGAAGGAAAAATCTCCAGGCGTTGCTGGCCGCAGTTTGGCGAGATGGCATCTGGCGGATAGGTGTAGTCGCCAAAAGCCGCCGAGTCGGTAAAGTTCACGCCATAGCTTTTGAGAGCAAACGCCGCAGGAATTTTCCCCGGATGAATCGGAGCAATCTCCTTTTCCCCGCACATCAGGCGCATCCGATAAAAATCGGTTTTGAATTTCAAATTTGCCGCCGTGATGCCGCCCGACGCAGCCCGTCCCATACCAGACCAAAAACCTTCTTTCGCTTTGGGCATTACGACGATGCTGACGATGGCTTTGTGTCCGCCTGATTCGGATTCCCAATTTTTCGGGGCTTCTTCGGTGGTGGTTGCGTCTGATTCCTGACCTTGCTTCTTGCGCCGCTTGGCCCGCGCTTTTTCGGCTGCGAGGCGCTTTTCTTCCTGTGAACGATATTCCATGGGCGGAGTGGATAGCTCGATGTAAAAATCCCCGACGTTCATGGAATATGGACGCCAATCATATTTGTCGGGTATCAGCGCGGCTTTCAGGCCTTCGAGCGGAAACGGTTTTAGCGGTTCCACGGGCAGAAGAGCCGCTGACGGCGCGGTCCCCGACGTTTTTGCACGATTCTGCTCGATCATCGGAAGCGCGTCCTCGACGCGCACAACGCCGGAGACTCCGGGTCCGCTGCCGCCGTGCTGGCCAAACGTAGTGAGGCCAATGACCACTCCTGCGGAATTAAACAATGGTCCACCAGAGTTGCCGGGATTGATGTTCACATCGGACAGAAGCGTGTGCTCTTCCACCTTGCTGACGACGCCGGTGGTCAGTATTTTGTCGAGCGATAGAGGACTGCCGATGGTAAAGACGCGTTCCCCTTCCTGCACCGCAACTTTTCCTTCTTCATGTTTTGCCAGCGGAGCGGCGATGGCGTTCTGAAAGGAAGCCATATTCGCCCAAAGAAGCGCCACATCCTTTTGCGAATCGGAGGCGAGCAACTCCGCGACGATCTTGTGCCCTGGATCAAACTGCACGGCCAAATAGTCAGAGTTGGCGATGACATGCTGGTTGGTGAGTATCAGGCCGTGATCATCCACAAAGAAACCGGTGCCGTGGCCGGATTCAGTGAGCACCGTGACCACGCTGTTTTTCAGACGCTTGAATTGTTCCGACAAATCGGATCCCGCGGCCGAGTTCGCTGCGGCGGGTGCGTTTTCGATTTTCGCGTTGTCGTTAGACAACAGGATGGTCTGCTCGGCGCCCGCGAGGTTTACTTCCATGTTCCAGCTATAGCGCTTGCCGTCAAAGTCCACAGGTTTCGTTACCGACAGCAGGTATCTCCCCGCAGGCAGGTCCTTCTCCGCGAGCCCATCCAGACCGGTCTTCAGCTCTGTGACGCCGGTTGAATTGCCAGGGCCCTTGAGGGTCACGAGGACGAACGGAACCGGCTTCTGGTTGAGTTGGCCGTCCACGAGAAGGGCGCGGAGTTTCAGTTTGACGACCGGCGCTTGCGCATAGGTCAGAAACGCGCAGGTCAGCGTCAGGAGTGCACCCAACAATTGTCTTTTCATACCTTATTCCTTCAGGGCTTTTGCTTTATGGCTTCCCCACCGCAGGGCCATTGCGCATATCGTCGCATCTTCGAGATTGCCTGAAAAGCGACAAGGTATGAAAGAGCGCGCCAACAAGCGACACTCGGTTTGCGCGAGTCGGCTACAGGCGCTTGACACTGCTGTTGTCAGGCGTTTTGGACAGGAATTCGCTGACATTACCGCTCCACTGGGGAAGTCTTAGCTGCGGGGCGATTTCGGCTAGCGGCGCGAGGACGAACTTGCGCTCGAGCATACGGGGATGCGGGATTTGCAATTCGGGAGCATCGAGCGACAAATCGCCGAAGAGAAGGATGTCGATATCGAGGAGCCGCGGACCTTTGGCGAAGGCTTTTTTGCAGCCGAGTTGCGATTCGATGGCGCGAAGGGCGCGGAGGAGATTGATGGGTTGGGAGTTGGTTTCGCCTTCGACGACGCAATTGAGGAACCACGGTTGGTCGAGATAATCGACGGGTTCGGTTTCGTAGAAGGAAGAGACCTTTTGTACTTGAAAATTTGCGGAGGGAAGCGCGGCTATGGCGGCTTTGAGGTTCGCGGTGCGATCGCCTAAATTCGAGCCGAGCGAGAGGTAAACAAGTGCTTCAGTCAAGAGATTCCTCGCTTCGCTCGGAATGACGAGTGTAAGACTGTTCTGCGCAATTCAGTCTGGTGGCTCTAAAATAAACGCGGCTGGCGGCGCGGCAATTCCCTTTCGAAATATTGGTAGGCGCGGGGGGTTGCCACGCGACCGCGCGGTGTGCGATCGATCATGCCGATCTGCATGAGGTACGGCTCGTAAATTTCTTCGATCGCGTCTTCTTCTTCGGAGAGCGCGGCGGCGAGAGTTCCGAGACCGACGGGACCACCAGAATATTTATCGAGCAACGCGAGCATGAGGTTGCGGTCCACTTCATCTAGGCCGCTTTCGTCCACGCCGAGCATCGCTAGAGCTTCCTGCGCGACGGCGCGCGTGATTTTTCCCGCGGCGCGTACTTCGGCAAAATCGCGCGCGCGGCGCAAGAGACGGTTGGCAATGCGAGGCGTGCCGCGGCAACGGCGCGCGATTTCTTCCGCGCCGCCTTCTTCCATCTGTATGTTCAAAATTCTTGCGGAGCGATTGATGATGATCAGCAGATCTTCCGGCTCGTAAAAATCGAGGCGATGCACGATGCCGAAGCGCGAACGCAGCGGCGCGGTGATGAGACCCGCGCGCGTGGTGGCTCCGATCAGCGTGAAATGATTCAGATGAAAGGGATGGATGCGCGCGCCGGGGCCTTGGCCGATGACTAGGTCAACGCGAAAATCTTCCATCGCGGGATAAAGAACTTCTTCGACCGCGGCTTGCAGACGGTGAATCTCGTCCAGGAAGAAAACTTCGCGCAATTCTAGCGAAGTGAGGATGGCGGTCAGATCGCCCTTGCGTTCGAGCAGCGGCCCGGCGCTGGTTTTGATTGGCACGTTCAGCTCGTTGGCAATGATTTGCGCGAGTGTGGTTTTCCCCAAGCCCGGCGGGCCATAGAGCAGTACGTGATCGAGCGCTTCACCTCGATTGCGCGCTGCTTCAAGCGCGATGGAAATATTTTCTTTTACGCGCTTTTGGCCGATGTATTCGTTGAGAGCTTTGGGGCGTACGCTGGCGTCAAGACGCAGATCTTCGTCGTGCGCGGCAGCGGAGATAATGCGTTCGGGTCGGTCCGCGCGCCCGAAGTCATCCTTATTCTTATATGAGGTCATTCGTTTTGCGATTCCGTCCGCCACAAATCCTCTGATCCGGGTTCGCACACCTGGTAACTGACACGATTAAAATTCAACTTCCCGCGGCGGCATGCTTCCCTTGCCCGCTCAATTCCTGCAGCGCGGCCTTCAACAATTTTTCAAAGCTGGAAACTCCGACCGAGCGTTTGCCTTCCGCCACGGCATTTTCCGCGGCGCGGCCATCGTAACCGAGATTGGTGAGTGCGGAGACGACGTCGGCTTCCGCGCCGGCTTTGGAAGCGGGAAATTTTTCTTCGGCGATGGTGACCGCTTCAAGCTTGTCCTTGAGTTCGACCACCATGCGCTCGGCGGTCTTACGGCCGACGCCGGGAATTTTTGTCAGACGCGAAAGATCTCCGGTACGAATCGCTGGAACGAGTTCTTCCACGCTCATCCCGGACAGGATTTTTAGCGCCAGCGATGGGCCGACGCCGGAAGCGCCGAGCAGAAGTTCGAAAAAATGTTTTTCGCGCGAGGAAAGAAATCCGTAAAGCGAAAGCGCGTCTTCGCGAACGTGAGTATGAATCAACAGCGTGACTTCGGTATGGAGCTCACCGAGCGCGGCATAGGTCGAAAGCGGCACGGCAACCAAATAGCCCACACCGCCGACATCCACCATGACCTGGTTGGGGCGTTTATCGGCAAGCCTGCCGCGCAGCTGTCCAATCATAGGTGTCCGATCACAGCTCGTCAGTATTGCCGCTTTCTCTTCGCCCGTCAACGCGTCGCAGGGGTATGGTTACAGGGCGGGGAAAAGTGAAACACCTTCGTCACCTTGCGTCGTCAAACGATTCGCTATAAAAAGAATCTGAAAGCTTAGCGGAAAGGCAACCTTAGCGGAATGACAGCTATTGCGGCAATATGTAGGACCGGCGAGATTGTACTCGCGGCGGATAGCAGGAGATTGGGACTTGTCTCGGGCGAACAGAGCTCGGTCTGCAAAATCCGTGACCTAAAAACGCTATATGCCGTATTAAGCGGAATCAACACCTATGACCCTACTCATTTCGACGTGTCACAACTCATCCCCGCGCAAATGCCGGATGTCGATATCGGAACTAACGTGAATTCTATTGCGGATGCGATTTTCCCGCCGCTCCGCGACGCTCTCGAACATCTTCGAAATGAGAATCCAGGTCTCTTTGCGAGTACTGCCGTTCAAAAGCATCCCATGGACATCAAATTTGCTCGCGTGCAAAATTGCGTTCCAACATTGATAACGTTAAGAGCTGTCGTTCAGATTTCGGAGAGCGGACCACCAACTGTGATCCCAGAAAGGCATGATTGGCCTATTTGGGGAATGTTCGACACTCCAGCGTGTTCATTTGTCGGAACTGATGAAGGTGTCGCTACCTACCTAGCGCTCTCGGACAACGGAGAATTATACAAGGGTGATTTAGTTGAACGTGCACGAAGCTTCGTCCAAACAGAAATCGACAAGCACGCGACTGGAATTGGCGGCCCCATCGATATTTTGAGGTTGACTAAAGAAGGCGCAAATTGGATTCAAAGAAAAGATGGCTGCTAGCTCGTCATAGATTGGTTATGCCGCTCCACCTCCGTAGGGTAGGGAAGGAAGCGCGTGCGACGGTAGTCTTGGTTATGCTGCGCGATGTTTCAGATTCCGTCCGGTTGCCAAGGCCAAATCGCGGCCTCGTCACATATGTTCAAAAGCAGGATGGGTCGTGGCAAGGTAGCGACGCCAATGCGAAGGGGTACGCCGTCCGTCTTTCGCCAAATCCAGAGAATGGCCGCACACGAATCGAAATTGAAGGTGCCTTGGGAACTTCGGGGACCGAAGTGGGAGTGTCCACACCATGAAAGACATGATCGTAACGGACCATGCCCCAAAGCCCATCGGTCCGTATTCGCAGGCCGTTCGGGCGAATGGATTCCTCTTCGCTGCGCAGATCGCCCTAGACCCGAATACGAATACATTGCTCGAAGGGGATGCGGCGCACCAAACTGAACGCGTGCTAGAAAACTTGAAGGCGATTCTAACGCATGCTGGATTGACTCTCTCTCACGTTGTGAAGACCACGGTCTTCCTCAAAGACATGAACGATTTTGGGGCAATGAACGAAGTTTACGCGAAGTATTTCCCGGTAGCTGCACCGGCAGGTTCGACCGTGCAGGCCGCCGGGCTACCGAAAGATGCGCTGGTCGAGATTGAACTGATTGCCGCGCTCTGAGGGACAGCGTTGCCGATAAAGTGGTGACCCGTACGAACATGTCCGGTTACGGAGTTGAGCAGAGTTTTCACGAAACGTTTTGGTCTTCTTCTAGCGAGTTAGGGGCCGGAGGGACGGTTATCCCTGCGTCTTGCAGAACGAGAGGTAGGCGGTCCGCTGGTATTTGACCGTGGTTCACGATAGCTCTAACCCGATGTGCGAACGTCGGATGTGTCATGAACAATTCGGTAAAAGCGTCAGATGCTGCGGGTAATTCACGAGATTGATGAAGCTTGGCCAAAGCCTGAACGCTAATCTCTGGAGCATCAGTAAATTCAATCGCTTCGCGGTCTGCCGAATACTCGAATCGCCGCGAGCAGTAATAAACCGCGATGAGTGGCCCGAATATGGCGAGTAGCTGAAAGAGCGGGTGAAGATTTTTCGTTTGCAACGAAAAAAGAAAAAGGGACAGGGCTGTAATTGTGAAAATCGTGACGACCAGCAGCAAGTGTTTACGCCCATGCTTCAGTTTGACATGGGCCACTTCGTGAGCTACTACGAAATCCATTTCCCTGTCGTTCAGATGCTGCCCAAGGCTGTCGGTCAGAGCGATTGCGTTTGACATTCCATAGGCATTCGTCAGATGACCTTTCCCGGCGGGCACAACGAAAACCTTACGGAGGGTTACCTCCATTCCGCGAGCAACCCTAAGCGCTCGGTTACGATATTCCCCCGATTTCAGCGTATTAAATTTCAGGCCCTCTGCCTGTCTCAGAAATCCCGTTCCGATTTTCGAGACAACTCCAGCAGCAAGAAGCCACGCTATTCCACGCATCTCTCTATCTAGGATGAGCTCGAAGCCAGCAGCGAGCATCAACAACGGAATGACAAAGCTTACTAGTCTCCACCATGTTTGCCGCACTGAATCTGCGCTTGTCCACTTTAGTCGGAGCACAGTCTTATCGGCTTCAGAACACAGGAACAAAAAGAGACCTAAGCTCGCAGCGGGCGGCAACCAGAAACGCCAGCTCTCGACGGAAGATAGAGGTTTGCCAGCTAAATCCCAGAGCACCCACCAAAACGCCACGATAGCGGTCAGAATGAATCGTCCGAACGTACGAAAATCAGCCCAGATGACCCTCTGCTTTGCTTCGTCGGCGCGAAGTGCAGCCCAGCGAAACCAAAGAGTCGCAGCAGTGGGCAAGAGCAGGACGGCACCCCGGGCGGTCGATAGGTTTGCCAAGTTGGCCAAAGACAGATATCTCTTATCGATGCAAGTACGGAAGGAAGTGTACCTGAACGGCGACAGTTGCAAGAAGAATCACTACGAGAAGCCGATGGCGGTACCGATAAGTCGGAGTTTACCGTGACTGCTCTTGCGTAGGCGAGTCCCTTCCGCGCCGCGTAATTCTCCATCTTCTTTGAAAACTCATTCGTTAATCGGGAAAAGCGACTCATCTTCATTCGCTGCGCGCATGATACGCGCTTACCAAGCATGTTAGCGATGGCTCCGTAGGGGGCAAGCTCTTGATTAACGCTAACTGCACAAATGGAATTTTGTCCGCCAGTGGGTGTATCACTTTTCCCCCGCCTGTAATCTAACCCGTCAACGCGTCGCAGGGGTAGTACGCGCTGAGGGGAAATTGCTACACGCTCAACGTGGTTGCTGTGTTGCACGCCCGCGTTGGGCCTGGACAGTTAAACGAACGCGGCGAGTCGATAGGGGACGTCAGAAGTTTAAACCTATATCGTTGACAAACAGCTGTACCACGCGCCATAGTGCACACCAGCCGTGCTCCCTTTTCGCATTGATTTCAAGCCTGGGTCACCAATCTACGAGCAGGTCGCCTATGCGGCCACGAAATCCATCATTTCGGGCCAACTTCGCCCTGGCGACGAATTCCCGTCCATTCGCGCCCTTAGCCGCCAGCTCAAAATCAACCCCAATACGGCTCATAAAGTCATTAGCTGTCTCGTTGACGCGGGCCTCCTTGAAATCCGTTCTGGCTCCGCTGCCATCGTTACTGAGCGTCCGACCGCCTCGAAGATCGAAAAGGCCCAGCTTCTCCGTGATCAGATTGAACAACTCGTAGTTGAGGCTAAGCGCCTCGGCATCGATTTCGATGACATGCACGAAGCTCTGACGAAACACTGGAATCGCCTTGAGTTCAAACGGGAAGGAAAGTCTGCCCCCGCCAAAGGAGAGCGCTAGCTCGCCGCCATGCCCTCAGCCATCCGCACCGACAAGCTAACCAAACGCTACCGCCGCGTAACCGCTCTCGATCGCGTCGATCTCGATGTGACGGAAGGCTCCGTCTATGCACTGGTCGGCCAGAACGGCGCTGGCAAAACCACGGCGATCAAGCTCCTCTTGAACCTTATTTCCGGGAGTGCAGGTCACGCTGAAATTCTAGGCGTACCCTCTACGCACCTTCGCGGCAAGTCTTACACTGAGATCGGCTACGTCTCGGAAAATCAAGAAATCCCGGAATGGATGAAAGTCGAGTATCTCCTCGACTATCTCCGCGAGTTCTATCCCACTTGGGATCCGGCGCTCGAACGATCGCTCATCAAGCAATTCGAACTCCCCCTAGATCGCAAAATCAAAGCCCTCTCTCGCGGGATGAAAATGAAGCTTGCCCTCGCGTCCGCCCTGGCCTTCCATCCGCGCCTTATCATCCTAGATGAGCCTTTCGGTGGACTTGATCCTCTCGTTCGAGAACAGCTCATTGAGGGTCTACTCGAACGCGCCACTGAATCCACCATCTTCATCTCGTCACACGATCTCGCCGAAATCGAGAGCTTCGCCAGCCACGTTGGCTATCTCGAATCGGGCAAACTTCTCTTCTCCGAAGACATGAACTCCCTATCCGTCCGCTTTCGTGAAGTGGAAATCATCCGTCACTCGGACTCTCCTCTGCCGACTGCGCTTCCCGACACATGGCTCCAAACCAAATCCTCCGGCGCAGTTGTCCGTTTCGTCGATTCCCGGTTCGATGAGCAACGTGCCACCGCCGAGATTGCCCGTGTCTTTGGTCCTGTTAGGGACACCCAATTTCGTCCCCTCACTCTCCGCTCCATTTTCCTGGCGATGGCCCGTAAATCGGAGGAGGCTTAACCAATGGACCAGATCCTCCACATCTTTAAGAAAGATATCCGTCGTCACTGGCCCGAAATCCTACTTTCGCTCGCTCTCCTCGCTCTGTACACCAACCGCGCTCTCCATCCGTGGACGAATTTGCTTGATTCCTATCCGCTGTCTCGTTCGTTCTACTTCTTCTTGGTAACCGGAGAGTACATTGCCCCTGTGCTGGTGATCTTCTGGCTATTTCTCGTCATTCGCGTTGTCCAGGGTGAATCACTTGTCGGTGATCGCCAATGGTGGACCACTAAGCCTTATGTCTGGTGGCAATTACTCCTTGCCAAGCTCCTTTTTGTCGTGGTTTTCATTTGTGTTCCGCTTTTCCATGTTCAACTGTTTCTGCTCCATTACTTCAAGTTTCCGATTTTGCGTAATCTCCTTCCGTTGTTCTGGATGCAGCTGTCTTTGTTTCTTATTCTGATTTGCTTCTGCGTTCTCTTGGCCAGCCTCACTAAGAATCTAGTTCAAGTCTTGCTCGTTGTGGGTGTCGCAGCCTTGGTTGCGATCGCTGCCGCTCTGTGGAACAGGGAAACTTACAGCCATAGCAGCCCGATGGAAGCAACGCCCCCATTCGTAGACCATTTGGGCGACCTCCTGATCTATGGAGGTCTCGCTAGTGCTGTCACTTGGCAATTCGCGCGCCGTCGCAGATGGATTACCGTTCTGGCGTCGATTGTACTTATCGGTTTTGTGGCAGCGATCAGCACTGCGTTCACATCTAGCAAAGTAGCCGAGCGGCGATACACCTTCGTTGACAGGTCAGCCGCACCACTTAATATCTCCGTCAGGCCCATCGAAATATCGAATGCTAATAAAGACTACAGCAGCGACCCGTCGCCGGAAGTTCAACTCACCATACCCGTGACCGTCTCGGGCGTCCCCGCAGGAAGCGTGATTCAGTTGAACGCCGTCAATATCCACGCCGAGTCTCCCGAGAAGTCCACATGGAGTAGGGATTGGCTCTACGAATCACAGGATTTCTGGCCGGAAGATCAGGAAAAAACGTTAGCCTATTCAGTAGACCGCAAGGAATACCAAAAAATCAGAGACACTCCGCTTCAATTGCGGGTTGATCTGGCCATCTCGGAATATCAGCTTGTTGACGCTCATACCCTGCCGATAGCTTCTCAACGTTTTTCTGACCATGCATTGGGTGAGTGCCGCATCTCGTCTTTGGACAATTCTCGGCTGCATTGCTTGTATCCGACCGGCATTCCCGACCATGTTATTCGCTTTGATCCCCAGAAATCCGGTTGTTTTGACGATGCCAGCGAAGAACGGGGACAGGCCGACACGATTTCGTATGCCTGGAAATCAGGGGATGAAAGAGGATTTCCCGATCCCGAACTTAGTCCGATCTCTGACTTCGACCCGTGGTTCCAGCCTGTTTCTCTCACATCATCCCAGAACGAGACCACAAAGCGTCGCTCCGTTCGTCTCTGTCCCGGCACCTTGCTGACTCTCTCTCGCCCCGTCCTTCGGCGCAAGCTTCACATTCGACTTGATCCGTTTAACGCCCGTCTCGAAGATCTGGCAGTCGCCCCTCTGCGTTTCAGTTTCCGCTAGCCCTGCGAGCGAAGCCTCGATCTTCCGATTTCACTGATCCGGTATTGCAATGTTCCTCGACCTCGGGAACGCCTTTCTAGCAGTCCGAACCGCCACAGCCTTTTAAAGTATGACCAAGCCGAGCGCGGGGGCAAGAAATTGATCTGTTCGGCGGCTTCACCCGGCCCGAGCCACGCGTCACCGGCAGATGAGAATAAAGATAAAACCCGCAGCTTGAGTTTGTTGTAGCGATCCATTTTAATTCTCCAATTCGAGTCTCTTACCCGTTATCAAAAGCTAGTTAGTGAAGAGTGGAAAAAACGCCCTCGGTCGTGCCATTTGCGCTCGATCCTAATTTGATTAATTCGTGTCTCCCGACCCTGATTCTGTTTCGTTTTTATCGTTCCAAAAGAAAAATAAACCCACCAGAAGGATGACGACCCCTACAATCCACCAGGTCCAGCGCTTCTTATAGATCGCGGCGATAGCCAGCGTCAGCCCGCCTGTCCCCATTCCGAGCAAGGGATTGGAGGCAGCTAGAGCACCTCCGGCCACCAGCGGAACCAGAAAGCCAAATTCACTCAGCTGCATACCGGGCGCTTCGGGTCGGGATGCTCGTTGTGCGGCTTCGACGCTTCGCAACTCTCGGCGGCGAGCTGATCGTTGCGGTCGATGCAACCTTCTGCAGCGGACACTCTACGCTCAGACTTTAATCCTCGGAGCTGGTGGTAGCATCGCTTGCCTGAACAACATCTTCAAAGAGAAGGAGCGCAACTCTTTCGATTTTCAGCGCGTGACAAGGCTTACTTCCACTGAACTGACGTTAGGCAAACTCTTTGGCGCCCCCGTCTTGATGTATTTCGTCTGCGCCTGCCTCATGCCTCTTTCTTTCGTCGCCGCCACACTAGCTCACGCGCGTCTTTCGTACTACATCGCCGCTTATGCGGTGATGGTTGTTGCTTCAATCGCCTTCCATTCGCTGGCGCTCCTTTTGTCTGTCTTATCGATCCGGGGTTCGCAGACTGGTGGCATCATCCTGATTCTCCTCATTCTTTGGGTCACGGCATACCACGGCGGGGGCACGCTTGCGTACAGTCCTTTCCGTTTGGAAGCGCTAGGTCCCTTCTTCGCTCCGCACGTTGCAGAGCAAACCGACTGGCGTCCCGCTGCGCTCGAAAGAACCATCACCTACTGGCCCATTACGCGAAATCAGGGTATGACCGATGTCCTCTTCGGTGTGCATGTGAACCATATTTCGATTCTGTTAGGGATCGATTCCATCTTTGCGTTCTGGTTCCTGCTGGCGGTGGTTCGGAATATCAAGCGCGATCCCGCGGAATATGAACTTTACTCTCCCGGGCAATTCTTGGCTTTCGCGGTATTTCTGAATTTGCTGTTGGTGGCTTTCTTTAACTGGCGGTTTCAGACCGACATTGGCCAGCCGGTCTTCTTGCTCACTTTCGATTCTGGCGTTTTCATCCTCCTCGGCCTCGCACTACTGCGCAATCGCGAGCGCATGCGCACCATCGTTCATCGCCGTGCGCAGGGTCCTGAGTGGCTCGACATTTGCTGGCCCGCGCCCCTGCTCTTCGTCGGCGCGGCCATCGTGGCTGTGTTGCTTGCAGGCAGCACCGTTTTGGCGGGAACGGTCGGATCACTTGGCTTGGGCTTTCTCATATTTCGAATCCTGTTTGCCGTTCTTTGGTTCGTCCGCGATTTTCAGTTTCTGCAATGGGCCAGTCTGCGCAAAGGAAAGAACGCTCTGGTGATGGCTGTTCTCTATTTGGCGATCTTCTACGTCTGCGCCTCGACCATTTTCACCACCCTTGGTCTCTTCACGCGCGAATCCGTCTGTTTCACGGCTTTTCTTTTGCCAACCCCTCTCTATTGGCTCGATTTCGATTCATTCGCCGCGCGCCCCGCTATATGGGTCACCGCCTTCCTCTTTCAATTCTTCGTCATCGGCATCCTGTTCCATCTTCAAAGACAACAGGTCGTGGAGCTATCAGGCCGCTCTGATCAAATTGCCGCCAAGCCTGAACCCGCCCAACGCATCGTCTAAGCGTGCATCGAAGCTGCGCCTGGAACCAGGGTGTAGCAATTTCCCCTCAGCGCGTACTACCCCGTCAACGCGTCGCAGGCTTAAGTTACAGAGCGGGGAAAAGTGATACACCCCTTTAATAAGATTGGCATTGTTTTTGGAGGTGGGTGAATGGCGCAGAGTCCTTGTGTTATTGCTAACGATCAAGTGATTTGTCCCTTACCGCGCAACAGGACAAAGTCATTCCCGAATCTTTTCGCATCACCTTGCGGCAATATCTCAAGAAGCCTGAGGTGAAATCGCTCGCTCCCGATGGGAGCCTCTACACCGGAACGACTCAGGGAGTGCTTCGCAGAACAAAAATCGCTGCGGGAGCGTAAAGCCCCGGCACAAGCTGCCTCGTTTCGGTGTCTAATGCTCCGATGGCACTCTGGCGCCCGCGGCTAAACCTATTCCTTGCCCCCCCAATTATCCTTGGTGCCCTGCTCCCCGTTGCGCTGACTGCCAGTCAGATTGAGCAGCATGTTTTTCGCCGCCGAGCAGAACTGTTGCTGTCACAAATTCAATCTGTCGAATTGCGTAAGACCACCTGGTCCGAAGCTCAGTTGCAATTCGAGAAGTGGGGCGCGCGACGAACCTTTCCAAAATCCTGTGACGCGCAGCGCTGCTCCTTCGAATTAACGCTGGAGGACCCCGTGTACCACTTCCTCTGGCAGCGAAATTTTTTCGTCAAACTTGACGATTACTTTCGCTGGAAGCTGGACTTGCATTACAACACTGGGCCGTTCATGCGCATTGAGTTGGCGCTGCTCCATTGCTATTTGCGCTCCGGCGGACATCCGGCAAAGGTCACGGCAAGTATTGCGATGCGCAACGGGGTCGTCTGGGCAAAGTCTTTCGAAGTGAACATCGAGACGTATGGTCATCCTGCGTATTGGTCTCCGCCTGAATTTCGTCTGGAATTTTCATTGCTGGTACAACTCTACAGCGTCCCCCGATTCCGGTATCTTGATGGCACGGAAATTCGTTCACAGCTGTATTTACATTCTGACTATGAGATCGGGCGTCCTGGAGGATGCACAATCTGCGTGCTCGGATGGGCGCGGTTCACGCCGTACGCTGATCCAACCGAAGTGCGTCGCATCATGCAACTGGACCTCTCCTGCCTTACGCGGTGGCGCCCTTGTGTCTCGCAAGCCGAGATCATGCCGGCGGCCTGGAATCAATATAACGCTGAGCTTTCTCAGCTCGACGAGAGGGAAAAAAGTGTCTTTGTTTGCTCGGCGTCCATGCTTCAGGTTATGGGCAGAGACAGCAGCGATATCGCGGTCGTACGCGTCATTAGCTCTCACAAAGACGAGGACCGCGCAATCGTAAATGCTCGTGTTCTGGAGTGGCTAAAAGGTTCTAGCTTGAAGGTCGGTGACGCCGTCCAGTGGACGGTCTGGCCGCGAGGACAAAATGCGAGCTTGAGCCTGCCCAAAGCTAGGCCGATGCTGCTATTCCTCGGTCTGAATGTCCATAGTCCAAGAATCTCTCCCCCGCTGACGTGCGAAGGCTTGTCTGCGGATGAAAACACGCTGAATCAGGTTCGCCTTGGGATTGCAAAGGACTACGCTGGGGAAGAGCGAACATTTCCTCTGTAAGCTTCGCGAATGTACCCCTGTTTTCGGTGATTGCGAAATCCACTTGCCCGATGAGCGCGTTAAATGAGCCGTGTGACGGTCGTTGCGTCTATGCGGTTTGCGATAAGCGACCAGCTTCCGGCCCGTTTTTTAATCCTTCGCCCATTTGAATTAGAATTACAATTCGATGTTCTTGATTGGGGACTCTCTTACTATGTTGCCGAATGCCTTGTTCTTCATCTGCTCGTTCTTTGAAAGCCAGACGGGTCCGATGAATCGGTTGGTAGGAAGCTGGGACAACCAAGACTCATCGACACAAGGAGTCACGCCAGTTGATGCGACAATACTTTCCCGGAAGAAGCGATCAGTTGGCTGTACTCGGTCAAAACCTAGCCAGGGTAGTGTTCTAATAGATCTAACCCTAGCGAGCGATTTAGCCTTTGTTTTCAATGCAAGTTGGGTTCGACCTGAGTGTTGCGTCGACCCATTGAGACCACCGCGTTTATCAGGAGTTAGGCAAGGACACGATCGTTCCACTTCGACGATTCGTCGGCTTACAGGAAACTTGGGCGCGCCGGAAAAATCATTCCGAGCGAAGCGCTTGTATAACGTCGATGCGCTCGGCGCGTGCCGCCGGCAGCATCGACGCAACGACCGCAGCGCCGAGCAGCACAAACGCAGAAACGATCACGGGCAATGCGCCCGGCATTTTTAGGTCGCCGAAGTAACTGCCTGCCACGCGCGCCGCGACGAGCCCGAATGCGGCGCCCGCCAGAACGCCAACGCCAGCCATCACAGCGCCTTCCGTGACAACACCTTTGACTATATTTCCCGGCTGTGACCCAAGCGCCAAGCGGATGCCGAATTCGCGTGTCCGCGCACTGACAGAGAACGCCAGCACACCCGCAACGCCAACGACCGCAATTAGTAACGCGACCGCTGCGAACACGCCAAAGACCAGGGAGTTCAAGCGGTCTGGCGCAAGCACTTTTGCACGGATGTCTTCCAGAGTGGCTGCGTGCTCAACGGGCTCATCGGCGGCCATCTGGCGGATAATTTTCGTTA
>Ga0210406_10000554_pt1 | contig 50332 bp, 47 predicted proteins | sample IncBWC30MmetaG_FD_155454 | JGI IMG/M metagenome (GOLD analysis project Ga0210406, IMG submission 155454) | Forest soil microbial communities from Barre Woods Harvard Forest LTER site, Petersham, Massachusetts, United States - Inc-BW-C-30-M | ecosystem: Environmental > Terrestrial > Soil >...
TCGCCAGCTCGATCCGCCTCCGAAACAGTGTCCAAAGGGTGTTCCGTGGCGATGCTCGCTTTGCCTGAGCACGCGGGTGCCGGCAAACTGGCGTTTTGTCTCGAATCGAGGTTGGTAATCAGCGCTGCGTGAAGATACTCCCCCCCAGCGTCGTCGGTTCGAAGTTCACCTTGGACCTCAACTCTCGAACCTATCATCACGGTCTCGGTGACAGCGCCGACATTCGCATGAGATCGCCAGAACCGAATCTCATGTCCACGACCCAACACGAATCCAGACAGGAATCCCATTGAGTTGTACAGGAACTTGGAAATTCGTCCCTCGATAGATTGCATTTCATCCTCCGACAAAATTGCGTTCGAAGTGAAACCGCAACGTCTGTGGCGATGCTCGAGCTTGGAACCCGTCGGGGTCCTCCCTCTGTGTTCTCACGTTGTTGCCAATTCCCTTTCTTCTTGAAGAATTTCGTAGGCCGGACTTCGCACCCTCGGAGGCTTCCATGGTCTGACGATCTGACGAACCCTGCATGGCGTAAGGTTCGCGCTTCAGGCGAAAAACATGAAGTACGCTGCGCTCACGACGGGAAACACGATAAATCGGATTACGCTCGTCGCAGAAATTGCTGCCAGTATGGTTCGTACCTTGACTTGTGATCGCGCGCTGTTCCGCCACCAAAGAGTCTTTGTGGCAAACAACAGCAAGCAAGCGCAATTCCAAATTCTAAGAGACGGAACGAACGATATAAGTCCTTGACGTTGTGCAAAAAAGAAGGCACCAATGCCCGTCAGGTGGCATCTTGACGGGCGGATGCGTGCTGAGAGCGAACGGCGGCTGTGAAGAAAACGAGCAGCCGTCATACCTGCCCGACGGGTCCCAACTCAGGCACACCTCTCGCAAGGAGTTATGAGGCAGAGTGTAAAAATTCAGCACGAGCTTGTGAACAATGCGAACGATAAAGTCTCGACTCTTCTCAACGAACCCGTCGGGATCATACCTCAAAATGAGGCGGGCCAAATTCGCTCTGAGGCTAATGAGCTTGTTTCGTGTGGCTTACGAAACTGAGTGCTTCACGTGGCGCGTCGGTTTGAGTCTTCTTCGACGAGGGCTAAATCTTCAATTCAGTTGGAAAGGGAAGTGCTTCCGGAACACCTGTTCGACCGAAGCGAGTTCGCACCGCGAATGGGAGTGATTTCGTTGAACAGCGTTTGGCTCCACTCAAGATCTCGCATCGCCTTCGTCTTGGCAGCCTCGGAGGAGACTTCGGCTGGCGTTCCATCCTTTGCTTCCTGCGAGCCGCCCCTCCACACAGCCCTCTTCCCGTGGCCTTCACGAGGGAGGTTCCGAACAGGCGTCGCGGGACCGTGCGCCCTCGACATTTTGCCATCCAAATCGATTCCCAGGGGGCACACACGACTGTAGTGGCCTCTTCCGTTTTTTTTTCATTGCTAGAAGAACACTGCTAAAAGATGGCGACGGAGCCCGGACACCGCGATTGATACCAGATTATGGCCGTGTGGAGCATCCTGGCTGATGCAATGACCTTCGCCCGTCGATTGCAATCGGAGTAAAGCTTTTCTATGCCAACGTTTTCGTTGCGACATCCATATTTCATCATTGTTCTTTGCCTGTTTATCTGCGTGCTTGGCATAACCAGCGTCATCCAGATGCCGGTTGATATGTTTCCTCCGATTAACATTCCCGTCGTGCTGGTTGCCACCTTCTATAACGGTATGCCGCCAGAACAAATTGAGGCCGATGTCACCGACACCTTCGAACGGTTCTTTACATTGGGCAGTGGAATCGACCATATGGAGTCTCGCTCGATGTCGGGCGTTAGTTTGATCAAGATTTATTTTCAGGCTGGCACGAACGCCAACGCCGACGTAACGCAGATTTCGAACCTTGCAATGGCCGACCTGCGACGTTTGCCCGAGGGAACATTACCACCGGTGGTGATGAAGACGGACGCATCGAATCTGCCTGTCTGCCTTTTGACCGTCGAGGGCCAGGGTTTAAACGAAACCCAACTGCACGATTATCTGCAGTATCAAATTCGAAATCAGATCGCCAACGTTCCCGGCGCGACCGTTCCTCCGCCTTACGGCGGCAGGTATCGGCAAATCATGGTGTACGTCGATCCGCGTAAACTGCAGGCTCACAACCTGAGCCCCATGGATGTAGTACGCGCCACGAACGAATCGAATCTGATTCTGCCTGCCGGCGATCTCCGCTTGGGTCTGACGGATCAGAATATTTACACGAACGCACAGATTCCGAACGCGGCGGCCTTGAATGGAATCCCCTTGAAAACCGAAGGGCAGAAGTCGGTGTTCATCGCGGATGTCGGAAATGCTGTAGACGGGTCCTACCTGCAATACAACGTCGTCCGCGTGAATGGCCAGAACTCGGTGTATGTGCCGATCCAGAAGCAGGGAGGCGACACGAACACGATTGCGGTCGTGAGTGGGATTCGAAAGGCGATACAAAGGCTGCGCGACATTCCTTCCCAGCTTAAGACGCACGTGGTCTTTGACCAGTCCGTGTTCGTGAAGCAAGCGATCTCGACGGTAATGCGAGAAGGTGGTGTGGGTATTCTTCTCACTGCCGTCATGATCTTAGTCTTCTTGGGAAGTCTTCGGGCAACGGCGGCGGTTTTTCTTTCGATTCCGCTATCGGTGATGATCGCATTTTTCATCCTCCACATCGGCGGGCGATCCATCGACAGCATGGTCTTGAGCGGCTTGGCTCTAGCATTTTCCAGGCTCATCGATGATTCCGTGGTCGTTCTCGAAAACGTCTATCGCCATATTGAGCTTGGCGAGGAACCACATGTTGCCGCTGTACGGGGCGCTAACGAGGTCGCTCTGGCTGTGCTGGCCATCATGTTGGTTGCAGTCGTCGTATTCTTTCCGGTAACGTTTCTGTTTGGCGTGAGCAAGTACTTATTTACTGCCCTTGCGCTCGGCGTCGTCCTGGCTCTTTTCGCTTCGTATTTCTGTGCCGTTACCGTCGTCCCCCTCTACTGCGCGCATGTACTCAAATCCGTACCCGCACATGGCTCCGAGGCTCTTAAGAAATCGTGGGGTGCGAGATTCCATGCAGGCTTCAACGCGAAATTTGACAAAATGCTCGACGTGTATGAACGCTGGGTCAGCAAGACCCTCGACCATCCACGCGAAGCCGTCTTTGGGTTTGTCGGATTGTTCCTGCTGAGCTTCCTGCTTCTCCCCTTTGTTGGGGTTTCCTTTTTTCCCCGAACCGATGCCGGACAGTTTGTGATCAATGTGAAGGCTCCCACTGGAACCCGTGTGGAATTGACCGAAAAGTACGTCAAGCGCGTGGAAGGAATTGTCAAGGAGGTAGTCAAACCCGAAGATTTGGACACCGTTGTGTCGAACATCGGCGTCATGGCCGACTTATCGGCCCTTTTTACTCCGAATTCAGCAATGCACACGGGCTTTGTTCAAGTCGGCCTTAAGGAAGATCACAAGATCGGCAGCTTCGTATACATGGATCAGGTCCGCAAACGGATCGCGACCGAGCTACCGGAACTTCGCACCTACTTCCAGTCCGGCGGATTGGTGGACTCCGTGCTCAACCAGGGAATGCCGGCTCCTATTGATGTACAGGTCAGCGGAATGGACCTGCGCAAGAGTGCCGAGATCGCTCAGGAACTCGCACGACAGATCAAAGCGCTGCCTGGCGTCTCGGATGTATATGTCCCTCAGGATATGGACTATCCCGCGCTCCGGGTTGACGTGAATCGAGTGCGAGCGGCACAGCTTGGACTGGACGCCAAAGAAGTAATCAGCAACGTCATTACCTCGCTTACCTCCGATGTGATGATCGCCCCGAGCTACTGGGTCGACCCGAAGAACGGCAACAACTATTTCGTCACCGTGCAGTATCCCGAAAACGAAGTGAAGTCGATCGAAGACCTGAAGACCATGCCCCTGCGTGCTGCGGACCGCAAGGCTCCGACCTATCTCGATGAAGTCGCAAGTATCACACCGGCTCTCACGCCGACGGAAGTGGATCACTATCAATTGCAGAGAACGATCGACGTCTACGTCGCTCCCACTGGTGAGGATGTCGGCGGGCCGGCGAAACAAATCTCGCGCATTATCTCGCAAACCAAACTCCCGCCGAACATCCGGGTCGACGTCCGCGGGCTGGTCGTTACCATGCGGTCTTCGTTCAAGAGCTTCGGTCTGGGTTTGCTATTGGCGGTGCTCTTGGTTTACCTCATTCTTGTCGCTCAATTTAGCTCCTTCACAGATCCCTTTCTCATCGTGCTCGCGGTGCCGACCGGCCTTATCGGCGTGATTGTCACCCTGGTTCTTACGGACACAACTCTCAACATCCAGTCCCTTATGGGTGTTGTCATGCTGCAGGGCATGGTTGTTTCCAATAGCATTCTCATCGTGGACTTTGCCAATGTTCTGCGCGGAGAGGGACGAAGCCTGCGCGAGGCGGTTGTGCAAGCCTGCCGCATTCGTCTTAGGCCAATTCTCATGACCTCCCTGGCCACGGTCGTTGGCTTGCTGCCCATGGCGTTCAAAATAGAAACTGGCAGCGAAGCCTATGCGCCGCTGGCGCGTGCCATTATCGGAGGGCTGATGTCCTCCATTGCTCTGACGATTTTTGTGGTTCCTGCGGCATATCTTCTGATGTACCGCCGTCGGGCGGACGCGGGCCAGGTGGCTTTGCCGGAGGGAACTCATTAATGGTTCGACGAGTAGTTGGTTTCGACTACAGGAGGGGTACATGACCGTCCAGCAGATGCGGCCCGCTGACCTTGAACAACTGCGTCGCCTGAGCACATGTATTGTTGCCAGCGCGATTGAAGGGTTCCAGGTGCGGTTGCCCAACTCGGGATTCACTGATTCCAGGATCAGCTGCATTTTCAAGAATCGTTTGCCGCTCATAGGCTACGCGGCAACCGCTCGCATACGCAGCAAGAATCCGCCGATGGTCGGCCAAGGCTACTACTATGAACGCACCGACTGGTGGAATCATATTCTGAGTATTCCTGCGCCGCGTGTTGTCGTGATCGAAGACGTGGACGACCGTCCTGGGTTGGGAGCGTTCATTGGCGAGGTGAACGCAAACATCCTCTTAGCCTTGGGCTGCCTCGGGATGGTTACTAACGGATCGGTCCGCGACGTGGACCAAATCGGGCTTACTCGCTTCCAAATGTTCGCGGGGGGCGTGTCGGTGTCGCATGCCTATGCCCACATCTTCGATTTTGGCGGCACCGTTGAGCTCGGCGGACTGAAGGTTCGCCCAGGCGACCTGATTCACGGGGATCGTCATGGAGTTCAGACAGTCCCGTTAGAAATTGCCGACAAGGTCCCGGCGGTGGCGCATCAAATTATGCACCGAAGAGAGCATCTAATTGGTCTATGCCGGGCGACTGATTTTTCTATCGAGAGACTTCGCGAGGCAATTTGTGAACCGGATCCGAAATCATGAAAAGAAGAAATCACATGACAACTACGCCGCGCTCGATTCTGGGCAATCTCAAGACGACGAACACGGCGCTCCCATCACAGAACTGGAGCAAACACCTGGCGACAACCTGCGGACCATGGGTGATGCTCTTCGCGGCCGCAGTACTGGTAGGAGGCTGTGGGTCCACGGGGAAAGCTAACCCGAAGGAGGAGGCTGCCAACGCACCCCACGTCGGAGTCGTGAGGGTAGTCCGAAAGAATCTATCTAGCAATTTGCAAATTGCGTCGGAACTCCTGCCTTTCCAGGAGGTCAACGTCTACGCGAAGGTGGCTGGTTATATTCAGAGGCTGTATGTGGATTGGGGTACACACGTGCGCAAGGGACAACTTCTCGCCGTTCTCGAGATCCCAGAATTGCAACAGCAGCTCGAACTGGATGAAGCATCGGTACGGCGCAGCGAGCATGATCTGACACGCACGCGGGAGGACTTGAACCAGGCCGAATCCAAGTATGTGGTCGCAGACCTCACATATAACCGACTCGCGACCGTTCTAAAGACCCGGCCCGGGTTGGTCGCTCAAGAAGACGTGGATGTGTCCAGCGGCAAGAACCTCGAAGCTAAAGCCGGTGTTTCGGGGGCCAAAGCGGCCGTAGCGGCGGCGGAACAAGCATTAATGGTCGCGAAAGCAGCGCTAGAGAAAGACAAGGCCATGTACGGCTATTCGCGTATTGCTGCCCCGTTCGATGGCGTGGTTACCAGGATCGACGCCTACGGAGGAGCGCTTCTTCCGGCAGGAACTTCCTCAAACGGTGATCAAGCGCTTTGCCACCTATCCCAGAACGATGTTCTGCGGTTGGTGATTCCGGTGCCGGAGAGAGTCGTTGGGGATGTTCATCTAGGTGAAAGTGTCACCGTGCAGGTTTCGAACAACAATCAGAAATTTCAGGGAAAAATCGTCCGCTTCTCGGAGCAGATCGACACACAAACCCGCACGATGCACACCGAAGTGGACGTCAAGAATCCGAAATTCCTACTCGTTCCCGGAATGTACGCGACCGCCCAAATTCCGCTACACACGGTCATAAATGCCCTGACCGTACCAACTCAGGCCGTTCAGACGTCGAGTGGGAATCATGGCAACGTCTTGGTGGTCAATACTGGCTTTAGGATCGAAAAACGCGACGTTGTCTTGGGCCTGCAAACCGCAACTGATACGGAGATCCTATCGGGCCTTCAAGAAAAAGAGATGGTTATATTTGGAGAACAGTCGCAGTACAAGCCGGGCGAACTGGTACAGCCAAGCGTTGTAACGCCCTCGGAAATGGAGTAGCGGCGCGATGCCTTCTTTTTCCCTGCGGCACCCTTATTTCATCATCGTCGTATGCCTGTTTGTTTGCGTTTTGGGGATTACAGGGCTGGTTCAAATGCCGGTCGACATGTTTCCGCCAATCAATATTCCCGTGGTTATGGTGGCCACCTTTTACAGCGGCATGCCTCCGCAGCAAATCGAAGCGGACATCACGGACACCTTCGAGCGGTTTTTCACGCTCGGAAGCGGCATCGATCACATGGAATCGCGTTCGATGTCCGGCGTAAGCCTGATCAAAATTTACTTTCAGCCAGGCACGGATGCAAATGCCGACGTGACCCAGATTTCCAATCTCGCGATGGCCGACTTGAGACGCCTCCCGCAAGGCACGCTTCCCCCCGTGGTCATGAGGATGGATGCGTCGAGCCTTCCGGTGTGCCTGCTGACAGTCGAAGGCCAAGGGCTTGACGAGACGCAGCTCCACGACTACTTGCAATTTTCAATTCGGAATCAGATTGCCGGCGTTCCTGGAGCGACCGTTCCTCCGCCGTACGGAGGCCGTTACCGCCAGATCATGGTGTATGTCGATCCGCTCAAGCTGCAGGCGCATCAGTTGAGCCCCATGGATGTTGTCCGCGCCACGGACCTGTCGAACTTGATTCTCCCAGCTGGCGATGTTCGCATCGGACCTACCGACTACAACCTGTATACAAATGCCCAGGTTCCAAACGCCGATGCCCTCAACGAGCTTCCTCTCAAGACCGATGGAGAAAAGTCCGTATTTGTTTCGGACGTGGGTAACGCCGTCGACGGTGCTGCACTGCAATACAACATTGTGCGCGTGAATGGGCAGCGATCTGTGTACGTTCCCATTCTCAAACAAGGCGGAGACACGAACACGATCGCCGTAGTCAATGGTATTCAGCAGGCCATCAAGACTCTCCGGGATATTCCGTCCCAACTCAAGACACATGTCGTTTTCGACCAATCCTTGTTTGTCAAGCAGGCCATCTCGACGGTATTGCGGGAGGGCAGCATCGGTCTTTGCCTCACCGCTGTGATGATCCTGGTCTTCCTGGGGAGCCCGCGGGCCACTGCGGCTGTGTTTCTTTCCATTCCGCTTTCTGTAATGGCCACGTTCTTTTTTCTTCACACCGGCGACGAGACGATCAATAGCATGGTGCTCAGCGGATTGGCTTTGGCGTTTTCTCGATTGATCGACAACTCGGTCGTGGTGCTCGAAAATATTTTTCGCCACATCGAACTAGGTGAGACCCCGGCGGTGGCTTCCGAGCGCGGTGCGAACGAAGTTGGTCTGGCGGTACTCGCCATTACTTTAGTGACCGTAGTCGTATTTTTTCCAGTGACCCTCCTGTTCGGCGTAAGCAAGTACCTGTTCACGGCTCTCGCTCTCGGCGTCGTTATTTCACTGTTTGCTTCCTACTTTGTCGCCGTATCGGTTGTCCCTCTCTACTGTGCTCGAGTTCTCCGCGGGATCGCCCATCACGCCGAAGGAGCGGATAAGGCGTCCAGGTCCTGGGGGGCGACGTTCCATGCTTGGTTCAATGTCCGCTTTGAACAGATGCTGGCCGCCTACGATCGCTGGATCCAGAAGGTTCTAGATCGCCCAAAACAAGTCGTTGTTGGGTTTCTTGGGGTTTTCGTGCTGAGTTTCGCGCTCTATCCGCTCGTCGGTCTCTCGTTTTTCCCGCGCACGGATGCGGGGCAATTCGTCATTAATGTCAAGGCTCCCACAGGTACTCGCCTGGAGGTTACCGAGTCCGACGTGAAAAGGGTGGAAAGCATAGTTCATCAGGTGGTGCCGGCCGATGAACTCAACTCCATCGTCTCAAACATCGGCGTGATGTCGGACTTGTCGGCTTTGTCCACGCCAAATTCTGCCATGCATACCGCATTCGTTCAGGTCGGCCTCAAGGAGGAGCATCGGGTCAGCAGCTTTGTCTACATGGCGAAAGTTCGAAAGAGGGTAGCGGCCGAACTGCCCCAGTTGCGCACCTATTTTCAATCCGGAGGATTAGTGGACGCAGTTTTGAATCAGGGCATGCCTGCGCCCATCGACGTACAGGTCAGCGGCATGGATTTGACAGCCGCTAACAAGATTGCGCTGGACTTGGCCAGGCAATTTCAGGCACTCCCCGGGGTCTCCGACGTCTACGTTCCGCAGGACATGGACTACCCTGCGTTGCAGGTTAACGTCAATCGTGAACGTGCCAGCCAACTCGGACTCAGCCCCAAGGAAGTTGTCGACAACCTCATCACCGCCCTGACATCCGACGCCATGATTGCGCCAAGTTATTGGGTCGATCCGAAGAGTGGAAACAACTATTTCGTTACCGTCCAGTATCCCGAGAACCAGGTTAAATCCCTCGAGGATTTGAAAGCGATGCCACTCCGCTCTGCGCACTTGAAGCTGCCGACGTATCTCAACCAAGTCGCGGACATAACTCCCATTCTCACTCCGACAGAGGTGGATCATTACCAGTTGCAACGAACGATTGACGTATACGTGGCACCGTCCGGCGAAGATCTGGCTACTCCGGCAAAACAAATCTCGAAGATTATTTCCAACACCAAGCTTCCATCGGACTTGCGGATCGATGTCCACGGGCTGGTGGTGACGATGCAGTCCTCCTTTCGGAGTTTCGGCTTGGGGCTTTTTCTGGCCGTCTTGCTCGTCTATCTGGTGCTCGTCGCACAGTTCTCGTCCTTTGTGGATCCTTTCTTGATCGTTCTCGCGGTTCCGACTGGGCTGGTCGGCGTGATGTTGACGCTGGCGTTTACGGACACGACTTTGAACATTCAATCCTTGATGGGCATTGTGATGTTGACGGGTATGGTGGTCTCTAACAGCATTTTGATTGTCGATTTCGCGAATCGGCTTCGCATCGAAGGACGCGGCGTGCGTGACGCCGTTGCCCATTCTTGCCGGATTCGCCTTCGGCCGATCCTGATGACATCTCTAGCCACGATCGTCGGACTGCTGCCGATGGCCTTGAAGCTGGAGACCGGAAGCGAAGCGTACGCGCCGTTAGCACGGGTCATCATTGGCGGCCTGGTTGCGTCCGTTCTTTTGACCATTTTCGTCGTTCCCGCCGCCTACTTGTGGATTTACCAGCGGCACGCCAACTTGCAAGAGCCGCCGTTGACCGAGGGGGCCCTGTGAGAATGCAACTTCGCCTGCTGGTTCTGGCCGTGGCCTCGGCGATACCCACCATGTCGTGCTTGGCGCAGGTCTCGCAAAGTCTTACTCTGCAGCAAGCGGAGCAAATTGCCATTCAGAATCACCCGCGCATTCAAGCTGCTGCGAACATGGCCTTGGCAGCGAAGGCGCAGGTCACCCAGGCGCGTTCCGCTTATTATCCAACCGTCTTCGGAAGCCTGACGGGGGTGGAAGCGGAAAACGACAGCCGGATTTCTGCCGGAGCGTTGAACAATCCCATCATCTTCAACCGTTACGCCAACGGAGTCACGGTCAGTCAGCTCATCACGGACTTCGGCCGCACGCATGAACTGGTCAAGAGTTCGAACTTGCATGCGCAAGCACAAGAAGCGAGCGTCGAAGGGACGCGTGCCGACGTGTTGCTTCAGGTTGATCGGTCCTACTTCGCCGCGTTGAAGGCACAATCCGTTCTGGCGGTGGCGCAAGAAACGGTCAAGGCGCGCCAGCTTGCTTCAGACCAGGTCACCGAGCTGGCGAAAAATAAAATTAAGTCGGACTTGGACGTCAATTTTGCGAACGTCAACTTAGCGCAGGCTCAGCTTCTATTGATTCAAGCGCAGAATGACTTGCAATCCTCGTTTGCGGGGCTGTCGGCCGCGTTGGGCTATTCAGAACAGCATACCTTTATGTTAACCGAGGAGCCTCTGCCCGCCGCACCGCCACCGGATGTCACCAGCCTAATTCAACAGGCTCTAAAGGATCGCCCTGAACTGATCAGTCAGCGGTTGGATGTCGGTTCGGCTCAGAGCTATGCTAGCGCGGAACGCGACCTTAAGCTGCCGACGATCTCGGCGCTCGGATCGGCCGGGCTGGCACCCGCCAATGCAGCTCCCCTTCCTCCGCGGTATGCCGCCGCGGGTTTCAACGTGAACATTCCCATTTTCAATGGACATTTATTCAGTGCCTTGCAAAGTGAAGCCGGCTCTCGCGCCAAAGCCGAGAGCCAATATCTTCGAGACCTCCAGAATCAGATCGTCCGCGACGTGCAAACCGCGTGGCTCAATGCCAATTCTGCCTACCAGCGCCTTTCGGTCACCGACCGGCTCCTCGATCAAGCCAATCAGGCCCTCGATCTGGCACAGTCTCGCTACAGTCTCGGTCTAAGCTCTATTATCGAGCTTAGTCAGGCTGAATTGAATCAGACTGAAGCACGGATCGAACAAGCGAGTGCCAAGTACGACTATGAGGTGCAGTCTTCTTTGCTCAATTACCAGTTAGGCGCTTTGCGTTAGGGGATTCGGCAGGGTGGGCCGCACCACTGACGTAAAGAAAGCGAACGGCCTTGTAAAGGAAGTGAGCAACAGAAGCAGCTGTCTTCATCGAGATCCACACCGAACCGTGTACTTTTTCTGTTCAATCAAGCCTGTGCTCGTCTCGTTAAACCGTCGCGTGCGAATCTTTCCTCCTCGTTCTCTTTGACTTACAGACACGCAGCCTTTGATGACGATGAAAGGGGCGCGATGCCGGTTCGCTCTCGTTCAGTGCGGAATGCGTAGTGGAATCGTACTTGCACCCGCACATTGTGGCGGCCCGTTGGTTCGCGCAAACGGACGGGAAGGAGCGCTAGCTTGGGCGACGAAGGGAGTTGGACCGTGGAACCGAAACCGCAAACCGAGGTATTGCCTGCGGCGATGAACGATGTGGATCTTAATCTTCTTTTTGCGTCGTGCTTGCCTCGACTTCAGCGGTCAGCAAGACGGATGCTGCGCGACCCGCAGGATTGTGAGGATATTCTGCAGGACGGACTGCTGTTGGCGCTTAGGAATCTGAACCAATTCCAAGGTTCCTCCAAATTCTCAACCTGGTTGTACAGCATCATCAAGAATGCCGCACGAGCACATTTGCGGAAGACGAAATATCGTCCCCAGTGGTCGCGAGAAGATCCTCCCGATGAAAGCGAGTTCAAGTCTGAACTACTCATGGCGGACTCAGCACCCAGTCCGGAAGAAGAGTGCGTGCATCGCGAGCGATCGCTCATCTTGTTTGACGCCATGCAAAAGCTGCCGCAGAGATTTAACGCAATCATGCGGCTTCGCGACCTTGATGGCGTGGACTCAAAGGATGCCGCTCAAAAGCTGGGAATCACCACATCCGCGATCAAGACGTACCTTTTCCGCGCTCGCCGGATTGTAACCCAACAAATTCGTCAAAAGTGCGTTCCTCCATGCGAGCGCCCTTCGGGCCACGATCGCTCGCGTTTCCAGGGAAAGCGAGACTCCGAGCCACGTGGAACACGCACGTGCCATTCGCGACCCCAAGCGTTCAGAGAGCAAGGGACAGCGTATCGACGCAAGGAAGGGGTAAAGAACGCACCTTCAAGGAGGTCATCATGAACCCGGAAGGCAAAGATCACCTATTTGGAAAAATGGTGTGGGGTCTTTGCTCGCACTGTTCGACGTGATTGCACAATGAGCAAAAAGTGCAAATTGGCGGTGCGCGCAGTCACGAGCGAACCCCTCTCCGCAGGGAAGAAAGCGGGCACACCCGAACTCACTTGTTCGCTTCAGAGTGCAATTGCAACATCTCTCTGATAGCGCGCTTGTCGCGCGCATAGTTATTGTGAGCCTTGGTTGGATTCTCAAGAATCCAAAACCAGCGGAAGGAGTTCTTGACCGTGTAGTTCTCAACCTCGACGCCAGGGAGGTCGGGAACTGTCCAGGTGAGCAGGTCGCTTGGATCATTGAGTGCGGTAATGCGCGGAGGCCGACATCCTTGTGATGCGTCTGGCTTCGACTGGAGATAGTCGCACCTGAGTTTACCCCACGATTCGAGATGCGTTGCGAGGTTTCTATCGCTGGGTCCGTCGAGGCTCGCCAGTTCCAGCAATCGCAGCTGATTCGCGAAGAAGAAGACCATCGGCGTGCGCTCGAACACCTGGTCGAATCTGTTTCCCGATTGCTGTACCGGACTCGTTCTTATGCTGGTCTGATTGACGTCCAGCGCGGCGAAGATCAGGTAGCTGCCGAGGCTGTGGCAAACGATGATGAACTCCTGATCGACGGGTTGGCGGGTCGTCGCATCAGAAATACCGGCCGCGCTCGAATCTTCTAGAGACTTCAGAATCAGCTGCCGAATCCCATCGAGTATATAAGGTCGAAGCGGGCCCAAGGCCAGGACAGCATCGGTGAATCCCCAGTCCATAAGTCCGGTCTTTAGCGCCCGGTTGGCGCGTGCGCCCTTTGAAGGAAGGTGAGACAACCGGGTGGCCTCTCCCGGGGTAATCCAGTCATAAGATTTGAATCTCTGAGGAACGGCGGGATTGGGCTCCCGACGTGAGCAGGTTTCAATTCTGGCTTTGTTGGGGGCCACGAAGGAGGCCTCACTCGCGATGATTTGGCGGCACTTGAGTGAGAAGGTCAGCGGCCACCAGTTCAGTTCATCGACGTAGAGCTTTTGGCCGTTGGCCCGGCTGAGTTGAAAATGTATCGCGTATGGAGCGGCGGCGCGCCATTCATCCGCACTCCTCCAAACCTGTTTGTCCATGTACTCAAGTTCCGGAACGGTAGCCTCAGGCCGGAATTGATCCTGATCGGCATAATCCCATTCGCCAATCGGGGTTCCAGCCGGGGAGGTACAGTCTTTTAGAAAGACGCAGATGCTGCTTCTGAGTGCAAGAGAGTCATAGTCAGTGGGGCCATCGGACCCTATTCCGTGGATATAAAAGATGTGAATCTCTTTGCCATCGGAGTGGCGCAGCGAGTCGCCAAGAGAATCTGATTTCTGCGGGGGTGGATTGCTGGACCCAGGCTGAGCAAAAGAAGGACCTGCCAGAAAAAATAGCAGAAGCAGCGCCAGCGCGCCGGAACCCCGCTTAATTGCTATTCGCTCTTGGATCTGCGCAGAAGGAAATTCGAAGTCTGAGGAGGAAATCACATTCAAAGGCCGGGGAGAAGCAGTCTCGCGGGGGCCTCGCGCAGGTTGGATTTCATTTTGCTTAGGATGCATTTTTTCGGCTGAGTCGCCTTCTTGTGCCATGTCCTCAGCACCGACCGTCCTACCAATCATTAGCCCCCTTCCTATCCCGCTGCGGAACTGTCAGTTGTCATAGCAGGATGCGCGTCGAAACTGGATCGAAACCATCGAAAAAGCGATGCCGTTCCTGGTCGATTTGTGGTGACTCTTCCTGCGGCGTCCAGGGTGGCGCCGACGTTGTCATGCAACTGAGGAGGCTTTGTTATGTGAATGCCACAGTTCGATGTAGAAGGAGCTTGCCGGTTGGCACTGTAAGTTTTGCCAGTTCGATCTCACGCGCAATCCCACTAGTCTGGTTCGAGTCCATCTAAGCGAGGAGAACTCACCTTTGAGGAAGAATGTCTCCGCAGTTTTGTCCTTGTCGTTTGTTTTGGCAATTTCTACCAGCACTGCTTACGCACAACAGGCTGCGCCCGAGCGCAAAGTGTCCGCCGAGCAAGTGGCCGACGACACCGTCCAACTCATGCGTCAGGACATCCGCTCCGAAAGGAAAAAGATAGTCGCCGCTAATCTGCCCCTAACCGAGGCCGAGGCCGTCAAGTTCTGGCCGGTGTATGACCTATACGTCGTCGAACACTCCAAGATCTATGACATCCGCTACGCCCTGCTTAAGGAGTACGCGCAAAACTACAACACGATAACCGGCGAGCAAGCCAACAGTTTTATCAAGCGCTGGACTGCAACCGAGGAACAGATGGCTCAACTTCGCTTGAAGTGGATGCCCGAATTCGAGAAGGTGATTTCCCCAAAAAAGACCGCCATGTTCTACCAAATTGACCGGCGTCTCGGCCTCATGGTCGAACTGCAATTGTCATCTCAGATTCCTTTGGTCAAGCCATAGACCAATTCCATCGCACGAGCTCAACTCCCGATTAAACGCCGTTACCGGACTAGTGGAGTAAATGGTGCGGGACCTCCCCAGTTATGCAATCTGGGCAAGGCAGGAAAGCAAGAGAGCGCAGCCACGAAAACCACCCTCACACGAAACGTCTTGCATGCGCGTGTGTGCTTGTCGTTCATTCTGAGCCTATGCTTTGGGACATATTTTGTTCCTGGTTGTGCCGGTTACGGCGTCCTGACCCATGAAGCTATTATCGACGCAGCCTGGAAGGACAGCATCGTACCGCTTCTCCTGAAACGTTTCCCCAATGCGACTCCGGAAGAACTTCTGCGGGCCCACGCCTATGTCTATGGCGGCGCGATTATCCAGGACATGGGCTATTACCCTTTTGGCAGCCAATTCTTCAGCGATCTGACACACTATGTCCGGAGCGGCGATTTCGTCATCGCGCTCCTAGAAGAGTCCAAAGATCTAAATGAATATGCGTTCGCCCTGGGTGCTCTGGCGCATTACGCGGCGGACACTTCCGGTCACCCTCTAGCGACCAATCGCTCGGTTGCGATGATGTATCCCAAGCTGGCAAAGAAATACGGCCCTGTTGTCACTTATGAAGATAAACCATCTGCGCACTCGCAGGTCGAGTTTGCTTTCGATGTTGACCAGGTGGCCGAGGGACACTACGCACCGAAGGCCTACCACGATTTTATCGGCTTTGAGGTTTCTAAGTCCGTCCTGGAAAGAGCCTTCGCCAGGACGTACTCGATTGAAGTGTCCAGCGTCTTTGGAAGCGTCGATCTTGTAATTGGGAGCTACCGCCACGCGGTGTCGACAGTTATTCCACGGACGACGAAAGTGGCATGGCATTTGAAGAGAAAGCAGATCCAAAATAGTGATCCGAGCGAGACGCGAAAGAAGTACGTCTATAACATTTCACAATCGGGGTACCGCAAAGACTGGGGAGACATCTATGAAAAGCCAGATTTCTTTGCCCGTCTCAAGGCGTTCTTCTTGCGCATATTACCGAAAGTAGGCCCGCTCAGTGCTCTTGCGTTTCATCCGCCTACGCCGGCCGTGGAGAAATTGTACATGCACAGTTTCAACGAAACCTTGGACCACTATCGACTGCTACTGCTCGCACAGCAAGAAGGCAGATTGCAATTGCCAAACGACAATTTTGACACCGGGGAGTTGACCGAACCGGGTACCTATCGCCTGACAGACAAATCGTATGCAAAACTGCTGGACAAAGTGAACGACAAACCGACTTCAAGCGATTTACGCCAGAATATACTCGACTTTTACGCGGATCTCGGAAAGCCATATGCCACCAAGAAAAATCCCACGAAATGGAAAAACGTACTCCGAGAGCTGGAGGCTTTGAAGGCTGCGTCCGCGCCGAAGATAATGACGGAAAGTCCGCCAGCCACGAAGCTGGCAAAACGCTGAGTCGACGCACCGCGACCTTAGGGGTTTGATTTCACGCGGCCATTCCCGTCCTAGTGCATGCCCTGAATATCTAACAGTGTCGGCTCTGTCAAATCCTTTTTGAGCGGACTGCACCGTTCACTCCAAAGAGTGGTCTTCCTCGTTCTTCTTTGACTTCCACATCGACTACCAAGGCTCGCTCGTAATCTTTCGGTCGGATTCGGTCCGACTCATACATCTCTTCGATCCTAATTTCCACCACGATTACTTATGCAAACTCCCGTTCGAGGGAGCGGGATGCCCCGTTCAAGTGGACGGCGTTCTACTGCACGCCATCTCCGGTACCGAGCTTTCCCGCGTGCGAACCGAACTTTACAAACTGCTGAGCGACTTGTATCGGCGACGAGTCAGCATCTTAACTGATGATACCCGCACCAGATATCTACCTCGAACGTCTTGCCCACGTCCCAGAGTTGCTCAAGCCGAATCGCGGCGTCCGACCCGTGGCAGGTTTAGTCGAGCGGGAGGAGAGACTGGACAGCTACGTATACTGCCAACAAGATCAAACCGACGAAACAGATTATCAACCAGACTCTGACATTGGTTGACTCGCTCGAATTGCCTGACTGGCCCAGCATAATTTCCGCCTTGTTCTGGCCCTGCTCGTACTCAATTATTACTTTGGACAGCGGTCATCAGGCATGGCGCGTGTACAACTGATTCGTAGTGCGACAAGAGCGCATCGCAGAAACCTATAACAACGACTGGCTTCCTCGTCTAATGGCAAAAGTGACAGGTAGGTTTGGGGTCTCAGTGCGCGGAAGCGCGGTGCGTCCTTATTCTCTGAAAAGGCCGTTGCATCCCATCCCGCCCGATGAAGTCGCGCTTCCCTCGTCAGAGTTGGATCGAATCGAGAGCTATGAGTTTGGCCAGCGTTGCCGAGCGCTGTAGATATTGACAGTTCATATCAACATGGAACTTAGATAGCTTACCTCTCCCTGACACCGAAGGCCGAATCTCGGCCCGGACCGGGGGGAGCATGCCCGGTCCGCACTCTTGTCCTCGAGGATAGCTCGATTACGTTCTCCGTGAAGGCGTTGGTGGAGCTCGAGGGTTCGCAACATTCTTCAATTGGGGGCTTGGACAGATGACTTCGCAAATCTATTCACGAAAAAATGCTTCGACACACAACTTGGGTACGCCAAATCTGGAATCTTCCTCGGCGAGTGGTAGGTGTTCTGCAATATCGAACGAAGACTCATCGCGGCGAAGGTTTCTCCAGATGACGGTGAGAGGAGCTGCGGCCGGTTTGGCGGCCGCGGCGGGCATGGAGTTGGTGACTCCGCGCCCGACTCTGGCCCAGACGACACTTACTCCAGATGCTGCCCTTCAGGAACTGATGGACGGCAATAAGCGTTTCACGGCTCAAGCTCTGACATCGTGCGATCACGACCTCGCTCTTCTGAAACAGCATACGATTGAGAAGCAGGAACCGTTCGCAGCGGTGTTGTCTTGTGCCGATTCCCGCGTGCCGATTGAATTGGTTTTCGACCAAACTATCGGACACATCTTTGTTACGCGGATAGCCGGCAATATCGCCACTTCGGAGATTATCGCCAGCCTTGAATACAGTGCAGGAGTATTGAGGACAAAGGTGATCCTGGTGATGGGACACTCCGGTTGTGGTGCGGTAAAGGCGACGATTCAAGCCAAAGAAGTTCCTGGGCAGATCAGCGGGCTCTGTTCCAATATCCAGCCAGCGGTTGATCAAGCGGGACCAACCCTTGAGGCGGCCACCAAGGCAAACGCCAAGATCCAGGCGGCTCTGCTGCGGCAAGCATCAACGGTTATTTCTGGTTTGGTGAAAGAAAAAAAGCTGAGGGTGACGGCCGCGCATTACGACATTGGTACCGGAGCCGTGTCATTGCTGGAGTAGCTGAGTCCAGTGCTCACGATCAACTCATCACACACTCAGCTCATGATCCCAGGCAGCGACTAGAATTCTTTGGAGTGAATTAAAGATGATGAAGACAAAAAGCGAGTCACCTTCGCCATTTACGTGTGTCTCATTTCGGGTCTCGGCGACAAGACACCTGCGGAAGCTGCACACATAGCTAATCGACCTCAGCTGTGCCGTAACTTAGCTCCTTCGGATTGGAGTGTTCTTGCCATGCTATCCCCGGACTCAGCACGAACACCCTGGTGGACGTGGACTTGGATAGTCCTGGCGCTAGTCGTTCTAGGTATCCACGCAACCCTTAGACCCGGTCTTCCATTCGTTGCAGCTGAAGCCTTCTTTCTGATCGCCACCGTTTTTGCGGCAGTCTACCATGCCGAAGTCGTCGCGCATCGTGTCGGTGAGCCATTCGGGACACTCGTACTTGCCCTGGCTGTCACGATTATTGAGGTGGCCCTCATCGTCTCCATGATGATTACCGGTGGGACCGAAACCGCTGGGTTGGCGCGCGACACTGTTTTTGCCGCAGTGATGATCGTTTGTAACGGCATTGTCGGCCTGTGCATTCTGGCCGGTGGCGTTCGCCATCGCGAGCAGGGCTTTCAATTTCAAGGCGCGCAAGCCGCGCTCTCTGTTCTAATCGCGATGACGACCCTGACTCTAGTCTTTCCGAATGTTACGAGCGCTTCGGCTGGGCCGACGTTCAGTTCATCACAGCTCGTCTTTGCGGCAGTTGTTTCGCTGATCCTTTATGGTTCGTTCCTGTTTGTGCAGACCGTTCGCCATCGCGATTATTTTCTTCCTGCTGGGGGTGGAGAAGAAGCACATGCACTGCCCCCACCAAACAGAATCGCGCTTATCAGCGCTGGATTGCTCCTTGTTTCGTTAGTCGCTGTAGTAGCGCTGGCGAAGGCACTCACGCCAGCGCTCGAGCGCGGCATTGCAGCCGTCGGTGCGCCAAGAAGTGTTGTGGGGATTGTTATCGCGGGACTCGTCCTTCTTCCAGAAGGACTGGCCTCCTATCGTGCGGCAATGGCGAACCGCCTGCAGACCAGTATGAACTTGGCCCTCGGATCGGTATTGGCTACGATTGGGCTAACCATCCCGGCAGTTGCCAGTGTCTCGATGCTGCTCCGGAGACCCCTCGCGCTCGGGCTTGGCGCCAAAGAGGAATTGCTGCTCGCTGTGACCCTCATTGTTTGTCTTCTCACCATCGCGACGGGCCGCACCACCGTGCTCCAAGGGATTGTCCACCTCGTTTTATTCGCCGTTTTTCTCTACTTCGCCGTTGTGCCCTAAGTCTTGAAACACGCCGGCAACTATTTCTCCTCCCCCTGTGGTCCCCTTGTCGGAGTCCGCGAGTGACAGCTCAAATGTTTCCTTGGTCGAAAGTTGCGGTTCTTGTATGCGCTCATCGGATGACGCGGTTGCGTGTGATGGATCGAACTGCCGCAGCGCACATCCGCTATTTAAGAGGCCTCGAAAACGGGAAAACGCAAAAGAAAGTTTTGTCTCGGGGTATCTGCGGCCAAAGCGGTCGTATTTCTTCTTGGTGCGCTCGTCGAGCTTCCTCCGCTCCTTCGCCGTAATCGGAGTTAGGTGTGTGTCCCCGGCGGACACTGCCTTGGGTTTTCCCTTCTAGGGCATGCGCGTCCTCCGGCATTGTGCTCTCGCTTGGCTGCCATTTTTGCCCCCGATGACATGCCCTCGGACAACACTGGTATTTTTGCCAGAAGGCAGCGGCACGGGCGCACCACATCATCTTGCAATAGGTACATGGGCTTGGAGGCGTCAGCGCGTCCAGAAGCGGCGCCCAAGGAGGCATTCGATGGTGAGACAAGTTCTAGTAGTTGCGACGTTGTGCCTTGCGGCACCTCTTCTTGCTCAATCCCCGCCGGCGAGCAGCTCAACACCAGCCCCTGCCCCTGCAAACCAATCCGATGCCGTATCTTCCCCTGCCAAGAGTATCGGCATGTTTGCGTACCCGAAGAACCAGCAGAGCGCGGACCAACAGCTGAAAGATGAAAACGAGTGCTTCGCTTCGGCCAAACAACAATCAGGAATTGACCCTCTGGCTCCGCCCCCAGCCGCCAAGACAGAAGAGCAAAAGAAAGCAGAGCAAGAGGCAGCTGCGGACAATGCCAAGCAGGCAAAAGGGGGCCGTGTAAAGGGTGCTGCGAAGGGTGCCGCTGGAGGCGCCGCGGTAGGAGCGATTGCTGACGATGAAGCCGGTAAAGGGGCAGCGGCTGGAGCTGCAGCCGGGACAATGGTGGGTGGAGCAAAGCAAAGACGCGCCAACAAAGCATCCAAGCAGCAAGCAGCGCAGGCCACTGCCCAACAACAACAGCAGCAGGAAGCTCAGGCAAAGGCCGCTTACCAACAAGGTATCGACACATTTAAGCGACCATTCTCTGCATGTATGGACGCTCGCGGATACTCCATTAAATAGCAATCTTGGTCTAGGGACTTACCAGGGTCGAAAATAACTACGCCTGTGCTTGGCAGGGTTGAGGATTTGGTAGTTCGATCCGATAGCCCAACTGTCGGAGTTTCCGAATCATTCTCCACGCGCGCTTATAGTTGGACAGTATGGTGACTGCCGGGTCTCGTTCTTCGTAAAGGGCTCCGTTATGCAGGATCAGCCAGATCAGACGACGTTGGCTAATCGGTTCAAAAGGCGGTGAGGCGTTGGATGGCCCAGAACATGGCGATGCTGCCGATGGCGTAGGGCGGGACGAGTTCGGACCAGCGCGGAAATGGAATGCGGAGGCGGCGCGTGAGGACGATCAAGAACATCACCACGCCAATGAACAGGAAATGGCCGGACTCGACGCCCAGGCTGAAGAACAATAGAGCCGTTGGGATGTGTGAATCTGGCAGCCCCGCATCACTTAACCCGCCCGCAAAACCCAGCCCGTGTATCAGCCCGAAGGAAAACGCCACCATCCATGGCGCGGAGGCGGTGATGCTCTTGATGCCGCGCCGCACCTTAACAATCTCCGTCGCGACGAAGACGATGCTCAGAGCAATGACGGCCTCGACCGGCCGCTGCGGCACGTGCACAAAGCCGAGTGTCGCCGCGGTCAGCGTGAAGCTGTGAGAGAGGGTGAACGCAGTGACTGTCTTCACCAGTTTCCAACCACCGCGCGTGAGAATAATCAGCGCGAGCACGAACAGCAGATGATCCACGCCGGACAAAATGTGTTCGACGCCGAGCTTGAGATAAACACCAGCCGTCTGTAGACGCGACGCGGTCTTGGGGATCATCGCCGCCGGTACAGACGGTTTCAGACGCTGCGTCCAAGTGGTGCCATCACTGAACTCTATCCGGACGAGCACGTCAGTCATCGTTGCAGCGAGCCCATCGATGGCAATCGTCCCGCCGTTTAGCCCGCCGGAGCACGAGATGCTGAGGTGCTCCGCATTCGAATCGGCGCCACGGTAGCTGGTTACCTCGCCAACCGGTCGGCAGTTCTCCGGGAAACGAGGATGGATGCTTAGCTGCATCTCGCCCACGGCCGGCACCTTCCAAAAGACCGCGTACATCCCGGCGTCTGTCTGACGGAGTTCGAGATACCCGGGGCGGACTTCGTGGGCATGAGCTGTTTGAACTACCGCCAACATGAGAAGGACCATCCCAAGTGTGAGCCGGCGCCGCATCAACGTGCCTCCGCTACCTTTGGCGCTGGGGGAGGCTCGACAACGATCGTGTACCGCGCGCGCAGCTTGGCATACTGCGCGTCCAGCTCTTGCTTGCGCCGCTCATTCATCAGGTCGCGAAGCACGGCCTCGCGCACCTTCGCCAGCGGTGGGGCTATTCCCGGTGCGCGCTCGTCGACGCGCACCAGGTGCAGCCCGTAGTTTGATTCCAGCGGACCGACCCAATTCAACGTCTCGATCGATGCCAGTTGCTTCCCGAAGTTTTCGCCGAAAAGCCGTGCCGTTTCTCCCGCTGAGACTTTCTCGAACCGGAATGGCAAGAGGAAGGCATCGCCGAGCTTTTCGACATCGATGGCAACACTGTTCTTTCCAGTCAGCCGCGCCAGTACCGCCTTCGCATCAGCCTCCGCGACCTTTCCATGCTTCTCGCGGTTGAAAAAGATGTGTTCGAAAGTAACGCGCGGTTCCTCCCGGTACTTGTCCGCGTACTGCCGGAAGTAGGCTTCGAGTTCCTGCTCGTTGGGCGGCCCGCTTCTCGCCGCCCGATCTTCGCTCAGGAATTCAAATTTCTGCCGCATGCGGCGCCGGACGATGATGTCGTCCTGATCCAGCCTCATTGCCTTCGCCTCGCGATAGAGCACTTCCTCGCGAACGTAGTCGTCGACCAGCCCCTGCATTTCTTCCTGGGTAGGAGGGCGCATCCACGTACGGCTGAAACCGACGACGATGCTTTCGATGTGGCTTTGTGTAACGACGATCTTCTCCCCAGAGCTGACACCGATGCTGCGCGACCGCCCAGCAATGAAAAAGATCACCACCCCCAACAAGAGGAAGTGAAACAGCGGCTCACCGATCAGCTTTCGTATCGCTCGCATAGGAGGCTCACTTCGCCGGCGTGTACCAGATGGGCGAAGTGTAGGCGCGCTCTTGCACTGTCATCGTCACTTCAGGCGGCATCTTGATGCCAAAGTACTTGGCGTCATACGCCGTCCAGCGTGGGGTCGGAATCTCAAGCACACGGACGTAGTAGAATGCGCTCTGCGCCGCATCGAAATCTGGATCCTTCCAGACCTTGATCAGCTCCGGCGTTCCGATAGTGTTGCTCCATGTCGCGTTCGGAACATCCACAGTATTACCCACGGCAGGTAGTTTGCCGGTCTTAGAATCAGGTTTGCGGTCGCCCGACCAAGCCACATCGTAAATCTTCTCGTGCGTCTCGCCTTTGCCATCAAGCCAGCCCTTGATGATTTGCACTCGGTCGAGGTTCGCGCCGATCGGATCTTTCAGCGCAGCGACCAGGAATGTGGGCGACTTGCCCCCGGGTGCCTGTTGAAGATCGCCACCCATGGGTACGCCCTTTTGATAGCCAACCACCGCAGGGCTTCGTGTGTTTGCGTCGGTCGCAACGAAGTCCCAGCTGGCAAAGAAGCGGACGATCATCCGTGGACCGGTGGTTGCATACGTCTCCTTCCGCTGCATGGCGTCCCACAGTGCTTCGCGCGTGTTGTCGGTAGCCCAAACGCCGGCGTAGCCGGAGGCACTCGTCTCCCAACCCATGACCACAACTCCTAGATGGGCGGGGTTCTTTATGAACGGATGTTCTGCGCGTCCGGCACTTGGCTCGGCGCTGGAGGTTTTGCCGAAGAAATTGTCTTCTTCCACGGCGGCGAGACCTGTGTGCGAATCTGTGGAGCCGACCATTCCGAACTTGTACGGGTTCACACCCAGCTCTTTTTCAAGCTTCAACCCGTTTCGCAACGCCGCGCGTGCGTACTCGAACTCCAGCATCTCGCGCTTTTTGAGTTCGCTAAGATCTAGGTTGCCTTTGTCCCAGCGCTCGAAGTTGGCGAATTCGTCGTTCGGGGAGAGGAACGGATGGGTCTCGCCGTCACCCTTGATCTGGGTCGCCTCATAGAGCCGTTCCCATTGCTCACGCCGCGCGGCGTATTCTCGGTCGATCGGCTTTCCAGTGAACGATTCGATCAGCGGGAACATGCGCCCATTCGAGAGGTTGCCGTTGTGCGCGATGGCCAGCACTCTCCCGTTCGTCTTGTCTTCGTAAGTCTGCATCCACTTCCACAAGTCGCGCGGGTTGTCGCTGCCCAGGGGCTTTATGGTTGTGTAGGGTTCGACAAGGCCCACCTTGGACGCGTTGTCACGGAAAATGACATTGCGGTGCAAGTTGTTGCCGCCGGTATTCGACGTCCACTCGAAGCCGATGAAGGCGGTGAAACGGCCTGGATCGTTCGCATCCTCGGCTGCCTTGATGATCTCCGCCCAGGCGCTGCGGTATGGGGCAGTGCCCGGGAGCGGAAAGATAGCTTTGGGCATCTGTCCCTTGCCGAAGGTGATGACAATGTCTAGAGCCGCGTCTGCCCCCTTGCCTGACTGAATCATTTCGTACCATTTCTTGCCTTGCGGGTCGTTCAATACATCCTGGCTACCTGACAGCAGCATCGGAAAGAAGCCCATGCCATCGGAGTGATCGGTGACGACGAGAAAGTCCAGCGGACGCGAAAGCTTCACGCGTTGTCCGCTCGAAGCGGTGATTTCATTCCCCTTAGCGAATACGTAGGCGTCCTTCGGTCCAAGCCTCGCACCAAAGGCGCCCGCGTCCATCGAATACGAAGTATGCAAGTGCGTATCGCCCCAGTAAACGCGCGCTGGAAACGGTCTCCCCGCGTATGGAGAATACGGCCGCTTCGACGGAAAGGACTTTTCGATCGCTGCTTTGTCTGGCTCGCCTGAGTCCTGCGCGAACGCCCTCAGCGAGTAGCCAGCCAGACCAAGCGCAAGGCCGAGGGCAATGAGAGTGTCTTTTGTTTTCATGATTTTCTTCGGGTTGGACTTTTGTTCTGCCTTCCGCTCCTTTTATTGGAGCTTGGCAGGTTGGCAAACTTGAGGCGCCTGCTTGAATTGACAGGCGTCAAGTCAACCTATCTCGGGAAGCATAGATCAAGTACACAATCGACGCCCATAAGGCATGATCATACCCAAAGAATTTTCCCGAGTCCCGATTAGCGCCGTACCTCTAACGACGCCGGCCTTGTCAAGTCGATTCCGTGGCTTCGATACCCACTCGCACCGGGCGTGGAAGCGAGGAGTAAAACTCCCGCACGTTGTCGCCTTCGTGCTTGAGAGTCATCTCCACTATCTCTCCTGTTGGGGTGTCCAGCATCGCCAACGTTTGCTGGCGAGCGTGCAAATCACATCCTATAATTCGCATTCGGCCTCCTTCGGTCCGAGCACTGTAGGGTGAACACCGAACAGTTTACTCGGGCCGTCGCAAGGCCGGCGTCATCAACCGTACAAATGGATTTGACTTGATTAGGCGAAGCAGGACGTAGCCCCGTCATTTGTTATTTCGGATCACTGGCCCATGATTTCGAGCGAGCAAGAAATCTATCAACGCCTGCTCTAATTACCCAATTGCGTGAGAGCGGCACGCAGCGGTGCGCTAGAGATTTTAATTAGCCCGCGGTACGGGTTGTACAACTCCAGGATCAAGAGGATCGCGCAAGACACGGAAAGCGCGGAGACTACCAAACTGGTGACCACCGTCCCATTGGTTGGGGCATACAAGCCGAAGCTGATGAAGAGGGCAGTGAGCCAACAAACCAGGATGATAAGCATTGGCATGGATATCGAGGTGGATTGCTGTTCATACACCAACCAGTGTGTTTGTCGGATCTCCTTCAGAATGCTCAAAGCTTCGGCTTGGAACGAACGTTGCCTGTTATCCTTCGGCAAGAGTCCCTGAATCTTGTCGTACATAGATTCCATCTCCCGAGTTGATGCCAGCATTTCGCTTGGATTTGCAGATTCTTTCAACTCCATCCGATCGACCACAGCCGCGACAACACTGCGGAGCAGATCACGTGCCTCCTTCGTCTCCGGGCCATAGTTCCCCAAAGTTCGGTCCAGCAAGATGATCTTGGATGACGTCCCGACTATCTCGCTGTTCAGCGTGTCGAACGAACTTTTTGCTGAAGAGATCAGCAAGCCAAGAACAAGGGCGGTCATTGTGGCGACTAGCCCCATTGCGATCATTACGACACTTTTCGAGTCATCACTCAGATGATGCTGGGGCAAAACCTTGCGAAGAAACATCCCGAGTGACGCGCCTGCGAATACGCAGGCGAACACAATCGAGCTGGTTGCGATGGCACTCATGGTAACTCCGTCCCATACTACCAAGTATTGGATTTCCGCCGTCAGGTCCTGATTAACGTTGGCGCAAACCGGTAAGTTGGTTCCGGTTTCCAAGCTACCGGTAAGGCGTGCCGGGAGCTAGCCCTTGAATGAACCAATCACTCAACGATTTGATCGTATGGAGTTGGGGAAAACCAATCAGAGAAGAAACCGCGTGATGAATGGCAGCGCGATTTTCAGTGCACTTCGAATACAGTTTCCGCGTCGACCTCTACTTCAACGGGATCCCCATCCAACCTTGTTGGCTCGAATCGCCACTGTTTCACAGCCTCCATAAACGCTCGGCCCAGCACAGGGTCGCCCTCGATTAGCGTGGCTCTCTGGAGATTTCCGTTTATGTCCAATTCGAGGCGAACGACAACCTTTCCTTGGAGGCGCTTCTTTAGTGCTTCGTCGGGGTACTTCGGATAAACCTTCGTGACGAGCTTGGACTGCATCACATTCATGCCCAAATGAACCCGGATCGGACGCTCACTGGGCAATTCCATCAAAATATTCATGGGAATGAAATGAAATCCTCCTTGATAGAAGACGAAGAATCCATCCAGGTCCCCTCCGGTTTGCGTCAAGTTCCCGGGTTTTAAGGACATTTGGATCATGGGTCGGTTCCCTAGAAAGGCGGCTTCATATAGGGGCACGATCTGATTCATGCAATTCAGGAAGCGATCGATCGGGGCGTTGACGGCTTCTGGGTCCGCATACTTGGAAACGTTGGCTTGTGCCAGCCCAGCCCGCGCATCGGCCTGGTAAATTCTCCTTATTTCCTCTTCCACGTTCGGAACCTCTCTTCGATATGCCCTCGCGAGGCTGGCGCCGAATCCTGCGCCATATACGTCAGTGAACCAGGTGGAATTCTCGGGCATCAGGAGATTGTGAATGAGTTCGTTTGCTCTCGTCGCGTTCTCTGCTTTGAAAGCATTTAAAATCTCTGCGATCTGGTTCTGAAGGCCCCCAGGGGAATCGGCCGAATTTGCAAGTCTATTCTGGGGTGGATTCTGCGTTTGCGGTTGCTGGCCGCAGATGTCAATAACAGATAAAGGTAGCAAGACAAGAAAAAGACAGGTAGGGGTTCGAAGGCGCATACGTAAACCTCTCGTTTAAAAAGCAAAGCGTATTCTACGCCGTAGCTGCTCTGAACGGTTTGTCGCTCTCGATTCCGGTGATTTTTCCGGCAGCAAATCGGAATATCGGAATTGGTAGATCCGGTCCAGCGTTTTACGGCTTTCCGTGAGGTACCGTTCCAGTTCCCAAAACTGGGAAGGCGCGTTTTGTTTCAAGATGACCAACGCGACGAAGCCGGCGCTCCCGGCTTTTGCGCTTGTTCACGCAGTCGTGCAGCAATCTGGTATACGGAATCAACACTGTCGATGTCATCAAAAGTTGGCGGCCGCAGCGGGTTATTTCTGCCCCATCTCCATTCGCCCGTTACAGGGCCGCCGAAACTGATACTGCCAATCCCATCGCGGCGGACCCACTTATCAACCATTGTCATGTTCTCGAAGTAGGCACTTGATGTTGTACGGCCGCTAAAACCATTTTCAACTATGAGCGCGCGACGATTGGTGAGCGCGTAAGACGTTCGTTGCTTCTTCCAGCTAGTTATAAACAAATCGGCCCCAAATCATATATTGACCGACCAGAACGAATGGGGTACCCCAGACCACGCCGAACCATTGAAAGGTTTTATCAGGCCGGTTCGTCCAAAAATTCGCTATACCAGACGCGCCGAGAAACCAAAAAATTGCAAATCCTCCCCATAACATGCTGAACGGGACCACTGCCCAGTCCTCTTTGTGAAAAATCACAGCAGCATTTGGGCGGCCAGTCCAGTGGACCGTTTCATCGGGCAACAGTTCGGAAGAAAAGACATTGAATGGAATGGGCGTCGTCATTGGCATTTGAAGGGTAGCTCGGTCCCAGTCGGCTCCGTGAAGCAGTCGTGTCGATTCGCCACGAATAATAACGCAAGGTCGTGGTAAACGCCGTTACGGACTTCTTAGCAATGTAATATTTATGTTCAGTACTTCTCCACGGCAGATTTATCGGACGGAGCCGCATCCGCAGGTTTGGTTTTCTCGTCATTTCCGAAGAGACTGAGGGCTTTATATGGATCCCTATCAGGCAAAGTAACATTGGCCCATCCTGCGGAACCCGGACCACAACACGGAAGGACATGGATGACGGCATTCGGGGCCGTGTGGCAGGGGCATTTGCAGTCATTACGGAGCGTCACTTCGTTTCTCCTACCCAATCATATACCTCAACTCCCGATTGACGCCGAAATGGTCTTAGTAGATTTTCCCTTTTCCGGTTAGCCGACGCAGTCGTTGAGAATTGAGGACGACTCTGAGTAGTGCATAATCTAGCCAATGAATAGGGCCGATTTCACTGCATTTGTTGGGCGAACGTTGGGGCAAGTAATTCTGTTCGCAGAAGGGCACACCCATGCGGTTCTGCCACGAAAAGCAAAATTTCGTTGGCTTGGGCAAGATGCATGTATGGAGGAGGGAATTGTCGAAGCCATTGTAAACAAGGTTTGGATAGACCCTGAGAACATGTATCCATGCGTAGATATTGGCGTGGGCGATCTTTCCAAAAGACGGCTCACCCATATTTAGATAAGCTCGCTGGACGCACTCCCCAATCAAATCGGGCTTTCAGCTTCACCACACCGGATACAAAACATTTTAAGCGATGAATTGCGAGTCGCAAAAACCCACTTCTCCGGACTGTCTTGTCTGAAAACCGGGAGATTGAGCGTTCGCTGACCCACACTCCGTCCGCCACCAGCGACCACACCGACCAGAACATCATTCGCATTGCGGGAGAGTGTATCTATTCAAACGCGTTTTGCCAAATCAGTGGTATGGAATGCGTTGCCCGTACTTTCACACCTGCCGTTTTGACGGACAGCGAGTTTCCGACTACGAACAGAACGCACAACAATCGCTGGGCTTTGGCCTAAGCAGAACGCCGCACCCCAATCATTCATAGAAAAACAGAAAACTGTCGGCGGGAATCGGTTCGATTGCTTTATGCCCACAAGTCGGACAGGTAACGGTGTCGATGTTGTGCTCATGCTCAATGTTTTTCAGCTTACAGGAGTGGTTCGCAAGAGAGGACAAGTGATCTTAACACGGCCTGCGAAGCTGCCCGAGTGCGGTATCGTCAAACCTTGCGATGGTATATCCTTCCCCTTGTGACCCACCTGGAGACACCTATGGCGAAGGAACTGAAAAAGAAACGCGACGAAGCAAAGCAGGCTTGGGAAAATGCCACGGTAATGAAAAAGGCGAAGAAACCTGACGACTTTACGGGTTCAAAGAAGGCACACGACGAAGCAGAAAAACTTCGGGTCGAGTACTTAATAGCGGAAAAAGTCTCGGAAGCCGATTCCGATGACGAGAACACGCTCGCTATGTCGGCGCACGGGTGACGGTGACAGGGCGTTATTTTGCTGAAATAGAAAACGTCATGCAAGAAGATGTTGAGCGCCTTACGGGCCGACATGGGGCCGGATGATTGGTTGCACCTGGCCCCAGCGGTGTCGCTCCGCGAACGGCCTTGCTAGTGATGAACGTTAAAGTCGAACAGGTCGAAAAGATCGCCGATGGCCGGCATGTTGTGCGGCACATAAGCCTGGTTGCCGCTCGGGTCCTGAACGGGATTGGCGAGGTTGTCGCGGCTGCGATCGCTAAGAGTGCCCTTGAGCATCCAGTTTCTTTCCACGAACTTCACGAAAGAGGAGTGCTCGCTGTAGGTGTGGCTGATATGCCCGCCGGTTGAGAAGGGCGAAACGGCGATCATCGGAATGCGCGGCCCGGTGCCAAAGAAATCCACCGGCTGGATAAAGCCAGAGTCATAGAAGCCACCGCCTTCGTCCACGGTCACGAAGATCGCGGTCTCGGCCCATTGCTGGGGGTTACTTTGCGCGAGTTGGATGATGTTTTGCGCGAAGGCCTCGAATAGCCCCCACTTCGAGGAAGCGGGGTGGCCGTCCATGCTGCCGTCCGGCTTGACATAAGAAACCGCTGGGAGAGTGCCGTTGACGAGATCGGCGAAAAGATCGGTCACGTCGCGCATGTGATCCGCCACCACACCAGGATAGTTGGCCTGATACTCGAACGGGTTGCAGATATTGCAATACAGCCCGTCCAATGGGCTGCCGCTTCCGCTAGCATTGAAACCGCCGCCGTAATATTTCCAGGGAATGTTGTGGGCGCTGAGCACATCGCCGATGCTCGGCTGGTTGGTTTGCGGAACGATCAGGCCGGATTGTGGCGTTCCCTTAGGCGTGAAGGCAGGGTTGACGTTGACCGCCTGCCAATACTCACCAGGCCCGCACTTTGCGTCCACCTTGTATGGCAGCGCATTCAGGTAATTTGTGATCGCGGCGATGCCGGGCTGGGTCGGGTCGGAACAATTGAACCATTGCGCCCGGCGCGTATATTCGTTCAGCGTTCCAGCCTGCGGGTCCGGATTATAGATGTTCGTCGTGGCCGGCGTCGCGGGATTGCCGTTACCGTCGCTGAAGAACACCTGATCGGCAAAGCCGAGTGGCTGGCTGTCTGGTCCGGTGCCGCCGAGTACCGGCTGGTGATAATTGTCGCTCATGGTATAGGCGTCAGCGAGGGATTTGAAGAGTGGCGCGTCGCCGTTTTGCATATTGAAGAATTCCATAGTCTGCCCAGTGTCATGCGGTGTTCCGGTTGGCGACGTGCCGTAGGTAGTCGTAACAGCCGACTGGAGATCATGCAGACAACCAGTCGGGTTGTCCTTCGACACATGCTCTGCGTCGATGGCGCAGTCGACTTGCTGGACCATTTGGAAGTACTGGTGGATAGTGTCGCCGGCGTAGGCGTCGAACGCCATATTTTGGCCGGTCAACTGAAAGGGTCCCGGCGGCAGATTGTTGACGTTGGTAATGCGGATGTCAGGGCCCTCAGTGAAGGCCAGACCGGTGCCCCCAGTTCCAAACAGGAATTGATCTTGGGACGGCAAGCCCGGATTACCGCCCGGGATGCTTAGGATGCCGGCAGCGGGGGACACCGGGCCGACGCCGTTCAGATCGGGCGGCGGTAGCGTGGAGTACAGCTGCTTGTTTGCCAGATCGGCGCTGCTGAAGAATTTCCCGCCATTAGGCGCGGACGTGATTTTGAATTGATGGGCCTTGGCAAAATTCGGGCCTGGCGAGCCATCGGCGTTAATGATGCCTTCGGACAAAAGGTTCAGCACCTTTTCGCTCTTTCTCTTTGGCACATATGTTGCAAAAAGGTGATCGAAGCTGCGATTTTCGCCGACGATTATGATGACGTGCTTGATAGGCGTGGCGGTCGTGATCGCATCGGCGGAATTACTTAGATTGTCTCCGGCTTGGGCCGGTGCCCCAAGCCCCAAAACCGATATAGCTAACGTGAGAGCGCAAGCAGCAGCTTTCGCTCGCAATTTTCTTGGTTCACTAAGTTTCATGGTTCCTCCAGGTCAAAGTTAACGAGGGCTGCTTTGAGCAGATTTGGCCAACAACGTCACACGGACGTTAATGCGGCATCTTATTTGGGCGAAATTTCTCGTAGACCCATGGGAAAGACGATTGCGGTTGAAGTGTAGTGTTAGTGACACGCAGTTGTGATTCGGTTTTTCCGCCGAAGCGATCAATTGTATGCGGGAGCTGTTTCATACGGGACACTGCGGGACCCATTGATGCGTTGTAACTTTGCGTAAGCCACTGAACCCGGTTTGATCCTCATCCGGCGCCACATTTCTTCCAGAGCAATCCGCGCATAGTCTGCGGCGTCTGAACCACGTGCGAACTTCGCCCCGTAAAACTCCGCCTTCGTCGTTTCAGCCGGATACAGTAGAGTCCCCACGAGATTTGCTTCGCGGAGCGATGCACCCGTAAGGTCCGCATAAGAAAGATCGGCATAAGAAATTCGTGGCAACACGCAGTTCAGGCCGCTATTGACGAGAGCGACCTGAATCGACTGGAACTGAAGATTCAACAAGCTGAAGTTGCTATCTTCTAGCGCATTGATGCATTCTCATCAGCTCATGACGGGGAAGCGGAAGCGCTCTTTGCAGCGCTTTGGAAGACACGCGAGCTATCGACCTCAATTTGACGCTGATTCAGTCTAGCCTTTTTCTCCCACTACACGAGATTGAGTTCATTTTTCCTAACTGCCCATTCGCTCGTGTGCGTCATCGATAAGCTCGGAAAGAGGCACGGTTTTTTGGAGAACAAGGCTCACGCCCGCTTCGGAAGCCGCCGCTTTCGACACGCTATCTCCATACAGAGTAAACAGAATGATCGGGTGGCAGGGAAGACTCTTCGCAGTTCAGACCTAATATGCGTCCAAGAGAATTTATAACAAGGCATGTGATCGCTGCAAAGCCAGTCGATGACTGTCGGCCCGCACCCACTCTATGAAAAGAATCAGGCTAAGCGCAAAGCAGAAAATCATCACGGTGATAAGAACGATGCGTACAGCGCCCCAAGAGAGCGTCAACTCGTTCTCAGGCACGGTCTTGTCTGAACGTCCGGAGATTAACCGCTGGAGAATCCAAACACAGCTAGCCGTCAACAGCCACACCCACCAGAAGGCGCTTTGCATCTTGGGAGTTTTATTTATGCAAGATAAACGCAGGGTAAATTTGACTTTAATTCGCTATTATACAGCACAAGAAGTGGCCAGCACAGAAGATAACTAAGAAAAGCAAATCCGAAATGAAACTAAGCGCGACCGTCCGTCTCCGGGTGCATTCGGGTGAAATTGTCGAAGGCCGTGTCGTACATCTGTGGGAAGACAAATCCGTGCCGATGGTACGAGTTGCAACCGGTGATCTCATTTAATTTTCAGGCAGTCGCCGTCCGGCGACCGCACGCCCGAACAGCCGCGACGAAACCATTCCACCATCGCTTGATAGATTGAACCGCTCTGGTGACCTACTGCGGAAGGATCTGCATTTTCAAAAAGAAAATAAATTTCAGCACTTCTCTGGCGGGTCAAGCCGTCGGTATCAAGGAGGTCGATGATGGCATCTGGCTGGTGACTTTTATGGACTACGATCTTGGTTACATCGATCTAGAGGGAAAAACCCTGCAGCCTCTCGACAACGCTTTTGGCGCAAAAGTGTAACCTATGTCTCCGGTACGATCTGTCACCTAGGTCTCCGGGCCGGACCTCGGAAGTCTGGCGGAGGAGGAGGGATTTGACTCCTCGTTGACCGTTAGGGCGTAGGTTGGGCTCGGCTCTATCTCCTTTGCTTTCAGCGGCAGGAAGCCGATTTGAAGAATCGTCAGTCTTTATGCGGGTCGAAATCGTGTCGGGAAAGCCTTCAAATCGCGCAATTTGGTAGCAAGCTCTGAGCGGGCTTCAGGGATTATTATCTGAGGTCCTCATCCCCTCTGCTTGCGCTTCTTCTAGGTCGTCTCCCTTGTCCCCAACCGCCGAAGCTCCGTGCCAAGGTACAGGTTGGAAAAACCCCCTTCCCAGCCGATCCACCCTTCGGGGGGCGTAAGCCTACCCTTAACGGCCTCGGGGGCCGTAACGACTGCAAGCACAATCATTTACGGTCCCTGCCGGTCAAGGCTCGCCTGGCGCACTTTAATCGCCAAAGTCAAAGACGGTTGTACTACTCCCGACGTGGTACGCCCAGCCCAACCACGAAGGTACAGCTGACCCATTGGCCAGTGTGCTCGCAAAATCTAGGCTTATGACCGTGGTAGAGGAGTTCCGAAATGAAAAGAATGAGACAGGCTCACGGATTAGCGTTCAGCAGTCTACTGATTGTGGGCTTCTTCCCGTTTGGTCTGCTCTCTCCGGACGCGGCTCCGAATCCTCTTTACACGCACGCCTACTCTCCCGAGGATATACGCGCGGAATTTGCCCGCGAGCAGAAGCAGAAGGAATACGACCGAGTGGAACACATCGCACGGAAGCTCTTCCGTTCCTACGGTTGCCGAGGAGACCTGGCTCCAGCCACGGCACGTAGCGCGGTTGACCTTGGCCTGAACATCCGAATCCTCACGGCGCTCATTTTTGTCGAGTCTACCTGTCGGACGAACGCCGTGTCGAGTAAAGACGCGGTAGGGCCGACGCAAGTGAACTGGCGCGTTTGGCACCAGTATACCCGGCAGCAACTCCTCGACCCGGAGACGAACGTGCGTGCCGGCTCGAAGATTCTCGCTGGATACGTTCGGCGCTACGGACTTCGTGAGGGCCTTCACGCTTACAATGGATTTGGAGACCCGACCAGCGCGTATCCGGACAAGGTTCTCTTAGTAGCGGGGTATCGGATTCAGTGAGTGGGAAAGGTAAACCATCCATGTGTGACCTCGGATTGCCATACGGAAAGCTAGAGTGTCCATTTAGGTGTTCACCCTAACGGTTCAAAGCGTGGAGATTGAACGCCGAGTGCTGCAAACGCTTCGTCCAAGGTACGTACAACTGATACGCCGACGGGAAGATTTTTTCGTCTGCTCGTCACGTTTGCTATACGTTTTTATCTCCGAGTCGTGCCCTCTTCTCGACTGCCGATGCTTTCACTCGGCCCAGTTTGTTTCTCCCAGGATTTTCAACGCGGCCAACGTGTCTGTTAGTGCTGTCAGCTCATGATGATGGTCTGCGCTGTCTTCTAGCTGCTTGAGTCGGAATATGACGGCTTGCTGAGCGCCTGCAATTTTATGTTTGCGTAGTTTAGGATTTGTTTCGGTCACAGCTGCTCGGTAAGGCTCCTGCCAGGTGGGATATTTCAGAACGACATCATTCATGCTCATGGTGTGTCCTTCTCGGCCAACTAACCCAGCGGATGGGACTCTCCAGCGGTTTCGTCGTAAAAACATTCTTACATTTTTCTGCTCAACGCCAGCGGAATCCGATGTCAAACGGTGTGCGTTAGCGTATGCTCGGAAATCCGCGTTGACATGTACTCGTTCACAGCGTATTTAACGTCTAAGCCTAGTCCCGGACTTCTTTAGTTAAAACCGAGGCCCTATGTGCGTTAGGGTGTTTCTGGCAGACGACGCGGTTGTGATGCGTAGGGCGATTCAGAGGCTCTTATCCAACCGGGAAGATATTTCAGTCGTTGGTGAAGCTTCGACTTTTTATGAAACGATTGAGAAGACTTCGGAATCGCATCCTGACTTAATTATCCTCGATTTGAATTTGCCGGACAGAAATCAAATCGCACCCTCTGAAGCGAAGCGGTTGCTAAACGGCGCGAGGGTTTTAGCGATTACATTGGGCACCGATGACCTTACAGAAGAATTGTTGCAGAGCGTCGGAGCCGTCAGGTTACTGGACAAAATGGACCTCTCCGACCAACTCATTCCGGCGATTCTGGAATTGGCACCGGGGGGAACAACGCAGCCGAGTTAGTTACCGCCAATTGTTCAACCTGCTACAAGAAATCCTCTCAGGTTTCTGTGGCGGGAGTAAGCAGCGGCATCGGCAGTTCTTCTGGCCCTTTTCCCTTGCCAGATTTCGGTCGCGTTTTCGGTTTTTGTTTCTTCGCGGGGAGTTTCTTTTTCTTCATTGTTCCTCCGTTGCGCAGCCTAGACGCTCCAAGTTGGGGACGCCGCATTGGGCGGGAGCAACGCATCGACACGTTCTAGCAGCTTCGGAATACCGTCCGCCTTTGAGATGAAATCAACGCCGATGGCTCCGCACACAGAATCGGCATGCAGGTCTGTATAGAGCGTAAACAAGATGACTGGCGTTTCCGGCATATCATTCTTCAGGACCGTAGCTGCTTCTGCTCCGTTCAACCGAGGCATAGCAAGGTCTATAAGTATCAAATCGGGTTTCGAGTTTTTGGCCTTCTCGATAGCGTCGAGGCCGTCAACGGCTTCGCGCACCACGAGTTCCGTATGTCGGCCTTCGAGCAACAGTCGAACCGACAGACGCACGGAGGCGCTGTCATCGGCGATCAAAACGGTTTTAGCCACGCATGAAGTTGACGCTTCTTCTATGTAGGATGCAATACACAAGAGTCTGTACCGTGCTCCCGAGATAGGCGGAGAAGAGTGCTACACCGTTCAGAAAGAGACCGCGCACTAGCCGCCGGATTGGTAGCGTCTCAGTTTGAATGTTGAATGCGACGGGTACCTGAACCTCCTCCACCGCCGTAAACGCACGCCATTGCAAAAGCGTGAACAAGCAACCATGGCGACATTCCACGATCTTGAAAAATCAAAATAAGTACTAACGCTCTAGGTATGAGGACGCCAAGAGTCGGAGAAACCCACGTACTTAGACTGAAAACACCAAGCGTGTCAGTGAAATAAGCGATTAAGAGCGAGATTCGCGGAAGTAACAATGAAAGCAAAAGAAACCACAATGGCAGATGATCCACAGAAGTCTCCCAGGCCTTAGATGCTTAAAATAACCTTTGTTTATGCGGGTATTGTGCATCAGAAATATGGCGGAGGAGGAGGGATTCGAACCCCGAGACCCTTTCGAGTCTAACGGTTTTCAAGGCGGGTGATCGCGCTCTGGCTCACTGGTAAGTTGCTGAAAACTAATGACGGCGTTCGGCTCGCTATGGACGGTCTGCCTGTTACGGCAGAGGCTGCGGGTTCGAGTCCGTTGTTCCTGCCATTTCTGCCAGAGCCCACATCAGTAAAGTAAGCCAACGGCGGTAGTTTGCTTAGGCGGTTGCGCGAGCACCCGGGCACGCCCTTTAGCTCGTTGAAGCGCGTCAAGTGGCAGTTGACGTTCGATCTTGGCCAGCGATCCCTGAATATCGAGTTCTCCCTCTGACTGTGCGGCGCCGATCCAGGCGTATGCGGATTCGAGGTCCTTTGCTGTGCCCCGTCCCTCCGCACACATGGTGCCAACCATGACCTGAGCTTTGCGATGCCCTTGCAGCGCAGCTTTCTGGAACCATTCAAACGCGAGCTTGTCGCTTTGTGTTAGTCCTTCTCCTCGCAAGTACAGATCAGCAAGATTGAATTCTCCAGCAACCTCCCCTGCCTCTGCTGCTTTGCGGTACCATTCAGCGGCCACCGCCCGGTCACGGGGCACGCCTAAACCTTCGTCGTACATATAACCAAGGTTGACCTGCGCCGCCGCATTTCCTTTTCGCTCTGCTTCCTGAAAAAGCCGAAAGGCTTCCGGGTAGTCCTCACGCACACCGCATCCCTTTAAGTAAAGTTGTCCGAGATTAAATAGCCCTACGGGATGTCCCTGTTGCGCGGCAAGCGTGAGCCAGTAGAGTGCCGCGCCGTCATTGCGCACAACTCCCCATCCCTGCAAATACATCATCGCCAGGTTGACTTGGGCCGGCGCATAGCCTCTGCGTGCCGCTTTTTCAAACCAGTGCTCTGCCTTCTTCAAGTCCGCCGGCTCGCCGATGATCGCAGCGATACCCTGTTTGTTCTCGGAGTATGCCGCACCGCTTCCCGTCTGTGTCTGCTGCCTCGTATCAGAAGTTCCTGATTGCAGGCCGCTCCGGGAGACATCCGCAATGAGGCAGGGCACAGAGTCATTGACCTGCTTCTGTGGGGCTGGTGTCGCCAAATTGCTGAGTGGCCAAGCCAAAAGCAATGCAATTCCGAATGCTGCTTGCATGATTCATCCCTCCTCATCGAGCCGGGTTGACCGACCTGCTTCTACTTGTTAAAGTGCAATTCCGGGCTAAATTGGCTCACAGGCTGGAACAGGTCCCGCTTTCCGGAATTCAGCGAAATCTCCAGAGGGCCGCGGCTCTAACCTGCTTTCTTTCAATGAGTTGACTTAGGGGGCGCAAACGTTTCGGCCGCGGAAGCTCCTACCGCAGAGGGCCTTTTCATGCCAGAACCGCCAGCACAGCCTGTCAGTGAGCTACTGGCCAATTGGCGGGCCGGGGATGAGGAATCTCTGCGCCGTTTGGTGCCGCTGGTGTACGGCGAGCTTCGCCGAATAGCCCACCGCCACTTTCGTAACGAGGCCTCCGGTCACACTCTGCAAACTACCGCCTTGGTGCATGAGGCCTATCTCTGCCTGATGAAACAGCACCCCATGGACTTTCAGAATCGTGAACATTTCTTCGCGGTCAGTGCCAACTTGATGCGGCAGATTCTGGTTCAATACGCCAGGCGGCGAAATGCTGCCAAGCGAAACGCAAGGAACAAAGTACCGCTCGATAGCGCCATGATTTTGTTTCCAAAGCAAACTGTGGATTTAGTGGCCCTCGACGACGCACTGAACGCCCTGGCCAAACTCGACGTTCAGCAAAGCAGGATTGTCGAGCTGCGTTTCTTTACCGGTTTGTCCATCGAGGAGACTTCCCGCGCGTTGGGGCTCTCTCCGGCAACTGTAAAAAGAGACTGGACCACGGCCAGAATCTGGCTATCCCGCGAGATGCGCCCGAAACCTCCCCATGACGCCTGAGCGCTGGCAAGAGTTAAGCAACGTGCTGTATCAAGCGTTAGAGCTTGCGCCCGAAGACCGGCCCGCGTTTCTCGATCGTGCCTGTGACTCCGACACTACCCTCCGCCGGGAGATCGAGTCGCTTCTCTCGGCCAGCGACGAAATGAGGTCGAGCTTCCTCAAATCTTCATCGCTGGCTATGACAATCAAGCCCGGAACCAGGCTCGATGATTACGAAGTTGAGACGCTGATCGGCTCTGGCGGCATGGGCGAGGTTTATCGGGCGCGAGACACGCGTCTCAAACGCGCTGTCGCCATCAAAGTTCTGCCGCGGTTTGTCTCGAACGACCCAGACCGGCTTCGTCGTTTCGAGCAGGAGGCGCAGGCCGCGGCCGCGCTGAACCATCCCAACATCCTAGCCGTATTCCAGTTGGGCACTTACCAGGGCACGCCATTCATGGTTTTGGAATTTCTGGAAGGGCAGAACTTCCGGGAACGGCTTCGCACGGGTGCGTTGCCAGTGAGTAAGGTTGTGGAATATGGAGTGCAGATTGCCCGCGGCTTGGGTGCCGCTCACGAGAAGGGAATCGTTCACCGCGATTTGAAGCCGGAGAACCTGTTCCTGACCAAGGATGAGCGAGTCAAGATTCTCGATTTTGGTTTGGCGAAACTCACGCAAGAACAACCGGCCGTGGACAGCGATACGCCCACCCTAACGGAAAGAACGGAGCCCGGCATGGTGATGGGCACTGCCGGCTACATGGCGCCCGAACAAGTGCGCGGAAAAAAGGCGGATCATCGCGCCGACATTTTTGCATTCGGAGCAATTCTGTACGAGATGCTTACAGGTAGGCGCGCGTTCCGCAAGGCAACGTCCGTCGAAACCATGAGCTCCATCCTGAACGAAGAGCCTCAGCGCATTTCGCAGATTGCGCCAAATCTTCCGGCGGCGCTGCAGAGAGTGGTGCAGCGCTGTCTGGAGAAAAACCCGGAGCAGCGTTTCCAATCGGCTTCCGACTTGGGCTTTGCCCTGGAAGCATGGTCGGATTCCCGCGAGGTGGCGCCTCTGGAGCCGAAGCCAGTGGAAGTTGAAGCGCCGCGGAAAACCATGAGGCCGTCCCGGCGGATAGGCGCTGTCGCAGCCGTTGTCCTTGCGGCTTTTGCTGCTGGAGTCTGGTATTTGGCCAAGCCGTCGTTGCCGCCCCGTGTCGCGGAATACACCCAGATTACACACAATGGCTACATCGGGGGTCTCGCGGGCACGGACGGAAGCAGCCTCTATTTCAATATCTATCCGTTGGGTCCAGTGGGACGGGTCGGGATCACCGGAGGGGATATCGCCACGATATCCGCGGGATCGAATTCCCCCATTGCCACCGATGTGTCCTCTGATGGAGCTAGTCTTCTTCTCTGGTCGACTTCCGGCATTTTCACGATGGGAACGGCCGGGGGCCCGCCTCGCTTCATCACGGAGAGGGCGGGCGTCTCCTCTCCGGCCTGGTCGCCGGACGCAACCTCGATTGCGTATTCGGACCCGAACGACAATCTCTATTCGATGAAAATTGACGGGACAAACGGCAAGAAACTGGCCACAGGAGATGGCGCGATTTCGGACATGGCCTGGAGTCCAGACGGCGACCGTATTCGCTTTACACGGAATACCGTGCTCTGGGAGATTTCTTCTTCGGGCGGAAACCTTCACCCTGTGTTTCCTTACTGGCAGGGGCCTGAGGGACAGTGCTGCGGACGGTGGACTCGCGATGGGAATTTCTACCTGTTTCTCGCCGGAGGCAACAACGAAAATGGGCCCAATGTCGGAGGCTTCGAGCAGGTATGGGCTCTCGACGAGCGCCGTAGTTTCTTCGGGCAAACTTCCCCCCTTCCTTACCCACTCACCTCCGGCCCTATCCATTGGGGCACCCCCATCCCCAGCCGGGACGCCAAGAAGATTTTTACCGTGGGTACCACGCCACGCGCGGAATTGGCCCGCTTCGATGCGAAGTCCAAACGGATAGAACCGTACCTCGGCGGAATTTCCGCCGAGTTTTTATCCTTCTCGAGTGATGGAAAGCAGATCGCCTACGTCACCTATCCCGATGGCATTCTGTGGCGTGCGAAAGCGGACGGAAGTGAGCGGGTGCAACTTACGAGCCCTCCGATCCGCCCCGTCGTTTGCCGTTGGTCGCCCGACGGGAAGCAGATTCTCTTTGCTGCTAAGCAAAATTCGCGGCTCTCTGCGCTTTACACCGTCGCTGCCCAAGGCGGAAGCCCGCGACAACTCCTCCCCTCGGTGGAGGGTACGGGCCTGGAAGATGGCTATTGGTCTCCCGATGGTCGCAAAATCGTGTATGCGGTCTTTGAGCCCAAGGCATCCCTGGCAATCTTCGATGTCGCCAGCGGCGAAGTGAGCAGGATACCCGGCTCGGATGAATTGTTTTCGCCTCGCTGGTCCCCGGATGGACGATTCATCGCGGCTATGACTATTCCGGCGACCACCGAAATCAAACTCTTCGATGTGCAGAATCGGCAATGGTCCACTCTCGCAAGGCACCAGGGGGCGTGGGGCTTCCCCACCTGGTCGCGCGACGGAAAATTTATTTACGCGCTTCGCGGACCGGAACCATGGTTGGTTGATCGCATTTCAGTTCCGGACGGTAAGCAGGAACGGGTCGCGGATCTGACCGGCACTTATCTCACGGGGGCTACGGGATTCTGGTTTGGATTGGACCCCAATGATGTTCCCCTTCTGCTTCGCGACAACGGCTCCAGCGACATCTACGCTTTGACCCTGGACCGGAGATAAGTGGTCGGCAGTCAAGTCGATCTGAAGACTCGGCTGCTCGAAGCAATCGAAAATCCCTTCGGCCCAAAAGTGTTACCCATGTCTTAGGTACGATCTGTCACCTATGTCTCCGGGCCGGACCTGCATTTAGTGGCGGTGGGCGCAGTCACGAGCGAACCCTTCTCCGCGGTTAACAGGGAAGAATTCAGGGAATTTCCACGTTCTTGGCCGGGTGGGTATATGCGGGCGTTATGATCTTCAGTTAAGACGGCCAGTAGCTACCTTCAGTCCACTTCAAGCGTCCCTCTTTGAGATCGTCTGTCGTTGCAAGGATAATCCTAGCCCGTGTCCTTTTCTTAAGTTCCTGAATCAACTTTAGAGCGGCTTTGAGAAGAGTTGAATTCCGGTCAAAGTATTTGCTTGGTGCCAGGACAAGCCCCCACGCGCCCCGCGCTTTTTGGAGATTTTTAGTCGGCAAACTATGTTTTATAGCGTGCTGTTCGCTAGGTAGAGCTTTTAGCTGCGATTTTTGGTTTTCTCTGATTTTCCTAAGCCAAGCAAAATCAATAGGCTGCAAACAAAAAAAGATTCAATTCCCATAGCCGTTAGATCGGTGCAGCCACTAGCCCGCATCCGCCGCAACCGCCAGCGCCCACCTTCAAACTGCTCTATCGAACGCGCGCAGAGCACCTCGCCCGGACTTCACGCTTCTGTGAAAGCGCGCCTCCGATAGAGCACTAACGTTTCTCGGTACCAATCTACAGCTGACCTTAACTTCCGAATACCCCGTGGCTCGCCCAGAGTGCCGACGAATGCCTTCCACAAACGTAAAAAGACCGAAGAGTAGGTGTTTAGAATTGAAGTTTAAGGGCAAGCTGGATCGATCGGGGGCCGCCAATCTGATAGAGAGGGTTGAAACCTGCATTATTGCCTCCTGCGAGGCTGTTCGCTAGAGTTTGGGTCGACCGACCAAACAGCGGGCTGGTTAGGACATTGTTGGGGCTGCCGAAGTTCGGGTGGTTGAAAATGTTGAAGAACTCTGCGCGAAAACAAAGTGCTATCTCCTCGGTCAGGTGAAATTGTCTCTGCAGTCCCAAGTCAGCTTGCCAAGCGCCGAAGCTTCGGATGACATTGCGCCCCAAATCGCCCTGCTGACCGCTTGGTGCTGGAATAAAAGCTGCTGGATTGAAAGCCTTGCCACCCGGATGCTGAGACCCATAAAGCACCAGCGGTAGCCCAGGCTTTATGTCCGGCCGGGGCATGAAGACGGCCACTCCTGCAGAAACTTGTGCCCCAACGATATCGACAGGCGGTGCCGACCGGATGATCACAAAACTATCCAGCGACCAGTTTCCCAGAATGTCATGGATGACGTTGCGTGCTCCGAGAGTCGGAAGGTCATACGTGACCGCAGCAGTGAAGGAGTGCCGGATGTCAAAATCTGAGTCTCCCCGGTCTATATTGGGATTGGCCACTGAGCCCAATGGGTCGAGAACGGCAAATGCCGCATCTGTCGAGGAAATATCAATCGAGTGCGAGAACGAATAGGATGCCAACGCTTGCAACCCTTTCAATAAACGCCGCTGGAACTTGAGTTGAAGAGCGTTGTAATCCGAAGTAGCCGTATCGTCCGTGAGATAGACAAAGTCGAAATTTGGATTTCCTACGCCGACGGGGTTCAGAACCGTCGAGCGAAGCAAATCGCGCCCAACTGCACCCACGTACGTAACGGATAGAGTTTGGCTGCTTCCGATAGACTGTTCTAGAGCGATGTTCCACTGATATGTCCGCGGCAGCTTCAAATCAGGGTTGGCCACTAGAAGGTTGAGAACGGGTGGATTGACTGTAAGGACCGGAGGGGCAGCATCCTGAGGGCCTAGCGGAAACGGTGCAAGCGAAAAGACCTTAGTGGTGCTGTACGGAAAGTAGCTGGATACCCCTCCGAGCGAACCCGAACCAAGATCGTAAAAGACGCCGAATCCCCCGCGAAGGACGGATTCCCAATCCGAGCTTTCTCTCAGTTGATAAGCAAACCCCAACCTGGGCGCCACGTTTCCATAGGTTGTGTGATAGAGCGGAGTACCGCGAGGCGCCAACGTCATCGTACTCGGATCATTCAGGCCCTCCACTGTGAAAGGATCGTTCGACAAGTTCTTGCCCTTCAGTGGCGAGTTCACGTCCCACCTCAAGCCATATATCAGAGTCAATCTCGACTTGATTTTCCAGGTGTCCTGGCCATAAAGCGAAAGGTTTCGCGAAAGCATCGCATCGCTTTTATGGGCTATTGAATCGGCGAACAAAGCTGTCGCGGGATTTGAGAGAGCGCCTCCAGGAGCAGTAGACATTCCCGAAAACTCCGCAAGTTGGCCGTAAGGGCCCCTGCTGCTGAAGGGCGCAAGCCAGCGATAGTCCACGCCGAACTTCAATTGATGGCTAGCCTTGGTAACGGATAGATTGTCGACCAGATTGAGTTGGCGTTGCTCGTCTGTGCCGAAATTGCCGTCAGCGAACTGACCCGCACCCACGATCGTGAATGTGAAACTGCTATTCAGGGAGGAAAACCCTGGGGGAAAAAGAACTGAGTCAGGAAGCGGGTCTGCTCCACCGAAATCATCCAAAGCATATCTGACGCTCACTCTGTTGTTGCTGTAATTCACGCGAACGTCGTTGCTGATCGCATGATTGATGATTTCTGTGAGGCCGACTGTGAATGTTTGCACGGAGAATGAAGCAAACTCCCTGGTGCTGAGGACCGAACCGAATGCCAAGGGTGGGCCTCGTTGGTCGACACTTGACGGGGAATAGTTGTAGCGGCCGAAGAAGGTGAGTTTCGAGCTGAGGACTTGGTCCATGCGGATACTGTAGGCGTCAAGCGTGGAAGGATTCGAAAAGTCAGTGTTGAACTGCGCCAGGCCTGCTCCCAGACTCGAGCCGTTCGGAACTGGATACGCGTTCAAGTACGCCTGTATCGCCGTGGAAGCTTGCTCGCGCGACGCGGCGTCTGGAACGACTGTTTCCACAGTCAATGGCTGGAGCAAACGTAGTCCCTCGTAGGAGAAAAAGAAGAAAGTCTTGTCTTTGCGTATTGGACCGCCGACTACGCCGCCGAAATCATTCTGTTGTTCCCGGGATTTCGGCAAATGATTGAGGTTTGAAAACCAATCCTTGGCGTCCAATACGTCGTTCCTAAAATAGTCGAATAGGGTCGCATGGAGGCTGTTCGTCCCGGAACGCGTCAAAATAGAAATCTGTCCCCCCGGAGTGCGTCCGAACTCCGGAGCAAACGAAGAGGTTTGGATTCGAAACTCTTGCATGGCGTCCACAGACACAAGGCTGTTTGTTCCGCCTAAAGCGCTCAGGGCAGGTAGAGCTCCCGCGGCACTCTGCATCAGTGGGGCGAAACCCGTCACGCCGAAATTTGCGCTGACCCCATCTATAGTGAAATAGTTGGCGTCCGCACGCTGCCCATTCACACTGAACTGCCCCTGGTCGTCGAAAGCGGTGGCAGTCAGAACTACACCCGGGCTCAGGAGTATAAAGGTCTGAAGACTTCGGCCGTTGAGTGGAAGATTCTCGACGTAATTTCGGTCAATTACCGTGCTGACAGACGCCGATTCAGTATCGACAAGGGGCACGCCACTTTGCACAGTGACGGTTTCCGAGGCCGAACCAAGTGTCATCTGTAGATCGATGTCGAGAGCATCTTGAACGTGAAGGTTAATGTCTGGCTTGATTAGTTTTTTGAACCCGGGCTTTTCGATTTCGATGCGATAGGTGCCGGGTAACAGATTCGTAAGGTAGAACTCACCCGAGCTGTTGGTTACGTCTTCATACCGGATGTTTGTGTCCGCGCTGATGGCAGCGACTTTCGCGCCCACAATGAGTGCCTTAGAGGGATCGGTCACTCGACCCGTCAGAGACGCATTCGTGGATTGGGCGTTCGCGTAGGGCAGGACAAAGCTGAACACAAAAGCGAACGCTAGGTTATGGACAACCTTAACCGTTCTCCAGTGGATCATCAGTCACCACCGGGGCCACTTGCTTGGGCCAGGAGGGCACTAAAATGGGTGAGTCCGCAGCGTACTATCATATTCGCTCCACTGCCAAGTGGCCTACTCGCCGCACTGCCTGTCTGTGCGCCGCATCCTGGCAGCGATGGAAATCCAGATGAGTTGTAGTGGGTTTGAAAGCTAGCTACAGTTATCAGTGGTTTCGTTGAGCTGCCGATAGCAACTCCTATCCGGAGCGGCCATGACCAGTTTGCGCATCTTAAGATTAACGGCACGTCCAGCATCGGCTGTCCTGCTGCGGTATGGGCTGGCTGTTTCGTCGGTCGCGGCGGCGCTCGGGACAGCCCTCATCCAGCGGCATTACAATTCATTGCCTCGGTTCATCTCCCACTTTACGTTGATCGCAATCGCAATCACTTTTTGGTACGCCGGGACAGGTCCAGGTCTGCTCGCGCTCTTACTTTCCTGTCTGGGATCGAGCCTATTGGCGAGGAACCATTTCCTAGCGCCAGATTTCCCCTTGGAATATTTCGTTGTCTTGTACGCGATATTCAGCTTGTTAGTGGGATGGTTTAGTGCTTTACGCCGCCGTGCGGAACGATTGCTCAGTGAAGCGCGCGACAATCTGGAGCTCCGGGTTACGGAGCGAACTAGCGAACTGAGAAACGCCTTAGAAGAGATCAAGGAATTGAGGGATCAGCTTTACCAAGAAAACCTCGCACTGAAAGAGGATCTCGATCAGGCCTCGACGTTTGAGGAAATCGTCGGATCCTCCACCGCGCTCCGCCGGGTCTTATCGCAAGTGGCAAAAGTAGCACCGACGGATTCGACGGTTCTCATTCTTGGCGAAACCGGGACGGGAAAGGAACTCGTGGCTCGCGCGATTCACAACCGGTCCAAGCGCTCAGACCGAGCGTTTATCCGTGTGAATTGCGCTGCGATTCCACCCTCGCTGATTGCGTCGGAACTCTTTGGGCACGAGAAGGGCGCCTTCACCGGTGCGGTGCAGCGACGCGTCGGGCGCTTTGAATTGGCCAATAGCGGGACGATTTTCCTTGACGAGATCGGAGAGCTTCCGGCTGAGACTCAGATCACGCTGTTGCGGGTACTCCAGGAGCGAGAATTTGAGCGGGTTGGGAGCAATCATCCGATCTCAGTAGACGTGCGAGTGCTCGCCGCGACGAATCGCGACCTGAACGCCGCCGTTGCTGCTGGAACATTCAGGCAAGATCTATTCTACAGGCTCAACGTCTTTCCGATCGAAGTGCCCCCGCTGCGGGAACGCTTGGATGATATTCCTCTTTTGGTTGAATATCTCATCGACCGATATGCGAGGAAGACGGGGAAGACCATAACGAACATTACAAAGAGAACCCTGGAAGTTTTACAGGCCTACGATTGGCCTGGCAATGTTCGGGAGCTGCAAAACGTGGTTGAAAGAACCATCGTCGTGTGCGAAGGCACTACATTTTCCGTGGATGAAACCTGGCTGAGACACGACAGGTCCCAAGAGCGGAAGCATGCAACCGTGGTCGAACGACCTCTTGGCCGAATTGACGCGCGTCAGGAAAAGGAAATTATTGTGACGGCGTTGGCAGAATCGAAAGGCAGGATAGCCGGCCCGGCTGGCGCGGCGGCGAAACTCGGAGTCCCTCGTACCACGCTTGAATCGAAGATAAGAGCCCTCGGAATCAATAAACACTTCTTTAAGTCCTAAGCACGCGCGCGCCTGTCGTTGGCCAAAACCAGCCCCCACGCTACCCTCTGGAGACGAAATGCATTCTCACTCAGCCGTAGCGATAGCACATTCTCCTTGCGGAACAGACCCAAGTTCAGCGACTCTGTCGAAAAAATGATGAGAATCGTCATACGCCGAACTTCGCCAGACCACTGAAATACTAAGTGCCGCGTTATTAGCGGGTTGCGTTGGAATCCGGATTGCGCCTGCTTGTTGCGGGACCGCAAAAAGGATGACTCTGAAAATTGAGAAGTGCTCGGAAAATCAAACGACTATATTTCGGCTAAGCGGCCGCATGAGATTCGACGGACTGCTCGAATTGAAGCGGCATCTCGATGGGGTTACGGCAAAACCTGTACTGGATCTCAAGGAAGTAACACACGTCGACCTGGAGGTTGTTCACTTTCTTGGTTGCTGCGTGCAAGAGGGTATCGAGCTCCGCAACTGTGCGCGGTATATCCGCGAGTGGATGCGGCGGGAACAAGGCCACCAAACGAACGGATAGGAGTCGGAGTAGGAATCATGTTTGCACACAACCCCCTCCACGGATCCGTACAAGCGGGATTCCCGCATTCGGCTCTAGCCTTAGGTGATGACGCCCATGCGGCGCAGGGGATAGGGATGACAGATGGTAGGCGGAGGCAGCCAGCGAGTGATGAGACGCCGCATGCGGTCCCAAAGGACGCGGCCGTTCTGACTGCGCCGCGACAGCGCGCGATGCTAGAGCCGCCCCACTTGGAAGTGAAAGAGCCACAGCGCGGTGTGGTTCATGGGCACCCCGTAATAGCGGACGTGTCCACGCACCACCGCTTGCAACCACTTGCCCTAGTGTCTTCTGTAGTTGGAGGCACAAGAATTTCTTTCTCTTTCGTCGCGAACTGGCATTTGTCCGCAGCTTGTTTTTGCTCCGGTGCATAACAACCTTGCGCGTCAGCCGACGGTCCGTTCTGAGACTTGGAGCACCGCTTTCTGCGGCGCAGCCTGCTGGTTGCTAGGAGAGTAGACGTTGGGCCCAAAGCAATAAGACCAAGGTCCCATAGAAGGCCGTCAGTGCCTGCTCTATCTTGGTCGATGAAATGAGGCCATTGTGGCCCAACGTAGTTTGGTGGTGGCAATTGTGGACGATGAAATAGCCGTGCGCCGGGCTCTCGGCAGACTCCTTATGGCTGCGGGACTCGAATCAGAAGTTTTTTCTTCAGCAGAAGAGTTCCTGCACCGTTCGTCGGATAAGAGTCCAGATTGTTTGATTCTCGATGTCCGTCTGCCAGGAATGAGTGGCCTTGAACTGCAGCGTCAACCCGCCGCCGATCACGATCGGACACCAATCCTCTTTGTAACGTCGCACGACGACCCAGGCTCACGAGCATCGGCGCTGCGGGCAGGCGCCATCGCGTTCCTTTTAAAGCCCTTCACGGAAGAAGCTCTACTCGAAGCGATTCGTTCCGCCATCGGAGGCTCGAAGTGAATGAGCGTTCAACTCGGGGTCAGAGCCGTCCACATAGCAGGGGCGTAGAGGGGCGAGACGTGAATCAATCGAACCAAATAGTTTTCGTAGTCGATGACGATCCGGACATTCGTACCGCGCTGCAAAGGTTGATTCGATCGGTTGGCATCGACGTCCAAACCTCCCCGTCATCGGCGGGGCAGGCGGAGTGGGAACAACGGCCTTCCACGCACGCCAGAAGATCACCCTGAGCAGCGGTCAGGAACTGCTGATTCGCGTCACCGGCCGTCGACGGCTCTCGAAAATTTCTGTCAGGAGTAAGCATATGGCGATCCAAGATACCGCTCTTTCGCGTGGACATGGCTACGCAGGAGAATTTGAAGAGAGTAAAGATTGGAAGCCAGAGAATGGCCACCAGTTTGTGCGATTCGACGAGTCCAGGAGCGGTCGTTTTAAGGCGGAGGCAGTCGCATCGGATCAGGAATTTCAGGGGATTGTTGGTTCCAGCGCGGCTCTTAAAGAGACGCTGGATATGGTTCGCGCGGTAGCACCTACTGACTCCACCGTCCTCATCCAAGGCGAAACCGGAACGGGTAAGGAGCTGATTGCACGGGCCATCCACAAGCGATCGAATCGGTCAAACAGGACGTTCGTGAGTGTCAACTGCGCCGCTCTCGCCCCAACGCTCATCGCCTCCGAGTTGTTTGGTCATGAACGGGGAGCTTTCACAGGCGCCATGCAGCAGCGCCAGGGCCGCTTTGAGTTGGCGAGCGGTGGAACCATGTTTCTTGACGAAGTCGGTGAATTGCCGCTCGATACTCAGGTCGCTCTATTAAGGGTGCTTCAGGAACGGGAATTTGAACGCGTGGGAGGCACACGATCCATCAAGGTTGATGTCCGAGTGATAGCGGCAACCAATCGCGATTTAGAAGCCGCCGTCGCCAATGGAACTTTTCGCTCCGATCTCTTTTATCGGCTGAACGTGTTCCCCATTGAAGTTCCTCCGCTACGGGCAAGGAAAGAAGATATTACACTGCTGGTTGAGCATTTCGTCGAGCGCTCTGCCGAGAAAATTGGGAAGCAATTCTGCAAAATCGGCAGAAGAACGATGGAGTTGTGCCATTCTTATCATTGGCCGGGCAATATTCGAGAGCTGCAGAATATCGTTGAGAGATCGGTGATCCGCCGCACTGGCGACACATTTTGGATCGACGAGGAAGCGCTCTCTTCACAACGCGCGCGAAGGTCTGAGTCTGGACCTCCATCGAAACAGATCCAGCAGCTCCCCCAGAACGAGCCGGGCTCGTATGACGAGCGCAAAATCATTGAAGATGCGCTGCGAGAAACCAGGGGGCGTGTCTACGGTCCCCGCGGCGCGGCTTTGAAGCTTCGAATTCCGGTTTCCACCATGGAGTCACGGATCAAGGCCCTGAACATCTGTAAGGCTCAATTCAAATTCAGATAACCGTCAGTTGGATCCCCACCTGTTGGTAGGTCCTCGCGCATGAGCGGTAAGGCTCAGATGTGCCAGGCAAAAACAGTGTGTATTCATTGTTCTCCTTGAACATCGCCGTTCTCCCTCGAGGTTGATCTCGTGGGCGTGTGCTTTCCGCGGTATCTCGACCGCCAAACGTTGATTCTTGGCGGCGGTTTCCCAAACCGCATGTGTTGTCAGTTGCAAAAGACCGATCTGCAATAATCCAAGGTGTTGTGAGGTGGTCTAGGGTCATCTCAGTTGCAGCGGTTTGCTAAATCTACCTGCCCTGTTCGTACTCACAACTTTTCATGTCTTTTCAATAATTTAGCATGCTGTCAGTTGCGCCGAATCATCCCATTTGCAAGCTAGAGTGCACCAAGAGTGCACCAAAACAAGCGTTTCGCACTCGCGAGATATCCGAAGCCTTGTTCGCAATTTGGCGCGATTGAGCACAATTCGCAT
>Ga0210406_10000555_pt1 | contig 50328 bp, 42 predicted proteins | sample IncBWC30MmetaG_FD_155454 | JGI IMG/M metagenome (GOLD analysis project Ga0210406, IMG submission 155454) | Forest soil microbial communities from Barre Woods Harvard Forest LTER site, Petersham, Massachusetts, United States - Inc-BW-C-30-M | ecosystem: Environmental > Terrestrial > Soil >...
TAAATCGGTCTTCATTTTTTTGGTTAAATCGATATTTCCCAGGTGGACATCCGCCCACGCTCGGTAGAATAAATCAGGGAATCGGTCGAGAAGTGTGAGGTACCTCACACTTGGCAAAAAATGCGCCTGGGGCTAATGGCACGAGCGGTTCAAATCAACATTCCCCGGATTCTCGGGCCTGAGAGCGCCCACTCTGGTTTTTTGCATGTGGGGACGGGAAGCGACGGTCGGTGCACCCAGTCCCCCCTCGCGGTCTGCGTCGGCATCTGAAGGCCCGACCCTGTTCCGGCTGGCAGCCTGTCCAAAATCCTGACGAACTTGACGAAGGGCAGCGAGATGGTCCTTATTGTACGGGCTCGATCGGGCCCCAGGGATCGGCCTCTATAGCAGCAATCGTGTACCTGGATGTCATCTTGATGTGGTAACGGCCCGGGTTTGCAGAGATAATTCATTCGAAATTTATGAATCAGATAGGGAGAATTCCCCCCGAAGGAAGTATTGTGTAAGGCATGTGGCATGGCATACGATCTAACGCGCCTAAAATTTCATGGAAATGATCTAATTATCGGCGATTTTGTGGATATCAGGCGGCCATATCTCGTGTCGATCGGCAACCATGCGGCGATCGATAGTTTTGTTAGCATCGCGACGGGTGCCGAGATCGGCGATTATGTTCACATTTCACCGCACGTGTCGGTCATTGGCGGGGCGACCGGCATGCTGCGCATGGGGCACTTCACCAACCTTGCCGCCGGGTGCCGCGTCATTTGCGGTTCTGACGAATTTCTCGGGCACGGGCTGATTGGATCGGGCGCCATTCCAGCCGTCCATCGCGACAAAATCAAGATCGCCCCGGTCATATTGGCGAACTTCGCCAACGTCGGAAGCAACGCGGTTATCATGCCCGGCGTTAGCCTTGCAGAGGGGTCCGTTGTGGCGGCGTGCGCATTCGTCAACAAAGACACGGAGCCTTGGACCATCTATGCCGGTGTCCCCGCTCGCCCCATCAAGTCGCGTCGTCGTGATATGATGCTGACTCACGCAAAATCGCTCGGCTATTGAGGCCCGCGACGCGGACCCTTTCGCGCGGACGAAAATGAGCAGGTAAAACGCTGCAATCGAGTCGTCGTTTGTATTTGCAGGCCATTTCCGTCAAAATGCGACCTCCATATATGGAGGCCGCCGCGATGGAAGGGCGGTCAGGCGTCAAATTGGACTAAGAGAAATCGCTTGGAAGATATAAAGATCAGATGGTTCGGTCCAGATGTCGGCGATCTCGAACAGGCGGCCGTCGCGCGGGTCATCGCCAGCAATTACATCAACGACGGACCGACGACGCGGCGTTTTGAATCCGCGATCGCGGAGCGGCTTGGCGTGCGGCACGCGGTGGCGGTGAGCAGCGGCACCGCGGCGATTTCCCTTGGTCTGATGGCGGTTGGCGTCGGCCCCGGCGACGAGGTGATTGTCCCCGACCTGACCTTCATCGCCACCGCCAATGCGGTCCGCCTCGCCGGCGCCGAGGTCAAGCTCGTCGATGTCGAACCATACCGTTTCACCCTTGATCCGGAAAAGGCGGGGGCGGCTATCGGGCCGCGCACCAAGGCCATCGTGCCGGTCGATGTCAACGGCCGCGGCGCCGATTATGAAAGCCTCGAGACGCTCTGCGCCGAGCGCGGGCTGAAGCTTGTGTGCGATGCCGCCGAGGCACTCGGCTCGCGCTGGCATGGTCGGTATCTTGGCACTTTCGGCGATGCCGGTTGCTTCTCGTTCTCCGCCAACAAGACGGTCACTTCCGGCCAGGGCGGCATGGTCGTAACCAATTCTGATGACGTTTATTATCGACTGAGGGAATTGAAGGACCAAGGCCGCCGCTTCGGGGGCACCGGCGGCGACGATCTGCATCCAGTGCTGGGGTTCAATTTCAAATACACCGATCTGCAGGCGTCCGTCGCCATCGTCCAATTGGGACGAATGGACGAACGCGTTGCCCATTTCCGGCGGCGGGACACGTGGTATCGCAAGTTTCTCGCCGATTGCCCGAACATCGTGCTGCCGGGCGCGCCGAATTTCGAAGGCGAGGTGCTGCAGTGGACCGACATCCTCTGCGACAATCGCACCGCGGTTCAGGCCGCTCTCCGCGAGCAAGGGATCGACAGCCGCGCGTTCTGGTTCCCGCTGCACCGGCAAGAACCCTATCGCTCGGGCGATCGCGAGTTTCCGTGTGCGATCGAAATTTCAGCGCGCGGGATATGGCTGCCCTCCGCCTTCGATTTGACCGAGGACCAGGCGAAAACGGTTGCGCACGCAGTCAGAGCCGGAGCGTCGACGGCCTAATAGGCTGCGGAAAAAGTCCGCATTTGGAAAAAATGATCATGAAATGGGCTCGAAACGGAAAATGCGCCTCTGTTGAATCAATGGGTTACCGAGATTCCGACACTGCCGGATTGCCTCAGAAACACCGCTCGGCGACTTTTTCCGCAACCTGCTAAGGCTCACGGTAGGATGCGCGGCTCGGCGAGCGGCACCACGAATTTTCCCCGAAAGCCCTTGCGCCGTAGGTTCTCCACGAGCTCATCCGCGATGTGCCAGGAGAGGAGAAGGGCGTATTCCGGCTGATCCTCGAATAACTTCCGTTCGTCGAGCACGGGGATGCGGGTCCCAGGAATGTACTTGCCGACCTTCGGCGAAGTGTCAATCTCCATGACGCAGTCGAGCATTCCGTCGTCGAGGCCGACATAGTTGATCAGCGTCGAGGCCCGCGAGGGCGCGCCGATGCCGTAGATCCGCTCGCCGCGCCGCTTGACCTCGGCCAACAGACGGTAGAGATCGAGCTTCGACTGAACGACTCGCCGGCGGAAAGATTTGAGCGCGCGACCGTCCAAGAGCCCAGCCGCCTCTTCCGCCTTCAGCGCCTGAGCGACCGAGGGCCGAACCTTCTGCCGCCCCTGGAACGCCGAATAGACGCGGATCGAACCGCCATGCGTCGGAATGCGCTGCACGTGAAAGATCTCGATCCCGTGAGCTTCGAGCAGCGGCTTCAGCGCCGCCAGATGATAATACCGGAGGTGCTCATGATAAATCGTGTCATATTGCAGCGTCTCGATTAGCGACAGCAGATAATGATTTTCCGAGATGAAGGCGCCGTCCTGGCGCAGCAGCACGGTGATCCCGTCGATGACCGAGTGCACATCACCGATATGGGCAAACACGTTGGCTGCCGTGATGATGCGGGCCGAGCCGAATTCAGCGCAGCAGTCTTCGGCCGTCTTCTTGTTGAAGAAAGTCATGCGCGTGCGGATGTTGCGCGCGTTGGCGTCCTCGGCGGCGCGCGAGGGCTCGATGCCGAGCACGGGATGCCCGCCATTGTGAAAATTCGAGAGCAGAGTGCCGTCGTTGGAGCCGATATCGACGCAAAGGTCATCGGGTCCGAGCGCGAACATCTCGCGACAGTTACGATAGAGATCGGCGAAATTATCGCGCAGGATGCGCGTGCTGTTGGAGCGGTACGGATAACTCGGGGGAAACAGGATTTCCGGATCGACCTCGAGGCCGATCTGGACCAGCCCGCACGATCCGCAGCTGAGCAGCTCAAGCGGATAGGCGTGCTGTTCGTCCGGGACCGAACCGATTTCCGGCATCGTGTTCACGGGCGGGATGTAGCCGACGAACAGAACCGAGCTGAGCGTGGTCTTGCCGCAGGCCTGGCAGGCGGTGATCGGACGCGATGTTCGCTGGGTCAAGATTCTCTCCAGGTCAGCGGAGCATTAGGCGACGCGCATCCGATCGCTGCGCAGGCGGCGATTGTCGGCATACCAAGCCACCGTCTCGGCGAGGCCTTGGTCGAGGGAAATCTGCGGGTCGTAGCCGAGGGCGCGAAGTTTCGAGATGTCCGGGCATCGGCGCAGCGTCTCACCGGCGAAGGCCTCCGTTTGCTTGATCTCGATCTCACGTTGGAAGTACGCGCTAATGCGTAGCGCCAGCTCGCTAATCGACACTTCCTCCGGATTGCCGATGTTGTAGATACCGAGGTGCTCTCCGCGCGAGAGGAGGCACATCAACCCATCGGTGAAGTCGTTGACGTGGCAGAAGGCGCGTGTCTGGGCGCCGGTTCCCTTGAGTTCGAACGGCAATCTTCCCTTCGGTAATGCGTCGGCCAGATCCAGCAAGCGAAGACAGAACTGGGGAATCACATGTTCCCAGCCCATATCCGCGCCGTAGATGTTGTGCGGCCGGAAGATAGTGACGCGCTCAAACCCGGTACGCCCCCAATTGATCGCCATCAACTCGCAAACGAGTTTGCCGCCGCCATACGAATAGCGCGCATTGAGTACATCCGGCACGACAAGCGGCACGTTCTCGGGTGTGGGAACGCAGGGCGGCTGCTGGTAGGCCTCCGAACTTGACGCCACAACCAGCCGGCCCACCTGCTCGCTTCGGCAGGCATCGAGCACGTTCAGCATTCCGCGGATACCGATGTCCAGGACGAGCTCGGGATATTGGTAGAAGAATTCGGTGCCGTTGAGAAACGCCAGGTGCATCACCTCGTCCACGCCCGCGACAGCCTTGCGCACGGCAGCGGCGTCGCGCACGTCGCCTTCGATCATCTCGATGTCGTCGGCGACGTCTTTCAACCGTCGCGGCCGGCCGCGCAGATGATTGTCAAGGATCCGCACCGTATGCCCTTCCTTGACGAGGCGCCGAACGCACGCCGATCCGAGAAATCCGGACCCGCCGGTTACGAGATATCTGGAACCCATCAGTGTCCTCTGGCCCGAGTGCAGATCAGCGGTCGAAGTCCAGCAGCCCCGCCAGAAGCGCCTGCCCGATAATAGCGACGTGAAGGGCATGGTCAAGGCGACCGGACAGGACCGCGTCGCGTAATTCCGTCGACGAGACGATGACGGGTTCGACGTCCGGTTCGGGCCGCCAGCCCGGCGCCGGGCCTTCAGCTTCGCCAAGGAAAAATCCGCGCACCCTGTTCTCGAGACGAGCGGTATCCGGAGATAGCGAGGGCAGAGCGACGGGCGGACCCGGACTCGAAAAGCCGGTTTCTTCGACGAGCTCGCGCAACGCGCCTACTCGCACATCCTCGCCCTCTTCGACCAACCCTCCGGGGAGCTCCAGAGTCACCCGTTGCAATGCCGGACGGAATTGACGGACCAGCGGCACGCGACCGTCGCGCGTGATCGCGAGCACGGTCGCATAATCGGCCGCGCGAAATGAATGAAAGGTCTGAGGCTCGGCATCCTCGCCGATCCGATAGGTCCGCTCGACCAGCACGACCCACGCGGAGAGTTTGCTTTCGCGGACGGAGACAAGCGCCGGCGTCTTCAATAATTGGCCCCAGGCGCAATGGGCAGACGCGCGGTGCTGTGGCTTCCTAACGCGGCATAGCCGATGGCCGGCGGTAGCCGCAGCTCCTGGGCTTTATAGTGATGCCACATGTCGTAGATGATTCCAGGTGCGCACATCAGTCTGGCGAGGCGGGACAGCGGCAAATTCTCGAACACTGGATGATTGTTCAGGATCAGCACCAGGTTCGCCCCGCGGAATCCATCTTCGAGACTATCCACCGACGCGATCCCGAAACCGGAAATATCGTGCGCAGCGACCACCGCATCGAAGCCCCGAAATTCAGCGGTGGGATAGGCAATCCTGAGCGCATCGAGGATCGGCTTTGCCGTCGTCCCGCGAATATCATCTGTCGCCGGGCGGCCTTTGAACGCCAGCCCCAGCAGCGTGATCACCGGCTTCTTCGGGAATCCGGTAAGCCTGTCGGTCCAGTTCCGCAATGTCTCGGCGACGCCACGCAACTGTTGCTCATTCAACTTGCGGCTGGTCAGCGCTATTTCCGGGACCACGCCGGCCTTGGCGACGCCTTGCGCAAGGATATAGGAGTCCTTGGACAGACAGGGTCCACCGACGGGGCCCGGAAGCGGCACGACATGGCGCACGTAGCCGAGCTTGCCGGAACGAACCACCTCGTCCGCGCTGATCCCGATCGCGTCGCACATCAGCGAAACTTCGTTCGCCAACGCGAACAGGACGTCGCGCTGCACATTATCGATCAGCTTGATCATCTCGGCAGTTTCGAAGCTGCCGACCCGCACGATGGTCGAGGTTAGAAATTGGAAAATTTGTGTGGCGCGCATTATCGTCTGGAGATCGGACGCGCCGACAATCTGCGGCAATTGGCGCAGCTCACGAAGCGCCTGACCTTCGATCGTGCGTTCGGGACAGAACGCCACCTGCAGCCCCGCGCCCGTCTCCTCGAGGATCGGTAGAACCAGATTGCGCGTCGTGCCGACCATGACAGTCGAGCGCAGGATCACGAGCGATCCCGGCTTGGCACGTCGGGCGATCTCGCGCGTAACACGCTCTATCATGTCGAGACGGACCTCGCCGCCTTGGCCAAGTGGCGTGCCGACGGTGATGATGTAGACGCTGGCCTCGCAGCCTCTCGGGATTTCGTGGCGCCACTCGAGGAGCCCGTCTTCCATTCCTTGAGCGAGCATCTCGTTGAGGCCCGGTTCGTGAAAATGCGAGTGCCCGCAGCGCAGCATCTCGAGGACGCTCGAGCGTATCTCGATCCCCATGATGCGGAACCCGACGCTCGCCATCGTGGCAGCAAGGGTCAACCCGACATAGCCTAATCCGACAATGCAAATCTGCCGGTCACGAAACGACTCATCGACGGTAAGCAATGCAAGCCCCTGACAGCGCGATGCGAGAGGGAATGTCCCGCTCGCTCTTGCAACCAACACGGAAGATATATCGAAGAAGAAGATTAAGAGATTATGGCCTTTTGTTCAAGATCGGCGTTTGCCGTTCAACCAGAATACCCGCAGACGTCGAGAAGCGCGAGGGGCATCGACGCTTGATCCACGCCGTACAAGTTGTTACGTTGGTCCGTAATTGGGGATGCTGCAGGGGACTATCAGCGCTTTTTAGGTGCGGGACTCGCCTTAGCCAACTGCCTTATTCTCGGGGACCGGCTCAATCAGGCGGTACAAATCCGGTCAAAGGTTTGCTTGAAGTGTCTAAATTGTGCGCATGACAGATTGCGATTCGCAAAGGTTAGATAACCTGGTGCTGTCTGTCGTGATGCCGGTGCGCGACGACGCGCCCAGTGTCAGAGTCATGACGCGCATCCTAAGCGTCATGATCGAGGTTCCTTGCGAGATCATCGTCGTCTACGACGACCCGGATGACACTACGATACCTGTGGTAAAGGCGCTTGCGGCGAAATATCCGGTCCTTAAAGGAGTGCTGAATTCCCGCGGCCGCGGTGTTCTCAATGCGGTGGCTAGCGGAGTTGACGTCGCGCGAGGCAAGTACGTGCTCATCTATGCAGCTGACGAGATTGGGCCGGTGCTTGCAATCGAACCCATGTTGCGCCTGATGGAGGATGGATGCGACCTCGTGAGTGCTACGAGATATACTGCCGGTGGTAGGCGCTATGGCGGCTCGCTCTTAGGCCACGTTCTTTCCTATACCGCGAACAGGCTGTTCTGCTTGTTCACGGCGACTGCACTGAGCGACTGCACGACCGGGATGAAGATGTTCCGCCGTGAGCTCTTTTATCGGCTGAAATTGTCGGATCAGGGAACGGGCTGGTCCTTCGCATTCGCAATGGCGATCGAGGCGCAGCTACTTGACCTGAGGCTCGGTGAGGTCTCGGTCGTATCGATCGACCGCTTATTCGGCGGCCAATCAACGTTCCGGCCGCTACCGTGGATCTTGTCTTATTCGCGATGGTTTGTATACGGGATGCGCAGGCTGCCGCCCTGGCACCGCCCGCGGCCCAAGCTCGCCTTTCCGACTCTCGCCAGCACGCATCCGCTCTCTTTCCCTCCGCTCACCCTGGATTTCGTGACCCCCGGCTCGCGTCCACCGCTGAGCGCAAAGCAGTAAATTATGCATTTTCTAGATCCGCATTGTTGACGAAGTGATCAAAACCCGTGGATAATCCGTGCTGGATATCTGCAGGCCGACAGAGGCCGTAAATCTATCAGATCAAGAGGGGCAGAACCCGCCGCCGCGAGAAGCATAACATGCTTATATTAGCGAAACGAAATCAATTGCTCGACATTGCTGTTTTGGCGATAATCTACGTCATCAGTATCCTCATCGTGAACCCTCTCGGAGATTTTCCCCTGAATGATGATTGGTCCTATGCCCGCGCGGTTAAGGGCCTTGTCGAGTACGGAGATTGGCGACCGACGGGATGGACCGGTACACCGTTGATTACGCAGTCGTTGTGGGGTGCTATTTTCTGTGTCCCCGGTGGTTTTTCCTTCAACGCCCTTCGCTTTTCCACCTTAATTTCGGCCGTTGTCGGTGTGATTGGAGTATACATACTTTTAGTCACCAACAATCGAGGGAGGATACTTGCAGTTATTGCTGCGTTGACTTTAGCGTTTAATCCTATATACTACGAACTTTCGTTCACTTTTATGACGGATGTACTGTTTACTGCACTCTCAATACTTTCCTCTATTTTTTTCGTGAGGTGCATACGGCGATTCGGCTACTTAGATCTTTTGATAGCGTGTGTGCTGGCGGTGGCGGCGACTCTGTGTAGGCAACTGGGTCTTTTTTTGCCTCTGGCCTTTGCTGTCGCTTTAGGTATGCAGCGCGGCTTCGCCACAAGGTGGCTTCCGCGAGCTATCCTTCCGTCTATGGTCCCAGCCATCCTTCCATCTATAGTCTGCGTGGCTGCTCTCATGCTCTTTCTGCACTGGATGAGGGTTACCGGCAGGACACCTGCCCTATATGGGATGTCGGGAGCTGCAGGGGGCTTGTCGATCAAGACAATTGGCTCAAGAGCTGACACAGCTTTGCTCTATCTCGGGCTGTTCTGCCTGCCAATTCTCCTCCTTGGTTCCGACAATCGCAGGTTTAATACAAACAGCGCGATTCTCCGCGTCCTCCCAGCGCTTTTGGGAGGGGTCTTCGCTCTGCTTTCGATCTATTTCTGTTTCGGCCTGCTGGAAAGATGGATGCCTATAAGCGGAAATATTCTCATTCCTCAAGGGCTCGGCCCGATATCGATAGCCGGGCACCTGGAGCAGTTGCCGCCCTTGTTTTGGGGCATTGTAACGATGTTAAGCGTCATCGGTGGTACGCTTCTGGTCAGAGAGTTGGTAGCCTCTTCGCTAGTCCTGATTCAGAAAATAAGAATCTTTGATATGAATGCCGAAGATGTCATCCAGATATTCTTTCTAACCGCTGTCGGGGCATACGCACTACCGATCCTGGTTAACGGGTTCTACGATCGTTATCTGGTTCCGCTGGTGCCTTTCCTTCTACATCTGAGTGCCCGTGAGCTAACGCGCGAGGACGTCGGAGCAACGATACGAAAATCCGCCGCGACAGCTATTGTTGCCTTCACCGCAGCGTTTGCGGTTCTCGGTACGAGGGATTTTCTGGCATGGAATCGGGTCCGCTGGGAGGCATTAACCGAACTTCAGCAAACCGCTGGCGTTAGTGCCCATGATATTGATGGTGGCTTTGAGTATATCGGATGGTTTCTCTACGATACAATTAATCTAGATAATTTAACTGAAATCTTTTCGATAAAAAATGCAAAATACCGAATCGCGTTCGCTGAAATATCGGGATTTGAAGTTGTCAAACAATACGATTACTTTAATTTTATGCCACTGAAGCCTCGTACGATTTTCGTGCTAAAACGAGATTCATGACCAACTCTATCGGGTCTCGTCTGCGATGGACCGGATGAGCTTGAGATACTTGATCGCCGTTGTCCGCCAGCAATACCGTTCTGAGACGAACTGGAAGCGCTCCTCGCGGGATCGCGCGCCATTGCTGCCGCCCGCGAGGGCCCGATCGATTTCCTCGCAGAAGGCGCGCGCCGTTCCATCCGGGTCTTGTTCGTCCAATGGAACTGCGGAAAGAAACGCCGACACTGCCGCATCGGCGCCGGCCGTCTCGGCGCTGCACACCACCGGGAGACCGCAAGCGAGCGCTTCCTGGATGACAAGAGGAAACCCTTCGCCCTTGCTGGGCAGCACGAAGACGTCGCTCGCCTGATAGAGCGGCGCAATAGAAGCCCCGCTCAGATCGGAGGAGACGATTACGTTCGGGAGCTCCCAGTCGCGCGGGTTCAGGTGACCCCAGCCGGCAAACGCCCACGCGATATCTGGGCGAAGACGCGCCATCCGCGACAAAATGTGAAGACCCTTCTTTTCGACGAACCGGCCAACGAACAGCGCGACCGGGCGATCGGAGGTCAAGCCCAGGCGAGCGCGGAGTTCCATTTTTTGTTCCGGCTTGATAGGGAAGAAGATCTCGGTGTCGACCCCGGTAAACATCAGCTTTGGTGTCGAACGAAATGGAACTCCCGAAAAATACCGGGCTGTGATCTCGCTGAAGAATGCGACACGGTCGGCACGGGCAAGCATCGACCTCACCACGATTGTGTTCGCGAGGCTCATCATCATACGGAAGACCGGATTGTTGTAGGGCACGATTCCGACATGCTGGGCTATGACAACCGGCTTGCGCGTCAAAAGCGCGAACAAAAACGCAGCAATGCACATCGGGTATAAGCAATCCTGGAGCAATACCACGTCGGCGCACTGAACCTCGCGGCGGATTTGACCGATTGCACCGAGGCTGGGGATTGGAAAAGGAATCCCTAGGTATCGTTCAGTGATGTTGACTGCATTCAGCGCTACTGACCTGCTGCCGAGTTTGTCATCGAACGGAGCGGGTGTGGCGTTGCTCGCCACCCAGACGACCTCTTGCTCGAGGCGCACCAACTCGCGAATAAGCCGGCCCGCAATGAGTTCGATGCCGCTGCGATGGCTTTCAAAGTAATGGGTGACCATCAGTAATTTCACGGGTATGATTCCTCGGGACTATCTTCGTCCGCGTGTTCGTCAGCAAAACTTAACGTTATCGGACGTGTGGTCGATCTGAGGCAAGAAAATCGGTGTCGGTCGCGCGCGTGCCGCATTGCCTTCGCCGTTCAAAACCGCAAGTCTCTAGGCTCATGTCACCCGCGCTACTACCTCTTAGTCTCTTACAATTACGTCAACTCACCCTCATTCGTCTCCGGGAGCGACCGTGGTAAGGTCAGAGATTCTTGGACACTATCACACCTGGTGCCGCTCCGACCAGTCTGTGAGCGCCGATGTGTGGCCAATACCGATATTCGAATTCCGGACAGTGCAAATATTGACGAGCTGCGTACCTAGTGATAGTTTTGGTGACGTCAAAGCCGCCGAAGGCAAGGATTAACTGGAAGGGGTAAGTGCTATTCGCAAACTCCTAATCGGAGCTGTGCGGCTGCTGGTAACTGCTGGGCTATTGTGGGCGTTGCTGGCGCGCGTCGACCTTAGCCAAGCTAAGGCGGTCTTCGATCACCTCTCGGTGCCGCTGTTGGCTGCGGGCGCGGCGGCACTGCTGGCGACGAGCCCCTTCAGCGCGCTGCGCTGGCACGTCGTCCTCGGAGCCGAAACGACCTCCCCCGGACCCTGGACCTTGCTGAAGATCGTGCTCGTCGGGCTGTTTTTTAACCAAACTCTGCCTTCCGGTGTCGGCGGCGACGCGGTTCGGGCGTGGCGTTGCCACAGGCTCGGTGTCGGCGCCGGCGCGGCAATCCGCAGCATTCTGCTGGATCGCGTCAGCGGCTACTTCGTGCTGGTCGCGCTGTTCGTGGCCGGCCTCCCGCTTCTGCTGCACATCCTCCCCGACGCGCGCCAGCGCTACGGCGTCGTCGCGCTCCTCGGGACAGCGCTATGCGGATTGTTCGCGCTGTTCCTGATCGATTACCTGCCGCGCCGGCTATTGCACTTTCGGCTGGTTGCCGAGTTTGCCGCGCTGTCGCGCGAGGGCCGCCGGCTGTTCGCCCGGCCGGCGCGGCTCGGGACCATTATGGGCCTTGCAGCCGCCACCGTGGGGCTCACGATCCTTGGCTTCATGCTGGTGGCGAAGAGTCTCGGCGTCGATCTCTCCTTCGTCAGCTGGGCCGTGATCGTACCTCCGGTCACCCTGATTCAACTTGTTCCCGTCTCGCTTGCCGGGTGGGGGGTGCGCGAGCTCGGCTTTGTCGTCGTCCTCGCCGGGTTCGGGATCCCGGCCGAGGCGGCGCTCGCTGCCTCCCTGTTGGTCGGACTGTGCATGATCGCTGTCGGTTTGCCCGGCGGTTTGCTGTGGCTGACCGGCTGGGACATCGCACCGGCGATCCCGGCGCAGAGCGGACGCGTTGCATCGGTGGTGGTAAAGTCGACCGCTCGCGCGATGTCCCGGCCGACGAGCTGGATCAACCCGCGGGAAGCCGATAATGGCGAGGCACAAGCCGAAGAGACGAGGCCGCCGCTGCGGCCGCTGGAACACGCGGTAGACCGTCACGATTGTTAGGCGTGCTCAGCTATGATGGCCGCCGCGAGCATCGGCAGGGCGGCGGATGGGGCCTGCCGAGGTAGCGGCACTCGCACGACCGAGCACCACATTGCCGCCACGAGCGCGAGCAGGGGGAGGATATACCGCCCCTGGACGCCCTAGGGATACCCCCCAGATTTGAGCGCGACAGTGATATACAGTCGAGGATAAGGGTTGAGACGGCACGTCGGTGGAGACTTTCACCCGTTCGGGTGCGCTGAGCATCTCGACGGTACCCCCCGCGGCGACTGCGCTCATTGTAGTCGTCGATCCGCGCGGGCCTAGGCGGGTATCGACTAACCCGCCTCAACCCTAATCGACGGCAACCATCCGACTTCCCCCGGTGTCGTCGCTATGTGGCCGACCCAAATTTTTTCCAAACGAATGCCAATTCGGCCCTTCAACCGGTTTCTCTGTGCGGTTCCAGGTCTTGGACGCGTGCCTGACGTTGTTTGCGATGGGTGTGGGAATATAGATGCAAGTCGATGACCGCACCGGTCGGGAGCAATCGCGTGGACGTGCTTGGTTCAGCCGACATTCTTCTGTTCGAAGGCTTTCGCCTCGACCGCCGGCGCGGCGTCTTGTACCGGTTGGATCAGGGAGCCTCGGGGGTGCCGGTCGCGCTCGGCGCGCGGACGGTTGCTTTGCTTGGGCTGTTGGCTGGGCGGCAAGGCGCGGTGGTTTCGAAAGACGAGATCATGAAGGCTGTGTGGCCGGGACGGGTGGTCGAAGAAGCCAATCTGAACGTGCAGGTTTCAAAACTCCGCCAAATACTCGATCAGAACCGGCCGGAGGGCAGCTGCATACAGACGCTTCCCGGACGCGGCTATTGCTTTGTTGCACCGGTGGTTCGGCGGGGCGGCGGTGCACAGCCGGCCTCTCCGATAATCCCCGAAATCAGCTCCAGCCCGCAACAACGTCTGTCAATCGTCGTCCTGCCCTTTGAAAACCTCAGCCGCGATCAGGGCGAGCAATATTTTGCCGACAGGATCACCGAGGATTTGACGACCAATCTGTCGCGGTTCACCAACATGTTGGTGATTTCGCGTAATACCGCGTTCACTTATCGGGACAGGCCGCTCGACACGAGGCAAATCGGTCATGAATTGGCCGTGCGCTATGTGCTGGAAGGAAGTGTCCGTCGCTCCAAAAAACGGGTGCGCGTCAATGCGCAGTTGATAGACGCCGAATCCGAAATGCATCTTTGGGCGGAAATATTCGACCGTGACCTCTCGGATTTGTTCGAGTTGCAAGATGAGGTGACCACGGCCATCGTCGGCGCCATCGAGCCGGAGCTGCTCAAATCCGAGCGCGATCGCGTCGCCCGCCGACCGCTCGAACGAGAAGACGCTTACGAATTCTATCAGCGCGGGTTATGGCACTTTTACCGCTACACCAAAGAGGACAGCGTCGAAGCACAGAGCTTGTTTCGGCGCGCGTTGGCGATCGACGCAGAATATTCGCAGCCCGTCGCGCAATTGGCCATCACACTTTGCAACGCCGCCTATCTGGGCTGGGCAGATGACGACAAACCCAATTACGTCGAGGCTTATGAGCTCGCCCAACGTGCGATCAAACTCGATGCCCGCTACCCGGCAGCCCATTTCGCGCTCGGCCTGGTCTGCATGTGGACGCATCGCTCCGAGCGCGCGATGTGGTCGTTCAACGAAGCGATCAAGCTCAACCCCAGCTATGCCGCCGCCCATGTTCTGCTTGGCCAGATGCACCTCTACGGTGGCCATCCGGAGGAGGCGATCGCGCTTGCCGAAAAGGGCATTCGCCTCAGCCCCAAGGATCCTCGCCTGTTTATCTGGCTGGCGGCACTCGCGGGCGCGCACTACCGACTAGGACACTATTTCCAGGCGATTGAGGCCGGGCGACGGTCCTGGACGCTCAATCGGAATTGGCCGGCCGGCCTGCGTTATGTCGTCGCCGGCCTGGCCCAGCTCGACCGAATGGGGGAGGCCGAGGCCGCGCTCGAGGAGCTGAAATTTCTCAACCCGAACTTGGCTTTTGTGGGCGGCAACCTGCGTCGGCTATACGACGACCAGGCCGCGATCGACCACATCCTAGATGGTCTCCGCCTGGCCGGCTTCGATTGATAATCGCATGCCCGAGCGCTCGGAATGCGGCCGGTAGGTCCCCCGCCGATGAGCTCTCTTAACAGATTGGGTTTGGAGCCGCTGCCTCGACGGCCTTATCCATAAATCACAAATATCTATTTTTATAATTGACAAAACAATGGCAAACCGCTAAACCGTTGCCGCATGACCGACACTCGGGAACCGGATGCTGCGCCTTTCCGCTACGGTCTCATTCTGAGCGCGGCTCGGCGACCGACCAAAGGCAAATTGCACCGGGCTCCGCTCATGCGGTTGATGCGGCTTGTTCGCAGCCACTTGGCGAGTGTGAAACCCACCTCTCACGGACCAGAGAAACATGGCAAAAATCAATGTTGAGATCCTCGGTCGTCACCTGGGAACGGCGATGTCGAGCGAGGAGAAGAGCTATCAAGCCTTCACCGTTTACGCATTCCACCCGGCTCATGGAGTGATGCTCCCGGACCTCTGCGATCTCGTTATCGATTGCGCGCATGGCTGGGTGATCCCTATTCGTGGCGATGGCGGAGGTGAAGCTGTCGACCCGTCGCTCGGCGGATCCGTCATCGATCTGGTAGATCTCTTGCACACCATCCCGCGCAAGTAACTTAGCAAACCCGCGCAACCCCGGCACGCCCCGGCTTAGAGCCTGCTCAGAAATCGGCGGCAAATCGCCGGTTGACCGCGTCCTGTTTTTGCTCTGCAGGATCAGGAGCGGTAGGCGTTTGCTCTCGCGTATGGCGCGAAGAACCGGCCAGCAGCCGTGCACCCTCGGGGTTGGTCACGTCGGCGGTCGCCCGAGCACCGCCATCAGCTCGCTCCACTCGCGACGCGACAAGCCGCTCGTCTCGGGTTCGACCGTCCCGCCCGCGATCAGGCGGCGGATGACGGTGAGGCCGGTCGCGGAAATCACCGCCGCGTTCATGCGGTATTCGAGAAATGCCGTGTGGGTCATCGGCAGCCATCGCTCGAGCGTGCCCAGCATCGCCTCGGCATAGGCGCGGATCTCGTACTGGGCGTGAGGGTCGGCACGCAGTGACAGGAAATGCATCAGATTGTGCAGGTCGGTCTTCCAATACCACTGGGTGTAGAAGCCGAGCGACAGATTGATGCGGGCGAGCTCGCGCGCGAGGCCCGGCCGGGTCGGGTCGATCGGCGTGCCTGATCCGTCCTCGTTGAGCAACTCGGCATAGCCGGCATAGGCCCGCTCAGCATCGTGGCGCAGCAGATCGAGCACCCGCCGCGCCGCCGCCCCCTTGAGCACCTGCCCGCGCCCCTGGCGATTTGTCTTGGCCTGCGCCGCCAGGTGCTCGGGGGCCGGCACGTAGAATTCGTTGTCGAGGATCGAGTACCGGGCGGAGTACTCGTTGATGTTGGCCGTGCGATGGCGGATCCACTGTCGGGCGACGAAGATCGGCAATTTGACGTGGTACTTGATCTCGCACATCTCGAATGGGGTCGTGTGACGGTGGCGCATCAGATAATTGATCAGCCCCTGATCCTCGCTGATCTTGCGGGTGCCACGGCCATAGGAGACACGGGCGGCCTGCACGATCGCCGCGTCATCGCCCATATAGTCGACGACCCGCACGAAGCCGTGATCGAGCACCGGCAGCGGTTGGTAGAGGATTTCCTCCAGGGCCGGCACGGTGGCCCGCCGGGTCGGCCGGGTCTCGCCGCGCTGGCCCGCGATCTCGTCCTGCTGCTCCGGCGTCAGCCGCATCCCTCTTCTCCCTCGGTCGGAGACGGCAAGCCGCGGGATTGTCTCGGGTCGCTTGCCGCCCTATATCTCCATTGTCGGGCAACCGACTATGGCGATAAACGGCTTGTGAAATAAGCGTTGCGGACCCGGGGGCAGTACCCGGCGCCTCCACCAACTTCCCGCCGGCCGTGGTGCCAGCGATTCGCGGGGGCGAACTAGGCTCGACGCGCGTGGTAAAGGCAAGATCCGTCGCCCGGCATGATACCGCCGTTATCGGGTCATAATCTAGCTGCGAACGATAACTTCGCAACAGAGGCACTCGCGGCCTAACCCCTAGCGGGGTAAAAGCCTAGAGCAACTCGCGGTTCGAGGGGCACCGGGCAACAGAAGCCCCTCACTCGCCCGTTGCCCCGCGCCGTGTGAAGAAGCGAGCCGCCGGATATGGACCACTTCGATTACCCAAAGATGGTCGAGACCGCGTTGCGCGGTGTCGTGCGCGAAGCGCTGGCGCGTGCGCAACGGGAGGGTCTGCGCGGTGCCCACCACTTTTACGTGAGCTTTCATACCGGCGCCGCCGGGGTCGCGATCCCGAACTACCTACTGACTAAATATCCCGAGGAGATGACCATCGTTCTACAGCATCAATTCTGGGGGCTCGAAGTCCGGGATCAGGATTTTTACGTTACTTTGAGCTTTCAGAACCGGCCGGAGCAATTGATCATCCCCTTTGCTGCGGTGGCAAGCTTTGCCGACCCGTCGGTCAATTTTGCCCTTCGGTTCGAAACCGCTGCGGCGAAACCGGCGGACACCCCCGCACTACCTGCGAAAACCCCTGACGAGGAGCGGGTCGAGCCGCGGCGGCAAGCTGCCGAAATCGTGACCCTCGACAAGTTCAGAAAGCGGTAGTCCCCACCTCGGGAGGTAGAAATGAGTTCCTTCGAGGACTACGCCAACAAGTACAAATCGGCGCGAATGGAGCGCCGCGACGGCATTCTCCAAGTGACCCTCCATTCCGAGGGGCAGTCGCTGCGCTGGGGCTTTCTGCCGCACGGCGAGTTGCCCGAGGCCTTCCACGACATCGGCTCCGACCGTGAGAACCGCGTCGTCATCCTGACCGGGACCGGCGAGGAGTTCTCGGGGCCGCGGGCCACACCCGGCACCTCCTCGTTTCCGGCCCGTCCGTCGATCGAGCGGATCGACCGCATCCATTGGGAGGGCCGGCATCTGCTGATGAATCTGCTGAACATCGAGGTGCCGATGATCAGCGCGATCAACGGTCCGGCTTGGCGCCATTCCGAAATCCCGCTCCTGTGCGATATCGTGCTGGCCGCTGATACCGCCCAATTTCAGGACTCGGCCCATTTCAACTCGGAGGTCGTGCCGGGTGACGGCATGCATATTGTCTACCCGCTGCTGCTGGGCATGAATCGCGGCCGTTATTTCTTGATGACCGGCCAGACATTGGATGCAGCCGAAGCATTGCGCCTGGGCCTCATCGCCGAAGTATTGCCGGCCGACGAGCTGTTGCCGCGGGCATGGGACCTGGCTCGGGACCTAGCCTCTAAGCCGACCCTGCTGCTGCGCTATACTCGGCTTCTATTCACCGAATATCTGCGCCGCCAAATGCACGATCTCCTCGGCTACGGGCTTGCGATGGAGAGCCTGGCGCTGTTCGAGAAGCCCGAAGCCCCCTCTGCAGGTAACACCTAGGCTCGGTTATCTACAATTCATGGTTAATATTCGAAATAGAAATTGCAACTAGAAGAGAAATGCCGCACCATAATGCCCGCATCGTTATGTCCCCCAACGATGCGAATTCGCCTGTCGGACCGGCACGCCGGCAAGGCGGCAGAAGCCCCGGTCGTCCCCGGCCGGGGCTTTTCTGCTCGCCGCGAGGCTCGATCAACCTCAAAGATAGGGCTCGTCCCAGATCGCGGTGCGGATTACCCCGTCGGCGCGGACAAATCCGCGATACATCCCTTCGGTGCTGAAGGGCAAGGCCAAATCCCCATCTCGATCCACCGCGACCACACCGCCTCGACCGCCGAGTTCAGCCAGCGCGTCGATTACCGCATGGCAGGCCTCGCGCAATAGCTGACCACGATGGCGCAGTCGAGCCGCGATCTCGAAGGCGGCGCCATAGCGGATGAAGAACTCGCCGTGGCCGGTCGCCGACACCGCGCAGGTTGCGTTGTCGGCGTAGGTGCCGGCGCCGATGATCGGGCTGTCGCCGACCCGGCCAGGCGCCTTACCGGTCATCCCGCCGGTCGAGGTGGCGGCGGCGAGATTACCCTCGCGGTCTCGGGCGACAGCGCCTACGGTCCCGGTCTGGGCCGCGGCTGGAGGGCGCTCGGCGAGTGCGGCCTGCAGCTCCCGCCAGCGCTCGTCTGTGCGGAAGTAACCGGGCTCGGCAAATGCGACGTGTTGCTGCCGGCAGAAGGCGACGGCGCCCTCGCCGATCAGCAGCACATGGTGCGAGTGTTCCATCACGGCGCGCGCTCCTAATATCGGGTTGCGCAGCCCGAGGATGCCGGCCACCGCACCCGCTCTGTGGTCGCGTCCGTCCATCACCGAAGCATCCATCTCTTGGGTTCCCGCAACAGTGAAGACACTGCCTCTGCCGGCGTTGAACAGCGGGTCGTCCTCGAGTGCGACAACCGACTGCGTCACGGCATCGAGCGCATTGCCGCCGGCAGCGAGAATGTCGCGGCCGATGCTCAGCGCGCGGCGCAACCCCTGATGATGCGACGACGCTCGAGATCGGGCCACCGCCCCGTCGCGCCGGAGCGTTCCGGCGCCGCCATGGACGGCAAGCGCAAAGCCCGCGTCGGCGGCCCTGGTTAAGGGAGCCCTGGGCGTGTACATCGACTAACCTCGAGGACCGTCGCCGGCCGGCCCCGCTGCCGCAACCCACACAGCATGAACCTGCGAAACCGGATGATCAAACGCACCTCGCGGCATGTCGGGCGGTTCAGTCCGATGACCGCGCGGCAATTGATTCGTGTCGCGCTGGTCGGCTTGGGCATCTCGGTCGTCCCGCTGGACAGCGCGGTCAATATCGCGTTTCCGGACATCACGACATACTTTGATCTACCGATCCAGATGATCCAATGGGTGGTCATCTGGTATGTCCTGACCCACGCCAGCCTGATGCTGGCTTTCGGCCGGGTCGGCGACATATTCGGGCACGCCCGCGTCTTTCGCGCCGGGCTGCTGTGGAATGGCGCGGCGTTCCTCTGCTGTGCTGCAGCGCCGAGCTTCGGCTGGCTGCTCTTTTGCCGATTTCTACAGGGCATCGGTGCCGCACTGATCCTCAGCTGTGCTCCCGCTGTGGTGACAAGCCTATTCCCGGAAGACCGCCGGAGCACGGCGCTCGCGGTGTTCACGACGATGTATGCGCTGGGTTCCGCTGGCGGCCCGCTGCTCGGCGGGGTGCTGGTCGATATCTGGGGTTGGCCCGCGGTATTCTGGTTTCGCGCCCCGATCGCTTTGACGGCGCTCGCTTTCCTTGAAGGGCTGCCGCCTGCGCCTCCCCGCGGTGCACGCGAGCCTGTAGACGTCCTCGGCGCCGCTTTGCTGGCGCTGGCGATCAGCACTGCGCTGCTGTCGCTCAACCAGCTGCAGCAGCCCGAGCGAAACCTCTTCATGCTGCTGCTTCTCGGGATCGCTCTCACCGCCGCGTTCGGGTTCATTCTTAGAGAGCGCGATGCCCCTCACCCGATCATAAACCTGAGCTTATTTCGTATCAGGGGCTTCGCAGTGGCGAACTGCGCCAGCTTCCTCGTCTATCTGACGAGCTTCTCGGTTCTTCTGTTCGTTCCGTACTATCTCGTTCGCCTGACTGGATTGCCGCTGCCGCTGGCGGGCGCTGTGCTAGCCGCCTCCTTTGCTGGCTCGATCGCAGCGTCGCCGGTCGCAGGATCACTGATCGAACGCCTTCCCGCGGGTTGGATCGCGGCGTTCGGCGCCGCCCTTTCCGGCGCCGGCTTGTATCTGGTCAGCGGTTGGGAGGCCGACGCGTCCTGGGTTGCCATGGTCATGCCGCTGACGCTGCAAGGGTTCGGCGTCGGACTCTTCCAAGTAGCCTATATGGGCGTGGTGATGACGACGCTACCTCCAGAACATCGCGGCGTCGCCGGCAGTCTGACGATGCTTACCCGCACCCTTGGGGTGGTGACCGGGGCGGCGCTGCTAACACTCATCTTCCACGATTTGGAAGCTTCTGCGCTGGCTAGCGGAGTCGGCCCAGGGAATGGGTTCATCTCCGCCTTCGGCGGCACCTTCCGCCTTGCCGGTGGGACCGCAGGCCTCGCGGCGGTTGTGATGGCGTCATCTCTGGCGCGCCGTCGGCGCCCCTGACGGCGCAATCAGTGCATGTCCCTTTTTTTCGGGACGCCAGAGCCGCCGATTACAGAGCTTTCAGCCGATCATGGCTCTTCGAGAGTGAAGCCGACTTTGAGGACGACCTGATAGTTCAACTTACCCGCCTCGACCTGTCCGCGGGTCTGCAGCACTTCGAACCAGCTGATCCCCCGCAGCGTGCGCGACGCTCGACCGACGGCGGCCTGGATAGCATCCTCGATGCTGTTATCAGACGAGCCTGCAACTTCTATGATCCTGTAAACATGGTCGGGCATCGGCGACCTCCCTTGCGAATTACGTTGGAAAGTGGGGCGCTGCCAAGCATTTCGTGTTGGCCCGCCAAAAATTAAACCCTGGGAGCCGGCTCTTTTTCGACCGGACGTCGGTAGTGCCCTGGTGCGGGCGGGGAGACTTGAACTCCCACGTCCTCTCGGACAACAGATTTTGAGTCTGCCGCGTCTGCCATTCCGCCACGCCCGCCGCTCGGCGCTGCGACTATATCCGCGCCTGGTGCCCGGTCAATCGACGGATTATCGAGGTTGTCCCCGGCCGCCCGCCGCCGGTCGTGGAACCTTGCATGATTGGGTTCCCCTGAGGAAGCAACCGGGCCTTCATCTTAGCGGCACGCTCTGAAGGCGTCGTGTATCGCGGCCGCGCGTGCACTGCTGCTCCTCGCCTTACTTCGAGGCTACCCCGACCTTCAGGCCAGCACAGGGCAAGCGCGACCCGGCACGGGAACAGCGGCAGCGGGCCATTGCCGTTTACCCTGTGCCGCCGTAACATTATCCAAGCTAGGGGCGCCGTGCGGAGCTGAGATGGTTCGACACGTGATTTCCTGTTGCGCAATGACTTGGGTGCTTGCGGCAATACCGGCGTCCGCACCTTTTCAGTATGCGCAGTATTATCCGCCGCCGCCAGGTTATGGGCCGCCGCCGTGCCAAGCGGTAACGCCGGGGTCACTCCGCGGAGCCGCGAGGGGTGCGGCCGGAGGAGCAATATTCGGAGCGATTGGCGGGAATGCCGGGCGCGGCGCGGCAATCGGCGCGGGGGTCGGTGCGATCGGCGGTGCTATCCGTCGCGGCACGGCACACAGTTCCGGCTATTGTTATTGACATCGGCCTGTAAGGTCGGCGACCGACCTCGGGAAGAGGCGAGAGATGAACCCCAGGCTCATGCCCGCGCCGTCGGTGCTCTGGCTCGCTGCTTGCGCGCCGCAGCCCCCGCAGCAGACGCAAACCTCCGCAGCTCCTCCCGCGGCAGCCGCGCCTGTGGCGCCAAATCCGCCGCCAAGCCCCTCCGAGGCGCAAATCGCTCCCGGACGGTGGGATGTCGATCGCGTTCGCTGTTCGGACCTGTTCGGCGCCGCCGCCGACGATCGCGCCGCCGCGGCGATGTTCTATTACGGCTATCTGGCGGCTAAAGCGGGTATCCATGTCATCGATGTCGGCAAAATCGATGAAAACGTCGGCAAGGTCATGAAGCAATGTCAGGTAGCGCCGAACATCACGGTCACACAGGCATTCCGCCAAGCGCTCCGCCCGCGGCGTTCGGCTAGCTGATCTGCCGACCTCCGCCCACATCGCTGAGCCCGCGAGCGGCGCAGTCGGTGCCGGCGGCGGGTGAAAGGAGCGCGTGAAGCTCATTCCGCTTCCGGTCATCGGCGCAGCTGCAGGTTTGGCGGCGATCGGGGCGCTTGTCGCCTACTTCGGCGCCGGCGCGGTGGTGAGGTCGCTTTTCGCCATTGGCTGGGATGGTTTCGCGGCAATCTGCTCGATCCACTTGGGCTTGATCGCCGCCATGGGTCTCGCTTGGCGCGCGCTTGTTCCCGGCGCGCCCGCCTGGATCTTCATGTGGGGACGGCTGATGCGCGACGCCGGCGCGGAAGTGTTGCCACTGTCCCAGTTGGGAGGTGGCATCCTGGGGGTTCGTGCGGTGAGCTTGGGCGGGGTCGCGGGCGTGGTCGCGACGGCGAGCACGATCGTCGACCTCACCCTCGAGTTCTTCGCCAAGATAGCCTACACGGCGTTGGGCCTCGTTCTGTTGGTCAATTTGCGACCCGACTTGCAGGTCGCGGTTCCAATCACTATCGGCATTGCCGTGGCCGGCCTGATCGCCCTCGCCTTCGTGGTCGTCCAGCGCCACGGCTTCGATCTGTTCGATCGTTTCGCCCGTGCCCTGGGGCGCGGCTGGGCCGATCGCACGGCTAGCGAAGTCGCCTCGGTCCACGCCGTGCTGGCCCAGACCTACGGGCGAAAGGCGGGCTTGTGCGGTGGTTTCCTGCTGCATCTGGTCTGCTGGGTGGCGAGCGCGATCGAGATCTGGATCGCGCTGCGCCTCGCCGGCACCCCGCTCGATTTCTCGGCGGTCGTTGTAATCGAGAGCCTACTCTATGCTATCCGTACCGTGGCCTTTGCGATCCCCAACGCGGTCGGGGTGCAGGAGGGGGCCTATATTGTCCTCGGTGCTGCGTTTGGGCTTACACCGGAGATGGCGCTTGCCCTCTCACTCTTGAAGCGGGCGCGGGACTTGGCGATAGGCCTGCCGGCGCTCGGCGTATGGCAGGCCGTGGAAGGCGGTCGTTTGTGGCGGCGCCTGACGCCGAGATCAGTTGCGTTCCCGGTCGTGAAATCGGTTGGCCCAAGGAGAGAAGACCATGGCTGAAACGCTTCCCCTCATCTATTTGGCCAGGCACGGCGAGACCGCCTGGAGCCTTTCTGGTCAGCATACCGGGCGAACCGACTTGCCGCTGACCGAACGCGGCGAGGGCCATGCCCGGGTGCTTGGCGCGCGGTTGCGCGGGTTGAGTTTCGCAAAGGTCCTCACCAGCCCGCTGCAGCGCGCCGTCAGGACTTGCGAGTTGGCGGGTTTCGGCGAGAACGCTGAACCCGATCCTGATTTGGTCGAGTGGGACTACGGCCAATATGAAGGCCGCCGCACGGTCGAGATCCTGAAGGAAAGTCCGGACTGGTTTCTGTTCCGCGACGGTTGCCCCGGCGGGGAAACACCGGACCAGGTGAGCGCGCGCGCCGACCGCATCGTCGAACGTATACGCGCGGTCCGCGGCGACGTCCTGGTGTTTTCCAGCGCCCATATTCTGCGCGTGCTCGCCGCGCGCTGGCTCGGCGTCGAAGCGGCGGGCGGGCGCTATTTCCTGCTCGGTACTGCGAGCCTCAGCACCCTCGGCTATGAGCACAACCTCGGCGAGCCGACAATTCGATTGTGGAACGACACCCGCCATGTAGAGAAGGTCGATTGATGATAACCCCAGACCAGACCGTCTTCCTTGTCGATGTCGACAACACGCTGCTCGACAACGATCGCATCCAGGCCGATCTCAAGCGCCATCTCGAACGCGAGTTCGGAGCGGAGTGTCGCGACCGCTATTGGTCGATCCTCGAGCAGCTGTTCAGCGAGCTGGGCTACCGCGATTATCTCGGCGCCTTGCAGCGCTATCGGGTCGAGCATCCAAAGGACATCCATCTGCTGTCGATGTCCTCGTATCTGGTGGATTACCCGTTCGCCAATCGGCTCTATCCGGGAGCGCTCGATGTTCTCGAGCGGTTCCGCGACTGGGCGCGGACGGTTATCCTGTCCGACGGCGACGTCGTCTTTCAGCCGCGCAAGGTCGAGCGCTCCGGTATCTTTGAGACCGTCGAGGGAAACGTGCTGATATACATCCACAAGGAGGAGGAGCTCGATGATGTCGAGCAGCGCTACCCCGCGCGACACTACGTCCTGGTGGACGACAAGCCGCGAATTCTGGCTGAGGTAAAGAAAATTTGGGGCGACCGGGTGACCACGGTATTGCCGCGGCAAGGGCAGTTTGCCCATGCCCCGGACGCCGCCTCGTATCTCCCCGCTGCCGACATGACGGTCGAACGCATCGGCGATTTGTGCACTTATGAGTTCCGCGACTTTTTGATCGGCTAAATGCACCACACCAAGCGCGGGTACACCGCGCTTCTGAGTAGGAGGTCCCAGATGCAGCTCGGAATGATCGGCCTCGGCCGGATGGGCGCCAACATGGTGCGCCGCCTTTTGAAGGGCGGCCATGATTGCGTGGTCTTCGACATGTCGCCCGACGCGGTCAATGAGATGGCCAAGGAACGGGCGACCGGGTCTTCCTCGCTCGTGGACCTCGTCAAGAAGCTGGAGAAGCCGCGCGCCGTCTGGCTGATGGTGCCGGCCGCCGTCGTCGACAAGACGATCGCCGACCTACTGCCATCGCTCGAGCCCGGCGACATCCTGATCGACGGCGGCAATTCCTACTACATCGACGACATCAGGCGAGCGAAGGAACTGTCGCCGAAGCAGATTCACTATGTCGACGTGGGAACCAGCGGCGGCGTTTGGGGCCTGGAGCGCGGCTACTGCATGATGATCGGCGGCGAGCCAGAGGTTGTCAGGCGCCTCGATCCGATCTTTGCGACGCTGGCACCCGGGAGGGGGGACATCCCGCGCACCCCGGGACGCGAGGCAGTGGGCGGCACCGCCGAACAGGGCTACCTGCATTGCGGGCCCAACGGTGCCGGGCACTTCGTCAAGATGGTGCACAACGGCATCGAATATGGCGTCATGGCCGCTTACGCCGAGGGATTGGGTGTTTTGCGCTCCGCCAATGTCGGCAAGCAGACCCACGCAGCCGACGCCGAAACGACGCCGCTGCGCGACCCTGAGCATTATCAATACGACCTCAATCTACCCGACATCACCGAATTGTGGCGGCGGGGTAGTGTAATTGCCTCGTGGCTGCTGGATCTGACGGCGAGCGCGCTCGCCAAAGACAACGCCCTTTCAGGGTTCGCCGGGCGAGTATCGGATTCCGGCGAGGGGCGCTGGACCATCAAGGCCGCCATCGACGAGGCGGTGCCGGCGCATGTCCTCACCGCGGCGCTGTACGAGCGTTTCAGCTCGCGCGGCGAAGCGGATTTCGCCAACCGCGTGCTCTCGGCCATGCGTTACGAGTTTGGCGGACACATCGAGAAGCCTGCCGGCTGACGGCTTCCGTTGCGAGCCCGTCAACAACTAGGCAGTGTCATCGTGACTGTGTGAGGGCCCTCGGAGAACGTTTGTCCCACGCCCGTCTGTCGGCGGCTGACGGGCAGCGGAATGGCGGAGCAGAAGACGTTGTCGGGATCATAATACCCCTTGGCTTTGATGAGTCGTTGGGCGTTGCAGCCATAGCTTTGCGCGACTCGCTCCGCGTCCTCACCCGCGAGGAGGTTCGGATATCCACCAGGAAGCGCCATCCCGCTAAAGGCCTGAAGAGTGGCTCGGACCCATTGGTGATGCCGTTGCTCTTCGAGGTCGTCCGACCGATCGGCGAAGTTGGCGAGGATCTCGACGAGCACATGGTCACGGCGCAGGCCGAAGGCCGTTGCCTCCGCGGGGACTCGCGAGGCGGCACCTTTGAATTCGTGAGTGAAGACAGCGCAACCGGGCGAGACCGCAGTTTCCATCGCCTGGATAAAGACGTCGATGCCGCGGCTATCAAGCTTAGGAAGCCAGCACGTCTCCATGAATGTACGTTGCCCATCGACGATATACGGGTCGAATAAGGTCAACGACGTCCCGTAGGATGTCCCTTCCATAGCGCCGGCGAGCAGCGTTCCAAGCGTGAGAAAGGGGGCTACCCGCGCTTCGCCTTCCTCCGGAGAGCCGCACCACGTCGGCACGATCATGACCACGGGTATGCCGTCCGGGCCGACGACGCACCCCACCTGGACCGTGAGGTCCTCAGGCGTGGAAGCCACGATATCGGCACACCTTCCGAGGACGGCTTTGGCCTCGGAGAACGGGTAGATCAGGATGCCTGAGCGGACGCTGGGGAGGTTGTGCAGACGGTGGCGCATCGCGGTCACGACGCCAAAATTTCCGCCGCCGCCGCGCAATGCCCAAAACAGCTCCTGGTCATTGTCGGGATCGGCGGTAACGATGCGCCCATCCGCGAGAACCACCTCTGCGGCGAGCAGATTGTCGAGCGCGAGCCCGAAGCGGCCGATCAAAGCTCCGTAACCGCCCCCTAAAGTGAATCCTGCCATGCCGACGGCGCCAACGGCACCCGCCACCGCCGCAACACCGAGCGGATCCGTTTCGGCAAGAACGTCCGAGGCGCGCGCGCCTCCCGAAATCCGTGCTGCACGATTGTCGGAGTTGACGATCACGCCGTTCATACCGCTCAGGTCAATCACGAGCCCGTCGCACAGCGCGCGACCAGCCCAGTCATGGCCTCCGCCGCGCACCGACAGCGGAAGATCACACTCGCGTGCGGCGCGAATTGCCAACTGGACATCTTCGGCTGTCCGGCAGTGAGCGACAGCGCACGGCATGCGGCCGACTGGCTTAGCCCAGATCGCTGTCGCGGCCGCGTAGCGGTGATCACCTGGCCTCGATAGGCCGAAAGGCAGTCGATCGCCGAGACGGCGGAATGTTTTCTCGATCTGTTCAATCATTTCTCCGCTCCTCCTGGTCAGCGGCGCCTGAACTTGGCGGTTCGGCGCGACGTGGATCGGATTTAGGGGGAGAAGAGAGACTGGTCGTGAAGATTTCTGCTGTTTTGGGTCTCGGTCAGACAACCAGCTGCGTGAGCGAGACTCCGTGAACGCGCCGAGCCCAACGCGACAAATGGCTCTGGTCGGCGAAGCCTGTGCGAGCGGCGATTTCAGCCAAGCCGGATCGACCTTCGCGGACCAGCTCGATCGCCCGCTGCAATCGGAGATGCACGACCCAACGGTGCGGGGTCATGCCAACCGATCGGGTGAACACGCGCGAGAAGTGGAACGGGCTGCGCCCTGCGATTTCGGCAAGTGCTGAGACCTCGATAGGCTCATCGAGGTGGGCAACGGCATAGTCTCTGAGCCGCCCGAGCACCGCTTTGCCCAACACGCCCCGTGTCGGGTTTTCGAGCCCCGAAGTATGACGAGCAACCAAACTGCCGATGAAGCCGCCCGCCACTTCGTTCCAGTAGAGCGGCCCGTTCGGGTAATCCTTCGCACTCTCCGACACCAAGGTGCGAGCCAGATCGAGAAGCCCTTGATCGTAGCCTCTTAAGCATTCGTTTAGCTGCGCTTCAAGCGACGAACCCTCTGCGGCGGCGAGGGCCAACGGGCCGGGATCGATGGCGACGAGAAGGGCGTCGACACTTTCCTCGGCGTCGGCGCCGCAGTCGGCACCAGCAGGGCAGATCGCCAGCGACCCCGCCGGCGCCTCGTGCCGGAGAATTCGACCAGCGATGCGGCAGTCAATGCGCACCGGGGAGGAAAACCAGATCAGATGCTGTTGCGTTGTCGCGCTGAAATGCATGCCCCCGCGGAACCGCAGGCTGAAAACAGAGACGCCGCTTTCGCCTGGTGCGCTGCCAGCGGCCGAGGTTGTCGGCAAGCCGCCATCCTGCTGCGCCAAGCAAAGATTACCAATTCCCGCCATCGTGCTCGCTCGTAGCCGACCGGTTCGCGGCGCCGTAGGCAAAATGGTAACGATCGATTCTTGCGCAAGATACGCGCCAACGGCGGCAGTACCGTCGAAGCTATCGCGGCATCGCCGGCAGGGTGACCGCTATGCTTTAGAATGCCTTACGCGATCGGCGGCCAGCCTCGAAGCTGGTACGCCCCATCCCAGAACAGCCATTCGTACTGGCAGGCGCGGCGGAACGCCGAAAGCATCCGAGCGCGGGTTGCTCCTGTCGCGGCCTCGGCGGCACGATCGCTGGCGGCGATGACCTTCTCTACGGCTTCGCCAAAGCGCTCGTCGGCATAGGTGTCGATCCACGCCCGATAGGGGTTTTCGGGTGCAGCCTTGCGCGCTATCGCGCAGCCGACATCCCAATAGATCCAGAAGCACGGCAACAGGGCCGCAACCAGGACCTCCCATGGCCCGTGATAGGCTGCGGCGATCAGGAAACTCGTGTAGGCGAGGCAATCCGGCGCCGGCTCCGCATCGGCGAGGCTCGCCGGATCGACTCCGAACGCGCGCAGGTAATGCTCGTGCAGCGCTCTCTCGACTGCGACCGCACCCAACGCCGACTGGCCGAACGACTGCAATGTGCCGGTGTCCGGCGCCTTGGCCGCAGCGAGCGCCAATGCCCGCGAAAACTCGCCAAGATAGAGCGCGTCCTGGACGATGTAGTGCTGGAACCGGTCGCGCGCCAATGTGCCGGCGGCGAGCTCGGTGTTGAAGGGGAGCGCATGTATCGCCTCACGCAACGATGCGGTGCGCTGCCAGGCTTCTTCGGAAAAGCGGATCATCCGTGCTGCATCCCACCTCGGATTGACCGGCCCACAGGTTGATCCCTAGCCGCCGCAGAGTCCAGTCAGAGCAAAAGCGGCCCCGCTTAGATGCGGTAGGTTGTTACGCCCGGCTTTGCCGGACGCTAGAATGGTAGTGACTGCCTGTCACCCCGACCAGCTTCCAGCCGTCTCTTCCAAGCGCACTGATTATATCCCTGCTATCAATCGGCTAACGGCCGTCGGCGGCACGTTCGAGATTGAGGGCCAGCAACCGCGACATCGCTTCCTCTTGGCTGATGTCGGCCGGCCAGCCATAGGCGGCGGCGACGGCCGCGTCGAGGTCGCCATGCGCATTCTCGAGCCAGGCCGGCCGCTCGTTGTAGAGATTGGTCAAGGTACGCGTCTTGAGGGTTGCGGCGGCCTTCGGATTGACCGGGACGATGCGGTCGGGATAACCCGGCACCACCTCTGGCACCCGCTCGACCAGATCCGGCGGGTTCAGCCACGCCTCCCGCAATTCATTCAGCCGCCGCGCCGCCTGTGCGATCGCAACCGCGCGCGGATCGTCGGCATATGTAGCGGCCGGGATGTTCGGCGTCAGGCCTTCGGGGAAGGGAAACATTCCAAAGCACGTCTCGCTGTTGTAAGTCGGGCGACCGCCTTCAGCCCCATCCCCGTGACGCGATCCAATAGCCAGCGCCCACGACCCATGAAGCCGGCTTTGCAATAGGCCGAAAGTGGTGTCGTCATCGCGCGCGATCAGATTCACGCGACTATCCGGGAGCACCTGTGGCGCAACCCAGACGAAAAACCGATGCTTGGCGACCCTGGGTGTGGCAAGTGCTCGCGAGAGTGGGGATGCCGCAGCCTTGAGATCCGAACCAGAGCGTCCTAATCGCCACCATCTCTCTCGACGCTGCCGGTCGGCATTCTGGATGCGAACGGGTTTGATTTTCTGAAGCACATACTCGAACGGCGCCTGAAACAGCGCGGCCTCCCGCTCTGACATCTCATCGAAATCGATGATCCAGCGGTCGGTTGAACGAGCCGTGATATCTCTTCCATTTAGCCAAGGTCGAACGACCTCCGCGTTTCTGCGGCCGTTTGGGTTCAACGGCAGTTGCAACCACTGGCGAGCAAGAGATCCGGCAATGTCAAAGGCGCCGACCTTTACTGGCCCTTGAAAGCAAACGCCGACGTTTGCTTCAAGCCGGAGGGCGCTGGTCAGCTCGAGCGCATCTCCAGATAGGTCACTGTGGATTTTCGGGACAACCTGTCCGTTCAGGCGCGATGTCGTCTCGACATCAGTCCCGAAGCAGATCAATGAAACGCGCACAGCCGCTCCCTCCAAGACCCACGACTCGTCCGCCCAAGCGTCGAAAATCGACCCGCCTTGTGCGATGCGGTCCAAAATCCTCCTGCTTGCACCGCGCCGGATCGCCTGCGTCGCTACCAGTCCGGCGCGCTTCAATCGCCCGTCGCACACCCGCTCCCAAGCTTTGGCGAACCAGTACGCCACGAGGTCGGCCGCCGCCGGCACCCGGCCGGCAAAGGCAGCGAACAACCGGTTCACGTAAGCGTCTCCAAGCGATTTGCGCATCAGCTTTCCGCCGAGGAACGGCGGATTTCCGACCATCACATCCGCGTCCGGCCACGCGCTGTCGTTGCCGCTCTGCGTGATCAGCGCGTCCGCCCTGACGATCCCGTCGAGTTTGTCGAGGATCGGCCGGCGTGTGAGCCCGAAGCCCTTGCGCAACTGCCATTGCAATTCGGTGATCCAGACCGTCAATCGGGCCAGCTCGGCGGCGTAGCTGTTGATCTCGATGCCCACCATCGCTTCCGGGCCGACGCGGAAATTGTCGGGTGGAAGCCCCATCGCGGCAGCATCGTCCAGCACCGCCAGATCGAAATCCTTGAGCGTGCGAAGCGACAGGGCGAGAAAATTGCCCGAGCCGCAGGCCGGATCGAGGACGCGATAGCGGCCGAGACTTGTCCGGAAATCGCCATAGAGGCCGCGGGCCTTGGCCAGCAGCTTGCTGTTCTCGGCCGGTGTGCGCGCCCGTGCGCGCCGCTCTTCGGCCTCCCTGATTTCTGCCTTGATCCGCTCCCATTCCCGGCGCAGCGGCACCACCACGACCGGCTCGATGATCTTCATGATCGTCGCTTCGTCGGTGTAGTGGATGCCGACTCCCCGGTCCGCCGCCGGGGCGTTGAAGAGTTGCGGCTGAGTATGGTCTTCGGAGTCCGGCGCGTCGAACAGGCTCGCCATCTCGGCGCGCTTCTTATCGTCGAGGCCGCTCTCGAACAGCGTTCCAAAAATCGTCGGGTCGATCGCCTTCCAGTCGAGCCGAGCCGTCGTCGTCAGATCACGGACCGCGAGTATGCCGAGCGGGAGAACGTCGTCGTCGTCGAAAAGGCCGCCGTTGAACCAGGGGATCGCGACCGTCCCGAAACGTCCGTTGCGGTTCGCCATGGCGCGGAACAGGTCGCGCAGCATCGGCTCAAAATCGACTGGACGTTTTACCGACTCGTCGAGGACGTCGGCAAAGATGCGATCGGGCAAAAGCTCGATGTCTTCGGCGAAAAGGCAAAACACCAGCTTGTTGATGAAATGCGCGACGCGACGCTCGTCGTAGCGCTGGCGCAGCCCCAAGGCGATATTGGCGAACCTGGCCGCCGCCTCTGCCGTGACGCTCTCCCGCGTCTGGGTTGGCAGCAGCTGCTCCGGATGGAGAAAGCAGTTGCGCAGCAGCGTCCGCGCCTCGACGGACCGCAGCTCAGCCAAAGGAATGACATGCTGCTGTGCGATCGTGTTGGTAAAATTGGTGTGGACCCGGACCTCCTGCATGTCCGAGACAATGAGCAGCGGCGGGTTCTCGAAGGCGTCGGCGTATTGCTTTAGCTGCGCGTAGGCTTGAACCAGGTTGCTCCGCTAGCCCGTGTATTCCCAGGCGAAGCAGTGCCGCTTCCAAACATCGGCGAAGCCGGCGGTGTCGCCGATCTTTCGGGTCGATTTCTCGAAAGTATATTCGGTGCCATGCCGATCCACGTCGGCCGGCTTTGGTACTCCGAGAAGGGCGCAGAGATCGAGAAAATGCTCCTGAGCGGCCGACCGCTCGGTGCGGGTGGTGCCGCGCCATTTCGCAATGAACTCTTCGGGAGACATTTTGGCTCTGCGCGATCTTCTTGTCTGCTCGCGCCAAGGTTACCTTTTGTACCGCCAGTCCTACACCGAAAAGTATTTCGCCCGGGGGTGGAGGTCGATTCCCCGGCGGTCGGGCCGGTCTTCCTGGGAGAGGGTGATGCCGATCTCCTCGGCGTGGGCGAGCGCTCAGAGATGCTTCCGGTTGGCGAGGTGCTATCTTGCCATTTTAGCAACAAATTGGGGTGTATGCCGGCATCCAGAATCGTCATCGGTGAGGATTGTCGGATGAGCAAGTGGAACCCGATCGTCTCGGGCCGCCGCGCCTGGGCGGCTGTGCGCGATTTGTCGCGCCGATGGTGCTTGGGCGTCGGAGCGGGGCCGGCTCGCCGCGTCGTCGCGCACCGCTACGGCCGCGAGGCGCACGGCGCGCGCAAGATCATCGCCGAGCGGCGTGCCGACGCCGTGCGGATGGGGGCGAGTCCCGGCTTGGCGGCGATCGCAGCCCGATCGATGCGCCCAAAAATTGCGACCTTAAAATTCCTCTGCCAATTCCCTGCCGCGTCAGTTTTCTCCCTGCTTCAGCGTGAAAAGCCTCCCTGCTCGGCAAACCACGAAGGGAGTGTGTTCAATACGTACTTCATTGATAACAAGAGGCTTATCGGCGATGAGCGCGGCAAAATGTCGAACCCCTCAGGGATGTTTTGGAAATTTCTCCCTGAGCTCAGGGACAGCTCGGGAGCGAGGGCTCCGCCGTCACACCGAGAAGTATTTGGCCTGGGGGTGGTGGACGACGATGGCCGAGGTCGATTGCTCGGTCGGGGTCGAGCTGGTCTTCCTCGGAGAGGGTGATGCCGATCTGGTCGGCGCAGAGCAACGCCAGGACCTGCTGCTGGTCGGCGAGGTTGGGGCAGGGGGCAGCCGGCGCAGCGGGCCTACCAGCATTTCGAATAGTCACAGCTGGTGCATTGGTCGCAGCCCTCGATGCGGATCAGCGCGGCTTGACCGCATTTCGGGCATTGCGCTAGACCGACAGGGTGCCGCCGCTGATCGGTGAGCAGCGCATCGCCGGCCGCGGCCACTTTCTGATCCGCAATCGCCGTTCGTTGATGCTTTGCCGGCAGAAAGCCGATCTCGATCATGTGGCGCTCGATCACATCTCCGATTGCCGCCAACAGGGAGGGTACGTAGCGGCCGTCCATCCAGGCGCCGCCGCGCGGGTCGAACACCGCCTTCATCTCCTCGACGACGAAAGAGACGTCGCCGCCGCGGCGGAACACCGCCGAGATCATCCGCGTCAGGGCGACCGTCCAGGCGTAGTGCTCCATGTTCTTCGAGTTGATGAACACCTCGAAAGGACGCCGCCGGCCGTCCTGGACGATGTCGTTCAGCGTGATGTAGAGCGCGTGCTCGCTGTCGGGCCAGCGGATCTTGTAGGTCTGGCCGGGCAGCGCCTCCGGCCGGCTCAAGGGCTGCGTCATGTAGACCACGCCCCCGGCCTCGAAGATGTCGGCGGGCCTCGGCGAAACGGCCGGTGGGGGTACCGGAAGGGGCAGCTCGGGCTGGCGCGGTGCCGGTTGGGTGCTTGGCATCTCATCCCTGACCGCGAGCACCGCCCCGGTCACCTCGTTCGGCCGGTAGGTCGTGCAGCCTTTGCAGCCCAGCGCATAAGCTTGACGATAGATGTCCTTGAAGCTGTCGAAGGGGATCTCGGCGGGCAGGTTGATGGTCTTCGAAATCGAGCTGTCGACGTGCTTCTGGACGGTCGCCTGCATGACCACGTGATCCTCGGGCGACAGCACCTGGGCATCGACGAAATAGTCCGGCAGCGGCGCCAGCTCGCCCTTCAGGCGCCGAAACATCCGATAAGCGTAATCGGCGACTTCCTCTTCGCGATGCGTCCCATCGGGCATCAGCAGGTTGCGGGTGTGGCGAAAGCTGAACACCGGCTCAATGCCCGACGATACGTTGTCGGCGAACAGCGAGATCGTGCCGGTCGGCGCGATCGAGGTCAAAAGCGCGTTGCGGATGCCGTTCTCGGCGATTTTCGCGCGCACCTCCTCATCCAGGGCGGCCACCGTTTCGCCGGCGAGATAACGCTCGCGGTCGAGGAGTGGGAACGGCCCCTTCTCCGCCGCAAGGGCGGCCGAAGCGAGATAGGCTTCGCGCTCGATCGCGGCGAGCCAGCCCGCGGTCGCCGCGACCGCGGCGGACGAGCCGTAGCGCAGGCCGCACAGGATCAACGCATCGGCCAGACCCGTCACGCCGAGACCGATGCGCCGCTTCTGGCTCGCTTCTTCCTGTTGCTGCGGCAACGGAAAGCGCGAGATGTCGACCACGTTGTCCATCATGCGCACACAGTCCGGCACCAGCCGGCGAAGCCGATCGAGGTCGAGCCGCGCCTCGGGAGTGAACGGGTTTTCGACGAGGCTCGCCAAGTTGATCGAGCCCAAGAGGCAAGCGCCGTAGGGCGGCAATGGCTGCTCGCCGCACGGGTTTGTCGCGGTGATCTCTTCGCAATACCAGAGGTTGTTGCGGCGGTTGATGCGGTCGATAAAGATCACGCCGGGCTCGGCATAGGCGTAGGTCGCCCGCATGATCTTGTCCCACAACTCGCGCGCCGGCAGCACCTTCCATACCGCACCTTCGAAGGAGAGCTCCCACGGCGCGTTGTCTTCGACTGCCTTCATGAACGCGTCGGTGACGAGCACCGACAGGTTGAACATGCGCAGCCGCCCGGCCTGTCTTTTGGCCTCGATGAAGCCCTCGATGTCGGGGTGGTCGCACCGCAGCGTCGCCATCATCGCGCCGCGCCGATAGCCGGCACTCATGATCGTCCGGCACATCGCGTCCCAGACATCCATGAAGGAGAGCGGTCCCGAGGCGTCGGCGCCCACCCCTTTGACCGGGGCGCCGCGCGGCCGCAGGGTCGAGAAGTCGTAGCCGATGCCGCCGCCCTGCTGCATCGTCAGGGCGGCCTCGCGCAGATGGGCGAAGATCCCGCCCATGTCGTCCGGGATCGCTCCCATCACAAAGCAGTTGAACAAGGTTACGAGACGGCCGCTGCCCGCACCGGCGACGACCCGCCCCGCCGGGAGAAACTTGAAATCGGTCATCGACGCGTAAAACCGCTCGCTCCACAGCGCGGGGTCGCGCTCGGGGGCGGCTAGCGCTGTCGCCACGCGCCGCCACGTATCCTCGATCGTCTTGTCGAGCGGCTCACCGGAAGGCCCTCTGAGCCGGTACTTCATGTCCCAAATCTGCTGCGAGATCGATGCAACGACAGCCATGCGTTATGATACCTCCGCGGTACCTCCTTGGGTCAGTGTACCTCGGCCCCCCTGAAAATCCCAGTTCTCGATACGTTCCATGACGCGCCGCACTATCAGGTCGCAGAATTGGAGTCGGGAGCCGCCGCCGCTCGAGGCCTCGCCCCGGCTCCTCCCTTTCGTGTGCGCTGCGCTGCCTCGCCTTCGCGGACGAGCGCTGCGGTGGCGGTCTCCACCCGCCTTTCGAGTTCGGCCATCACCCGGCGGCGGGTCCGGCCGGGCGGTATCGGTTCGAGGAATTCCAGGGTGATCCGACCCGGGCGCTTGACGAAGCTGCGCCGGCCCCAGAAGAGCCCCGAATTGACAGCGGCCGGAACGAGCGGCAGAGCCAGCGCCTGGTAGAGGGCGGCGACGCCGGGCTGATAGGGAAGCCGCGCCCTGGGTGCGACCCGTGTCCCCTCCGGGAAAATGACGATCGGCCGACCCTTGGCGGCGATCGGTCGGGCTGCCGCGACCATGCGACGTAAGGCGCCGGCGCCGGCCTTGCGATCGATCGCAATCGAGCCCGCACGCGCCGCGTACCAGCCGTAAAGCGGAACCAGCAGGAGCTCGCGTTTCAAAACGCAAGCGGGATCCCCGAGGACGACAGGGAGGATCAGGGCGTCCCATGCGGATTGATGCTTCATCGCGATGATGCAGGCGCCGCGCGGAATGCGATCGAGCCCGCGGATCTGGTAATCAAGGCCGACGATAATGCGGAGCAGGACAAGGACGCTGCGCGCCCAAAATCGGCCGAATTTCATCGTCGCCGTCCGCGGGGCGAATAGAAACGGCAGCCCGATCGTCCCCGCGATCACGGTCCAGGCGAAGAAGGCAAAATTAAACGCGAGGGCCCGTGCCCACTTCATCTCCGAAGCTCCGCCGCCGCGGATTCCGGCTCCGCTTGCCATGGGCTCGGCGACGGGCCATGGCCAGCGGGCGCCAGCCCCTCGACAAATGGACGAGCAAGGGTGGCTAAGTACTTCCCATATTCGCTCACCAGTAGCGTCGCGGTTTGCCGCCGCGTCCACCAATGTTCGTGCGCGATCTGGTCGGGGAAGACCGGATGCGGGACGATTTCGATCTCGGGCATCGCTCGCTCGAATTCGAGGAGACTGCGGCGCATGTGATACCACGCGGTGACGAGCCGCAAGCTGTGAAAGCCCTGTTGCCGCATCCACTGAGCCGTCTCGCCAGCATTGCCGAGGGTATCTATCGCTTGGTAGCCGAGCACGACGCAGCAGAAGGCCCACTCGCTGGTCCGCCCAACACCCTCGCCCGAGCTGCGCAGCAGATCCTCCAGGTCGACGTGATGATTGACGCCCGAGACAAACAGCTTCTGCCCTTTTCCGTCGCGCAGCAGGGCGATGCCGCTATTGAAACGCTGACTGCCGCCCGTCAGCACGACGATGGCATCGGTCGGCCCTGTACGGTCGTCGGCTGAAGGCGCGGTCGCAAACCAGATGAGCCCGGCGATGCAAAGCACAAGGAGTGCGGCACCAGCGATCGCCATCCGACGCACTGCGCCCCAGAGTACGGTGGCGCCTGACATGCCCCTAAGTTGGTGCGGCAGCGGTGAAGGCAGTCATCCACAAAATCAACCGCTGACGGCGCCACTGATCAACGGCCCAAACAGCTGCCACCGTTCCCCGTCGAAGCGCGCCATCTGCATTTGCTTGATCGGAGCGAAGTCGGTCGGGCTCGTATTGATAGTGATCCCCGGTAATAGCATCGGTACCGTGAAATTTTTCAAATTTGTGGCCTGCTTCATAACGTTTTCGCGAGTGAGCTCATCGCCGCATTGCTTCAGGACTTGCACGAGCGTCTGGGCAAAGCAAGGGCCAATGACATTGCCGGCATCGGTCTTGTCGCCCTCGGGATAGTACTGGTCCATAAAAGCGACCCAATCCTTGTATCCGGGATCGTCCTTCCATTGCGCGTCGGTCGGATCTTTCAGGTAGAAATCGGTTATCAAATCCTTCGCATTCTCCAAGCCGGCCGGCTTCAAACTCGCGCCGACGGAATTGCCGACACTGCTGATGACATGAAGCGGTTTCCACTCGATCTCGGCTGCCTTTTTTATCGCCTGTGCGGCGAATTTCGGGATACCGGTATTGACGAACACGTCGCAGCCGGCCGCCTTCATGCCAATGACTTGGGAGTCAACGGTCGGATCGGTCGTCTCGTAGGCCGCTTCGACGACAATCGATTTTACTTTGTCGCCCAGACCGTCCTTAAGTCCTTTCAGATAGTCCTTGCCGAAATCGTCGTTCTGATAGAGCACGCCGATTTTCCCGTCGGGCTTACGCTCCAAGATATAGGAGGCATAAACGCGGCCTTCGCTTTGGTAATTCGGCTGCCAGCCAATCGTCCACGGATAGTGTTTGGGGTCGTCCCATTTGGTCGCGCCGGTAGCGACGAACAGCTGCGGTACCTTCTTCTGATTCATGTAGTGCCAAATCGCGCTATTGGTCGGCGTGCCAAGGGGGCTGGCTATCAGCAGCACGTTGTCCTGCTCAACCAGCTTGCGCGCCTGCTCGACGGTCTTCGGCGGGCTGTAAGCATCATCATAGGAGATGAAGTTGATCTTGCGCCCGTTAACCCCTCCCTTTTCGTTGATCATCCTGTAATAGGCAGCCTCGGCCTTGGGGATCGTCCCGTAGGACGAGGCGGGCCCGCTATAGGGTCCGGTATTACCGATCTTAATCTCGGTGTCGGTAACGCCGGGACCATTTTGCTTTGCGGCCCGCGCCGGCAGGGCGGCGAATGCCAGGACGCTTGGCGCGGCCGCGAGGATCGACCGGCGTGTGATGCGCTTCATACTGATTTCCCTTCGATATGTAGGGTTCGGATGGATGAGAACTTGGCCGCGAGGAGACGGGCCAGTCCGGCAGCGCCGGACGGCATGACGTAGATCACCAGCAACAGGATGACGCCGTAAACGGCCCCGGCGAGCCCCCTCGACACGCTCTCGGCGATGTTCGGCACGAACAGCACGAACAACCCGCCGACCAGACTTCCCGGGATCGAGGCTACGCCGCCGATGACGAGCCCGACCAGCAGCGAGACCGACAATAGAAAAGTGAAGCTGTCGGGCGCTACGAATTGGACCGCGATCGCGCCGAGGGCGCCCGCTACGCCAGTGTAGAGGGCGCTGACGCCAAATGTCAGGGTCTTGTATAGCGCCGTATTGATGCCCATCGCGGCCGCTGCGAGCGGGTGGTCGCGGATCGCCATGATCGCCCGCCCGGTGCGGCTCTTGACCAGGTTCGCAGCACAAGCGAACATCACCAGCAGCACCGCCAGTGTGAAGTAATAGAGCCATTGGTCGGCGCTCAACGGCACGCCCGGAGGCGGATCGGGCTTCAGGATGGCGATCCCTTGGACACCCCCGGTCAGCGGCTCGAGCGGATGAAATTTCAGAATCTGCGGCATCGCCGTCGCCAGTGCGAAGGTGGCGAGGGCCAGATAAAGGCCTTGCAGCCGCAATGCCGGCAGCCCGAAGAGAAACCCGACGGCGAAGCACAGCATCCCCGAACAAGGCAGGGTCCAGTAATAGGCAAGATCGGCCTGGTCCATCAGAATCGCCGCGGTGTAGGCGCCGATCCCGTAAAACGCGCTGTGCCCGAGCGAAAACTGGCCATTGAAGCCGGTTAAGAGGTTGAGGCCGAGGATAGCGAGGCCATAGATCATCACCAAGGTCAGCTGAAAGGTGACGAAGCTCGTCGTCAGCAGAGGAAGCAGTAGAGCGATAATGATCGCGCCGCCGATTGCCAAATGTCGGGGGCTCAGACGGGCGAGCACCGCGGCCCGCGGCGCTTCACGGGTCGCGAGGGCAGTTTCTTGCGGCGGCACCGTCATACCCGGCTGACCACCGCACGCCCGAAGACGCCGCTCGGTCTGACCATCAGCACCGCAACGATCAAGACGAGGGCGATCGTCAGCTTCAGCTCGCGGCCGACATAAGGGATGAAGGTGCCGGCAAGGTTCTCGATCACCCCGACAGCAAAGCCGCCGGCGACGGCACCGCCCGGGCTCGAGAGCCCGCCGAGGACCGCGCCCGCGAAACCGTAGAGCAGGACGCCCAGCATCATGTTCGGTTCGAGGAACACCACCGGCGCGATCAGCATGCCGGCGACCGCGCCGACCGCCGCCGACATGCCCCAGCCGAGCGCCAGCATCCAGCCGACCCGAATGCCGACCAGGCGCGCCGAATCCGGGTTCGCCGCGGCGGCGCGCATAGCAAGGCCGAGGCGCGAGCCACGGAAAAAGAGATAGAGCAGGCCCAACATCGCCAAGGTGACCCCAATCATGCCGGCCTGGTGGGTGCTGATCAGGTTTTGGCCAAAGAGCGGAGCCGAGCCGAAAGGGGTCGGAAACGTCTTGATCGTGAAATCCCAAATCTCGCCGGCGGAGCTGTTGAGGATACCGTAGAGCGCGATAAAGGCGACGAGCTGGCTAAGGATCGGCGCGTTGTGGATCGGCTTGAACAATACCCGCTCGATGGCGACGCCGCCGAGGAAAGACAGCACGACCGCAGCGACGAAGGCGACCCAATACGGCTGGCCCCACTGGATCATCTGCCATGCGAGAAAGGTCGAGAACATCGCCATCTCGCCTTGCGCGAAATTGAGATGGTCGATGGCTTGGTAGATCATCACCACAGCAAGCGCCATTGCCGCGTAGATAGCCCCCGTAGCGAGCCCTGCCATCAGCTGTTGCAGCAGCAATTCCATCGCGGCTCTTAATACCCGAGATATGAGCGACGCACCGCTTCGTCCTTGCCGATTTCTTGCGCCGGGCCGGCCCTGACGATATGCCCGGTCTCAAGCAGATAGGCGTGCTCGGCGAGGTCGAGCGCCAATGCCGCGTTCTGCTCGACGATCAGCATACCGACCCCGCGTTCGCGATTGAGGCGGCGCAGGTTTTCGAACAATTCCTCGACGACTAGCGGCGCCAAGCCAAAGGACGGCTCGTCGAGCAGCATCAGGCGCGGCCGCAGCATCAGCGCACGGCCCACCGCCAGCATCTGCTGCTCGCCGCCGCTCAAGGTCCCGGCCTGCTGCTGGCGCCGCTCCCTGAGCCGCGGAAATTCGGCATAGACCTGATTGAGATCGGCGGTGATCGCGCCTCGGTTGCGGCGCGTCATCGCGCCGAGCCGCAAATTCTCCTCGACCGTCATGCGGACAAAGGTGCCGCGCGCCTCCGGCACATGGGCGATCCCGAGACGGACGATATCTTCGGTCGCGCGGCCGGCGATCGGCTTGCCGTCGAAGCGGATTTCGCCGCTCATCCGCACCATCCCGCACAGTGCCCGCAAGGTCGTCGTCTTGCCGGCGCCGTTGGCGCCGAGCAGGGTGACGATGCTGCCCTCGGCGAGCGTGAAGTCGAGCCCGTGCAAGGCTTGGCTCTGGCCGTAAAAGGCACGCAGCCCGCTGACCTCGAGCATCATCGGGCGGGTCCTCCGGGCGCGCGACCCTTGGGCTTGCCGAGATAGGCGCGGATCACCTCTTCGTCGCGCTGTACCGACGCCGGCGTGCCCTCGGCGATCTTCCGACCGAAATCGAGTGCCACGACCTTGTCGGAAACCGACATGACCAGGTTCATGTGATGCTCGACGAGAAGGACCGTGATCCGCTGGTCGTCGCGAATGCGCCGGATCAGCGAGCCGAGCTCGGCGACTTCGTCGTGGTTGAGCCCACCTGCCGGCTCGTCGAGCAGCAGCAATCTCGGTTGTGCCGCGAGTGCCCGCGCCAATTCCACGCGCTTCCGGGTGCCGAGTGGCAGCCCTTCTGGCGGATGGTGCGCCACGTCGCGCAGCTCGAGCAGGTCGAGAAACCTCCAGACCCTCTCTTCGAGCGCCTTTTCCTGCCGCCGCACCCACGGCAGATGCAAGGCGTCGCTGAGAAAGTCGCTGCGGCAGCGGGCGTGGCCGCCGATCCGCACATTGTCGAATACCGACTGGTGCGGGAAAAGCGCGAGGTTCTGGAAGGTGCGGGCAATGCCGATCTCGGCAATGCGGTGCGGCGGGCGGTCGAGCAGCGAGCGGCCTTCGAACAGGATATCGCCCCGATTGGGGATATAGAGGCGGCTCAAGCAGTTGAACAAGGTCGTCTTGCCCGCCCCGTTCGGGCCGATAAGGCCGAGGATTTGGCCCTCCTCGAGGTCGAAGGACACACCGTCGAGCGCGATAATGCCGCCAAACCGCAAGGCGACGTCTCGGACCTCGAGCAGCTCGGGGCCACCCGTTCCGCGCGCTTCGGGCATCATCTGGTTCTCGGCATCTGCTGGTTGCGAGCCTGCCGACCCCCACTTTTCGAGTCAAGCCGCAGACCAGGCCGGACGCGCCTCATTCTAGCCCTTCATCGACCGGGCAGATGGGTCTACTCTCGAATTTTCGGCGAGGCGCGAGATGGAGATGGGCAATATCAACGCCAGCGTCGATCTCCGCCGGGACGGCGAGATCGCGATCGTTACCGTCGACAACCCTCCGGTCAACGCGCTCAAGCACGAGGTCCGCGCCGGCCTCGTCGAGGGACTTAGCCAGATCCACGACGATCCCGTGATCAAGGCGGTGGTGATCGCCTGCGCCGGACGCACCTTCTTTGCCGGCGCCGACATCACCGAATTCGGCAAGCCGCCGCAGGCGCCGGGGCTCGGCGAGGTTATCGCCGCGATCGAGGCGATGCCAAACCCGGTGGTTGCGGCCTTGCACGGGACGGCACTTGGAGGCGGGTTCGAGCTGGCGCTCGCCTGCCATTTCCGTGTCGCGGTCCCATCGGCGCGCGTCGGCCTGCCCGAGGTCAAGCTCGGACTATTGCCCGGCGCTGGCGGGACCCAGCGCCTGCCGCGCCTGATCGGACCCGAGAAGGCGCTCAGGATGATCGTCACCGGCGACCCGATCGAGGCTCGCGAGGCGCTCGCGGATGGGGTTATCGATGAGATTGTCGATGGCGACCTGACCGCGGGTGCGATCGCTTTCGCGCGCCGCGTCGTCGCCGAAGGCCGACCGCTGCGTCTCGTCCGCGACCGCGAAGAGAAGCTCGTTGCGGAGGGCTTTGCCGACGCCGCCGAGGCATTGACCCGCCGGCTGCGCGGCCGCGATGCCCCCGCCGCTTGCGTCGAGGCCGTGCGCAACGCCATCACCCTGCCTTTCGAGGAAGGGCTGAAGCGCGAACGCGAGTTGTTCCGCAAGCTGGTTGCCGGGGATCAGTCAAAGGCGCAGCGCCACATCTTTTTCGCGGAGCGCGAGGCGGCACGGGTGCCGGGCATCCCGGAGGGCACAAAGCCGCGCCCGATTGCGACGGGTGCCGTAATCGGCGCCGGCACGATGGGCGGCGGGATCGCGATGTGCTTCGCCAATGCCGGCATCCCGGTCACCATCATCGAGACCGGGCGCGACCTCCTGCAAAGGGGGCTCGACCGGGTCGCCGGCAATTACCGCGCGACGGTGTCCCGCGGCGGCCTCGCGGCCTACGAGATGGAGCGCCGGTTGGCGCTGATCAGCGGCGTCACCGAGCTCGATGCGATCGGCTCCGCCGACGTCGTGATCGAGGCGGTGTTCGAGGATATGGATCTCAAGAAGCGAGTCTTTGCCGATCTCGACCGGGTGGTCAAAGCTGACGCGGTGCTTGCCACCAACACCTCGACACTCGATGTCGACGAGATCGCGGGGGCGACCTCGAGGCCGCAGGACGTGCTCGGCATGCATTTCTTCAGCCCGGCGAACGTCATGCGGCTGTTGGAGATCGTGCGCGGAGCGGCAACGGCACCCGATGCCCTCGCCACCGCAGTCGCCCTTGGCCGGCGGATCGGCAAGGTGCCGGTCACCGTCGGCGTGTGCTACGGGTTCGTCGGCAACCGCATGCTCGCGCGCCGCTCGGTCGAAGCCGAGCGCCTGCTGCTCGAAGGCGCGCTGCCGCAGGAGGTCGATGCCGCGGTCGCCGGGTTCGGCTTTCCGATGGGACCGTTCGCGATGGCCGATATGGCCGGGCTCGATGTCGGCTGGCTGATCCGCAAGGGGCGCGGCGAGCGCAACGAGATCGAGGACGCGTTGTGCGAGGCCGGGCATTTCGGCCAGAAGACCGGCAAGGGCTATTTTCGCTATGAGGCCGGATCGCGCACCCCGCTGCCCGATCCCGAGGTAGAGCGCATCATCGCGGAGGCCTCGGCCCGGCTCAATCGTCCCCGCCGCTCGCTCGCGCAGGAGGAGATCGTCGAGCGCATGATCTTCCCGATGATCAACGAGGGGGCGCGGATTCTCGAAGAGGGCATCGCGGCGCGTCCCGGCGACATCGATGTGATCTGGGTCTATGGCTATGGTTGGCCGGTGTGGCGCGGCGGCCCGATGTACTACGCCGATCAGCTGGGCCTGGCTCACCTTCGCGACCGGTTGAGCCTTTATGCGGAGCGCTCGGGTGACGAGACCTTGCGGCCCGCCGCGCTGATCAGTCGCCTCGCGGCCGAGGGCCGCGGCTTCGCTTGACTGGTTGTTTTGCCATAATCATGCGGCATAAATCGCCTAATTCGCCGTGCAGAGCTCGGGCCGGCCGCGGAAGACGGCGGGATGAGGGGTCGAGAGGTCTTTTGTCGAACGCGGCTGAAGGCTGCCAGGCCAAACGGGATATTCAACTTAAAGAAGAAATCCTGCTGCAGATTAGCTGTAGATGGCGGGACGATGAAATGCCTCCTCAATCATCCCGCGAGTTCGATGTCGAAGACGCTGCGCTGCCCATCGGCCGTCGCTTCGCCTCATCCGCACCCGCTTGATGAAGGAGTTCAGGTCATGGATCTCCGCTTTACTGCCGACGAGTTCGCGTTTCGCGACGAGGTGCGGGCGTTCTTCCGCGCCGCCCTGCCGGAGAGCATTCGCGGCAAGCTCGTCGCCAACAAGGGGCTCGCCAAGGACGACATCGTCACTTGGCAGCGCATCCTCAACGCCAAGGGCTGGGCGGTCGCCAATTGGCCGGTCGAATGGGGCGGCACCGGCTGGACCCCGGTCCAGCAATACATGTTCCAGGAAGAGCTGCAATTGACGCCGGCCCCGCAGCCGCTCGGCTTCGGCGTCACGATGGTCGGGCCGGTGATGATCGCCTTCGGCTCCGAGGAGCAGAAGAAGCATTTTCTGCCGCGGATCGCCAATCTTGACGATTGGTGGTGCCAGGGGTTTTCCGAGCCGGGAGCCGGCTCCGACCTCGCCTCGCTGCGCACCTCGGCCAAGCGCGACGGCGACCACTATGTCGTCAACGGGCAAAAGACCTGGACGACCCTCGCGCAGCATGCCGATTGGATCTTCTGCCTTGTGCGGACCGACCCTCAGGCCAAGAAGCAGGAGGGGATTTCCTTTCTGCTGATCGACATGAAGACGCCGGGGATCACGGTTCGCCCGATCGTCACGATCGATGGCGGCCGCGAGGTCAACGAGGTGTTCTTCGACGACGTCAAGGTGCCCGCCGAAAATCTCGTCGGCGAGGAGAACAAGGGCTGGGATTACGCGAAATACCTGCTCGGGCGCGAGCGCACCGGCATCGCTCGGGTCGGCTTTTCCAAGGAGCGCATCCGGCGGATCAAGGAGCTCGCCGCGACCGAGCGCGCTGGCGACAAGCCGCTGATCGAGGACGAGCGCTTCCGCGAAAAGCTCGCCGCCGTCGAGGTCGAGCTGAAGGCGCTCGAGATGACCCAGCTGCGCGTTGTCGCCGCGGAGCGCAACCGGGTCGGCAACAAGCCCGACCCGGCATCTTCGATTCTCAAAATCAAGGGCTCGGAAATCCAGCAGGCGACGAGCGAGCTGTTGCTCGAAATCGTCGGTCCCTACGCCATGCCGTACCAACCCGAGCACGACGAGGAGGAGCGTTGGAACGAGCCGCCGATCGGCCCTGAATGGGCCGGCCCGATCGCACCCACCTATTTCAACACGCGCAAGGTCTCGATCTATGGCGGCACCAACGAGATCCAGAAGAACATCATCGCCAAGGCGATCCTCGGGCTGTAAGCGATGGATTTTGATCTGAGCGAGGAGCAGCGGCTACTCAAGGAGAGCCTCGACCGCCTGATCGGCGACCGCTACGCGTTCGAGCAGCGAAGGAGCTACGCCCAGAGCCCGGAGGGCTGGAGCCGCGCGCTGTGGGCGCAATATGCCGAACTCGGCCTGCTCGGGCTGCCTTTCGCGGAGCAATATGGCGGCTCGGCCGGGGGGCCGGTCGAAACGATGATTGCGATGGAGGCCTTCGGACGGGCCCTGGCGCTCGAACCGTTCTTCGCAACCGTAGTGCTGGGCGGCGGGTTTTTGCGAAATGGCGGTAGTACGGAGCAGTGCGCCGAGCTCATTCCCAAGATTGCCGACGGCAGCCTGACCCTAGCCTTCGCCCAGACCGAGCGGCACTCGCGCTACGATCTTGCCGACATTTCGACGGCCGCGGCGCGCGACGGTGCTGCCTGGGTGCTCGACGGTGAAAAGGGCGTGGTGCTGCATGGCGACACCGCCGACAAGCTGATCGTCACCGCGCGTGTCGGCGGCGGGCGGCGCGAGCGCGACGGCATCGGCGTCTTTATCGCCGATGCCAAGGCACCCGGGGTGTCGCGGCGCGGCTACCCGACCCAGGATGGTCTGCGTGCGGCCGAGATCACCCTGGCGGGGGTGCGGGTCGGACCCGAGGGTGTGGTCGGCGAGCCTGGGGCGGCGCTGCCGCTCGTCGAGCGCGTCGTCGACGAGGCAATCGCGGCACTGTGCGCCGAGGCGGTGGGCGCGATGGCCTCGATGCACGAGCTGACCCTCGACTATCTCAAGACGCGCCGCCAATTCGGACGCGAGATCGGCAGCTTTCAGATCTTGCAGCACCGCGCGGTCGACATCCTGATCGCCCTGGAGCAGGCGCGCAGCATGGCGATGTTCGCGACAATGATGGCCGCGGAGGAAGATGCCCAAGAACGGCGCAACGCGCTCGCGGCCGCAAAGGTGCAGATCGGCCGTTCCGCGAGGCTGATCGGCCAGCAGGCGGTCCAGCTGCATGGCGGCATCGGCATGACCATGGAGTACAAGGTCGGCCATTACTTCAAACGCACCACGATGATCGACACGATGTTCGGCGATGCCGACTTTCATTTGCGGCAACTCGCCCGCCGCGGCGGATCGCCCGGCGGATAGGGTTGAACGCCGAGGTGATACTCGCCTGCCCGGCTTGCCGCATCCGTTATCTCGTCGACGAGCAGGATCTAAACCGACCGGCAGGACGCACCGTCCGTTGCGCGAGCTGCGGCCATACCTGGCGCCAGCCACAACCTCTCGTGATCCGCGACCGAGAGCTGGCGACGCGCATCGCGGCAGCGCGCATCGAACCGGAGCTCGGCGTGCCGCCGCGACCTGGCCCGTTGCCTGTCCCAGCTCCGCAGCAGCGACGTCCACGCGGCCGGTCGACGCTCAGTTGGGTCGTAATCGCCTCGGCGCTCGTGTTGCTCGTCCTCGCCGTCTTCGCCACGATCGTCGCTCGCGGCGAAGTCATAGCTGTGTGGCCCGCGACGGCCCAGCTCTACGCCTTGTTAGGGCTGCCGGCGATGCCGTCCGGGTCCGGGCTCGAACTGGGAGAGGTCATTCCGGCACGCACCTCCGACGGGCTGATCGTCGAGGGTGATATCACCAACGCCGGGAACACGGCGCGCGCGGTGCCACGATTGCGGGTGGCGCTGCGCGATCCGAACGAGAAGGAGATCCAGTTCAAGATCATCGATCCGCCTACAGCGCGGCTGGGGCCGGGCGAGTCGGCGCATTTCAAGACCACCTTTGACAATGCAGACGAGACCGCGACCGTGAAGGTGTCGTTCGTCCACGACAGCGGTGCACTTTCTTCCGCTCAGAAGAGCGATCCGGCCGCAACGGTTTCGCCGAAAAAGAACTAAGGTGGTGGCGCATGTCAGCAATACACGACAGACCGCCAACGGGATGCCACGAAGAGTATGCCCCAGGGGCACGGCTGCGACCGTGAGATAGCCGAAGCGATGTGCTCCTACATCTTCAGCGAGGGTTCCACGGTATATTGCAACAATTACAGGGATGTTCAAGGCGAAATAGGGTGAGAGGGAAAATGACCAATATACATTTTCGAAACGCCAACGTCGTACTCGACGGGTTTGCAGCGCTGCAGAAGGGTTTCGATGTACTTGTCAAAGACAACTATATCGACGCAGTATCCTCGATACCCATCGACCCCGCGGGTGCAACGGTTATTGATGCCTTCGGCAAGACACTTATGCCAGGGCTTATCGATGCCCACGCCCACGTCACGGGACTCACCTTAAGTCCAAGGAATATTTCTTATTCTGCAGCTGAAGTTACATTGGCCGCTTCGAATTATTTGCGAAACAGTCTATTGGACGGGTTTACGGCGATTCGAGAGGCCGGCGGCGCAGACTACTCGATCGCACGACTGTTGGCCGAGGGGACGATCGTCGGGCCAAGACTCTTCTACTCGGGAAAAGCGCTGACCCAGACCGGCGGAGGTGCAGATTTTCGTACTCCCAATGAGCTCATCGACCCGTGTGGTCACGTAAGCCCGTTTTCTGTCATGTCCGTGATTGCCGACGGAATTGATGATGTGCGCAAGGCTGCGCGAGAGGAGTTGCGAAAAGGAGCAAGTCAAATCAAGCTGTTTGCATCTGGCGGCGTCGTGTTTCCATCCGAAGCTCATTCAACCCTTTACGAATATTCTGAGCTGGAATTAAGAGCTATCGTAGAAGAGGCAACATCCCGCGGCACCTATGTCATGGCCCATGTCTATACGGACGAGGGGATACGGCGGTGCCTCAAAGCCGGCGTGCGCTCTATCGAGCACGGCAATTTCGCGAGCGAAGAAGCAATCGCAATGATGTCCGAGCACGGCGCTTACTTAGATCCCACGTTCATCTCCCTTGTCCAACGCATCGAAAGCGCGAGGGAGACGGGTCTTTCCGATCTAATCGTTGATAATCTCAGGCAAACGGTGTCCCGAGGAAAACAAGTCTACGCTTGGGCAAAAAAGTACGATGTGCCCATTGCCTTTGGCACCGATTTATGGGGACCTGAAGCGCAAGAGTCTCAGCTCAGAGAATTCGAAATCAGAATGGAAGCAGACTCGGCACACAATATTATTCGCTCTGCAACCGTCACCAACGCCGCACTTCTCATGCAGGAGGGTAAGCTCGGGACTATTGCCGCCGGTGCGTGTGCCGATCTATTGGTAGTGGATGGGGATCCGCTTACCGATGTGCGGGTTATGCTGGACCCGAAGAAGAACCTGAAATTTATTATGAAAGATGGAAAAGTCTATAAGAATGAGTTAACTTAGGAAATGCTATTCATGGACCGCCTACCAGTCGCGCTGATCGGCCACAACAGCACTTTAAGACAATACTTTGAAGCGAACGAAGATTTTTTGAGCGGGATATCCATAAAGTTTGGGACCTATTGCTCGGTTGTTCATCACGGACTCACACTCCAAATAGCGGCGCTGGATGGTGAAACAATACAGCCGTTCCACACAACCTTTTCTGCATCTGATCTTATCGACAATGAATATTACCATTTCTATTTCCCGACTGTTGCAGACAGTAAAGGGAAACGCTTTGTGTTCTCGATCACGTCAACTGCCGTCAAGAACGGCGCAGCGGTAGCCGCGTGGCTTACGCACGGCGACGGTCGGCTTCCCGGTCATATCTCATTTGAGCCAAAGAATGAAAGCGCTAAAGAATTTGGCTTTGAGGCCAAGCTAATTACCAGTAACCCTGATTCCTCTACCACTTTTCCAGAAGGGTTGCTCTACAGCCCGTTGTCTTCTTGCAATATGAACTGTACGCATTGCGTTTCACGCCATACCCGAACGCGCGTTCACCATGTATCCGAAGGCATCAAGGCACATCTGAGAAAGCAGGCCGAAGCGAAGAAGCTAAATTGAATGTTCACTGACTACAGCGGTGACATTTTTCACGCTGAGTACAAGAACCCCGGCGAGCTGGATTTCTTATTCAGCTTGGGGATCGCAATTCACGTCGATACTAACGGCGCCTACCTGAATGATGCTATGATTGAAAGGATAATGGCATCGCCCATAAATGCGCTGAACATCTCGATCGATGCCGCAACGGATGAAACTTATCGCAGTATCCGCATCGGGGGGCCGCATATTGATCAGATCTTTCGCTCTGCAAAAGGTCTCGTCGATGCGCGGAGCAAGCACAATAGAACTAGAAGTTTGAGCATGAGTCTTGAGCTTCACGCTGATGTACACGAATATTCATGAGCTCATAGTATTTGTTAGAAAGGCTGCGGAGTCCGGAGTGGATGCAGTGTTGTGTCGCCACGTCGAGATTTACCATCCGGAAATGAAGCAGGAGTCGCTGTTCTTCCATAAAGAGACTACAATTCTATTCGGGATGCGAGCATTTATCTTGCCAATAACCTGGGAATCAACCTTTCTCTGGGAGGACCACTTAAAGATTCAGGACCTCGCGCGCTCGAGCCTTGTCCTATCCCTTGGAGCACCGCAACGCTGCTCGCAAACAGCGACGTAATGGCATGCTGCGTTCCTGGATCAAAAATGGGAAACGTCAACGAGGAATCGATCGAGGAAATCTGGCAGGGTCGTAATTATCAGAAACTTTAGAGCGCGAGTGAATTCGATCGATCCGCCGAGTCTATGTAAAAATTGCCAATATCGTCGTAGTACGATGAGTAACGGAACCTTAAACAACTACGACAGCGCGGCGTCGCTACGCGGTGGCCTCTCTGCGAAACCCCTGCTTGAGGAATTTCGGAAAACCTGAGGTTTTCCGCGTTAAGTGCATTCGGTTTCATCCGCTGCCGGAATGTTTAAGAGCGCGCCCCATTTCCTCGATCGAGGCCGCGACCATCTTCGCAGTCTTGCCGCCGACCATCGTCATCAGCCATTCGTGCGGGTATGAACCCTCGACCTTGAGCGATTGCTGGATGCACACTTAGTGTCTGACCGAAAAAGGGTTGAGTGATTTCAGTGAGTTGTGATTCGATGGTTGTGTCTGGTAATCAACGAGGCACAACATGTGGACCGAAATCACTCGCCCGAAGTATGAGCGC
>Ga0210406_10000557_pt1 | contig 50243 bp, 45 predicted proteins | sample IncBWC30MmetaG_FD_155454 | JGI IMG/M metagenome (GOLD analysis project Ga0210406, IMG submission 155454) | Forest soil microbial communities from Barre Woods Harvard Forest LTER site, Petersham, Massachusetts, United States - Inc-BW-C-30-M | ecosystem: Environmental > Terrestrial > Soil >...
ACTCCTGTGACATAGATAGGCTTGCGAGCGGCCCGGCGCAAGAAACGGCGCTTGAGCCACAACGATCGTGCGGTTCGGCGCCCCCATCGAGGGGCGTCGCAATCGAGAAGGGCGCGCCTGCCGGCGTAAATCCCACGCAAGCAAACGCCCCATAAACGTCAGTAAACGCGCCTAAACGCTAGTAAAAATGCTGGCGTTTACTAGCGTTTATTTTTTCGAATCGGGACTTTTCAATGGGTTACAGCCGATTCAAATAAGAAATCCGGCGGCCACACCGCGCGCTATTGAGTGTACCCCTCGCTCCGCTTTGCCACCAGCTGGACCATCCTTTGACTTCCAATGCCGACGAAGCACTTATAGCGTGAATTGCGGTTTTACGGAACAGATTGTTACGGAAAACAGTTTGCAAAGGATTCAGGCCACCTACGGTGGACCTACCTTTAGACAAATTAAGGGGCCAGGGCAGAACCCGCCAGTGTTAGCAGTTCGAACCTAATACTTGGGACCCGACAGGCAATGGTTCAACGGGGGTTGAACTGCCGTTCTACCCCGAAATTTTATACTTTACACAGCGAACGCGCGTCTCCCTTGCGCGAAGACAATCCTGCTTATCCAGGCCGAATGGCTCTCTGTTTGTTCTGCGCCGTCAAGAGCCCTACTGAATTGGGACATTGCCAGAAGACTTTTGTCTAGTAATACTGGTTCCATCATTCATTACGGGGTTTCCAAAATTATCTGTAATGATTTGCTCCGCGGCACAAGTTCCAGGAGGCAATCCGAACGGATTGAACCCAGGCTGCCCAATGATAACGCTGTGAGTGACTTCTTCCTTTTGGATATATCTTTGACACGGGTTTCCACTTGGATCGACTGTAGGAAGGCGATAAATCATGTTTGTATTGTGTTCGTTGGATTGCGAAGAGGAACCTTTCGTCGCTTGATTTATTACCGAGCAAAAATTGTAAATGCCATGCTGGGTGTCAGTATACTCCGAGCCTATCACACTATGATCATTTTCTATCCCAGCTGCATCATGTGGCTCAGGTGCCATGCCGGGCGGGCAAATATTTCCTATCACGGTTGTCGGGGGCGAAGAAATATACAATTTGGAAAGTTTGGCTATGTCATATTTCTGGTCTGGATTGATGCAAGCAAGGTATATAATGCGCTGCCATAATATAACTTATTGCTATCTGGGTAATTTATAAGTGTATCGGTTATTATTTTTCTGTACATACCCTCGATACTCGCAGAACCTCCCGCTACAGTTTTGAGCATACCTGTAATTTCTCCCTCTATTTTTCCATTTATTTCTCCGCTCATATTCTGAGCATTTGTAGGCTTGAGCGCATCACATTTGTCCGCTTTCGCAGAGAGCGTCACCGAAAGAATAATGGCCAAAACGGCCGCTGACAGAAAGCCGCCCAATACCACGAAGGCAGTTCCCGGACGCCTTTGGTTTGTCCACATGTGCCAACCTCGCTTAGGGCCCTTTGGCTGCCCAGCTCGTTCAACTGTTCTTTGGCATAGTCTTTTTGGGGGTGAGAACAAGGTGAGAACGGAAAGGCGATGCGCTTTATCCACACACCCGGCGCTTGTGCCACGGGACCGCCGTCAAGGTACTAAGCCGATTGGCTAAATTTTTTTTGCTCGTTAAGCGGCGCAAGCGACACGGCTTCCTTGGCGATCGCTGGTCCTTCAACGATAAGTTCCTCTCGGAGTACAGTCGATGCCGTCGCTCGCCAACCTTTTCGCTTTCGCCTTCGTTGCGCTCGGGATGGTGCTGACGCCGGGTCCGAACATGATCTATCTGATCTCGCGGTCGATCATTCAAGGTCGGGTCGCGGGTCTCATTTCACTCGGCGGCGTCGCGCTTGGATTTGTCTTCTACATGCTGTGCGCGGCATTCGGCCTCACCGCGCTCGTTTTCGCCGTGCCTTACGCCTATGACGCGCTTCGCCTGACAGGCTCCGCGTATCTCCTCTGGCTCGCTTGGGCTGCGTTGCGTCCTGGCGGGCGGTCGCCATTCGAGGTGAAGGCTTTGCTCGTCGACAGCCCGCGCCGGTTGTTCGCGATGGGTCTCCTGACCAATCTCCTCAATCCGAAAATTGCGATGCTGTATTTGTCGTTGCTGCCGCAGTTCATCGACCTCAAGGCGGGCAGCGTGCTCCTGCAATCGCTCGCCCTCGGATCGACGCAGATTGTCATCAGCGTCACCGTCAACGCGGTCATCGCCATGATGGCCGGCTCGATCGCCGCGTTTCTGAAAGCGCATCCATCGTGGGCGCTGATCCAGCGCTGGCTGATGGGGACGGTTCTTGCCGGTCTCGCTGTTCGTATGGCGGTGGAAAGCCGAAGATAAATGACCCGCTCGCGCCAATCCGGCGCCCGGTATTCGGGGTAATTCAGTCGAATTTATCCGCGTTTGAACGCCGGTTTCGGCTTACTTGCGAGCGGAAACGCCTCCGGCGCCGGCTCCCAGCCGAACACGCTGCGGCCGCCAAAGGCATGCGAGAGCCGCCGCTCTTCGGCGATCACCTCCGGCACTGACGAGCCGGTCGCCCGTCTTTCGACCCGTCGGGCTTCGTCGTCGAGCCGCTTGAGCGCCGCGAGCCTGTCGTCCTGTCCGAGTTTCGCCTTTTGCACCGCCGCTTTCATGACGGAGACCGTCTCGTCATAGACCTTGAGCGGCACGGGGAACGGATGGCGGTCCTTGCCGCCATGCGCGAACGAGAAGCGCGCGGGATCGGTGAAGCGATAGGGCGCGCCATGCACCACTTCCGCCACCATCGCGAGCGCCCGCACCGTGCGCGCGCCGACGCCGGGAACGAGAAGCAATTCGGCGAAGTCGGCCGGCCCCCGATTGGCCGCCGCCATGAACGTCGCATGGAGCCGCGGGGCCAGCACGTCGCTTGCGCGCACGTCGTGATGCGCGGGCATGACGAGATGGGGCAGCGTAAGCTGGACGGGGTCTGGCGAAGGAATGGGCTTGCAAGGTTTCGCCTCGATCGCGGCGAGTTCGCGCGCCAGGCCGTCGGGACCGAGCGAATCCAGAAGCTCGAGTTGGGCCCGACGGGAGGCGTCCGCGCGACGGTCCGTCAGGTTGACGATCTCGCCTTGATGGATTCCGTCGATCGCATTGTGCGGCTCCTCGATGAAACTCTGCAGGCCTTCGGACAGCCAATGATAGCGGCGAGCCGTGCGGCTTGAGTCGTTCATGCCCTGCTGGACGACGGTCCAGTGGCCGTCGTCGGTGACGATGAAGCCGTGCAGGTAGAGGTCGAAACCATCCTGAATGGCGGCGCTGTCGACCTTCGCCACGAGCCGGCTGGCGTTGGCGAGCGCGGAGCCGTCGATGCCCACCCGCTCGCCGATCGCCGCGAGCTCAAAGGGCGTCTTTCGCGACTGCTTGCCGCGGCCGCCGCAGACATGGATTCCGAGTTCGCCGGACAGCGGCTCGAGGCCTCGCTTCAGCGCGCCGATGACGCTCGTGGTGATGCCCGAGGAATGCCAGTCCATGCCCATGACAGCGCCGAACGACTGAAACCAGAACGGGTGCGCGAGGCGACGCAGCAACTCGTCGCGGCCATAGTTAAGGATGATCGCCTCGCTGATGACGGCGCCGAGCCGGTTCATGCGGCCCGCGAGCCACAGGGGCACCCGCCCGCCATGCAAGGGCAGATCGGCGCTTCCTGATCTATGGGCCATGGGCTGTCCTGAGACTCGTTTTAGGTGGCCGCGCGTTGCTGAGCGGAGCCTGCGAGTCTAGAGCATGATGCGTTCCGATGGAATCGTCATCGCGAGGAGCGCCTCAGGCGCGACGCGGCGATCCAGGAGTCATAGAGCGCCCGACGTTCCCCTGGATTGCTTCGCCGTAGCCCGTCCGTAAGGACGGGCGTCTTTCGACGCCCTATCGCTCGCAATGACGACGGGCCAGAATTGCCTCCAACCTCAGCGCCGATCGCTCCACCCGAAGCCCTCGTCGATGGAATAGCCGGCGCCGCGCACGGTGCGGATCGGATCGCGCTCCCTCCCTTTCGACAGTTTTTTGCGCAGGCGTCCGATGTGGACATCGACGGTGCGTTCATCGACCTCGGCCGAGCGCCCCCACACCAGATCGAGCAGCTGTGCTCGCGAGAACACCCGCCCCGGCTTTTCGAGCAGATATTCGAGCAGCCGAAAATCGGTCGGAGCGAGGCGAATGTCTCGATCGCCGCGCCGAACGCGCCGGGTCAGCCGATCGAGATCGAGATCTCCGACGTACAGTCGCTCGGCGACCCGCTCCGGCCGGCTGCGCCGGAGCAGGGCGTGCACGCGGGCCATCAATTCGATCACCGAAAACGGCTTGACGACATAGTCATCCGCGCCGACCGCGAGACCGCGCACCCGCTCCGATTCTTCATTCCTGGCGGTGACCATGATGACCGGCAAGGTGCGGGTCGTCTCGCGCGCCCGCAAACGCCGGCAAATCTCGATGCCTGAGACGCCCGGCAACATCCAGTCGAGAATGAGGAGATCGGGCGCGTTTTCGGCCAGTCGCAGCTCGGCCTCGTCGCCGCGCGCAACGCTTTCCACGACGTAGCCCTCAGCCTCCAGATTGTAGCTGATCAGCAACGCCACATCGATCTCGTCCTCGACGACCAGAATGCGGGGCGCGGAGACGACGTTGGGACGGGCGATGGATTTGCTCGTCTCGTTCTTCAGCGGTCCGCTCCAGCAGTCATGATCCTATCGTCCCCGCTCCCGATCCGCCCGCCGTCAGGTCGCGTGCGCACCCGCGTCTCGGCTTGGCGTTAGTCGACGTCCCCGCTCAAACTAGGTGACGGCGAAATGCCCAGAGGCAGGATGATGTTGCCGGTCGCCATCCCGCAACTCGCAGAAATGGGGAGCCGGGAACTTACAAGTGTCTTCGATCGGCGAGGGATTGGTCGCCGCCCGAAAACGGCGGATGCGACAATATTGGGCGCAGGCTCTGGGTGAACGGCAGCTAAACCAGACATTCATCTTCAATTCAGCATGGGAGGCGCAGAGAGGCGATGTTCGAAAACAAGAGTCGGAAGACTCGCTTCAAGAGGAACTGAAATGATCAACAAGTATCTCGCGATGGGCCTTGGCGCCTTGATCGCCGTTGCGCCGGTTGCCGCGATGGCCCACACCTCCACGGCGAAGAGCCACACGACCTCGCACAAGACCCACACGACCCACACGGCTTCGAAGAGCCATCACACGGCCAAGAAGGCGACCGCTCCCGAGGCGCCGAAGAGCTGATTGATGAAATTCGCGCCGTTTGGGGGGCGCGAACGAGATTGCGAAGGGGGCCGTGTCATAGCGGCCCCCTCCGTATGATATCGAGTCGAGCGAATTGACCGGCGAATTAGCCGCCACGTCAGGAGGCTGGGGCGTCGGTCTATCTACGTCTTCTTTCCTCTATATTGCCGAATTGTCGATGGGATCGACCGCTAACCGAGGCGGACCGGCGCTTTCCCCGTTAGAATGAACATGATAGCTCTGCCCCGCGTCGAAGCAGAGAGGCTTGAGATCGCGGATGCCGGGCCGTTCGAGCGATGAGCATGAGCCGAGTTCCCGCATCCTGCTCGTTGGCTGGTTCATCAGACCACGCGTTGCGTTCTTTTGTGGCCCTGGATTGCCGCGTTGAGCGCTCCTGCGGGAAACGGCTCGCTCAGCCTTTCGCGCGTTGCGGCGGCGCGGGCGGCGTTCTTCCTTGCGTTTTGGCTCATGATCTCGGGATGGGCGCCTGCTGATCTTCCGGTTGGGCTCGCCGCCGTTGCCGGCGCCACCTGGGTGAGCTTGCGCTTTCTGCCGCCGTTGGCGTCACGATACGGGCTTGCGGCGATTGCGTCGCTCGTGGCGAGTTTCTTCCGCCAGTCCGTGGTTTCCGGATGGGATGTGGCGTGGCGTGCGCTCAGTCCGAGCCTGAAGCTGGAGCCCGGATTGGTCGCCTGTCCGTTGCGTCTGCCCGCGGGCGGCAAGCGAAGCGCCTTCTGCGCTTTGTCGAGTCTGATGCCGGGAACGCTGCCTACGGGGACTGACGAACATGGCGCGCTGCTGGTTCACTGCCTCGACATGAGCCAGCCCGTCGCGGCCAATTTGGCGGCGGAAGAGCAGCTCTTTATCCGGGCGTTCGGCGGTGACTGAGTTCCTTCTCGCGACCGCGGGCGTCATCCTCTTCACCGTGGCTGTCGGGCTCGTGCGCATCCTGGGCGGCCCAGGCGACGCCGATCGCCTGATGGCGGCGCAGCTCATCGGCACCGGGGGAATCGCTTCGCTCCTCCTGATTGCCGTGGCCACGGGCGCGCATGGGGTCGAGGATGTCGCCCTTGGGCTTGCGCTGCTCGCGGCCTTTGCTTCCGCCGCCTTCGTCAACAGCGCCGCGCCGGCGGAGGCTCCAGACGTCGCGGATGGCCGATGAGTCTTGTCGTTGACCTCTTCAGCATTGTCGCGATCGGCGCCGGCGTCTTCTTCTTCGTTGCCGGTACGGTCGGCTTGTTGCGCTTCCCCGATGCGCTCAGTCGTCTGCACGCGCTGACCAAGGCCGACAATCTCGGTCTTGGCCTCGTCGTGCTCGGCCTCTTGCCGCGCTCCGAAAGCCTGCTCGCCGCGCTCAAGCTCGTCGCCATTTGGGCGCTCGTGCAATTGGCGGGAGCGACCGCCGCACAGCTCGTCGGACGCGCGGTGCGGCGCAAAGGAACGGCCGCATGAGCGTTTTGCAGGCGCTCGACATTGGCCTCGCGTTCCTGGTTTTCGCGGTTGCGGCCTGGACCATATTCGCGCCCGGGGCCTTCGCGGCGACCGTCGGCTATGTCGTCTATGGACTGCTGCTGTCGCTCGTCTGGATTCGCCTGTTTGCGGTCGATGTGGCGCTGACGGAGGCAGCGATCGGCAGCGGCGTGACCGGCGTTCTGCTCATCGGCGCCGCCGCGCGGCTGCGCGCAGCGGAGACCGCCGGGCGCGAGAAATCCTTGAGCGGCCTCTCGCGTCTCCTTGTCGCTGTTCTCTGCGTTCTTGTCGCCCTGGCGCTGGCCGGAGTCGTGCTGCTGTTGCCGGACCAAGGCCCGTCCTTGGCTCCGCAATCGATGCAGCACCTGCCTGAAACCGGTCTCGGCAATCCGGTCACGGCCGTGCTGATCGCCTACCGCGCGTTCGACACGATGCTCGAGAAGGTCGTGCTGGTTCTGGCCGTGGTCGGCGTATGGTCGCTTGCTGCCGACAGGTACTGGGGCGGCGCGCCGGGAGAGGCGCGCGCGCAGCGGCCCGAGCCGACGCTGGCCTTCCTCGCGCAAATCTTGGCCCCGCTCGGCATCCTGGTCGGCATTCATGTCTTCTGGGTCGGCGCCGACGCGCCCGGCGGGGCGTTTCAGGGCGGCGCCATTCTCGCGGCGATGTGGATCATCGTCATGATGGCGAGACTGACCGAGGCGCCGCAGACTAAGGCCTTTTGGCTGCGGCTCGCGCTTGTCGCGGGGCCGGTCGTGTTTCTTGCCGCTGGCGTTGCGGGAGCGATTTTCGCGGGCGGATTTTTCGCTTATCCGCCCGGCTTCGCGAAGCCGGCGATCCTGTTCATCGAGGCGTTCATGGTTCTCTCCATCGCCGTGACTCTTCCCATGCTGGTGGCGGGGCCGCCGCGACGGGAGCCGCGCCGATGACCTCGGCGACTCTGGCTGGGCTTGTGGGTGCAGCGCTGGTTGGTCTTGGCCTCTATGGCCTCATCGCCAATCCTCAGCCGCTGCGGAAGATCCTCGCGTTCAATCTAATGGGCAGCGGCATTTTCCTCGTGTTCGGCATCGTTGCGCGAAAGGGCGCGGCAGCCGGATTGCAGGCTGATCCCGTCCCGCAGGCGATGGTCATCACCGGGATCGTCGTCGCTTTCGCGGCCAGTGCGCTCGCGGTCGCCCTTGTATTGCGGCTGTTCGAAGATACCGGCCAGGCGACCTTGAACCCCGACGCTTGGACCAAACCTCCGGACGGCGGAGCCGGCGCCGAATGACGGCTGGCGCCTCCGCGATCGCGGCGACAGCGGGCGGAAGCCTGCTGCCGCTGGCGATCCTCCTGCCGGCGCTCGGCGTGCTCATGTCGCTGCTGCTCGGGGGCCGGCGGGCCGAATGGATTGCGCTCGGCCTCATGCCGGTCGAATTCGCCGTCGCCGTCGCGATTGCATGTCTCGTGTGGCGTTCGGGACAGCCGCTCGTCTACACGCTCGCCGGTTATACGCCGCCGCTCGGCATCGCCCTCCGAGCCGATGGATTTTCGGCGGTGATGCTCATCACGGCCGGACTGATTGCGCCGGCCGCCGCGCTCTACGCCCGGGCCAATTTCGCGACGCCGCCGGAAACGGAAAAGCGCGCGCCACTGGTTTTCTGGACGCTGCTGCAAGGCATTCAGGCGGCGCTGAGCCTCGTCTTTCTGGGCGGCGATCTCTTCAATCTCTATGTCGGGCTCGAGCTTCTCACCTTCGCGGCGGTTCCGCTGGTTTCACTGGACGGACGCCCGGAAACGGTGGCCGCGGCGCTGCGCTATCTCTTGTTCGCGCTGTTCGGCTCGGTGTTCTATCTGCTCGGCGTCGCCTTGCTCTACGGAGCGTATGGCACGCTCGACATCGCGCTCCTTGCTCCGCTTGTTCGCCCCGAGCCTGCCGTGTGGTTGGCGGCCGGGCTGATGACCGCAGGGCTCTTGGCGAAGACCGCGCTTTTTCCCCTGCATTTGTGGCTCCCTCCCGCGCACGCCAACGCGCCCGCCGCCGCGAGCGCGGTGCTTTCGGGGCTGGTGGTGAAGGGATCGTTCTTCCTCGTTGTCCGGCTCTGGTTCGACGTGCTGGCGACGCTACCGGGCGTGATCCCGGGGACGATCCTGGCCGCGCTCGGATCGGCTGCGATCCTGTCCGGCAGCGTGCTTGCTCTGCGTCAGGCGCGGCTGAAATTGCTCATCGCCTATTCGACGGTGGCGCAGATTGGCTACCTGTTCCTGATGTTCCCGCTCGCCACCGGTCCTTGGGCGGCGGACGCCTTCAGCGGCGGAATCATGCAGGCTTTGTCGCACGCCTTCGCTAAGGCGGCGATGTTCCTGTCCGCAGGCCTCATCGCCGAGTCCCTCGGCCATGACCGCATCGCCGGCCTCAGCGGCGCCGCTCGCGCGCTGCCGGTGACGTTCCTCGCGCTCGGCCTCGGCGGCTTGTCTCTCATGGGGCTGCCGCCAAGCGGCGGCTTCGCCGCCAAATGGCTCTTGATGAAGGCCTCGATCGAGGCCGGCCAATGGGTGTGGGCCGTCGTGATGGCGGCAGGTGGACTGCTGGCCGGCGGCTATCTCTACCGGGTGCTCGCACCGGCGCTTTCGGGCGAAAGCCCGCAACTGAAGAAAGCTCCGGCGCGCAGCCGCGAGAGCGTCGCGCTGGCTCTGGCGCTTGTCGCTCTCCTGCTCGCGTTCGCGCCGCCGTCGTTCTTCACCTTTCTGCAGATCGGCCGTCCAGCCGCGGGCGTCGCGCTGCAATGAGCGCGCTGGCGCAACAGTTCGGCCCCGCCTTGCTGGTCGCCGCGCTGGCGGCGCCGCTGATCGTTCTCGCCATCTTCCTCGTGCGCGGGCTGCGCGGCCTGGCGCGAGCGATCACGCCGCTGGCTGCGGCGCCTGCGCTCGCAGCCGCTGCGCTCGCGATTGGCGGCGCGCCGTTCGGCGCCGAGTTGCCTGCGCTGCGCATGAGTCTCTCACTCGATCGGCCGGGCGGCCTGCTACTCCTCGCGGCGGCGCTCGTCTGGCTCATCGTCAGCGTCTTCGCTCTCAGGGAAGGGCAGGGCAGGCCGAACGCCGACCGCTTTGCGATCTCCTGGCTGCTCACGATGGCCGGCAGTCTCGGCGTGTTCATCGCCGCCGACCTTCTGGCCTTCTACCTCGTCTATGCGCTCGTCAGCGTCCCCGCCTATTATCTTGTCGCGCATGACGAGGAGCCCGCAACGCGCCGCGCGGGCTCCGTCTATATGGCGTTCGCGCTGCTCGGCGAGGCGGTGCTGCTGATTGCCTTCGTCATGCTGGCGGCGGGCGAGCCGAATGGCAGCGTGCAAATTCGCGACGTCGTGACTGCGAGCGTCGCTTCGCCCTGGCGCGATGCGGCGCTTGCGCTCATCATCATCGGCTTCGGCATGAAGATCGCGCTCGTGCCTCTGCATGGCTGGATGCCCCTCACCTATACGGCGGCGCCCATTCCGGCCGCGGCGGTGTTGAGCGGCGCCGGAGTCAAAGCAGGGGTCATCGGCCTCATCCGTTTTCTCCCCTTAAGCGCGGCTTTTCCCGGATGGGGCGAGGCGCTCGTTTGGCTTGGCTTCATCTCCGCTTTCTATGGCGTCGCGATCGGCGTGACGCAGCGCGATCCCAAGACAATGCTTGCCTATTCGAGCATCAGCCAAATGGGCGTGATCGCCGCGGCGTTCGGCATGGCGCTCGCGAGCGCGGACCAGGGCGCGGCGACGAATGTCGCGTTCTATGCGGCGAACCATGTGCTGGTGAAGGCCGCCCTGTTTCTGACTGTGGGGGCGGTCGGCGCGCTCGACGGCCGCGCTCGAACGCTGGTCCTCATCGTAGCGGGATTGCTTGGCCTCAGCCTCGCCGGATTGCCGCTCACCGGAGGCGCGCTCGCCAAACTCGCGGTCAAGGACCAGTTCGGCGACGGCGCCGCGGGCGCGGCGTCGCAGCTGTCGGCCGCCGTCACCACGGCGCTGATGCTGATGTTCGCCATGCGGCTCGGGCGCTCACCCGCAGCCGGGCGGGAAGAGGCGTCGCGCAGGCGGCTGTGGTCATGGGCGGCGCTGGCCGTCGCCGCGTTGCTCCTCCCGTGGCTCATGTTTGCCGCCATCGGAAGTCCGGCCGAGGCGCTCGAACCGGCGAAGCTTTGGGACGCGGTCTGGCCGATGCTGATCGGCGCCGCGATGGCAGCCGGGTTATGGGCCGTTCGCGATCGACTTCCGCGCATTCCCGCAGGCGACATCGTCGTCGCCGAGGAGGCCGCGTTCCATGGCCTCGTACCACTCGGGGCGGCGTTCGAGCGGGCCGATCGCGGCTTGCGGGAATGGCCGGCGGCGGGCCTCGCGCTGCTCATGGTCGCGCTCGCCCTCGCCGCGGCGGGCTACGCGAGCCGTTAACAAGACTCAGCCAGGCGACCCGCCAGTCGCCTTCCCAATCCTTTGTGCTATGGCGAATACAAGGTGTGGATGCGGCGCGGCAGGTTCGTGCCGCCCGAGAGGAAGTCATGGGGAGCGACGAGGCGCCGGACATCCGCCGGTTCGGTTGGGCGACCGCCGCGTCGGCGAAGCTCATCGCCTTGGCCGCTCGCGTCGGCGCCGATCCCTCTGAACGCGGCGACGCGGCGCTGCAGCGGTTGGTGATGGTGCTCCTTGCCGTCGGCACGCTGCCGCTGACGATCCTGTGGTCGGTGATCTATCTCGCTGCCGGGGCGCCGCTCGCCGCAGCCGCTCCAGCGATCTATTCGGTCGCCACGCCGATCAACACGGCTGCGTTTGCCTGGACCCGCAACCTTCGCCTCTACCGCTTCGTCCAGCTTCTCATGACGCTTGTGCTGCCTTGGCTTGTCACGATGAGCCTTGGCGGCTTCAAGAATTCGAGCGCGGTGATCATCTGGGCGGCGCTCTGTCCGCTCGTCTCGCTTCTGGTCGAGGATCTGCGCCAGACGGTTTTGTGGATCGTGGGCTTCGTTCTGCTCCTGATTGTGAGCGCGACTCTCGAGCCCTCGCTCAAAGCCCCCGAGCTGCCGGAGGCGTTCGTCACGTGGTTCTTTGTTTTGAACCTCGGCAGCGTGATCGCGATCGTCTTCGCGCTGCTCTATTATTTCGTTGCTCAACGAAACTTCTTTCAGGAACGGTCCGAGACGCTCATCCTCAATATCCTGCCGAAGGAAATCTCGGACGCGCTTAAAGTGGACCGGAGCGCCATCGCCGCGCATTACGAATCCGCCAGCGTCCTGTTCGCCGATGTTGTCGGCTTCACCCCGATGGCTGCAGCGATGGCTCCGCTGCGTCTGGTCAATCTCCTCAACGAGGTGTTCTCCACCTTCGACGATCTGGTCGAAAAGCACGGCCTCGAGAAGATCAAGACGATCGGCGATTGCTATATGGTCGCTGCGGGCGTGCCTCGCGAGCGGGCCGATCACGCGATCGTTTTGGTGCAACTCGCCCTCGACATGTGTGATGCGGTGGCGAGCCGGACATTCGGCGGCGAGACGCTTGCGTTCCGCATCGGCCTCAATTCCGGGCCGGTGGTCGCCGGTGTCATCGGCCGCAAGAAGTTTATCTACGATCTCTGGGGCGCGGCGGTGAACCTCGCGAGCCGCATGGAATCTCATGGCGAGAGCGGAGCGATCCAGATCACGCACAGCACCTACAATCTAGTTCGCGCCCAGTTCGACTGCGAATCCGCCGGAACCATCCAGGTGAAAGGCGCAGGCGCTGTGGAAGTGTGGCGTGTGATCGGCCGGAAGGCCGGCCCGCGGCCGGCCGAGACCGGGGAGGCCGAACTTTCCTAGCTGTGATCGGCGAGACCAATCCCCTCCGTACGGCGGCTCTAGCGGCCGACGACCTGATGAGGCGCGCAGATTTACCGCGCCGTGCGTAGCGGCGCCACCGGAGTTGCGCGGCAAGCTGCTCCAATTGCTCAAACTCACTTAGAGCCGAAGGGAGATCGCGGTGCGGGCGAATTCGCGCCGTGGCGCAGCCCGTCGACCAGGAGGGCGACCATGCGCGGCGCGTGGCCGGGCCTGTCATCGCGGGCGGACATGCATAAGCTCGCGACCGCACTCAGAATATCGTCGGCGTCGACATCGGCGCGGACCTCACCGGCAGCGACCGCACGCTCGAGAAGCGTCCGAAGGGCGGGCCGGAGCCGCTGGTCGAAGTGAGCGGGCAAGGGGGCGAACGCGAGATCTCCCGAGTGCAGAGCCTTGGCGAGCCCGCGCTTAGTTGCAACGAAGACGGCATAGCGCTGCATCCAATTCGCCAGGGCTTCGAAGGGCTCGTGCTCGGCCGCAAGGATCGGCGCGGCGTCCGCGCAGGCGTCCATTTCGCGACGGAAGACGGCCGCGATGAGGTCAGCGCGCTGTGGGAAGTGACGGTAGACAGTGCCGACGCCGACGCCGGCCTTGTCCGCGATCGCCCGCACCGGAGCGTCCACCCCGGAGGCGCCGAACACTGCCTTGGCCGCCTCGAGCAACGCGTCAATGTTGCGCTGTGCATCCGCGCGCACGCGCCGATCCGCGCTGCCCTGAGGCTCGAAGCCATCGCCTCGGTCTTCCGGTTTGTCGCTCACAACGATCCTGCTTGCTAAACGGAACGATGTTCCGTATACATATGGAACACGGTTCCGTTTGAGCCAAGTTAACGCAGCGGGGCGGCGCTGACAACAAATCGAAAGAACGAAGCCCCCGACAGGAGAGCCCACATGAAAACCATCCTGATCACCGGATGCTCGTCCGGGTTCGGTCTCGAGATCGCCCGGTATTTCCTCGATCGCGATTGGAAGGTCGTCGCCACAATGCGCAGGCCGCGCGAGGACGTGCTGCCTCGTTCCGAGCATCTGCGCGTGCTCGCGCTCGACGTCACCGATCCGGAGAGCATCCGTCAAGCCGTCGAGGCGGCGGGGCCGATAGACGTTCTCGTCAATAACGCGGGCTTCGGCGCGGCATCGCCCGTCGAGGCCACCTCGATGGCGACGGTGCGCGAACTCTTCGAGACCAACACCTTCGGCACGATGGCCGTGACGCAGGCGGTGCTGCCGCAGTTCAGGCAGCGCAGGGCCGGCGTCGTCGTGAACGTCACGTCGAGCGTGACCTTGAAATCAATCCCCCTGATCGCTTCGTACACCGCGAGCAAGGCGGCGGTGAACGCATTCACCGAGTCGATGGCGCTGGAGCTCAAGCAGTTCGGCGTGTTTGCGCGCCTGGTGCTGCCAGGGCGTTCGCCAGAGACCCGTTTCGGCGACAACGCGCGCTCCCACACGGGGGCCTAGACCACGAGGCCTATGTCGACCTCGTGAAGAGCCTCTTCGCGCGCTTTGCCGAGCCGGGACCGATCACGCATGCGCAGGAGGTGGCCGAAGCGGTGTGGCGCGCGGCGACCGACCCGTTGTCCCCGATGCGAATCCCGGCCGGCGCCGATGCCGAGGCGTGGGCGGCCGAGGCCCACTGACTGGCCGGCCACCGCCCAAAGAACAAAGGAGATTGCCATGAAGGATAAACCCGTCGCCCTGGTCACCGGGGCCAATCAGGGGATCGGCCTCCAGATCGCAAAGGATCTGGCAGCGAAGAACTTCACTGTCCTGGTCGGTTCGCGCAATCTCGAGCGCGGCGAGGCTGCGGCCAAGGAGGTTGGGCCGGACGCCCGCGCGCTCCAGTTCGACGTGACGGATTCGCCTTCGGTTGCCGCCGCCGCGGAACGCGTCCGCAAGGAGTTCGGCCGCCTCGATGTGCTCGTCAACAACGCCGCCGTCTCGAATACCAGAATGCCGCCAGGCATGTCCGTCGAGGAATACTCTCAGTCGACCCGCGCGAGCGTCGTGTCGCTCGATGAAGTGCGCGCGGTGTTCGAAACCAACGTGTTCGGCGTCCTCGCCGTCACCCAGGCGATGCTGCCGCTCCTGCGCGAGGCGCCGGCAGCCCGCATCATCAACGTGTCGAGCGGCGTTGGTTCGCTGACGCGGGTCTCGGACCCGGCCTATCCCTACCGCTCGATCTTCGGCCCCGTCTACCCTGCCTCCAAGACGGCTCTGAACGCTATGACGCTGGCCATGGCGATTGAGCTCGAGTCGACAAACATCAAGGTCAACGCCGCCTGCCCAGGCTTCACCAAGACGAACCTCAACAATTATGCGGGCACGCAGAGCGTCGAGGAGGGCGCCCGCGAGCCGGTGCGCCTCGCGCTGATCGGCCCAGACGGTCCGACAGGCACGTTCTCGAACGCCGCCGGACCGCTCCCCTGGTGACATAATCTTTAGCGCTCAGGCTCGATCGCCGCCCGCTGCAGCCGCCAGCGGCTCGAGGGCCCAGACGCCCATCTGCGGGGGACTGGCGGTCATCGCCAACAGTCCTGCCGTTTCGCCTCGCTCGGTGCGGAATTGCACATAGTCATGGAAATTCTGGGCTTCGTCCCACTCCTCGATGAGCAAGAAGTGGTGGGGATCGAGATCGCTCCGGCGCAACCGGATGTTGCGGAAGCCCTTGCGAAGCTTGGTCTCTGGAAACATCCCTCGAAGGGTTTCGACGAACGCGTTGGCGAGTTCCGGCTTGATAATCCAGGCTACGGTGACGATGATGGCTTGGGGCATGCTCATATCCTTCATCCTGTTGAAATGGTTGGCGTAAGGCGCTCGAGACATGAGCGTCCATTGGCTAATCCTGCCAACCGTGTAGCGAGTGCTACATAGCAGTTCTTTGTAGCGCGTGCTACAGGGGATTTCATGAATGTTCGCAGTGACCGCCGGCAAGCGGCAATCGACCGTATGGCCGACCACATCCTGTTGGAGGGTCTCGGGGCCGCGACGCTCAGACCGTTGGCAGCCGCGGCTGGCACCAGCGACCGGATGTTGCTCTACTACTTTGCCGACAAGGACGAGTTGCTCACCGCGACGCTGGGTCGGATTGCCGCGCGCATGACCGCTGAGCTCGACGACGCGATCCCTATCGGACCGCTGCGGTCCTTCCCTGTGTTGCTGGAGGAGGTGTGGACGGCGCTGAGCTCGGAGAGCCTCAAACCCTTTATGCACGTCTGGCTCGATCTGGCTGCTGGCGCCGCCCGGGGTCTTCAGCCACATCTCGATCTAGCCGGCGAGATAGCGGGCGGATTTCTGGCTTGGGTGACGAGTCGTCTGGAAGGCAAAAGCGACGGTGAGCCCCCCTTATCGGCGGCGCTGTTCCTCACCTCTATCGAAGGGATGTATCTTCTGAAGGCCATTGGCTGCGGCGCCATCGCGGACTCTGCGATGACCGAGCTTGCGGCATGCTCACAACGACGGCGTCGATGACATATCCAGCACGACTTGGCCGGGTATATTTTGGTGGGTGCCGTCGCGGGCTAACCGAAGCGATCCAGGGCCGTGGGGCGCGTAGGCCCGCCTGACTGCCAACCGCCCTCAACTCGGCTCGACCGGTTCCGTCACCGAAGTATCGCGCTCCCAGCCCTCGTTCTCGAGTACGAGCTGTTCTACGGCAACGTCCGGGCGGTTGGCGTCAAGCGCCGGCAGCGCCTGGTAGAGCGAAGGCCAGCAGCGATAGATCTTATAGGCGAGCACGAGTTTGCCTGCCTCGTTATAAAACTCCAGGGAGACGTCCTTGCGAAAATCAGCGAGCCCAACCTCGCTCCCCGCCGCCGCGCCAAGACGCCAGGCTTTGTTTGCCCAATCTTCGGACGTTCGGTCCTGGGTCAGTCCCCGCTCGAGCGTGATCGCCTGATACTCCGTGCGGCCTGGCGACTTCATCGCAGCCGCAGTCTCGATGCTGTGAAACTCGATGACCTCAGTCGTGCGCTTGAGAGCGCTGACCTTCGAAACGCCAGCGACGTAAACGCCGTCCCATTTGATGCGAAACTTGAAATTCTTGTACGGGTCGAACCGGTTCGGGTTGACGGGGAACTCCACCATGGGTGCCTCCTCCTCCGAACAGACCGATTCCGTCGGAACGTACGAGGCTCAGCCGCTCAGGCTGACGCCTTTTTGCGCCGCGGCCAGAAAGCGATGGCGAGGCCGGCAACCGCGACGCCAGCCAACACCAGCAGCAGCGACGCCTGTTTGAGCCATGTCATGGCCGGGATGGAGAGCGCCATAGCCGCGCCGAGAAAGCAGATGCGGAGCGACATCATGTTGATGCCCGCGAGAAAGGTTCCAACGCCGAGCAACAACAGCAGCACCAGACCCGCAGCCTGCACGGGCAGCACTTGTTGAAAGCCTGGCAGAAGCACAAGGTTCATCGCCACTAGGATGGTCACCCAATGCGCGACCTGGGTCCAGACCAGCTGGAACCGCGTCTTGCGCTCAGGCGCATTGGGCCATCCGGTGGCGATGCACACAAGCCCCATTGCGATCGCCAGGAACTCCCAATAGCCGTTGATCGTATGGCCGGAGAAATTGCTATAGGCCACGCCGAATATGGCGAGCGCCAGCGCCACCATAAAAGGCAGGTTGCGCAACAGAGTGGCCATCGAGAAGAAACGGTCCCGAGCAGGTTCAAGCTCCTGTTCCAGCTCCGGTTCCGCCTCCGGATCAAGAAAGTCGTTTGGGTCGGTCATCGTCCGTCCAATTTGCGATGGAGCGCAAAAGTGTTTACGCGTCAGCGGCTCCGAGTCTATCTCAATAATGCGGTGGCGTCTGATTTGGCGCTGCGAAAGTCTTGGCGCGGATAAAATCACTAACTAGGCTGGTCGCGCGATGCTCGCGCCTCACGGGTTGCGATTCAAGCAGTCGCGCGGCGCCCTCGGCTTCGTTCGAAGCGAGCAGGGGCCGGCGCCAGTCCGCCCGACGTTCGAGGTTCACGAGATGCCGACTGAAGCCAAGCCGATAACGCGCAAGCCCGTCCTGATCGATCTCGCCCTCCAGGGCGGCGGGTCGCACGGCGCCTTCACTTGGGGCGTGCTCGACCGCCTCCTCGAGGAGCCGTGGCTTACGATCGATGGCATCTCCGGCACCTCCGCCGGCGCGATGAACGCCGCGGTGCTGGTGTATGGTCATCAGCTGGGTGGCGCTGCCGGTGCGCGTGAGGCGCTGGGGGCTTTCTGGCGGTGTGTCTCGGACGCCGCCCGTTTCAGTCCGTTTCAGCGTGGGCCACTCGACGTGCTGCTCGGCCGCTGGACGCTCGATTCGTCTCCCATGTATGTCGCGATGGATCTCATGTCGCGCCTGGTGTCGCCCTACGACGTCAATCCCATGGGCAAGAATCCCTTACGCGAGATCCTTGCCGAGCTGATCGATTTCAAGGTCCTGGCGCAATCGCCGATCCATCTGTTCATTACCGCCACGAATGTGCGCACCGGACGCGGCAAGGTGTTCAAGAACGACGCCGTCACGCCGGATGTTCTGCTCGCCTCGGCCTGTCTGCCGACGATGTTCCAGGCGATCGAGATCGACGGCGAGGCCTATTGGGACGGCGGCTATTCCGGCAATCCGACGCTCACCCCGCTCGTCCGCGAGTGCAAATCGCAGGACACGATTCTCGTTCCCATCAATCCGATCGAGCGCCCGGGAGTTCCGCGCAGCGCGTCCGACATCCTGAACCGCCTGAACGAAGTGTCGTTCAACGCCGTGGTCCTGAAGGAGCTGAGGATGATGGCGCTCCTGCGCAAGGTCGCTGATCCGGGCGACGGGGAGGGCAAGCTGTGGACCCAGATGCGCGTGCACGTCGTCAGGAACGCCATCATGACCGAGCTTGGCGCATCGTCGAAACTCAACGCGGAATGGTCGTTCTTCTCATTCCTGCGCGACGAGGGGAGAAAGGCCGCGCAGACGTTTCTCGACGCGCATGGGATGGACCTCGGCAAGCGCTCGACGCTCGATATCGACGTTCTGCTCGAGGGAGTCTGAGCGTGGGGCTCATCGGCATTCTCATCGCGCTCGGACTGCTGATCTGGCTCGCCTACCGCGGTTGGAGCATTCTCCTGCTTGCGCCGGCCGCTGCGATCCTTGCGGCCGCATTGGCCGGCCAGCCGCTGCTCGCGCACTGGACGCAAACGTTCATGACGAGCGCGGCGCAATTCGTCATGCAGTTCTTCCCGATTTTTCTCTTGGGCGCCCTGTTCGGCAAGCTCATGGAGGACTCGGGCTCGGTGACATCGATCGCCAAGTACATGACCGAGCGCCTCGGGCCCCAACGCTCGGTGCTCGCCGTCGTGCTCGCCGGCGCGATCGTCACCTATGGCGGCGTAAGCCTTTTCGTCGCCTTCTTCGTGCTCGCGCCAATGGCGCATCAATTGTTTCGCGCGGCGGCGATTCCGAGGCGCCTCATGCCGGCGGCGATCGCGCTCGGCACGACGACTTTCACCATGTCGGCTTTGCCCGGAACGCCCGCGATTCAGAATGCGATCCCGATGCCGTTCTTCGGCACCACGCCCTTCGCGGCGCCGGGGCTTGGATTCATCGCCGCGCTGGTGATGTTCGGCTTCGGCATGTGGTGGCTCGGGCGGGCCGAGAAAAGCGCGCGCGCGAAGGGCGAGGGCTATGGCGCGGACGTTCCACATGCGAGCGCGGCTGAGGATCTTGTCGTGCGCGAGAGGGCGACGACCGCGAGCACATTCGATCCGCCCGAGGCGCTCCATGGGCGGCCGAGCGACATAGGGCCGCCGATCGCGCTCGCGGCTTTGCCGCTCGTCATCGTCGTCGCGGTCAATCTCCTGATGTCGCTCCTCGTCCTGCCACGCATGGACGCGTCTTTTCTCGAGAAGGCCGAATGGGGCGAGACCTCGCTCGCCGCGGTCGGAGGCGTCTGGGCGGTGGTGACTGCGCTTTTTGTCGCGATCGTCGTTCTCATCGCCATCAATTATCGGCGCCTGCCGGCCTTGCGTGACAGTATGGATGCGGGCGCGAACGCGTCTGTTCTCCCGGTGCTCAGCGTCGCGAGCCTGGTCGGCTTCGGCTCGGTCGTCGCCGCGCTTCCGGCGTTTGGCATGGTGCGCGACTGGGTGCTCAGCATCGAAGGCGGTCCGCTGGTGTCGCTGGCGGTCGCCACCAATGTGCTCGCGTCATTGACTGGCTCCGCTTCAGGCGGACTCACGATCGCGCTCGACGCTTTAGGCGCGACTTATCTTAAGATCGCCCACGAGCAGGGGATCGATCCTGGACTTCTGCATCGCGTGGCGGTGATCGGCGCTGGCACGCTGGACAGCCTGCCGCACAACGGCGCTGTGGTGACGCTGCTCGCGGTCTGCAACTCGACGCACCGGGAAAGCTATCTCGACATTGTCATGGTGTCGATCGTCGGCGGCCTGTTGGCTCTCGCCGTCGTAATCATCCTCGGCACCACCGTCGGATATTTCTAAAGCGAGGTGGCGTACGCCGCATTGGCGCGCACACCCCCTCTCCTACGGGAGAGGGGTGGGGGTGAGGGTTTCGCGTGGAAAGCGCGCCTTGGCGTTGGAAGGTCCCTCATCCGGCGGGTTTCACCCGCCACCTTCTCCCGGAGGGAGAAGGGAGGGAGCCAGAACCTCATCGCAATCCGATCTGCCGCACGAACATATAGCGGAAGGCGCCGTCCGCCCCATTGGCCCCCCTCTCCTATGGGAGAGGGGTGAGGGTTCGCGCGAAGCGCCGTGGCGTTGAAAGATCCCTCATCCGGCCGGCTGCGCCGGCGACCTTCTCCCCGAGGGAGAAGGAAGGGAGCCGCGATCCGCTCTACCGCACGAATGTATACCGGAAACGATCGCCGTCGGCGGAAACGAGTCCTGTGGTCGGGTTCGGAAAATGGATCGGCAGGACGAATGTTCCGGTGTCCGCGACCTGCCCCAGAAGGCGGCGACGCGACTGCGCAGCTTGCGCGGGGTCAGTGTCAAAGATGGTGGACCAATCGGGCTCGCGGCATTGCAGCGCGTGATGCATCATGTCGCCGGTCACGATCGCCTCCTGGCCCTGCGAGCGGATCATGACGCAGCAATGGCATGGCGAATGGCCGGGCGTTGGGACAAGCGTGAAAGTGTCGTCGAGCTGAAACGTGTCGTCGACCAGCAGAGCCTGTCCCGCCTCCACAATCGGCCGGCAATTGTAGCTCCACGAGTTCCCCGGCAATGCGCCCTGCATGATCCCGGGCGGCGTCTCCCCACGCGCCATGGTCGCTTCCCACCGCTCGTACTCGCCTTTGTGAAAGATGTATTTCGCGTTCGGGAACGTCGGCCTCCATCGGCCATCGCGAAGCACCGTATTCCAGCCGGTGTGGTCGAAATGCAGGTGCGTGCAGAAGACGTGCGTGATGTCTTCCAGGCGCAAGCCCGCGGCGCGCAGATTGTCGAGCCAGGGCTGCTTGGGAAAGTCGTATGGGGCCGGATAGCCCTTGTCGTCGCCGGTGCAAGTGTCGATCAGGATGGTGTGCCTGGGCGTGCGCACAAGGAACGTCTGGTAGGTGATCACCATGCGGCCGCTCGCGGGATCGAAGACGATGGGGTCAAGCTCCGCAAGATGTCGGCGCCCGATCTCGGGATCGTAGGCCGGGAACATAGCCTCGGGCTTCCGCCAGGGACCGTCGCGCTCGATGAGGCTCGTGATGGTGATCTCGCCGACCTTGAGCGTTTTCATGACGGTCTCCCTGCGGTTCTGCCCCTCTCCCATAGCCCCTCGAGAGACGGGCGTCCTTCCAGACGCCCTTTGGGGAGAGGGGTAGGGGTGAGGGTTCGCGCGAAGCGCGCTCTCGTCCAGCACCCTCATCCGTCGCGCTACGCGCGCCACCTTCTCCCGGAGGGAGAAGGGAAGGGGCGCTACTTCATCGGGTACGGAGCATTGGCGAATTGGTCCCAGAAACCGCATTTGTGTTCGGTCTGGAACGCTGTCTCCGCCATGAGTTCCACCTTCCCGCCCTCGCCGAAGTTGAGCACGCGCTGGCTTGAGGCATAGCTTGGCCAATCAGGCAGGCCCGCGGCCTTCGGCTCGCCCTGAATGACAAAGGCGCCCCAATAGCGCGCCATCGTGTCGGCGATCTTGCTTTCGTCGGGAGTGAAGCCCGAGGCGACAACACCGCCGTCATGCAGCGGATAGAGGTAGGCCAGTTCCGCGGCGTGGCCTGCGCCCCATTGATAGCCGGCGATCGTATACCAGCCGGGGCCGCTGCGAGGGCTAAACTCGTATGCGTAGACGGGGGCGTTCCTCGCGAAGATCGCGGCCAAAGCGGTGGTCGCGCAGCCGCCGATGCCCTGCTCGATGGCGCCGGCGCCGAGATTTCCATTGTCCGTGCCTACCGCGGCGATCTGGTAAGCGACGGCGGCGGGGTCCGCCGCGTTCGTGGGCCAAGGATATTGCTTCAGGACCGCATCCGCTTGGGGTCCGAAGTTCTTTCGGACAAAGTCGTCATATTGCGCCTCCGTCCAGCCAACCGACGACTGGAAGAACGAGCGGCCCTCGTCGCGCGTCGACCCGATGATGATGGGAACGCGCGCAGTGTCGCCGCCGTTCACCGCTGTCCAAAGATGGGTTGGCAGCGCGGGCGTTCCATCGGTCAACAGATAGTACGGTGCCTGCGCGTTCAGGACATCCGCGACCGGCTTCTCGCGCAGGCAGGACATCAGGGAGGCCGCATCGGCGCAACCGAGCTTATGAGCGAATTCGATGCCCTCGGCCTCGGCGTGCGTCTCAGGCTTGCTGTCGCAGGCGCCGCTCTGAATGATGGCCTTGCTGAAGAGGCCGCGTGAGCCCGGCGCCACGAGATGCGCGCATACCGACCAGCCACCCGCCGACTCGCCGCCGATCGTTATGTTGTTGGGATCGCCGCCGAAAGCTGCGATGTTCCGCTTGATCCAGCCGAGCGCCGCCTGCTGGTCCTCGAACCCGAAATCACCGCCGCCGGTCAGCGAGGGAAGCGCGAGAAAGCCCAGCGCGCCCAGCCGGTAGTTGAGCGTGACGCCGACCACCGGGTTCGTGCGAACGATCCTGTCCTGGCCGTCCTTGTTGCCGCTGCCGGTGACGTAGCCGCCGCCATGGATATAGACGTACACAGGAAGCTTCGCGTCCTCGCGCGTTCCGATCGGGCGCTGGATGTTCACATCCAGACAGTCTTCATTCACCGCCAGGGTGGCGGAATCGAGTGTCTTGAGCTGCGGACAGTAGCTGCCGTATTCCTTCGCCGGCCTCACATCGCTCCAATGTGCGGGAGGCTGCGGCGAGCTCCAGCGCAATTCGCCGACCGGCGCCGCCGCATAGGGAATGTCCAGAAAGTTCTCCACGCCGAGCGCGACATTGCCTTGGACCGCGCCATCCTCTGTTTGCACCACCAGCGATGCGGCGGCGGACGGCGTTGCGTCAACGGCGGCGCCGAGCGTTGCAAGCGCGCCTACAGCGCCAATGCGGAGCGCGAGAAATGATTTGCGTTTCATGGCTTGTTTCTCTTCCCCCGCCGCGGTGTTTTTCGTGACGGCCTCGAGATGCGGGTCGTTATGACCGCTCGGAGCGGCCAAAATCTCGCCAAAACGCGACACCGGTCAACACACAATGTCCTGATCCCCCTCTCCTGCGGGAGAGGGGTTGGGGTGAGAGTTCGCGCGAAGCGCTCCTCATCTTCGCGACGTACCCTCATCCGACCGGCTACGCCGGCCACCTTCTCCCTGAGGGAGAAGGGAAGGGGCGCTAGGCCGCCACCGCCTCCGCCGGCTGCTTCGCGCGGTAGAGCGTGATGTAGAAGACCGGCAGCACAAGAAGCGTCAGCAGGGTGGCGACGAACAAGCCGCCCATGATGGCGAATGCCATCGGTCCCCAGAACACCGTCGGCGCGATTGGGATCAAGCCCAGCACGGTCGAGACCGCCGTCAGCATAATGGGGCGGAAGCGCGAGAGCGTCGCCTCGACCACAGCGGTCCAAATGTCACGTCCTTGCGCGCGCTCGGTCTCGATCTGATCGATCAGGATGACGGCGTTGCGCGCGATCATGCCGACCAGCGCCAGAATGCCGAGAATCGCTACGAATCCGAGCGGCCGGTTGGCGAGCAGAAGCGCGAGAACGATGCCGATCAGTCCGAGCGGCACGGTCGCCACGACCAAAGCCACGCGCCCGAAACTGTGCAATTGCGCCATCAGGAACAGGAGCATCAGGAACAAAGCCGCCGGCAGCAGCGCGAACACGGACGCCTGCGATTGCGCGCTCTCTTCGATCGTCCCGCCGGTCGCGATGTGATAGCCGCTCGGCAGGCTCGCCTCGAGTTTCTCGATTCCCGGTTTGAGCGAGGCGACCGCGCCTTCCGGCGTCGCCGCGTCGCGGACATCCGCCTGAACGGTGAGGGTCGGGACCCTGTCGCGCCGCCAGATCAGTGGGTATTCCTGATCGAAATCGAAGGTCGCGATCTGGCTGAGCGGCACGGTCCGCCCGCCGGGGAGCGGCAACTGCAGTGAGCGAAGGGTGGAGAGCGAGACACGCTGCTCGTCATTCGCGCGCGCGACGACATTGATGAGATAGATGCCGTCACGAACCTGCGTGATCGGCGTTCCCGACATGACGGCGTTGAGCGTTTCGGCCAGCGTCTGGGAGCTCAACCCAAGCAGCCGCGCCTGGTCCTGGTCGATCCTAACCCTGACCTCCCGTGAAGGCTCCATCCAGTCGAAATTGACGAGGCGGAGATTTGGGTTCTCGCCCATCGTCTGGCCGAGTTTCAGCGCGATCTCTCGCACTTGCGCAGGCTCCGGCCCGCTCACCCGGTATTGCACCGGCCATCCGACTGGCGGTCCAAGCTCGAGCGGCGACACCCGCGCAACCGCGCTTGGCAGCTGCTCCGCCAGCGCTTTTTCGAGCTTGGCGTGCAGCCGGTCGCGCGCCGCAACGTCTTTGGCGATCACGACGACTTGCGAGAAGAAGTCGTTCGGCAGCTTGACGTCGAGCGGCAGGTAGAAGCGGATCGCGCCGCGCCCGACATAGGTGCTCCAGCTGGCGACGTCGGGATCATCTTTCAGCATGGCGTCGAGCTTGGCTGACGCGGCTTCGCTGCCAAAGATCGAGGCGTTTTGCGGCAAGGTCAGATCGACGACGAGTTCCGGGCGGTCGGAGGCGGGGAAGAACTGCCGCGGCACGTAAGGAAGCGCGAGCAGCGCCGCGGCGAAACAGGCGAGCGTCACCGCAATGGTGATCCAGCGCAGTCGCATCGCGCCGACCAGGATCGAACGGAATGTGCGCATGATGAAATTGGGCGGCGCGTCGGCCGGCTTGTCCGGCTTCTTGAGGATCCAGACGCCGAGCAGCGGCGCGAACAGAACAGCGACGAACCAGGAGACGATCAGCGCAATCGTCACCACGGCGAAGATCGAAAACGTATATTCGCCGGCCGCGCTGCGGGCGAAACCAATCGGCACGAAGCCAGCGATGGTCACGAAGGTGCCGGTGAGCATCGGCAGCGCCAAAGTCTTGTAGGCGAAGGAGACAGCCTCTTCCTTGCTGTCGCCTTGGGCGAGGCGCGTCGTCATGACGTCGATGGCGGTCATGGCGCTGTCGACGAGCAGGCTTAAGGAAATGATGAGCGCGCCGAGCGAAATGCGCTGAAGGTCGATGTGCATCGCCTGCATGATCGGAAACACGATCGCGATCGTGAGCGGGATCGTCAGCGCCACGACCGAGCCCGGCCTCAAGCCAAGGCTGATGATGCTGACCGCCATGATGATCGCGATCGCCTGCCATAGCGATTCCATGAACTCGCCGATCGCGGTCTGCACCACGACAGGCTGGTCAGAGACGAGCGACGCGTCGATGCCGAGCGGCAGATTGCCGACGCTCTCGTCGATCGCCTTTTTCACGTTGCGGCCGAGCGTCAGGATGTCGCCGCCGTCGCGCATGGCGATGGCGAGGCCGATCGCCGGCTTGCCGTTGACGCGAAACATCGGCTGCGGCGGATCGGAATAGCCGCGCCGGACCGTCGCGATGTCGCGCAGCCGGATGAGCCTGCCGTTGGAGAGAAAATTGACGTTCAGAAGATCCGCCTCCGACCCGAAGGCGCCGGAAACGCGGAGCAAGATCTTCTCCTGGCCGGTCTCGAGAGCGCCCGCCGGACTGACCGCGTTCTGCGCTCTCAGCGCCGCGATCAGCGCCGCGCGATCGACGCCCAGTCCGGCCAGCTCCTGGGTCGAAAACTCGACATAGATCTGCTCATCTTGGGCGCCGAGGAGCTCGATCTTCGATACGTCCGGAACCTGGAGCAGGCGCGAGCGGATGTCTTCGACGTAGTCGCGGAGTTCGCGGTGGCTGAAACCGTCGGCGGTGAAGCCGTAGATCAGGCCGAACGTGTCGCCGAAGTCGTCGTTGAAGCCGGGTCCGACAACGCCAGCCGGCAGCGTGCCGCGGATGTCGCCGATGTTCTTGCGCACCTGATACCAGATGTCCGGCACTTCGGACGCCTTCGTCGATCCTTTCAGGTTGACGAAGATCGTTGCGCGCCCGGGAATCGTGTAGCTGCGCAGGAAGTCGAGACCTCGCGTCTCCTGCAACTTGCGCTCGAGCCGTTCGGTCACCTGCTGCAGCGTGTCGTCCATACTCGCGCCCGGCCAGCCAGCTTGGACGATCATGGTGCGGAAGGTGAAGGGCGGATCCTCGGCGCGGCCAAGGCTGAAAAAGGAGGCGATGCCGGCCAGCGTCACCGCAGCCATGATGAAGACAATGAAAGAGCGATGCTTGAGCGCCCAATCGGAAAGATTGAGACCGCTCACGAAGTCGCTCCGAGGAGCCGCACCTTCTGGCCCGGATGCAGCGCCTGGACGCCCGCCGTGACCACGACGTCGCCGGGCGCGAGCCCCTGCGAGATCACGGCTGACGCCGGATCGAACCGCTGCACTTCGACATTGCGCAGCGCAACCGTGAGGTTCTGCGGATCGACGATCCACACCGCCGGCTGCCGATCGATCGAGGTCAGCGCGCTCGCCGGAATCGAGATGCCGGCGCCGCCCTCGAGTTGCAGACGGCCCGTCACCGTCGCGCCGAGCCGCATCGCCTCGGGATGATCGATGAGGCTGAGCCTCACCTGGAATGTGCGCGTGACGGGATCGGCCTGAGGCGAGACCGTCCGGACGCGCGCCTTCGCGGTCACCGAGGGATCGTTGGCGAGCGCAATGGTGATTGTCGCGTCGGTCGGAGCGGCGCGCAGAACCTGAGCTGGAACGTCAAACACGGCGTCGCGCCCGTCCGTCCGCGCGATGGTGAAGATCGGCTGACCTGCCTGGACCACCTGACCCGATTCAGCGGATCGGGCCGTGATCGTCCCTTCCACATTGGCCTTGAGCTCAGTAAAGCCAACCCGATCCTGGGCGATGTCCAGTTGCGCGGTCGCATCGTCGACCCGGGCCTGCGCCGTCTGCAGCGCCTGCTTCGCCGAATCGAAGTTCGCCCGGGTGGTGAAGCCGCGCTCCATCAGGTGGTTCTGGCGGTCGAATGTGTTCTGCGCCTCGACCTGCTGGCCCTGGGCGGCGTTCAGCGCCGCCTGCGCCGAACGGAGCGTGTTGAGTTCGTCCTGCGGATCGAGCTTCGCCAGCACCTGGTCCGGCTCGACTTTGTCGCCGACCTCGCCCTTCCGCTCGATGATCCGTCCGCCGATGCGGAAAGCGAGATTCACCTCGTTTTCAGCGCGAATGTCCCCGGTGAGCTGGACCGCGTCCCCGATCGCGCCTTTTTCGACCGTGACGGTGCGGACCGGGCGGGGCTGGGGCGGTTCGGTCTTGGCTTCCTGATTGCAGCCCGCCGCGAGCAGGCCGAGGGTAAAAACGCTAACGAGCGCGTGAATGCGTCCGCGCGCTTGCGGATGAGCGGTGCATGGAGCCAAGGCGAATCCTCACGGGCAACGCGCCCGTGCTTATAGGGGGCGCGCAGAGGGCGCAACGATCAGAGAGACGCGCCACTCTGTGCAACCGCCGGGGATGCGCTCAGCGGCGGTGGTGACCGCCGCCTCCTCGATGGCCGCCACCACCGCGATGGCCGCCGCCGTGTCCGCCCCGATGACCACCCCCGCCGGGGCGATGACCGCCGCCGTGGCCGGGCCTGTGGCCGCCACCGTGGCCGGGACGGTGACCGGGCGGCCTGTGAACGTGGACGTTCCGATTGACGTGAACGTTCCGATTCACGTGGACATTCCGATTGACGTGGACGCTGCGGTGATTCCAGTTATGCCAGTCTGCGGCGCGCCGCCCCAACCGATCCCGCGACGCCATGCGTAGCCGCACCAGCACCAGCCCGGGCCTCGCCAAGCTGAATTGTACCAGCAGTAATTCCGTCCACCCCAAATGAACTGCGCTTGTTCGACCGGCGAGCTTTCGACGAGCGCGGCCGGCACCTCGAATGCGCCAACGCCGACCGCCGCCTCAGCGGGCAGGACGAGCTGGGTGACCATTCCGGCCGCCGCGGCGAGAGATAAGACAAGCTTGCGAAACATGAGATGTATCCTCCGAACGCTCCGATTTTGGATGCGCCGCTTGAACGCCAGATGAATGGGAGGGCTGTGCGGGTTTCGCCGCGACAGGGTCCGCTACCGCGCGAAAGCACAGCATGCTATGAAGCTTTAACCCCCCCGGAAAAGTTGTTGCCCGACGCAATGCGAGCGCCCGACGTTTCTCCCTCGAGCGCTCATTCCGAGCTCGCGCGCGGCGAGCGGGATCGCAAGAGGCCGATCCTCGATCCGCGCGACGGCGACGCGGAGGACGACGTCTCGAGCCCGAAGCAGAAGTCGCTTCTGGCGATCGCCGGAAGCCTGCTCGCCGAGATCAGCCTGACGAAGCTCCTGCTCGCGTGGATCGTGTCGATCGTGCTGCCGGCGGCGATCTTGGGGCTAGCGCCGCTCATCGTCACGGCGTGGGTCGGCGGCGTCTTTTCCAGAGTCCTGGAATTGTACGGATACGGCGCCGCGCTTCTGCTGCTCGTTATCGTCGCCGTAGGTTGGTTCGGCTGGCGTCCCTTGTTTCGCGTCGCCGAAGCGAATTTCTGGGCGCTCAACGCGCTTGGCGTCCAACCCGGATACGCCCTGTGCCGCGAGGCGATCCGGCATCTGGCGGAGCGATCCCTCAAGCCGCACAGCGGAGCAGAGCTGGCGCGCATGCGGGCGAGAAGCTGCGCGGCCGCCGGAATTCTTCTTGCCCTCGTCGCGGCCCTGGTTGCGGCCCTTGTTTGGCCTGCCACGCGCTGGATCGGCTCGACCGCTGATCTCGCCGTCCCGCATCATCTGATCGTACCCACGCTCGCCAACGCCATCGTCATCATGTCCGCCTACCTCGCAGCGGCTTCGCTCGTCTGGGGCTTGGCTGACGCAAGTATGGACCAGCCGCTCGACCTCCAAGGGTTCGACGCCGCGCCATCAGGGGGCCGCGTCTGGCGCGTCGCGCATTTGTCGGACATCCATATCGTCGGCGAGCGTTATGGCTTCAGGATCGAGAGCGGGCGGGGCGGGCCGCGGGGCAACGATCACGTGAGACGAGTCATGGCTTGCCTTGAGGCCGAGCACGCCGCCCGGCCGCTGGACCTTATCCTCATCACCGGGGACATGACCGACGCCGGGCGCTCGGGCGAATGGGCCGAATTCTTCGACATTCTCGCCGGCCACCCGAATCTCGCCGACCGGATCCTCATTCTGCCGGGCAATCACGACGTCAACGTCGTCGATCGCGCCAACCCGGCGCGCCTCGATCTGCCGTTCAGCCCGGCAAAAACGTTGCGCAAGATGCGCGCGTTGTCCGCGATGGCCACCTTTGGCGCCGACCGCTTGCGTGTGATGAACGCCGGCGCCGCGGAGCCCGGCCTCACGCTTGCGGCGACGCTTGCGCCGCAGCGTCAGGCGATCGAGGCCTTCGCCGACCAGGGCGGACTTCGACTGTCGAACCAGCTCGCGCGCTTCTGGGATGAGCTCTTTCCGTTGATCCTTCCGCCTGCCGAGGACGACGGTCTCGGGGTCGCGATCCTCAATTCGAACGCCGACACGAATTTCTCCTTCACGAATGCGCTAGGCCTGATTCCGGTTGGCCAAGCGCGCAAGCTTATGGCGGCGTTCGATCATTATCCGAAGGCGCGATGGATCATCGGGCTGCATCATCATTTGATCGAATATCCGATGCCGGTCAAAGCCTTCTCCGAGCGGATCGGCACGGCCCTCATCAACGGCAGCTGGTTTCAGCGGGTGCTCAAGCCCTATGCCGAGCGCATTGTCGTCATGCATGGCCACCGGCATGTCGACTGGACCGGCGCCTGCGGCAAGCTCAAGATCGTCTCCGCGCCCTCACCGGTGATGGCGACGGATACCAAGCCCACGCATTTCTATGTGCATGCGCTTGGGCCTGGCGCAGATGGGCGCCTTGCGCTGATGGAGCCGACGCGCATTGACCTCGCCGCCGCGGAGAGCGCCGGCGATTAAAAGGATAACGCGATCTGGTCAGCCAGAGCACGGTCATCGCGAGCGCAAGCGAAGCGATCCTGGGGATCACAGGGCGCCTGCGACTCCTGGATCGCCGCGTCGCCATAGCCCGTCGAAAGACGGGGCTCCTCGCGATGACGGTTCCCTAACTCTTCACCAAAGCCTTCTCTTCGATGGGCCCGCCGAGAAGGTCGGCGATCCAGCGGCTGGAGGGATGATAGGCGCAGAAGGTGACGATCGCTATGACGATGGGGACGCCGATGAAGGCGCCGAACAGGCCCCACAGGTAAGTCCACAAGAAAACGGCGAGCAACACGACGGTCGGCGACATGGCGAGCATGGCGCCGGACACGCGCGGCTCGATATAGCTGCCGACCACGAACTGGATGATGTTGAGGCAGGCGAAGACGCCGATGACGGCTTCCCACGATTCGAACTGAGTCATCGCCACCAAGGTTGGAAACAGGGTGGCGACAAAGGGGCCGATGAACGGAATGTAGTTGAGCGCGAAGGCGATCACGCCCCATTCGAGAGCGAATGGCAGTCCCGCGATCCAGGCGAACAGGCCGACGAGGACGCCGGTGGCCACGCTCATCAGCGTGCGCACTTCCATATATTTGCGGATCTTCACCGCCGTCGCCGCGCTGCCGTGCAGGAGGATCCGAGCGGTTTCGGGCTGGAGATAGGCCTGCGCGCGTCGGCGCAGGTCATCGACCTCCATCAAGCCCAAGATGACGTAGAGAAGGGCGATCAGCCAGAAGCTCAAAGTCGTGTTGACGCGGCCGGTGATCTGGCCTGCCCAATGCACGAGCCAGCCAACGTTGAAGTGCTCGCTCCAGAGCCCAGCAACAGAAATTCCGCGATCCTCAAGCCAGTCGATCGCGCGCTCGTAAAGCGCCTGGTAACGCGCCGTGTCCGCGAGCAGCGATACGCCAACACGGCCAAAGCCCCATGCGACGAGCGAGGCGAAGGCGATACACACGGCGACGGTCACGGTCATCGTGATGGCGAGCGCGAGCAGCGCCGGCATGCGAGCCTGCAACCATGACTGCAACGGCCAAATGAGCGCGATGATGAACAAAGCCAGCGCCAAGGGCGCGAAGACATCGCTCGCCTGCGAGGCGGCGACACAAATCACGACTGCGGCGATGATCCCGACCGAGACAGTGAGCGCCGAGTCGCGAGCCATAACGAAAATTCCGGAAGCGCCGAGGTCCTGCCTGCTTAGGGGCGCGCCGGTTTTGCCCGAACGGCCGCCTCATGTACAGGCGACGCGCTTTTGGGAGGGAGGGGCTATCCGAGGCCGCAGGCTCGCCACGGCGCTGTTGAGGTCGCACTGGCGTTGGCAACTGTCGCGCCAATTCGCGGGGGCGCCGGCGATCAAACTTCGCCGATCGCAGAGGTCCGAACCCCTGGCTCGAGTTGGGTCGGCGGAGGTCGGTTCCTGGCTGGAGGCGCGACGCCCCGATGGGTCACGCAGCGGCTTTGACAAGGCTCGCGTGCTTGTCCTCGGCGGCTTTGGTCTGCGAGCGCGCGTCGAGCGAGTCGCAGACATGGGCGATGGTCATGTCGATGAAATACACGAGTGCTCGGTCCGAGCTTCGTTCCCCGAGGACTCGGGCCTCTCTCAGTTTTGTGGCGACCTCGATCAGGCAATCGATCTTCGTCATCGTGCTGTCCGCTCATGGCAAGCGCCGCAGCGGCGCCCGTCTGCTTTCCGGTGAGGCCCCATCATCCCGCGAATCCCTATCGAACCCCTGTAAGCAGCGTGATAAATTGTACGCAACCGGAACATAATGACCTGAAATTCGGTTTCGCAGGATAGCGTCGCTGACTGGCTTGAGGCTGGAAAGATTGACAGTCTGAGGTGCGCCCACGAGTCGGCGCGCTGGGGCAAATAAACGGAAGGACCTTTCGATGGCGGCGCGTCCATTCTGGAAGGGCTACATGAAGCTCAGCCTGGTCACCTGTCCGGTGGCGATGATGTCGGCGACCAGCGAAGAGGAGAAGGTCCGGTTCCACGTCCTGAACCGTCGGACCGGCAATCGAATCCAGAGCCACTATGTCGACGCCGAAACGGGCAAGCCCGTCGATGAGGCCAATGAGGTCAAGGGCTACGCGCGCGGCGAGGACGATTACGTGCTGCTCGAAGACGAGGAGCTGGAATCAGTCGCGCTCGAGAGCGCCCGCACGATCGACATCCAGAGTTTCGTCGCCGCGGAGAGCATCGACTGGATCTGGTACGACACGCCCTACTACCTGACGCCCGACAATCCGATTGGCGAAGAGGCTTATTGCGTCATTCGCGATGCGATGCGCTCGACTGAGATGGTCGGAGTGTCACGGCTCGTCCTCAATCGGCGCGAGCGGGCGGTGATCTTGAAGCCGCGAGACAATGGGATTGTGCTCTGGACGCTGCGCTTCGGCGACGAAGTGCGCGACGCCAGCGAATATTTCGGCGCCATTCGCGAGGCGAAACCCGACGCGGAGCTGATGCGCCTGATCGGCGACCTGATCAAGTCGCGCAAGAAAGCGTGGAGCCCGGAGATGGTTGCCGATCCGGTGCAGGCCCAGTTGCTCGACATTATCGCCGCGAAAAAGAAGGGCGCGAAAAAGGCCAAGGCGAAACCCAAGGCCGAGACCGAGTCCGACGCCCCGAGCAACGTCATCAACATCATGGACGCGTTGCGGCGAAGCGTGGCCAGCGCGAAGAAGCCGAAGGGGCGTTAGGCCCTCAACAATCGGACTGAATCATCATCGTCATCGCGAGCGTTAGCGAAGCGATCCAGAGATGAAGGGCAGAGGTGGCGACTCTGGATCACCGCGTCGCTCGCTGCGCTCGGTCCTCGCGATGACGATTCATCCATAGACATCTTGTCGCCGTCACCGCTTCCGCGTGGGCTTGGCTTGCTTGCGCTCCTCCTCGATCGGCGCGGCGGCGGCGCGGAAATCCGCCCACGGATCAGCGGACGACGAGAGGCGAGTCGGGGTGTTACGGGTGGTGAAATAGGCAGGGCCGATTTCAAGGGTGAGCTCTTCCCAGGCGAGGGGCATTGAAACGGTCGCGCCCGGCCGGGCGCGGGTGGAATACGCCGCGACCGCCGTCATGCCGCGCTGATTGCGCAGGTAATCGATGAGAATCTTGCCGTGCCGCCGCGCTTTCGGGATCGTCGAGACGAAGCGCTCGGGGCTGTCGGCCGCCATCGAGTCGGCGATGGATTTGGTGAAGGCCTTCACGGCAGGCCATTCTGCTTTCGGCTTAATCGGCGAGACGACGTGCAGGCCCTTGCCGCCCGAGGTCTTCACAAACGAAGCAAGACCCAGATTTTTTAGCCGCTCACGCACCTCTTCCGCCGCCGAAATGACCACGGTCCAGTCCACGTCCTCGCCTGGGTCAAGGTCCATCACGATCATATCCGGCCGTTCCCAGTCGGTGACCGTCGACCCCCAAGGATGGATTTCGAGCGCCGCTGACTGCACCAGCGCCATCAGCCCGTCGAAGTCGCGAATGCTGATGAGCGGCTCCGGTTCCTTGGGATCGTTGACGAGGACGATATTGCGGTTGAGACCCTTCCAGGCATGTTTCTGGAAGAACGTCTGTCTGCCGATTCCGTCCGGACAGCGCACCAACGCCAGCGCCCGGCCGACGATCAGCGGCTTCATGAACGGCCAAGCTTCGGCGTAATAATCGGCGAGGCCTTCCTTGGTGACGCCGACGTCCGGCCAATAGATGCGGTCGGGATGGGTCAGCGTCACGCTGCTCTTCGGACGTTCGGGCGCGGCATTCGTGGCCATGGTCGTCTCGCGCACAATCTCGCGGGCCGGCTTGTCATCCCGCAATCCCTGAAAGGACGCCTGACGTAGGAGCCCGTCGCCGGTCCAGCCCCGGAAATCCACCTCAGCGATCAGCTCCGGCTTAACGAAGCGGACCTGCCGCGCTTCGGCCGTGGTGAGGCGCTTGGCGAACGGACTCGAACGAATGCGCATCTCGTCCAGCCGCGCGAACAAAGCCTCGGCGACGTCTGAGGAAAAGCCGGTGCCGACGCGTCCGACGTACCGCAGCTCCTTGCCCTCGTAGATGCCGAGCACGAGCGAGCCGATGGCCTTGCGCCCGGTCGACGAGGGGACGTAGCCAGCGATCACGAACTCCTGACGGGCCGAACATTTGGCCTTGACCCAGCTTTTGCCGCGGCCCGAGACGTAGACGGATTGGCTGGCCTTCGAGATGATGCCTTCAAGACCAAGGGCGCAAGCGCGCTGCAGCACCAGCTTGCCGTCCTCCACGAAGTGCGAACTGTAGCGAATAGCCCCGCCCTCGGTCCCGACCAGCTGGCCAAGCAGCTCCTTGCGGCGGATGAGCGCCGCTTCGCGCAAATCGTATCCGTCGAGATAGAGGCAATCGAAGGCGTAGTAGGCGAACCGGTCGAGGCGTCCGTCGCTGAGATCGGCTTGCAGAAGCGAAAACTCGGCGACGCCGCTCTCGTTTTCGACCACCATCTCGCCGTCGATCAGGGCCGTTCGGACCGGCAGATCTCGCAACGCCGCTGGAACGGCGTCGCCAAATTTTTTCGTCCAATCGAGGCCGCCCCGGGTCCAGAGCGTAACCTTGCCGTCCTCGATATGCGCCTGAAGCCGGTAGCCGTCGAACTTGATCTCGTGCAGCCATCGATCTCCGGTGGGCGGAGACTTCGACAGCGTCGCCAGCATCGGCTCCACAAAGCCGGGCAGGGGGCCTTTGGCGGCGCCCTCGATCGCGGACGCGTCCAGAGACTTCCGTGCGGACGCGCTCGCGCTCAGTTTGGCGGCGGCGCCCGCGCCATCAGGCTTCTCGATCTTCCCCGTCTTCGACGACCAGCCCGGCGCTTCCCCTTCGAGCTCATCAATCGTTCGGCCGGTGTTAATCGACTCTGGCCGCTCTTCGAGGATATCGGCTTCATCGGGGGAACGAGCGAATTCATCATCCCCTTTGATGAGAAGCCAGTTCTCGCGCTTTTCGCCCGGCTTGCCGTGCATCCTTACGAGATGCCAACGGCCGTGGAGCTTCTGGCCGTGCAGCTCGAACTCGAGATGGCCCTTCTTCAAGGCTTTGTGCGCATCCCCGAGCGGCGCCCACGTTCCTTTGTCCCACACGATGACCGCGCCGCCGCCGTATTCGCCTTTGGCGATCGTGCCCTCGAAATTGGCATATTCCAGCGGATGGTCTTCGACCGCGACGGCGAGGCGCTTCTCCCCTGGGTTCAGGCTCGGACCGCGGGTGACCGCCCAACTTTTCAGGACGCCGTCCAGCGCGAGGCGGAAGTCGTAATGCAATCGGGTCGCGTCATGCTTCTGCACGACGAAAATATCGCTGTCCGCAACCGGCGCTGCGCCTTTGGGCTCGGCGGTTGCGGCAAAATTGCGCTTTTTCCGATAGGTTTCCAGCGCCATTCGTCAGCTAGCCTTGCGTCGCGGCGCTGCGGGCTTTGCCTTCGCCGCACCGCGCCGGCCGGTCTTTCTCTTGGCCGGAGCTTTCCCATGAGGGCGGCTCTGGCCGCCCGCGGCGGCGCTCTCGCGCAACGCCTGCATGAGGTTGACCGTTGGTTCGCTCCGGGGCGCCCGCTTGGGAATCTCCTTGCCTTCAAGTTTCAGCTTGACCAGCTCAGCCAGCGCGTCCTCGTAGCGATCCTCAAACTCGCGCGGATCAAACGCGCCTTGTTTGGTCTTGATGATGTGGACGGCGAGATCCAGCATCTCCCCGGTGATCTCTTTCGCGGGGATCCCCGAAAATGCTTGCTCGGTGGAACGCACTTCATAGTCAAATTTTAGCGTCGAGGCGACGAGTCCCTTGTCGAGAGCGCGGACGAGAACAGTCCGAGCGCGCCGAAACAAGACGGCTTCCGCGACCGCCGCCACTTTGGCCTTGCGCATGCCCTCGCGCACCAGCGCGAAAGTTTCATCGGCGCTGCGGTCCGAGGGGGCAAGGTAGTAAGGCTTATCGAAATAGAGATCGTCGACCTCCGCCAGATCGACGAAAGCGGAGACCGTCAGCGTCTTGTCGCCGTGGGGGATGATCGCGGCAATCTCGTCGGGCTCGACAGATACATATTCGTCCTTCGCGACTTCGTAGCCCTTGACCTGGTCGTCCCGCTCGACGGTATCGCCGGTCTCGGCGTCAACGAATTCGCGTCGAACCCGATGGCCGGTCGGCCGATTGATCGTATGCAGGGCGATGCGTTCCGAGGTCGAAGCGGCGGAGTAAAGACCCACTGGGACCGTCACATCGGCGATCTTCAGAAAACCTTTCCCGCTTGCTCTCGGCGACAAGGTCGACCTCGCGAGTTCTGAAAGCGGCCTGAACCGCCAAGGATTAAATCCTCAATGCCGGACGGTCAAACTTTGATCCCACGTATTTCGCGTTCATGACCACGCGGCGGGAACTTTTCCCGTGCCGGCCTGTTTATTCCGCTCGTCGCCCGCCTCAACTCAACGTTGTCAAGTCCCCCCGTTAAGAATAGAGCCACAATTGTTCTCAAGCGATCGACTATTGGGATCAGCGATGCGCCAATGAACGCCTTGCCGGCCAACGCGGCGAAGCGGAGGAACGATGGGGGAAGGGCAGCGTCCCGAGGCGGTCGCGGTGGCGGATGAGGCGCCCCATCCCGAAATCACGCTTCGGCAGATTTCGGCTTGGTCGCTGGCGATCCTTGCTGCAATCGCGGTCGGCTTCCTTCTGTACGCCGCGCGCGAGGTCATGCTGCCGGTCGTGGCGGCTTTCGTTGTCGGCGTCATGCTGGGTCCGGCGGCGCGGAGACTCGAAGCGCTGCACGTTCCGCGCCCGCTCGTGGCGCTGCTGCTCGTGGCCAGCGTCACGCTGATGATCGCTTTCGTGATTCTGTTGATCTTCCCCCGCGTGTCCGAACTGGCGAATGGCGTGCCGGGCATGGTCGCGTCGCTGAAAGAAAAACTGCATGTCTTTGATGGCTTGGTTTCAGCGTGGCGACGTCTCACAACGATGATCGGCGACCCGCCCAGCACCGAGGGGGTTGCGCTTCCTTTGCCCGGGATTTCATGGGTTCCCTCGACGATCTCGATACTGCTGCCGCCGATCACGGGCTTTCTGTTCTTTCTCGTCGTGCTGCTTTTGGTCATCTCGGAATGGCCAGGCTTGCGGCGCGGCCTTGTCATGACATTCGCAAGCCGCGATTCGCGTCTGACGGTGCTCAAAATCCTTAACGAAATTGAGGCCGGACTGGCGAGCTATCTGCTGATCGTTTCGCTGATCAACGTCGGCGTCGGCACAATGGCAGGGATCATTTGCTGGCTGACCGGAATGCCGAACGCGATCGGGTTCGGCGCATTGGCGGCGACTCTGAATTTCATTCCGATCGTCGGACCGATGGTGATGTTCGTCGCTCTGCTCGTGGTCGGGGTGGTGGCCGAACCGACTTTCCTGTTGGGCCTCCTCCCGGCTGCGGGGTTCCTCATGGTGATCACGGTGGAGGGTCAGTTCCTGACCCCAATGATCATCGGACGCCACCTCGAACTCAACGCGCTCGCGGTTCTGCTCTCGCTCGCGTTCTGGACCTGGCTTTGGGGGCCGATGGGGGCGTTTCTGTCATCGCCAATTCTGATGGTGGCGCTGATCCTGAAGCAACGCCTGTACGTTGACGAAGACCGGTGAATCGCCCGCGGGGGAACCTTCCGCGCGGACCGACGTTAACATCAGACGCGTGTTTCGGAGAAACGGATGACATCTGACTTTCCGTCCGGCGCTGAACGAAGCAACGAAACGCGAGACACAGGCGACGACAACGCCTTTGCCCGCCTGGAGAAGGAGATGGCGAACATGAGAGATGCGATTGGCGGTCTTTCTGACCAGATTTCGGACGCGGCAGGCGATATCGGCGCGGTTGCGCAAGAGCAGGCGAGGCGGGGGATGAAACATGCCCGCGCCAATATGGGATCAATGGTGAATGACGCCTCCGATCGGCTCGGGGTCGTCGCCAACAGGGCGCAATCTCAGGCTTCTTCGCTCGGCGACTCGCTCGAAGACGCAGTTCAAGAGCGCCCGCTATCCACCCTCGCCCTCGCTCTTGGGCTCGGGTTCCTGGCCGGGGTGATCTGGCGAAGGTAGCGCCGAGCTGATTGCCTCGAGACCGTAGTAGCCCCAAAATAAATGACCCCGCCGCAATCGCGGCGGGGTACATTTTTATTCGGGCAGATCGAGTGCAGCCGTCCTCCGCCGGCTAGATATATCCAAGCAAGGCGAGAATGAGGACGATGATCAGGATTGTCCCGAGTCCTCCGACCGGATAGTAGCCCCAACCCGTGCTGTAAGGCCAGGAGGGCACGGCGCCGACGATCAGAATGATCAGAATGATAAGGATGATAAGCCGCATTTTGGCCTCTGGTTGGGTTGACCGCGGGCGCGCGGGCGCCCCAACAACGCCAAAATTCCCGAAACGTTCCCGATGCTACGGCCATCTGAACATCAGCAACTAACGCGATGCGACAAGCCGTTGATATTCTTTCGATTCCAACTCGCGGCCGCGGGCTCGTGGAGATTACGCGCGACCTCCTGATTTGGCTCAAGCCGCATACGGTCCAAGCCGGGCTTTTGACCCTGTTTTGCCGGCACACCTCGGCCGGATTGCTGAGACAGGAGAACGCCGCGCGGGACGTTCGCGCCGATCTCGAGACATTTTTCGACCGGCTGGCGCCGGAGGACGCCAGCCGATATCGGCACGCCGACGAAGGCCCTGACGATATGCCGGCACATATCCGCACGGCCCTCATCGGCGTGCAGCTGACGATTCCGATCGTCAGGGGGAGTTCGCCTTGGGAACCTGGCAAGGTGTTTACTTGTTCGAGCATCGGCGTGCGCCGCATCGGCGACAAATTGCCCTGCATCTTATTGGGGAATGACGGCGGGCGCATAGATCACAGATCGAAAGCGCGGTCGCCAGCCGCAGTTCTCGCTAAATCACGCGGCGCGAACGCGTTCAGGTTCCTGTGGATGAAAGTTCAATGACACCGGGAACGCCATATTTTACTGGACCTTTGCCGCGAGTTGTGATTAAAGCGTGACGTCGCGACGGGTTTTAACCTGGACCTTTGGGTTGAGAACCCCCTTCAACCCGATGAGTGACGCGACACATGGAGGCGACGCGACTAGCACCGGCCGGGAGGGCTTGCAGCAAGTTCGTCTGGCAAAGTCGCTTCCTAATAAAACTGGGCGGTTCGAGTGCTTACGCATTCGGGCCGCCCGGCCTTTTGTGACAATCACCCAACTCTACATGTCGATTACGAGCCACCGAAGCGCGGAGGCGTCTGTCAGACTCTGTCTGATTCGATTGCCGTAATCAATTGACACGCTCCTCAAACGCGGTCGAATTCCCGATTGCGATTCGGACCCGCGTCTTGAAATGCACTCCGGCTAGGCGCTGTGATTCGTCCGTCCAGTTCTTCGCAGGATAGGTGGCCGGTGCCCTGCGCAATGGGCTGGCCACGTTGTTGCCGCGTTTGGGCGTCACTCCTCGCGGCCGAAATGCGGCGGACGGCGGGACGGCTGTCCAGCGAATCGGTTCCCTCGTGGGGGCGCAACGGCGGCTCCTCGTTAGGCTTGCGGGGAACGGAATTCGTTAGCGAATTCGAAACGAAGCGGGATCAATAGTGCGCAGCGGGCTTGATGGTTCGGAAACACTCTGTTGCTGTGGCGGGCTCGGCGTTTGAAGCTCGAACCTTGCGCTGGTGCGCGACCCGAGTAAGCGTGATGAGCGTTTCGGGCCTTGGACCGCACATGAATGCGGGCAATCGGAGATGGCGAGGCGCCATGGGCCTCGGCGTGGCAGCCTGGGCGCTCGCCGGCTGCGCTCCTCCTCCGGCCCCCCATGTGTCCTATTCCCACGGCCACGAACATTTCTCTCAGTCCAAATATGGCCGCGCCAGCCGGAAAGTCGTCGCCGATGGCGAAGCCGTGCCGCATGGCGGAGGGCAATATCTGGTCGGCCACCCTTACACGGTCGCTGGGCGCCGGTATTATCCCGCCGAGAACCCCTCCTACACGGCGGTCGGCATGGCCTCCTGGTATGGCGCGGCGTTCCATGGCCGCCGCACCGCCAACGGCGAAGTCTATGACATGGCCTCGCTGTCAGCCGCTCATCCGACGATGCCGCTGCCGAGCTACGCTCGCGTGACCAATCTCGGCAACGGCTATTCGGTCATTGTGCGCGTCAACGATCGCGGCCCCTATCATGCCGGGCGAGTGATGGACGTATCCTCGCGGGTCGCCGACGTCCTCGACATGAAGGGCATGGGCACCGCCAAGGTGAAAGTCGATTATGTCGGAGCCGCGCCAATGGAAGGATCGGACGATTCGCAGTTGCTTGCGAGCCTTCGCACCGACGGATCGCCAGCCAATATGATTGGCTACTCGGCGCCAGTCATGATGGCCAATGCCGCTGCGGAGCAGACCGAGACGATCTGGTCATTCTTTTCCGGCGGCGGTCGCGGCGGACAACAGCCGCAGCCACAACCGCAACCTGAGGCTCAACCAGCTCGAGCGCCCGCGCCGGAACCCCCGCCGGTCCAGGTCGCAAGCGCTCCCGAGCCTCCCCCGCCGCCTGAGCCCGTCCGGGTCGCGGCCGCGCCCGTGGACTCTGGCGCTGCGCCCACAGAATCTGGTGACACAGACCCGTCGCCGCCCGAGCCGATCCGTTCCGCTCACCTTACGAAGGGCGCCGTTCCGCTGCCGCCGCCCCGTCCGTTCGATCTCAGTCTGAGCCGCACCTCAACGATCGTGGCTACCGCCTCGTCTTCGTCAGGTTCGTCGATGCGCGTCTCGTCTGTGCGCGCCGTTGTGCCGCCGCGCCGGCCCGAACTTCACGCCAGCGCCGAGAGGGCGCTTTACTATTCCGGACCCGTTCGTCTGCCGCCCAAGAAGCCGACGACCGGCGCTTTTGATCACCTGAAGCCTGCAAAGTCCGCTCGCGCCGACTATTAGGGCCGCCTCGTGTTTTGATGCGAGCTGATCCTTCGCGAGCAGTTGGCCGGAGGCTTATCTCCTCGTTTTGGGTTTTCTTGGTTCCTCACCGTTTCGCTACGAAAACCCCCGGTTTTGAGGGTTGGATTTCCTTGGATTTCCTTGGATTCTCTCGTCCGAATCGAGACTTATCAATCGGTTACGCGGGATAAACGCGCAAAAGTTTTTCTCGACGCCTTCTGGCCTTTGAGCCCCTTGGAACGGAGCCGGTGTTGTTGCATGCGAAGGCAAGACGGTTCATAGCGAAACCTTAACGTAAGTTCTGTTTTTCCGCAATCTATTGTCGCCGAAGCCATTCTTTCTCCGCCCCTGTCCAAAGCCAGAACCCCAGAGCCCAGGGTGGGCCCGTTTCGCGTAGAGTTGCAAGTCGCGCGCGTTGCCAACCTACGTCCAACCATGCTGAGAAACGGGCTCGGCGGAGGCTTGAAACGCCGCCTGTGGAAGGACCAGCGGTGCGCTTCGTATGGTGCGATTGGATAGGGACGGAAGCCACGCTGGGCCCGACGCTGCAATGACCGGGCAGGCGAGGGGGCGGTTCATCACGCTCGAGGGCGGCGAGGGCGTGGGCAAGTCGGTTCAGGCCAAGCGGCTCGAGGAGCGTCTCGCCGGGCTCGGGCTTGCCGTCGTTCGGACGCGCGAGCCGGGAGGGTCTCCGGGCGCCGAGGCGCTGCGCGAGGCGATTCTTTCCGGCTTCGCGGGCGAGTTTAACCCCGCCGGCCAGGCGTTCTTGTTCTCCGCCGCCCGTGTCGACCATCTCGACAAGACGATACTGCCAGCGCTCGCGAGCGGAGCCTGGGTCCTTTCCGACCGGTTCGCCGATTCGACCCGGGCCTATCAGGGCGCGGCGGGGAACCTGCCGCCGGAGTTCATCGCCTCACTCGAGCGCCTGACGGTAGGCGCCAACCAACCCGACTTGACGTTGATCCTCGACCTCGACCCGGAAGTCGGCCTCAAGCGGGCCGCCGCCCGAAGGCAGACGGAGCCTGCCGACCGTTTCGAATCGGAGGCACTGCCGTTTCATAAAACCCTTCGACGGGCATTCCTCGACATTGCTGCGGCCGAGCCTTTGCGCTGCGCAATCATCGACGCGGATAGAAGCGAAGACGACGTCGCCGCGGCCATATGGTCGACAGTCGAGAGCAGGCTCCATCCGGCGGGCGCGCTCAAGGCCAGCCTCGCATGAAGAAAGCCGAGACCGACGATCTTCCCGAAGCCGACGCGCTCACCGGCGCGCCCCATCCGCGCCACGTCTATTCGCTGGTCGGCCACGAACGGGCAGAAATGGAAATGCTATCGGCCTATCGCGAGGGCCGTCTCGCGCACGCCTGGCTGATCGGCGGCAGGGAAGGGATCGGCAAGGCGACGCTTGCCTGGCGGTTCGCCCGTTTTGTGCTCGCCAACCCTGATCCGGCCGCGAAGGCGGTCGGTGAGGCGCGCAACCTCCATGTCGAGCCGACCCATCCGGCGGCGCGGCTTCTCGCCGGGCTCGCCCATCCCGACTTTGCGCTCATCCGCCGCGAGTGGCAGGGGGCAACGAAGCGGCTCGCGAGCGAGATTTCAGTCGAAGCCGTGCGGCAGGGACTGCAAGTCTTCCAGCTCTCCGCCGCCTTCGGCGGGTGGCGGGTTGCGATCGTGGATTCGGCCGAGGACCTGAACCGTAGCAGCGCCAACGCCTTGCTCAAAATGGTTGAGGAGCCGCCACAACGATCGCTGATCCTCATCGTGTCGCATCGGCCGGGCCAGATCTTGCCCACAATCCGCTCGCGCTGCCGCCGTTTGCGGCTCGATCCTTTGTCGGAGGATGAGATCGGGCAGGCGGTGATCGGCCTGGGGCCGCCCTGGAGCGAAGCCGGCCGTAACGCAATCGAGGCCGCGGCCAAGCGCGCCGACGGATCGATTCGCGAGGCTCTCATTCGCCTCGCGCCCGAATCGGAAGGGGTGGGCGCGCTGATCGACTCGATCGTCGCCGGCCTTCCGCGCCCTGATCCCCGCGCGGTCGCCAGGCTCGCCGATGCGGTTAGCGGGCGCGCGGGCGATGAGGCTTACCGGGCCCTCCATCGCGAGCTCTACGACTGGATTGTTAGATACGTGCGCGACGTTGATCCCGGCTCCCTTAGGGTCGAGGAGATTGGCGGGCTCTGGGACCGCATCCGTGACGCTGAGCGCGAAACGGAGGCGCTTAATCTCGACCGCAAGCTGCATATTCTGGCGATGTTCGCCGAGATCGCCGCGACCGTGCCGGGCCGCTGAAAGGTTAAGGCGGCGCGCTCCGAATCTGGCGGCAATGGGCAGGCAACGTGCAAGGCCAAGCCAAGAAGGGTGGCCACTTCTTTCCCGAGGAGACTCCAACCGAGACCGCCGGGGTTTTTTTGAGCAAGTTCCTATCGGCCTAAGCCAAAACTCGGTCGTCTTTAACAGTGGCACTGTTCTAGCGGGATTCTTCTGAAGCGGTCATCGGAATTTCGAAGCAATACCAATGTATGTCTTCCGGCTTTAGCCCGGCCTGAATAACGTGGTTGGGCCGGAATTGGCCGGTCTCATCCGCCGAGCGCTCCCAGACTGTATAGCAGCCGTCCGCGCTCGGCAGCGGCTGAATTGGCTGTCCGGACGATTGACGAATCTCGTAATCAGATTCGCCGACGATGTAGTGCCACACGCCATCTGAATCCTGTCGGAAATGCGATCCGTCGGGGAAGCTATGCCCGTCAGCAAGCCCGCAGCATCCAAGGCCTTCCGCGCGATCGACCGCCATCCCGTGGCAGTCGAGATGTGCCGACGCAAGCGACGGAGCGCAAACGAGGCCACAGCAGAGAAGAAGACGCTTCATCGGCTCATCCCCCTTTTCAGGCCTGTGGATAGCTTTCGTTCGACGACAAGGATCACGACCCGCGGCCCTTTGACCGACTTAGGTCGAGGTCGTTTGAGTTGCCGCTCGGCTGGCTAAAAAGGACAATGCGATTACGCCACACCTCTGAGGCAAAAGATATTTCCCACAGCGGGTACGCTTGAAATCTCCAAAGGGCTAATGTTCCTGGCGCGCCATTCTCGCTATCCACGCGTGCAGAGGCGACAAATGATGCCACCCGACCCGAAAGACGAGACGCCACCGCGATCCGGCGCAACAATACTTTTGCTACTAATTCGTCGTGCTGTCGTTATCAGTAGTATATATTTATGAGTAATCCTACCGGAAAGACAATGGGCAGAACTACCCACAGCTCAATCTCGCGGCGCTTCTGTTAGTCTTGTACGATAGAGAGCCCACCACGACTCTGACGGATTTCATGGCGCTCCGGCGGGCCGTCGCATTGCGTCTCCGATGCTGCACCTGTGGCTCAAGGCAGACCGCTCGACACATATTATGAGCGGGATGGCGGCGCGCTCGGAATCTGGCGGCCATGGGCCTGCAATGTGCAAGGGCAGGCCATGTGGGGAGGCCACTTCTTTCCCGCGGAGAACCCCACTGAGGCCGCCGAGCTTCTCGCCGAGTTCCTCCCGGCGTGACGCCCGGCCCGAACGACCGCGGCGGCCGGCTTCGATTTTCTTGCTTTCCGAGACGGATAAGCTGGACACGACGGGGACTGATCACCCCCGGGGGCGTTACGGGCGCGACCGCTTTGTGCTGGGAGTCATGGAGTTCCGCGACTAAGCTGCAATGGCGAGGATGTGCGAGATAGCGGTCGTTCCCAGAGTGCGCAGCGAACCGGTCAAACCGTCTCAAAACGGCCACCTACGACGCAACCGGCGCTTCAGTCTCTCAAGAAGAGCTTTAGGAGAGCCTGGTCGGTCCTTTACAGAACCGAGACGGCAATCGCATATCCAAGCCAAGGAGCGAAAGCACCGAAGCGAACCGCCTACCCCAAATGAACAGATTTCGGGGCAGGCTACGGCTTGCACACGACTCAATCGCCAGTCTTGGCGACGCACTTAGATTTTCGTCGCCGCTTAAAAATTTTTGCTTTAGGACGGCGCTCATGAGCCGCTTCTACATCACCACGGCGATCCCTTACGCCAATGGTGCGCCGCATATCGGCCATGCTTACGAGCGCATCGCGACCGATGCGATCCAGCGGTTCATGCGCCTCGACGGGCGCGAGACCTTGTTCGTTACCGGCATGGACGAGCATGGCCTCAAGGTGCAGCAGGCGGCTGCGCGCGAGGGGGTAACGCCGCAGCAATTTGTCGATCGCGTCGCGGCCGAATTCGAGGCGATGGGCGACATGCTGAACGCCCGCGCCGACGACATCGTGCGCACGACGGAACCGCGGCACGCCCGCGCTTCTCAGGCGATCTGGGAGGGCATGGCCGCCAATGGCGACGTCTACCTGTCCAAATATTCCGGCTGGTATTCCGTTCGCGACGAGGCCTATTTCGATGAGAGCGAGCTGACCGACGGCCCGGACGGCAAGAAGCTTGCGCCGAGCGGCGCGCCGGTCGAATGGGTGGAGGAGGAAAGCTACTTCTTCCGGCTCTCTAAATACGCCGGCAAACTGCTCGCGCATTACGCCGCGCATCCCGACTTCGTCACGCCGGAAAAATATCTGAACGAGATCGTCGCCTTCGTGAAGCGAGGTTTGTCCGACCTCTCGATCAGCCGCGCGACGTTGAAATGGGGCGTGCCGGTTCCCGGCGACCCGAAGCACGTGATGTATGTCTGGGTCGACGCGCTGACCAACTACATCACCGCGACCGGCTTCCCGGATGATGGCCCGCGGGCGAAGTTTTGGCCGGCGGAAGCACATGTGATCGGCAAGGACATCACGCGCTTCCACTCCATCTACTGGCCGGCTTTCCTGATGTCGGCTGGTCTGCCTGTGCCGAAACAGGTCGTGGTGCACGGCTTCCTGTTCAACCGCGGCGAGAAAATGTCGAAGTCGGTCGGCAACGTTGTCGACCCGAAGGCGATGGTCGAGGCTTACGGACTCGACGCGGTGCGCTATTTCTTTCTGCGGGAAGTCCCGTTCGGCCAGGACGGCAGCTACTCGCATGAAGCGATAGTCGCCCGCATGAACGCCGATCTCGCCAACGATATCGGCAATCTGGCGCAGCGCTCGCTGACCATGATCGCCAGGAATTGCGGGGGAGCGGTTCCAGACTGGAATGCGCCAATGGGACTGGTCGATGAAGAGACAGACGAACTGTTGGCGGCCGCGGATTCCTTAGTTGAAACTGCCCGAAAGCACATGGCCGCTTTTGCGATACACCAGTACGTCGCAAGCGTTTTCGAAACTGTCGCGCGGACCAACCGCTATTTCGCAACTCGCGAGCCATGGAAAAAGGCTAACAGCGACCCCGGCGAAATGCGCGTTGTTCTCTACACGACGCTCGAAGTCTTACGGATCGTTGCAATATTGTTGCAACCTGTCATGCCCGCGTCGATGAACAAGCTGCTTGATCTCCTCGCGGTGCCTCCAGACGAACGCAATTTCCGCGACCTCGAAGTGTGGACCGAAGATATCGAAGTAGGCGATCCGTTTTGGAGGATTAGGGCCCGACATCGGCTCAAGCCCGGCGCACTGCTGCCCCCGCCGGCACCGGTATTTCCTCGCTACGTCGAAGCGGAGCCGGCGAAGTGAGGACTTGGGCCGGCGCCGAATGACAATCATCGACAGCCATTGTCACCTCGATTTTCCCGACTTCGCCAACGACCTCGACGGGGTCGTCGAGCGCGCACGCGCGGCTGGCGTCGAGCGCATGATCACCATCGGCACCAAAGTGTCGAAGGCCGCAGGCGTGGTCGCGATCGCAGAGCGTTACGATGATGTGTTCTTCACCGTCGGCACGCATCCGCATGAGGCGGGAGGCGAGGACGCTGAGGATTTCGACGCCATGCGCGCGTTCGCCAGACATCCCAAATGCGTTGGCATCGGCGAGGCCGGCCTCGATTATCACTATGACAGTGCGCCGCGCGACGTCGCTCAGCGGGTCTTTCGGGGACATATCGCGCTTGCCCGCGAGCTTGACCTCCCGCTCGTGATCCATACTCGCGACGCCGACGCCGACATGGCGGCAATCCTGGCCGATGAAATGGGGCAGGGGCGGTTCCGCGCCCTGCTTCATTGTTTCACCGCCTCGCGCGAGCTCGCGGAGACTGCGCTCGGCCTCGGCCTCTCGATTTCGTTTTCCGGCGTGGTGACGTTCAAGAAGTCGGAGGATTTGCGCGCCATCGCCCGCGACGTCCCGCTCGACCGCATTCTGGTCGAGACCGACGCGCCCTATCTCGCGCCGACGCCCCATCGCGGCCGCCGCAACGAGCCGGCGTTTGTCGTCGCCACGGGAGGCGTGGTCGCCGAGGCGCGCGGGATCGCGCCGGAAGCGCTCGCCGCGGCGACCCGCGCCAACACGCACGCAATCTTTGGCAGGCTGCCTCTTGCCGTCGGCAAGCTGCCGCAGGCTGTCGGCAAGCTGCCGCAGGCTGCCGGCAAGCTGCCGCAGGCTGCCGGATCGTCGCATTGACGCTAGGACTGACGATTCTAGGCTGCGCTTCATCCGGCGGCGTGCCGCGGGTCGGGGTGGGGTGGGGCGCTTGCGATCCGGCCAACCCGAAGAACCGTCGCCGCCGCTGCTCCGTGCTTGTCGAGCGCTTCGGGTCTCAAGGCGCGACAACGGTTCTCGTGGACACCTCGCCCGACCTGCGCGAGCAACTGATCGACGCCGAGGTCAAGCGGCTCGACGGCGTCCTTTTGAGCCATCCCCATGCGGACCACACGCATGGCATCGACGATCTGAGGCCCCTGTGCTTGGCCATGCGCCGCCGCCTGGACGTGCATATGAACGAGCAGACCTCGCACAGAATTGCCCAAGCCTTCTCCTATATTTTTCAAACGCCTGACGGAAGTTCTTATCCTCCGATCGCAAAGGAACTGCGCCTCACCGCCGGCCAGCTCTGCCGGATCGAAGGGCCGGGCGGAGCGGTCGAGGCGATGCCGTTCGATCTCGACCACGGCGATATCGACGCGCTCGGCTTTCGCTTCGGGGCGCTCGCCTACACGCCGGACGTGAAACGCATTCCCGAGGCGAGCCGCCCTTTTCTCCAAGGCTTGGATGTGTGGATCATCGATGCGTTACGCTATCGCCCCCACCCGTCCCATTTCAGCCTCGATGAGGCTTTGTCGTGGATCGAAACGATGCATCCGCGTCGCGCGATCCTCACCAACTTGCACACCGATCTCGATTACGAGACCCTGCGCGCGGGGCTGCCCGCGCATGTGACGCCGGCTTATGACGGGATGCGCGTCGACGGCTTCGACGCCTGAGGTTTGGTGGGGAAACGCGATGACTCCAGTCGAGAGCGTGATACGCGACTTCGTGCGTGAGCATGCCGAAGCGGAGACGCGCTTTCTTGCCGAGATCGTCAAGGTTCCGTCGGACAATCCGCCCGGAGATTGCAGCCGTTCCGCCGAAGTTGTCGCCACACTTCTGGAAGGACTTGGTTTTCAGGTCGAGCGGCACAAAGTTCCCGAGGCGCTCGTCAAGGCCAACGGCATGATTTCCGCGACCAACCTGATCGCCAGGCGCCGGTTCCGGCAGGGCCCGACGATCGCGCTCAACGCGCATGGCGACGTCGTGCCGCCGGGTTCAGGCTGGACGCACGACCCTTACGGCGCCGAGATTGTCGACGGTTGGATGGTTGGGCGTGGAGCCGCGGTGTCGAAGTCAGACATTGCGACTTACGCATTCGCCATGCTGGCGCTCGAAAAGTGTGGCGGGGCGCTCAATGGCGCGGTCGAGTTGCACGTCACCTACGACGAGGAGGCAGGCGGCGAGATCGGCCCGCGCTATCTGCTCGAGAACGGCCTCTCGCGTCCGGATTTGGCGATCGGCGCCGGCTTCTCCTATGCGGTCGTCAACGCGCACAACGGCGCCCTTCACCTCGAAGTCGAGGTCCTTGGCCGCTCGGCTCACGCCGCCCGTCCCTCGACCGGCGTCGACGCGCTCGAAGCGGCGAACACGATCCTTTCCACCCTCTATCACTGGCGCGGCGGGCTTCAGGCGCGCACTTCGGCGATAGCCGGAATCGGCTCGCCACAGATGACGGTCGGGCTCATAGCGGGCGGAATCAACACCAATGTGGTGCCGGATCGCGTGACCTTCCGCCTCGACCGACGCATCGTGCCGGAAGAAAATCCGGCCGAGGTCGAGGCGGAGTTGCGCGCGGTCATCGCCCGCGCCGCGGCGCTGCATACTGCGGCGAAGATCGAGGTCAAGCGCATCCTGCTTGCCGAGCCGCTGATGCCCACCCCGGCTGGGGCGAAGCTGACCGAGGTTCTGTGCCGGCAGGCGAGCCGGGTTATGGGCGAAAACATCGCGGCCTCGGGCGTGCCGCTCTACACCGACGCGCGCCATTACGCCAAAGCCGGCGTTCCGATCGTGCTCTATGGCGCCGGCCCCCGCACGATCGACGAAGCCAATGCCCATCGCGCCGATGAGCGCCTGCCGCTGTCGGATTTGTACAAGGCGACGGAAGTGATCGCGCTGACGCTGGCGGAGCTTATAGGAGCCTGGACAGGCGGCTGATGAAGTGGACGACACGCAATGTGGTCCAAGGACTTAGCGGCGCCTTCGCCGTCTCCTCGGAGTCGTCCCAACCAAAGTCGAAGCTCCCGGACCATCGTCTATTGTCTCGATAGAATTAAGAAGCTATTTGATAGCACCACCGGCGCGATTGGAACAAAGCCGGAACTCGCATCAAGGAGGCGCGTCATGTCGAAAATCGTTGGCGAGGTCGTCGCGGCCAATGAGGCCTATGTCCGGGGTTTCGGCAAAAAGGGCGACCTGCCGCTGCCGCCGGCTCGCCGATTCGCAATCCTGACCTGCATGGACGCCCGGCTCGACCCGGCCAAATACGCCGGTCTGGCGGAGGGCGACGCCCATGTCATCCGCAACGCAGGCGGCCGCGCGACTGACGACGCCATCCGGTCGCTTGTCATTTCGCACAAGCTCCTTGGGACGCAGGAATGGTTTGTCATTCATCACACGAATTGCGGCATGGAGCTTTTCGCCGACGAGGTGATCGCTGATCTGCTCGAGGACGATCTTTCGACCGCGAGCTTTGACGGCAAGACCTGGTCGAACCCGCACCACCACGGGGGTCACGCGGCCGGCCACTTCATCAAATGGCATACGATCAAGAACCAGCCTGACAGCGTTACACAGGACGTGCGTCGCATTCGCGAGCATCCCCT
>Ga0210406_10000558_pt1 | contig 50238 bp, 43 predicted proteins | sample IncBWC30MmetaG_FD_155454 | JGI IMG/M metagenome (GOLD analysis project Ga0210406, IMG submission 155454) | Forest soil microbial communities from Barre Woods Harvard Forest LTER site, Petersham, Massachusetts, United States - Inc-BW-C-30-M | ecosystem: Environmental > Terrestrial > Soil >...
CTTTGGCTTGATATAGAGTTTGGGAGTCGATCAGATCGCGCACCGCCTCGGCCTGCGTCAGGTCTATGCGTCCGTTCAGGAACGCGCGCATGGTAAATTCCCCGGGCTCCGCGATTCGCGCGCCGGCCACCACGCAGAGTTCCACCATGTGCCGCAGCACCACCGGCGAACCATGAGCAGAAACCTCGACAATATCGTCGGTCGTATAGGAGTGAGGCTTGCCGAAATAAGTGACGACGACCTCGTCGACGCGCTGTTCGTGTGGCGCCGGCGCTCCCGCCCCTGTTTTGCCGACAGCCTTAGTTCCGCCATGAGCCGAGCTTTGCTCGACCGCACCGGCTATCCGAGCATGGACATCGGTGGTTTCGGGCTTTTCGCGGGCGAGGGCGCCCCCGCCCCATGAGTCGACCAACTCGCCAAACACCGCGCGCCCCGGTTCTAGCGCATGCTTCAGCCGTAGCATCGGCGCCGCGATCTCCAGCGCTCTCGCTCCGGCCAGACGGACCACGCCTATGCCGCCACGGCCGGGAGGCGTGGCGATCGCGACGATGGTGTCATCGAGGTTCACGCGCCGATTGTAACGGGTAAACTGAACCTCAACCAAAGGCTCGCTAGTCGATAGTCGTTACCGGATTACGGTAAGCTTGGCCAACGACTAGCGATCCGAGTGTCCGAGGAGCCCAATTGTCCGTCGCCGATGAACTGTTGAAAGCCAACGAAGATTTTGCCCACAATTTCACGCTCGGGGATCTCGCTGTGCGCCCAAGGAGGCACGTTGCGGTGCTCGCCTGCATGGATTCCCGCATCCTTTTTGAGCACTGCCTGGGCCTGCACCCCGGAGACGCGCACATGATCCGCAATGCCGGCGGCATCGCCACCGAGGACGTCCTGCGATCGCTGATTGTGTCGCACCATCTGCTCGACACGCAGGAATTCATCATCATCAACCACACGGATTGCGGCCTGCTGAATGTGCGCGAGGACGAACTGAGAGCTCATCTCTTCGAGAAGACGGGACTGTCGTCAGACACCCCTTCGCATTTCCACGCCTTCGATGACCTCGAGGCGAATGTGCGGCTGCAGATACAACGCGTGAGGTCGCATCCGTGGATTCCGAAACACATTCCGGTGCGGGGATTTGTATACGACGTGAAGACGGGGAAGCTGAAAGAAGTCCAGGAGGGTTGATGAGTGTGGCGCGGGCGCCCCCGCCCTACCAGCCGTGGAACTGCCTGCAGAACTCGCCGAGCTTCGCTCGGTCGCACAGGCGAAGGCGGCTGTCGCTACATGGATATCGGTTGCTTCCGGGAATGCGCCGGCGCGGGCGCCCGCGCCACATTAACGCGCCACCACCTTCTCAATCTCAGCTCTCAACTCGGCATACGGCAGGACGCCCGGGTGGTACATGGCAACCCTCCCAGTGCGGTCGAGCAAAACAAGTGTGGGCGTGGTCGAGGCGCCGTAGGTGTCGAAGTTGTATCTGCTGATCGGCACCGGCATGTCGAGCAATCCCGCGTAGAAACGATGCCGCACGGCATCGATATAGCCAAGCTCGTCGCTGGCCGAGGCGTGCTCAATCTGAGCCGTGTAACCGTAAAGCCGAGTCGGCCCGATCACCTGCAATCCCTGGCCGGAAAATTCTGAGCGCAACTGCGTAATGATGGGCGCTTCCGCCTTGCAGTCGCTACACCAGTGCGCCCAGAAAAATAGCAGGACCGGCGAACCTTTGAGCTGCGCGGGCATAGGGAGTTTGGCTCCTAAAAACTCGTCGGACTTCAGCGGCGGCGCCGGCCTGCCCTGCAACGAAAGCAAGTTGAGATTTTTTTGCAGCCGGTCATGAATGGAAGTGTTGCCGTAAGTTCGAAGCGCGGACTGTAGCAGCGCAACCGCCTGTGTGCGTTGTCCCCGCGCGGCCAGTGTTTGAGACTGAACCTCGAGCGCCGCGCCCAGCGCGATGGGAAGGTGCGGATCAGAGTCCAGCGGTCGTTGCTTCAGCTGCTCGAGCACGAAGGACTTGGTCTGCTTGGCATAAGCAGACGCCTGATCGTATTGGCCTTGGTCGAGAGCGACGCGGGCCATCCAGGAATAAGCCTCCAGATATTCGGGGTTGACTCCCTGTTGACTGCGATAGGAATTGAGGACCGACTCGGCGGCCGAAAAATTGTTCCGTGCCAAGGCGAGGCGCACATCGTCGACAACGCCGGCCCAGGCTGAAGCCGTGAGCAAGAGTGAAGCCAAGAGGATCCTTAGGAGCATGCTTAGATGATGAATGCTTTGCGGAAAGGTCGCAAGTTGGACTGACTTTTGAAGCGCTTTTCTACTGGAATATCTTGGGGCGGTCGGAAGAGACCTTAACCGCCAAGGATTCGCGAACTACGGTGCGCAAATCTCAAGAGTCAAGAGAGCAAACTGAGCGACTACTCAGCACCCGCGAGGGCTGACATAACATCACTCGTCTCAGTCGTTTGGCCATAGCCGGGAGCAAATTGTGTAGCTATTTCGGGGCACTTTCCGTACAATCGACCTGCGTTTGACTTTAGAGTTCCTTCGCAGTACAAGAATCTCCGCTCAACCCAGCGCGTGACCTGCCTGCAGAAGACCCGAAAAGTTTCAGCGCTACATCAACGAAAAAGGAACATGCACCATCATGGAAACAGGAACAGTGAAGTGGTTTAACGACGCCAAGGGCTACGGTTTCATCAGCCGCCAGAACGGCGAGGATGTCTTCGTACATTTCTCCGCCATTCAGGCGAGTGGCTTCCGCAGTCTGCAGGAAGGTCAGCAAGTGCAGTTTGACGTGGTCAAGGGCCCCAAGGGCTGGCAAGCTGAGAACGTCAAGGGCGTTTAAAACCGCTTCACAAATCGAAAAATTCGACGTTGAGGGCGGCCAGCCATGGCCGCCCTTAGCGTTTCTGGACTTAACCTCTATAGTACTCGTCGTTATAGTACGTATAGTACTATTGGGATTTCCTCTATGGCGGACTGGAAGATTCCGTCGCTTGGCTACGCCCTGCTTGGCCTGCTGCAAAAGCCTTCTTCGGGCTACGACCTGCGCAAGGTCTTTTCCTCTACCTCAATGAAAACGTATAGCGACAGTCCCGGCGCCATCTATCCTGCACTCCGACGGCTCGAGCACCGGGGTCTGGTGCGAGGAACGATCGAGGAAGGCTCGGGAATGCGCCGGCGGCAAGTCTTCCATCTGACTCAAAAAGGACTATCTGAACTGAAAAAATGGATCACGCGTCCCGTCGGCCGCGAGGATTTGGTCCGGGGCCAGCAGGAAATCATGCTCCGGTTTGCTTTCTCCGAAACAGCGGTTGGCCCGGCGGCCGCTACCGCGCTAGCAAAATCGCTCGGGGGTGCAGTCGAAGCCTACATCACCCAACTACATGAAGAATTGAACGCGAGCAAGGCCACGATGCCTACTTCGGCAAGGTTGGCCTTCGAGGGCGGCATCAGGGCAACCGAGTGCCTTCAGCAGTGGGCCCGTTACGTCATTACTACCTACGAACAAGAGAACAAAGGAGGCGCATGATGACATTCTCCCAAGCAGTCCTGCGGGCGCTGCTCGCCTTCGTCGGCTTCGTCGTCATTCAGATCATTACCGGCATGCTGGTTCCTATGAAACCCGTTGCCCTACCTCACATTTTCCAATGGATGCTTCTCAGCAACGCCGTGGTGGTTACGGCCCTCTCCATTGTGGCAGTGCGCACCGAGTGGCGCGGGTGGAAGATGGGAGCCGCGGTCGCCTCCATTCCTCTAACCATCGCTGCCGTGAATCTGCTGGAGGCTTCGGTCTTCCTGAAGGATGCTCCTCTTGGGTTTGGCAAGATATTTCTCTACACGCTGATCTCCTCTGCACTCAGCGTGCCCTTGTGGATGCTGCTGTTCGGTAAGCGAGACGAGGGCCTCCCGATCGAGCACTATCGCCCTATCCTGGCAAAATTCCGGGGCGAAAGAGCCTGGAAATTCGTAGTTTCCGATCTTAGCTATGTGGTGGTTTACCTCGCGAACGGCATGATCATTTATCCGTACGTAAAAGATTTCTACGCCACGCAGCATTTGCCCTCGATGGGCGCAATGGTCGCGTTGCAAGTGACAATCCGCGGGCCGGTGTTTGTACTTCTGTGCGTCGGGTTAACGCGAATGCTCGGTCTGCCGCGACTGAGCGGTGCGCTGGCAGTCGGGGCTGTGTTCACGCTTTTGAGCGGCGTGGCGCCTTTGCTGATGCCGAATCCTTTCTTTCCAGACTCCGTTCGTTGGGTGCATTTCTGCGAAGTGACGAGCGAGAACTTCGTGTTCGGTGTGATCGTCGCATGGCTCTGGGGCCAGCCGACACTGGCAGGTTCACGACTTCTACATCAAGCGGCCTGAGACCAATCGGAGCGCAGGCGGCGAAACTTACTTGAACAACGGCGGCGAACCCGTGAGATAAAGATGGTCTGAAGCCTGAGGTCCGATCTTCTACGGCTGTGCGTCGCGCATCAACACGACGTCGGAGTCGGTGTGCCCTCGGACCAAAGCCAGCTTGCTGCCGTCGGGGGACCAGTGGTAGTCCCAGATATGCTCGGATTTAAATGACGTTACCTGCTTGCCCGGCGAGCCGTCGAGTGTCTGCTGCCATAAGTTGTCGGTGCCGTTCTGGCGAAATGGATACACGACAGACTTACCATCACGCGAAAAGCGAATGAAAAGGCCCATGCGCTGGCGTTCGAAGTTCAACATTTTGCGGGATTGTCCGGTGGCCAGATCGAGAAGCACGATCTTCTCCTGGTGTCCGGCGGCGTGGTCGATCGTCGCAAACGCTGCTGTGCTGCCATCTGGAGAGATATCGAAGAGACCTGCAAGGGACATATCGGTGACTTTCGTGGCGGTGCCGCCTTCCATCGATATCTTCATCATGCGTCCGGCATCATTATCCAGGTAGTAAACCCAGCGCGAATCCGGCGAGCAGACTGGATAGTTGTCCTGCTTGCCATTCGACAGTTGCTTGAGAGTCCCAGAGGCGTCCTGACGCCAAACGTTCTGGCCACCCTTGCCCCCGATCAGGCCCATCAGGAACACGGTGGAACGTCCATCGGCGCATTCCCAAGGATCGCCCGCGACGGAGTTCCCCTGAGTCGCGAAAGCTCCTTTGGCGCCCGTGTCAGGATTCAACCAATGCAGCGCGTTCTCCGCGTCGTTGATCACGCGGCCATCGTGCGTCCAGGTGAAATTCGTAAAATTGGCAACCGAACCGATCGGGCGCGCGTCGCTCCCGCTGCTCCCCGCTGACATGACGAACAGATTCCATCTACCCTCACTGAGCACAGTCGCCAGCACCTGACCATTCCCCGAAAGGCTAAGATCGGAATAATCATTGGTGTCGCGGGTGATGCGGCTCACGATTCCTTCGGGGTAGGAAACGTACACGATCTGGGCTCGGGTGTAGTTGGTGGAGCGATCGCCGTCCAAAGCCAGCAATCCTTTGCCGTCGGGCATCCACGTTGGGGTACCTAAAGCGTCCGCGGAGCTCACAATCAGGTGCTGTTGACCGGAACTGGCGTCCACGGCCACGAATCCAGTAAGAGCGTCCCCTGGTTGATTTACGACACACAGAATGGTCTTGCCATCGGGGGACCAGGCGGGGCTGAAGAGTCGCTGGCCGGTAGGACCGCTGGTAAGCGCGGTCTCCCCGCCTTGATCAAGCGAGTGCACGATTAACTGATACTTGCCTTGATCGGGATTGTCGTAGCGGAGGAAGGCGACTTTGTGGCCGTCCGGGGAGATCGTGATATTGGTATCGACGTCTGTCGCCAATTTTTCTGGCGTGCCGCCCAGCAGTGGCGCGCGATACAAGAACTGGAGATCGGGAGTTCCAGGATCGCTGCGCACGAAGTAGAAATAATTTCCATCTGACGAAAAACGCAGGCCGTGATAGTAGAGTTCCGCCGGAGGCTGCACCTCGGTGATGCTGTTCGTAGGAACATTGCGCAGTGCCAGGCTAGCCAGGCCGTTGTCACGCAACAGAGTGAGAATGTATTTGCCGTCGGGCGAGAGCGCCGCCCACGCCACGTTGCCTTCTTCCGTCACCTTTGTGACCGCGAAATTGCGGAACGGCATCAGGCCATGTCGCGTAAGAAACGAGTAAACACCGAAGGCGGCGGACAGCAGAACCAGGACCGCGATCAGACCAACCAAGCCAGTGCCGAGCTTGTGGCGGCCCGCAACCGCAACCGCGGTGGAACTCGAAACAGGAATGGATCGGACAGCGGGAGAAGAACCGCTGGAGGCGGCTGGAATGGCGGGCGCAGCCGCATCTGTGGGGGACGTGGCCAAGACTTTGCGTCCGGATTCGGTGTCACGCTTCAGCCGCTTCAAGTCGCCGCGCAAATCCGCGGCCGATTGGTAGCGCAGGTCGCGATCCTTTTCCAGAAGCTTCTCGATGATCTCCTTCAGCTTGGGCGGCAACGCGGCATTCAACTGCAGCGGGGAAACGGGATCCAGTTCAAGAATGGCATGAAAGACGACGGCCGACGTCGCTCCAGAGAAAGGCAGCTTTCCCGTCGCCATCTGGTAGATGACCGTGCCCAGGGAAAACAGGTCGGAGCGCGTGTCGAGTTCCTCTCCGCGCGCCTGTTCCGGCGACATGTATGCGATCGTGCCCACGGTCGCCCCCGGACTGGTTAAGTTCGCGGGCCGGGGCGAATCCTGTGTGGCGCCAATGGTTTCCATTTGCAACTCAGGAGCAGTCAGCTTTGCCAAGCCGAAATCCAAAACCTTGACCTGCCCGCGTGGCATCACGAAAACGTTTGCCGGCTTGATGTCGCGATGGATGATCCCTTTGGCATGCGCAGCGTCGAGGGCGTCGGCCAACTGAATCGCAATATCCAGCAAAGAGCCAACCAACAACGGACCGGAGTAAAGCTTCTGATCGAGGTTCTGTCCCTCGAGAAGTTCCATGGCGATAAACGACTGCGCTTCCGCATTGTCGCCCGCCCCTTTTTCGACTGCGTAGATCGTGCAAATATTCGGATGGTTTAAGGCGGAGGCGGTGCGCGCCTCCAGCAGAAAGCGGTCGAGCGCGTTTTGATCACGCGACAGTTGAGGCGGCAAGAATTTCAGAGCGACCTTGCGCCCCAGATCCAAATCTTGCGCCTCATACACCACGCCCATGCCGCCGCTACCCAGTTGGCCGGTGATGCGGTAATGCGAGATGGTCCGGTTGATCATGAACAGAATGGCGGAGTTCCATCTTAGCAGCAGCCACCCCGTGCGGGGTGGTTGTGTGAGCCTAAAACTCGTGCGGAGTGCTGTCTGGTCGGGGGGTATTTTGATCCCAGTTCATCCGAGTTAGAATCTGCGGCACAACCTGGCTCGGCAGCTAAGGCCGTCTATTCCAGGGGAGCGTTTGTGCCCGATTCTTAGCCTGGCTCCGGCATTGACGATTGTATAGATGGTGGCGGTATTGTCCTGCAAAGGACAAGGCCCCGACCCCGCTGGAGAGGTTGGATGGCCGACGTCGTCAACGCGCGACATGGCAGAGGCTGGCAGGGCTCGCGACGAGAACCGTGCTCACATCCAATCCAGAGACGAACTGGCATCTGCGGGGCATATACTGTCGCGTCAAGAAGTGGAAGTTCATTTCTGCGTGGCAATCGCAATGCGGTAATCTCGTGCTCTCTACAACTTCCGGCACCCTGATATCGTCGAATCAAGAGATACGAAAGAGGCGCAATGGTAGGTCCAATAGCAATCGCCATACTCTTCGCAAGTCTGTTGCCATCCTCCAACATCTGGGCTCAAACCACGCCGGCACCAAGCTCGACCGAAGGATTCGTCAACACCCTCATGCCGCAGCCGTCGCAGATTTCCATCCAGGAAGGCCGCCTTGTCATCGCACCGTCCTTTAAGACGGCCACGGATCACTTCCGGGACGTCCGGCTCGACGCCGCCATAGCTCGCAGCCTCGGCCGCATCAAGAATCGGAGCGGTATTCCCATTCCCACGTCACCGGATACCGACGGCCGATCGGCAACGCTGCTTGTCAGTGTTGATGGCGCCGGAGCCGCCGTCCAGTCCATCGACGAAGACGAGTCGTACTCCCTGGAAATCAGCCCGGCGAGCGCGCATCTTCACGCGGCGACTGTCGTGGGCGCGATGCGCGGGCTCGGAACATTGGAACAACTCGTCCAGTCGGATGCGACCGGGCTTTTCATTCCCGTCGCGGTAATTCACGACACGCCCCGTTTTCGTTGGCGCGGATTAATGATCGACTGCGCACGCCACTTTATCCCGGTCGACGTTCTTAAACGTACCCTAGACGGCATGGCTTCGGTGAAGCTCAACCTTTTCCACTGGCACCTCAGCGAAGACCAGGGCTTCCGCATGGAGAGCAAAACCTTCCCCAAGCTCACCGAACTCGGCTCGGATGGCCTGTTCTATACCCAGGAACAGGCTCGCGAAATCGTAGCCTATGCGCGCGATCGCGGTATCCGCGTCGTGCCTGAGTTCGACATGCCGGGACACACCAGCGCATGGTTCGTGGGATATCCGGACCTCGCCAGTGCTGCCGGACCGTTCCACATCGAACGGAAATTCGGGGTCTTCGACCCGGTCATGGATCCCACGCGAGAAAGCACTTACAAGTTCCTCGACGCATTCATCGCCGAGATGGTGGCCATTTTCCCCGACCCTTTCTTTCACATCGGCGGCGACGAGAACAATGGCGTCGAGTGGAAGGCCAGTCCGCGCATTCAGAGCTTTATGCGCGAACACAATCTCAAGGACACCTCCGCGCTGCAAAACTACTTCAACCAGCGACTGCTCAAAATTCTGGAGAAGCACGGCAAGCACATGATCGGATGGGACGAGATCCTCACTCCCGACCTGCCGAAAGATGTCATGGTGCAGAGCTGGCGCGGCTTTGATTCGCTCGCCGCCGGGGCCAGAAATGGATACGCCGGCATTCTCTCTGCCGGCTACTACTTAAATCTGATGAGCCCGGCCGACGCTCACTATATGGTCGATCCTCTGCCCGAAACGAGCGACCTGAGCCCGGAGCAGCAGGCGCGCATACTCGGCGGAGAAGCCTGCATGTGGGAGGAGCAAACTGGCGCCCAAACCATCGACTCACGTCTCTGGCCGCGTACCGCAGCGATCGCCGAGCGGCTATGGTCACCACGCAACCCAAATTCTGTGGATGACATGTACCGCCGGCTCGGGGTTGAGTCGCTGCGACTGGAAGCCTTTGGCCTCACCCACATTTCGCAGGAATACGTGAGCCTGCGCCAGTTGAGCGGAGCTCGACAGACTGGTTCCTTCGAAACACTTGCCTCGGTTCTCGAGCCTGTGCCCTTCGACCAGCGCGCACACCTGCAACATGCGAACCAGTTGACGCCCCTCGATCGGCTGGTGGACGCTCTACCGCCTGACCCGCCATCGCGGCACGATTTCGAACTGCTCACCCGCACCTATTTGAAGCAGCCGTCGGCGGGCACGCCGGAAGAGAAGAAGCTGACCTCCGTATTCAACGCCTGGATCAGCGCCGAGCCGGAAATCTTACGATCGATAGCGGGCGCGCCGCTGCTCGCCGAGTCCATACCACGGGCCGAACAACTTACCAGCCTGGGCACAATCGGTCTCGAAGCCGTTTCCTTTCTCTCCTCCGGATTGCGTGCGGACGCCGGTTGGAAGGCCGCAAGACTTGCCGTCTTGGATGAAGCGGAGAGACCGCAGGCACTGGTTCGCTTTACCGTCATCAAGCCTCTGCGCGATCTGGTCATTGCGGTTCCAGAGACGCCAGCCGGCCAATAACATGGTTAGTTCGCGGCTGGCAGCGGCCGGTTCTGCTCCTGCTCCAGCCGCTCCACCATTGGTTTCGGCAGGTTGTGCAGGAGTTCTAGGAAAGCGGCATTCGTCCAGCCAAAGCCGACCACATTCATTTCGTAGCCTAGCTCCACGTGGGCTTCCGAGGATCGGGTGACTACATTGTATTTTTCGCGGATGTTGCCGTCGTGGCGGAAATTCTCGGCGACGGTCGACAGAAACTCGTAGGAAACGCGATCCGCATCGGTGTTGAAGCCATAGCGCCGCAGACCATCGATCGCCAGCATTTCGATGTTTCCCCAGCCGTAGGGCAAATCCCACTGCGCACCAGTCTCGGAGATGCTCATGGGAAGTCCGCCGGGCCGTTCAAATGTTTTTAAATTGTTGACCACAGCCTTGGCCTGCTCTGGCGTCGCCAGTCCCGCCCACAGCGGGTAAAACGTAGACGCGTACCAATAATTCGCCATCCGGCTGGTTTGAAAGTTGTGATCGAAAAACAAGCCCCGCTCCTGATTCCACAGGTAGCGCGATATGAGTTTCTTGCGCACCTCCCCACGCTGGTTCCATTTCTTCGCGTCTTCGCTGTGCCCCAGCCACTGGCTGATTTGCTCCAAATCCTTTTCCGTCTTATAGAGCAGGCTGTTCAAACACACCGGAGCGAAGTGATGTGTGGCCGCTCCGAAGGGCCCGAATCGAAAGCTCACGTCGAAGCCGGACTCTCGCATCGAGCGGTCGCCTTTGTAGTAATCCGCGCTGAGTTTGAACTGCTTGGCCTTTTCACACTCCGCGTGAGCCATGGTGAGCGGCACGTCGCAAACCTGCAGAGAATACGGCGAACCCGCGACAAGCTGGGTTGTTCCCGGCTTCATCTCGACGACATAGTCCCCGGCCTCGGTCGGATGCAAAAAGAAATATTGCGCCACCTTGCGGTAGAAGCCGCTCTCGTCCTGCACCGCTTCGGCGGGGGGCCCTTCCCCAAAATCGTAATAGCGCGACAGCCCAGTTTGCCCGGCCAGATGCGGATCGTGCGTCCACATCTCGTAGTCTTTGTTGAGGTCGGTGTAGGCCCGCTCCAGCCACGCCTTGTCTGGATTGCTGTCCTTAGGGGAGGCTCGGTAGACATCGACGAACATCGAACTTAAAAACGGAGGTTGCGACCGCGTCAGGTAGTATGTGCGATTGGCATTCAGCATCGCGCCGTAGTGTTCGATTTCATAAAAGAAGTTATTGACCATCCCTTTCGCCAATTCCACGCGCCCTGTGCGCAGCAGCCCGCGGATGATGAAGTAGCTATCCCATCCGTACATTTCATTGAAGCGCCCGCCGGGCACAACGTATTTTTCCGGAAGGTAGAGCAGCCCGTGAGGTTGGAGCTTCGCTGTGTCGACCTCGCCCAAATGATGGATCTGTTTCGGCAAGTGTTCGACGCGCACGTTGCAATCGATGGATAACTTGTTCACCGTTGGCGGCGCGTCGACTTCCGCCGGCAAGTACAGCACCGGTGCCACCTTGATTTTCGGATCGACAACACTCGCGCAGTCGTTCATGGAGCGGGTCAGAGTGTCCCATGCGGAGTTGATGTAGTCGAGAATCGGCTGGAGACCTTCGCCTGCCGTGGCGGCCGCCGGCGCCGCGACAGACTGCGCAGGGGCCAACACGCAGATCGTGATGAGGAAAAAGAAACAGCGAACAACCAAGGACAAACTGCGAGGAGGTTGATCAGGAACTTGAATGCTCATGGTATGAGAAGTGCCGCCATCATAAACGCGTCGGGAACGAGCGGCCAAACTAATTCGAGAACTAACCGGGAAAAACGCAAACGATTCGCAATTTGCCCCAAGGGAACCCTGGGCCAACGGCAAGTCGGGCCAGTGCCGCCCGGAACCCCGATTGCGGCCCTTTTGGTTTATTCTAACTTGTTTGCCGTTTACGTCTGAGGGGGCGCAAATGAACCGTTCTCACGCAGTGCTTCGTGTAGGCGTGTGCTTCGTCATTTTTCTGGCTGGAACTGCAAGCTGGACGCAGGTTCCCGAAAACACATATCAGGAGTTGCACTGGCGCATGATCGGTCCGTTCCGTGGAGGCCGCACCCGCGCCGCCGCCGGGGTCCCCAGCCAGCCGAATGTGTTTTACATTGGCCAGGTGAACGGTGGCGTGTGGAGATCGGACGACTACGGACGGACCTGGAACCCAATCTTCGACCACGAGTCAACGCAATCCATCGGAGCCATCGCGGTGGCCTCTTCTGATCCCAACATCATTTATGTAAGCAGCGGTGAGGGATTGCATCGTCCCGATCTCTCCATCGGCAATGGGATCTACAAATCTACAGATGCGGGCAAGACCTGGAAGCATCTCGGCCTGGTCGACGGACAGCAGATACCCGCCCTCGCCATCGATCCGCGCGACCCGAATAAAGTCTTCGCTGCGGTGCTCGGCCATCCCTACGGACCAAGCCAGGAGCGAGGAATCTATCGCTCCACCGACGGTGGGGAGAACTGGCAGAAGGTCATTTCGAAGGACGAAAACACCGGCGGCTCCGATGTGGAGATCGATCCCTCCAATCCCGACGTCGTTTACGCTTCGATGTGGGAAGCGCGCGAGGGCCCGTGGGAAGATAACAACGAAGTAAATGGCACGGGGGGCGGACTGTTCAAGTCCACCGACGGCGGCAGCACCTGGCATCCACTGAGCAACGGCTTGCCAAAAGACCCCTCGCAAATTTATGTGGCTATCGCGCCAAGCAATCCGCGCCGGCTCTACGCAACTCTCGCGGCCGCTTCGGGAAAACTGAATGTCTATCGGTCCGACGACGCCGGAGACAGTTGGACGAAGATCACTGATGATCCTCGTCCAGCGGGCCGCATCGGCGGCGGAGATCTTTCCATTCCCAAGGTTGATCCGAAGAATCCCGACCTTGTCTACGTGGTCAGCACGGTCACCATGCGCTCGAGCGACGGCGGCAAAACGTGGATGGGATTTCGCGGCGCACCCGGCGGCGACGACTACCAGAATCTTTGGATCAATCCCAACAACGGCAACATTATTCTGATTGTCAGTGATCAAGGCGCCATCATCACCGTGAACGCGGGCAAGACTTGGAGTTCCTGGTACAACCAGCCCACGGCGCAGCTCTATCACGCGATTTCTACGAACACGTTTCCCTATAAAGTTTGCGCGGGACAACAAGAAAGCGGATCGGTCTGCACTTCCAGCCGCGGCAACGACGGCGCCATCACCTATCGCGACTGGCATCCCGTAGGCGTCATCGAGTACGGCTACGTTGCACCCGATCCGCTCGATCCGGACGTGATCTATGGGGGCGGCAGAACCGAAGTGTCCAAATTCCACTGGTCGACCGGGCAAGTGCAGAACGTCACGCCAATTCCGCTGCGCAGCCCAAAATACCGCACCAACCGCACCGAACCGCTGATGTTCTCCCCCGTAGATCCGCACCTGCTCTACTTCGCGAGCAACGTGCTGTTCCAAACCGTCAATGGCGGCAATTCGTGGGAAACCATCAGCCCGGACCTGACTCGCGAGAATCCCGGCGTGCCCGCGAGCGTGGGCGCGCTCGTTCCCAAGGGAGCCGAAAAACAGCGTGGCGTGATCTATGCACTGGCGCCTTCGTTTAAGACCGTAAACACTGTCTGGGCCGGCACCGACGACGGAAAACTCTGGATTACTCGAGACGCCGGAAAGAATTGGGCGGACATAACTCCCAACGAACTCACTGCATGGAGCAAGGTCACACAAATTTCAGCCTCGCATTTCGACGATGCGACTGCCTATGCTTCCGTGAGCCGCTTTCGCATTAACGATGTTCGCCCCTACATCTATCGCACGCACGATGGCGGAAAAACCTGGAAGCTGATTACCGCGGGGTTGCCTGAGTTCGGGCCCGTGGACACCGTACGCGAAGATCCTATCCGCAAGGGTTTGTTATTTGCCGGCACCGAAAACGCGGTCTGGGTTTCGTTCGACGACGGCGATCACTGGCAATCTCTGCAACTGAATCTGCCGCACACGTCCATGCGCGATCTCTGGATTCATGAAAATGACCTGATCGTTGCGACGCACGGGCGCTCGTTCTGGATTCTCGATGACCTCGCGCCTCTGCGTGAGGCATCGGCAGCGCTTGCGAACTCCGTCCATGTGTTTCCCCCGGCGCCCGCCTATCGGGTTCAGCGCGACACCTACACCGACACCCCCCCTCCTCCGGACGAGCCTGCCGCAGACAATCCGCCGGATGGCGCAATCCTTGATTACTATTTACCGGCGGCGTCTTCTGCAGTCACGCTCGAGATTCTGGATTCGCAAGGACATCTCGTACGGCGCTACGCCAACACCGACAAGCCCGAAGTCAGTAAGGAGGACTTGCAGAAGCAGTTGATTCCCCTGTACTGGGTGCGCAAGCCCCGTCAACTTTCGACCGACGCGGGCATGCACCGCTGGGTTTGGGATTTGCACTACCCCGCACCGGCGTCCGCGCGCCACGATTATCCGATCTCCGCAATCCCCGATGACACACCCCGTTACCCTCTCGGCCCTACGGCTCTGCCCGGCAACTATTCGGTCCGACTCACGGTAGACGAAAAAACTTCGACCGCGCCACTGACGATCAAGATGGACCCGCGCGTGAAAATTTCATGGGAAGCCCTTCGGAAGAAATTTGAGGTTGAGACGCGCGCCGCTTCCATCATGACCGAATCCGCAAAGGCCCTTGTGCAGGGCGGCTCTATTCGCATTCAACTGGAGAAGCTAAGCGCACAAAACAACGCCTCGACCAAAGAAGCGATCGAAGGGTTCGACAAAAAGCTGAGCGCGCTGCTCGGCGCTCCTGGCGGATTCTTCGCGCCTCCCTCTCAGGAGGTCACGCTTGGCCGCGTCAACGGACAGGCAGGCACACTCTACATGCAAGTCTGGCAGGCCGATGCCGAACCAACCTCTTCTCAAATGGAAGCTCTCTCAGCGACCCACCGTGACAGCGCCGATGTGATGAAGCGTTGGAGCGACTTCAAGAACACGGACCTGCCCGCATTGAACCGTCTGCTGCGGGAGTCCAAGGTTCCCGAGGTCCAGTTGGAGGCAAATTTGCCTCAGGAGGAATCTCAGGCCGACGAAGAATAACCAACCTGGCGCGGCCGCCCCCGCCCGCGTGACCTATAAACCTTCAACGGCTCTCTGCAACTCCGCCGCAATGGTTTGCGGATCCGTGCCGGGCCGGAATTTCACCGGCTCGCCGATTCGGACCCGGATCGTCCGCGGCTTCGCGAACCTCTTGCCAGCCTGCTTCACTTCAAACAGTCCGTCGATCCGCATCGGTAAAACTGGAACCCCCAGTTTGGAAGCGAGCAAACCAATCCCCGCGCGAAACGGATTCATCTTCCCATCGGTCGTGTGCCTTCCTTCGGGAAATATCAGCACGCTGTAACCGCGATCGACCGCTTCCCCGGCGTAAGCGAAGCTCCGACGGAAACCGGCCTCGCGCGGGAGCGGAAATAAATTCAGTAGCGAGACCCCCAAGACCCACTGCACGCGATCATAGACTCGGCTGAAGAATCCGCGGTCCGGCGCGGGTGCGCGCAGCGCTTCCAGCGCTTCTCCGCCGGTGGCCGTGGCCAGCCGGTGCCGAAACCGCGCCGGGAGCGCCGTCAAAATAAATCCTGGATCCACGTCTCCCACATGATTCGAGATCACCAGCAGCGGTCCCTTGACGCCGCGCAAATGTTCACGGCCCTCAATCCGCGGCCACCCCAACAGCAGAATCGCCGGACGCATGAGCAGGTAGTGCGTAAGAATCCGCAGCCAGGTCGCCGGCCAGTGCAATACCCAACTGGGATAGTGATAGGCCGCGGCCCGCGCCGCCTCGTCGCGCAACATCCGTTCCAGGTGGCCGACGGTACCGACCGCACTGAAGCGAGTCTCGCTGAGGTCGATCTGGTATCGGTCTTCCAAGGTGCTCAGTAATTCCACGCGGTCAAGCGAACTCAGCCCCAGATCGGAGTCGAGACTCGCATCCTCTCTGAAGCCAGCCGCGGAACGCCCTGTGACTCGCGCAATCAACTCCGCCAGCGGCTTGTTCGCGCCATCTTCCGCGCGGCGATCGAGCAGTTGCGCCTGGGCCATCTCGCGGATCACGTTTCGCCGTGGCTTCTGGGTGTTGGTGCGAGGAAAATCCTCGTGCGGCCATTCCATCCACATCCGCATTCGCTGATATTCGGCGAGCGACTGATTCGTTCGTTGTACTATTTCTTCTAGCTTTGCATCACCGCCGCGCAGAATCGCCACGGCGCACGGCTCCGCATTCCCGCCGCGCTCCATGCCGACGACCACGCAGTCTTTCACTTCCGGCTGCCGTCGAAGCGCCGCCTCCAGATCCTCGGGATAAACATTCGTTCCAGCCGGCGTAACGATCACTTCCTTCTTCCGTCCCTTGAAATAAAGATTGCCGGCTTCATCAAGCTCACCCACGTCACCGGTGCGATACCATCCGTCTGTATCGGAAGCTTTCTGTGCACCCGCGCCGTCCCAGTATCCTGCGGACACGCCGCCGCCGCGCACCAGAATCTCGCCGTCTTCCGCTAGCTTCACTTCGCGCCCCGGCAGCACCTTCCCAATCGATCCCTTCCCCAACCGGAAGGGATGGTTCACGCTGACGAGCGAGGTCGTCTCCGTCAGGCCATATCCCTGGATCACCGCGTAACCCAGCCGTCCCCAGAATTCCTCGGTCTCGCCGTCGAGCGAAGCGCCCCCCGAAATGAACGCCCAGAACTTCCAGCCGAACTCCCGATGAATCGCGCGGAAGGTCCACCATCGTCGCAGGAAATGTCGCCCTTGCGATGACTGCAGGCTGCGGCGTAACCCTTCGCCTTGGCCGCGGTCTTCCAGATCGCGCTCGATCTTCTGTTTCAAAGATTGAAGCACCCGGGGCACGCTGACCAGGACTGAGACGCGTTCGCGTCGAATCGTGTTCACCACTTCGGACGGCTTGAGTTCGTCTTGGAAAATCACAGTGCCACCCAACAGCGGGGGCAGGAACATTCCCAGAAATTGCCCGAACACATGACTGAGCGGCAGCAAGTTCAGGAAACGCAGCGGATGCACGACGCGCTCATATTTCAGATAGGCGCGCATCTCCCGCTCCAGCGGAGCAATGTTCGCCAGCACATTTCCATGCGTGATCACCACGCCCTTGGGCTCGGCCGTAGTGCCCGAAGTGAAAACAATCTGCAGGATGTCGTCTCGGCACAGCGCAACCTTCGGCGTCGCCCCCGATTGTGGATCGGCCGTCGCCAGGTCCTCCAGTTCCATCGTTGCCATCGAGGACTGCGCACCTGCGCACTCCTTCAGATGTCGCCGTGAAGCCACGAGCAGTTTCGCCGAAACCTGCTCCAGGACTCGCATCGCAAAATCGGCGGCGGAGCCGTCGTCCATGGGCACAACAATCACTCCGTTCAACGCGCATCCCAAAAACAGCGCGACCCACTCCGCGCAGTTTTCGCCCCATAGCATGATCCGATCGCCTTTCGCAATTCCCCGCGTCTGCAATTCGCGAGCCAAGGCAAAGGCCATGTGCAGAATCCGGCCGTAACTGAAAGATTCAGTCCGGTATCCGCGCCGCCGCCGGTAGGCACACTCGTTGCGGTGCGCCTCGAAATGCTCCAGGAAAAATTCGGCGATAGATTCGGCCATGGTGGTCGCGCGGCGCGTTAGGGACACGCTGCTTACTCAAGTCTAGTGGAACTAATCGCAACCAGGAGACTCCGCTGTTACAGTTGCGAAACTGTCCATGCGCCCGGCCATGGGAAGATGCTTTTTGCTTGGCGCTTGTGTACTCTTGCCTTCGGTTATGCCCGGACTCAAGGCAGTTCGAAGGTGCCATTTCCTGGTTGCTTTGGCGCTTCTGGCCACAATGTCTGGCTGCACGAGCCCTCCAGCCTCAGAGTCGCGTTCAGAATCCAGATCACCCGTTAGAAATTCGGAGCCGCGGCATTCTCTGGAGCGGGACGAAGCCGCCGGCGGCCACACGCTGCGCAAACACGTGGGGCGTACCGACGCCGAGCTTCGCGAGCGCCTCCAGCGAGAACGCCATATCTCGGCTGCGTCTACCTGGACCGACCGCGAGAGCGCCGAAGCGGCCGTAGGCGCGGCCCTGGCGCGGCAGGGCAACAAAATCTCACCCTGGCTCGCACGCGAGAGCGGACACCCGAATCTTGTTCTCGATTACGACGGCGACCCGACGCGTCCCTTTGGACGAACCATGCGCCGCGGCGACGACAGCGCCCAGCCCTGCGCCCATGCAATCATTGTGTTGAAGTGGGATGGTCCGACCAGTTACCACGTCCTTACTGCCTATCCGGAGTGCCGCTCATGAAGGAGGGTCAACCGCAAAAAGAGAGTGCGCCTTCGTTCCCCGCGGAAAATTTTCCTGCCTTGCGCAGCTTTCTTCGTGGCTATTTTCACCAGGACATGAAAGATGAGTATGGATCGCCCGAGGAAGCAGTCCGTGAGTTCTGCCAAGACGCCGACAGCGACCAGCGCGAGGCTCTAGCCAAAGAATGGTCGCGATTCCTCGATCAAGTCAGAGGCCAACCTCTCGGAGACATAAATCGTATTCTCACCGGTCCATTGGAAAGTTCCTATTCTCTCACGAGCGAAAATGTCCAGCGGATGTCGGCCATTCTGTTGCCATTTTCAAAAAAACCAAAGACGTGAAGTAACGAGAGCGACGATGCACTTATTCCCGCCCCACCCCCAGCGCGTCCGCCACGCGATTGATGTAGTTGAACCAGGAAGCGATCAACGTGATTTGCAGAATTCCCTGATCATTAAATCCCGCGGTTCGCAGCCCTTCGATATCATCTTTCCAAACCTTGGTCGCGTCCTTGGTGAGCTTGACCACATAATCGAGCATCACGCGATCCTGGGGCGAGATTGGCGCCGTAGTGTAGTCCTTCTTCAACGCCTCCACCAAGTCCTTATCCAATGTCACCCTACGCAGAAACTCCGCGTGTGATTCGATTCAATAGACGCATCGGTTGGTGACCGAGACCATGGTCGCGATCATCTCGTGTCGGCGCCGATCTAGCGGCAATTCCGGTGACATCAACGCACCGAACGTGCTGAAGGCGTGATACAGCGCTTGGGGAATGAGGGTATGCGATCCCACGATTGAGGAGGCCCCCGACGGGTCAGGGTGAACCGGCTCGGCATACTCCTTCGGATAAAAGAGTTTCTCGCCCTCAATCGCCTGCCGCAGTTTCTCATCCGCCTCAGGCAGTGAAACAGTTCGAATCCAGGTCATGATGGACGTCGTCCCCCTTGGCGGTTTCCCCCACGGTTTCGCATGGATGAAAATACACTGCTGGTCGTCGCCGCCACATAGCACATTCATACTAGGGTGGTTCGGTTGATATCGCTGGGGTCAACTGCCATCAGGGAATCCGCCCCGGTGCAGGACCATGGGGAAATACGGCGGCGTGTCGGGCTTGGGTAGTGCACGCTCGCACCCTCCTCGGCGGGTCTCCAGCCCGCGAAGCAGAGGCGGCAATTGTGCCCTGGGCTGGCCCCGTCCAGCCGCTCCAGCGACTCTCGAAGATCGCCTATGGTTTCTTTGCCAAGGCAATGCTAGCGTTCATGACTGTCATATCCTCCAGGGGCGGCCTCAGGCGCAATTATTACGGGGTCTGACGGTGCCTGGCGACGTCTGATTGACAGTGTGTCCGGCTCAACCAGTCCGGCTCAACCATCATTGACTTTCCGCTATTCCCTTGGTAACCCATTCGTACACTCCCTTTTGGTAACCCTTGGTAACCATGCGGTTCATGACGTCCGGACGTACAATTGGCCTTGTCCGGTAGGTCCATCTGGCGATATTGGAGATGGCCGTCTGGACATCAGTCGGAAGCAGTTTCCCGGGCGTTCAGCGGGTTCTGTCAAGACCAGGATCTGGAGTTTGCAATCTTATGGCGTTGTTTGGCTTCAACAAACAGAAGGCACTCAGCAGTGCGGAGAAGTATGTCCAGCAGGGCAAGATTCAGAATGCCATCGCTGAGTACGAAAAAGTTCTCAAGAACGATGCCAAGGATCTGACGGTCACCAACACTGTCGGCGACCTCTACACGCGCCTCGGCGAAACCGACAAAGCGACCGCATGCTTCAAGACCGTAGGCGATGCCTATGCCAGCCAGGGTTTCACGGTCAAGGCGATCGCTATGTACAAGAAGATCTGCAAGCTTCAGCCCTCGCTCGAGAGCCTGCTGAAACTCGCGGAACTCTACTCGCAACAGGGCCTTTTCAATGATGCCCGCGCTCAATACCTGCAGGTCGCGGAAGAATTCCTGAAAGCCGGAGGACTCGAGAACGCGGTCCGCATCTTCCAGAAGATTCTGGAAATGGATCCAGAGAACAGCAACATGCGAGTCCGCTTGGCGGAAGTGTATCTTCGCCTGAATAAGAAGACAGAGGCGTGGCAGATTTTCTCCGCCGCTGCTGAGACTCTGCGGTCCAAAGGATCGCTCAGCGGAGCCGAAGAAATCCTGAAGCGCATGCTGACTCTCGATCCTGGCAACACTTACGCCCTGCTCATGCAGGGCAAGAACATGCTTGAATCCGGCGACGCGGCCGGAGCGGTTGCTGCTCTGCAAAAAGTTCCGGACATCGATTCCAGTCCCGATGGTCTGCGGGATCTGCTCAAGGCCTATCTGCAAACCGGACAACTCTCGGAAGCCGGAGGCATTGCGAGCAAGCTGTTGACCGTGCACAACGACCTGCCGGCAATCTCCAGCTTCGCAGACGCGCTCATGCAGGCCGGACAATACGAGAATGCTCTCCAGGTGTTCGACCAGCACGCCGAGCGATTACTGGCGGAGAACTCCGACAAAGTATTAGACAGCCTGCACGCCATCATTGGTCATGTACGCGACAATCCTGACTCGCTGCAAAAATTGCTCGACCTGTTCCACAAGGCCGCAGACACGACCCACATCAGCGAAGTCATGGAGTTGCTAGCCCACGCCAGCGTACAATCCGGCGACTTGCCGCGTGCTCGCGACCTTTATCAGAAGCTGGCTACCGTAGAACCGCAGAACCCGCTGCACATGCAGAATTACCAGCAGGTGGTCAGCCAGCTCAGTGGGACTTCCGGAAACAAGCTGATCACGCCGGAAGAGGCGATCGTACTAGTGGAGGATCTGGAAGCCACCGCGCCTTCGGTTCACCAGCACTATTCTGACGAAATTTCTCTCGCGGTCCGCTCGGCTCTCACCGACGCTGAGCTTTTCATTTCCTATAACATGCCCGCCAAGGCACTCGGCCCTCTGCTCGGGGCGTTGCCGTTGGCACCAAAAGATCTTCGCATCAATCAGCGTCTGGCCGCTTTGCACACGCGCGCTTCTCGCTTCGCCGAGGCGGCGCTCTGCTGCCGCACGCTGCAAAGCGTGTACTCGGAAGCAGACTATCCCGACGAAGCCACACGATACGGGGAACTGGCCGAGCGTTATGAAGAACGCTCTTCGCTTGCGTTGTCCAGCGCGCATGCCCAAGACGCTCCAGTTTTTCTGGAGGCTGCTGCCACTGTTTCTAGCGTGCGGGAGCCAGAACCAGAGAATGACGTACCCGAGTTTTCCATCGAGGCAGCTCCCGCCGAGGAGACTGCATCGAGCGAAGCAGCTAGGCCAGAAGCCCCCGGCACATCTTCTGCCCCAGCTTTCGCTCCACCCGCTTCGCCTTGGCCCACCAGCGTTAAGCATGCTCGTGAAATCACCGTAGACCCGACCGCAGAGCCCGAGTTTGCCGTTGTTGATTCCGCAGGAATGCCAGCCGAGGCCGATGCCGGCTCCTCTGAAATCGACCTCTCCTCAGAGTGGGATGACGCTATCACCGTCGAAACCGATGGTCCCGCTGAGGAGGCTCCTGCGGTCAAGCGCAGCAGCGCAGTTGGCGCTCCCGGAATTCCAGAGTCCACCAAAGCCGAGGAGACGATCGATGAGATTCGTTTCTATGTCGCTCATGGCATGCCCGCACAGGCCATGGCGGCGTTGGCCAAACTTCAGACCTTGACAAGCGATCAGCCCAAACTGGATGAGCTCCGTGCCGAGATCGAAGCCGCCGCTCAACCAGGCGACGAAGAAGTCCAGCCCGCAGTCGAACCCGTAGTCGAAGAACTCACGGCTGACGATATTCCCACCATCGAAGTCGAGCTTGAAGAAACACCAGTCGTCGAACCTCCGGTCGCGGTCCCACCACCGGCCGCCAAAGTGGCCGCCGTTGTTGTCCCGGCGGCGGTTGTCCCAGTGCGTCCTGTCGTCCAGGAGATTCCGGTGGTCGCGGAAGCCCCAATCCAGACAAGGCCCGGCCCGGTAGTGCACGCGCCGGTTGCTGAACCCGCTCCCGCTGTTCTGAAAGAATTCGTTTCCGACCTGGAAACTTCGTTGGGGGATGGATTCTTGCCGGATGCGGGCGCTGCCAAGCCCGTCCCGTCTCCTCTCCCGTCTGCCGCCAAGCCTGCGGTAACCTTCCCCGCGGCGCCTCAGGTAGTCCCGTCAGCACATCCTGAGCCGGCGATCGTGGCCGGTGAAGCCGCGCCCGTTCTCGGAGAGTTTGTTGCCGATATCGAAGCGTCCCTGGGGGAAGATTTCCTGAGGGGTGCGCCCGTGGCTCAACCAGAGTCTGTCGCTCCGGCCGCAAAAGTTGCGCCGAAACCGATGCCGCCGGTAGTAGCTCCGCCGCTCATCGCCCCTGCAGTCGTGGCGCCGAAGATAACCCCGCCGTTGGCCGCGAGTGCTGCCGCGTCCACTTCGAATCAAGTTACGGCTCCCGCGCCTCAACCTGCGCCCACGATGGCCGCACCCGCGCCGGTAGCGACCGCGTCCCTGGCTTGGCACGCTCCGGTGGTGAACCCTCCGAAGCCGCAGCCGCCCCTTTCCCATTCGCCTGCCGCCCCAACCGCTGCCAAAGGTTCTCCCTTTGGCGATGACGCCGGGGTCGACCTCGCGGAAATGTTCGGCGAACTCAAACAGGATCTCGAATCCGGCGTCGCTTCTTCCGACGAAGATCCTGAGACTCACTACAATCTCGGCATCGCCTTCCGCGAAATGGGCTTGCTCGATGAGGCCATCGGAGAATTGCAAAAGGCCTGCCAATCCTTCGATCACGGAAAACCGTTCCCGCAGATCATGCAAACTTATACCTGGCTGGCGCAATGCTTCCTCGAGAAGGGGGTGCCCGAGGCTGCGGTCCGCTGGTATGACAAAGCTCTCAAGGTCCCTGGCATCGATGGCGAAACCCGGGTTGCGCTGCACTACGAACTGGCTTCGGCCTACGATACTGCCGGCGACAAGACTTCCGCTTTGCACCACTTCATGGATGTTTACGGCAACAACATCGACTACCGCGACGTCGCCGAGCGCATTAAGGCCCTGAAGTCGTAGAATAGTGCGATGGCTTTACTCCCCAATTTTCTTGTCCCGGGGTTCAGTGCGGGCGGCCGTGATTTCGCCGTGGTCCGTTCATGGGGCCGCGGATGACCGATCACACACCGCTTTCCAGCGCTCCCAACCAAACGCCCCAACCGTCTCCGCCGCCTGCTGAAACGCGCACTGCGCTTCTCGATCCTCCCGAACAAACGACGCCCCGCCCAAGCCCAAACGGCCTGCAAGTCTGGATTCATCGCATCTCGGTGTTTCTTTTTGTGCTGGTCAGTGCGGTGGCGGGAGTGCTGCTCATCATCCTGCCTTGGACTCCGGAGTGGACCGATAACTATTTGCTGCTTTCGTTTCCCGCTCTGCGCTCCGTTGTTTCCAATGGATTCTTCCGCGGCCTTTGCAGCGGCTTGGGCCTGCTCGATATCTGGATTGGTTTCTGGGAGGCGCTCCACTACCACGAGCAACAATAAAGAGGTGCCGGGGTAGCGCAAATGGGGGATGCGCAGTTCAGGCGTCGTGATTGATAGCCCTGCCACTCTTCCCCGTATTCTGACGATTTTGACAGTGAGTTTCACTATGACTGATCACCTTAAATCCGCGCCAGTGGCGTACGAAAATCCAGCATTTCTTAACAGTCCGGATGGGCGCATCCTCCGTATCATGGCCGAATATCAGGAGCCCTTGGCGCGTTTCCGGCGGGAACAGATTCAGGATACGGTCGTCTTCTTCGGCTCGGCCCGCTTTATGGGAGAGAAGGATGCTGCGAAGGCTCTCGCCGCGATCAAACAGAATCACGCCGGTGTTGCCGCTTCGCAACTGGAAAAAGACTTGAAATCTGCCGAGGCTGCCGTCGCAATGGCCCGCTACTACGAAGATGCGCGCCGCCTGGCTCACATGCTGACCAAGTGGTCCATTCAGATTCCAGCCCGCCGCCGGCGCTTCGTCGTCACAACCGGCGGAGGCCCCGGCATTATGGAGGCTGCCAATCTCGGCGCTCACGAAGCCGGCGGAAAAACCATTGGCCTGAACATTCAGCTGCCCTTTGAACAGAGTCCTAATCAATACATCACTCCGGCCCTGAACTTTCAATTTCACTACTTCTTCATGCGCAAATTCTGGTTCGCCTATCTTGCCAAGGCCTTAGTCATCTTTCCCGGCGGGTTTGGCACCATGGATGAACTCTTTGAAATCCTCACCCTCGCGCAAACCGACAAGCTGGCCAAGAAAATTCTGGTTGTCATTTACGGCAGCGAATACTGGCACCGCATTATCAACTTCCAGGCCTTCGTCGACGCCGGCACCATTGCCCCCGCAGACCTAGATCAGTTCAGAATCGTCGACAGCCCCGAAGACGCGTTCGAGGTCTTGCGCGATGGCCTGACGACATACCACCTCGGCGGCACACCCAAAAAAGAAGGCGAAGCGCTGCCGGAGATTGCGAAGACCCGACCGTAGCGGATTGACCATTTGAAAAGCCGCGAAGAGGCGAGAACGAAAAAATAAACAAGCCTCAGCGGGGGCGAACGAAGACGGCCACTCGCGCACTGCAGCGCGCGAAGTTCCAGCAACCAAGCCTGCTGCATTAGACTCCAATCGGATGGGAAAAGGCTGCCTGCTCTACTACATCACCGACCGCACTGCCTTTCCCGGGGATGAATCTTCCCGCCGTCGTCGTCTTCTGGAGAAAATCTGCGAAGCCGCCCGTGCCGGCGTCGACTACATCCAACTTCGCGAAAAAGACCTTCCCACGCGCGATCTGGAGCTGCTGGCGAAAGAAGCCGTGAGCGTCATCGCACAACTGAAAACTGAGAACCGAGAACTGAGAACTGCCCTCCTCATCAACTCACGCACCGATGTCGCACTGGCGGTTCAAGCTGACGGCATCCACCTCCGATCCCACGACGTCTCGCCGCCAGACGTAAGAACCGTATGGCAATGTGGCGCGGGCGCCCCCGCCCGTCGAAACTCACCATCACGTCCCCTGATCGGAGTGTCCTGCCACACCCCACCAGAAGTAGCCCAAGCCGCCGCGCAGAACGCAACGTTCGCGGTCTTCGCCCCTGTCTTCGAAAAAAACAACAGTCCCACCGCCCGCCCGGCGGGCCTCATCGCACTTCAGAAAGCTTGCGAAGCCGCCATCCCAGTCCTGGCTCTGGGCGGCATCACTCTGGCCAATGCCCATTCCTGCTTGGCAGCCGGAGCTGCCGGCATCGCCGTCATCCGCCTATTTCAGGACAACGACATCGAACCGGCCGTGCGCGCGCTGCGCAGTCCTACCCGGTAGCTCTGTCTGCCGTCGAAGTCCGCCCACCCGGAACTGGCCTGATGACTTGCGGTGACGGTTGCTAGCGCCGGCATTGACTTGAACGGGTGATGATTTTGGGTGGCGCAGCGCTTCGAGCGCCCGGATAATTCCAATCTAGAACAGGGGGCTTTGGCCCCTGCGGCGGCCGAGTCCAACATTCATCCGGTCCAGCTCTTCCCCGTCTTCAGAACCTGCATCAGTTTGGCCAGTCGCCGCTTCCGGGTTTCTTCTTGCTTTGCGGCGCGAATGGAAATCGCCAGCTCTTTCTTGTCGGTGAACGCCAGATCATCCCAGCGCAGCTGCGCTTTCTGGCTTTTCGCCAATTCCTTTTTCAGCTCCGGCGGCGCTTCGACGGTGCGCGCTTCCTCGTCGCGCCCCATCACCACGTCTACGACGTCTCCCGCCTTCGCCTTCGCACCCTGGCGCATCGTCTTGTTCACCGCCATGCCGTGACAGCCTCCCATCGGCATCAGCGACGACCGAAAGGGAATCCATTGATCGTCCCGCAGACCGCGATACGCGCCCGAGTGCCAAACGTCTCCGGCACATCGAATGGAGGGTTGAGCCACGCCACCGAACTCCCCTCCTTGCCTTCCAGCATCACCTTGAATCTCAGCTTCTTCTCTGCCATCGGTGCCTCCCGCCATCGGCGCTGGTAAACTTTACCTTTGGAAGGAGCCTCCGGCAACGGCAATAATGCTGAGTCCAACCCACTCTGAAACTCAAACCTTGGCGATCGAACCATCGCTGGTCCCGATCCTCGAGGGCTGGTTCTTGATGGGCTCGACAGCAGGACAGGACTGCGAGCGTCCGGTCCATCGTGTCTGGGTTGACGGGTTTCTCATGGGCGCCACGCAAGTCACCAATGCCGAATACGCCCGATTTCTTCGCGCATCCGGCACTCCGCAGCCTCCGTTGTGGCAAGATCCAAACTTCAACCATCCGCAACAACCCGTCACGGCAGTTTCCTGGTTCGAGGCGGTGCACTACTGCCAGTGGCTCAGCTCACAAACTGGCCGAGCCCACCGCTTGCCCACGGAAGCTGAATGGGAACATGCCGCACGCGGCGGTCTGGAACAGAAAAATTTCCCCTGGGGCGACGATTCTCCGGGGTCTCTTCCCGATTACGCCACGCGCTGGCAAACCGGTCCGGAGCCCGTTGCGCGCTACGCCCCCAACGCCTTCGGCCTCTATGATATTTGCGAGAACGTCCACGAATGGTGCAGCGACTGGTATGACCCGAACTATTACGGGATCTCGCCTGACCGGAATCCGCGCGGCCCGGAACAAAGCAAGCGCAAGTCTTCCCGCGGTGGATCCTGGCGCCACCACATCAAAGTAGCCCGCTGCTCCGCCCGTTCCAGCATTCCCCCAGAATTCCAATACGCCGACTACGGCTTCCGGACAGCGTGTGATCGGTAAATCGATTGCGGTTGTCACGGCAGGGGCGAGGTCGTAGCCCGCGGGCGCCTCGCCCCGTCGATTCCAATGCCACGACAATCTCCCGAGCACTCTATAATTTGTCGTTCCTCAGCGAGCGAAGCCTGCTGGGGAACCTGTTGTTGCCGGCGGCATTCATAAATACCGAGGAGAAACATCATGTTCCGTCCTGATCTTCTAAGAAACAAACGCATCCTCATCACCGGCGGCGGCACTGGCCTCGGCAGAGGGATGGCCCAGCGCTTCCTCGAACTCGGGGCCACGGTACATATCTGCGGCCGCCGCGTAGACGTCCTTGAACAGACTGCCGCCGAGTTGACGCCGCTTGGTCTCATCCACGCAATCCCCTGCGACGTTCGCAATCTCGATGCTGTGGAAGCCATGATCGATACCATCTGGAGCGAAGCTCCACTCGATGTCCTCGTCAACAACGCCGCCGGCAACTTCATCGCCCGCACCGAAGAACTTTCCCCGCGCGCCTTCGAGTCGGTGATCGGCATCGTGCTCATGGGGACTCTTCAGGCGACTATGGCTTGCGGACGCCGCTGGCTCAAAGCCGGTCATCCGGGCACGGTTCTGAGCATCTCTGCCACGTACGCGCCGGTAGGATCAGCCTATGTCGTCCCCTCCGCCGTCTCCAAAGCCGGAGTCGAAGCTCTCACTCGCAGCCTCGCGGTGGAGTGGGGCGATCGCAATATTCGCATGAACGCGATCGCGCCTGGCCCGATTCCCACGCAAGGCGCATTTTCGCGCGTTCTGCCTCGCCCCGAACTGGAAACCCTCGCCCTCGATCGCAATCCGCTGCATCGCTTCGGCACAGTCGATGAATTAGCCAACCTCGCGGCTTTTCTGGTGAGCGACGGGTCCGGTTACATCAACGGCGAGGTCATCCGCATGGACGGCGGCGAATTCCTGCAAGGTGCCGGAGAATTCAGCAACCTGGGAAGAGTCCTCAGCGAAGAAGATTGGAATGCGATCAAGCCGAAAAAACGTTGAGCTTCGTCACCCAGGAGGTGCTCGGGGTTATTGAAAGGGATGGGATCGACCGAGCGCCAACGACCAGCAACGATCAGACCTTTCGCGGCATCACGATCGCCTTCAGCAGCATGTTCACCAGACTGAGCACGATCGCCCCGATGAACGCGGGCAGGAACCCCCGTACTTGAAATCCCGGTGCCAGAAGCGCCGAAGCAAACTCCAACATCAAGGCATTGATCACGAACCAGAACAATCCCAAAGTCAACAGAGTAAGAGGAAACGTAATCACCTTCAGCACGAGCCCGATCGTTGCATTGATCAACCCTATGACCAGCGCCGCAATCAGTGCGTTCCTAGGCCCGTTGAGATAAATGCCGGGCACAACCTGAGCCATAATCCACACCGCCAACGCACTCAGGACCCAGTGCAGTAGTAGTCGCAGCATCGTCGCTCCTTGTCGTGCCGACAGCGCCAGAAATATCCGCTCACGAAACTATATCAGTACGAACCGCCCACCTGTATTCGACTTATGATCTACTACAAGAAACGCACCCTCGCCCGCGCATTCGGGCACATAAGTTACACTCGTCATTCAACTTTCCAGGAGGATCTCCCAAATGCCCGACCCCGCTCTCAGCGGATCCGAATTCAAAAAGCAACTCCGTGCCGGAACGCCCAAGATGGGGCTGTTCCTCAATGCTCACAGCCCCACGGTCGCCGAGCAACTCGCTCACAGTGGATACGACTGGCTGCTGGTCGACACCCAGCACGGTCCTATGGGCTATGAAAAGCTATCCGCCATGCTTAGCGCAATCGCGAACGGAGGCGCCAAGTCTCTGGTTCGCGTCGGCGGATACGCCGATCGCCCCGGAATCCAGCAGGCTCTCGACCTGGGGGCCGACGGCGTCCTTATCCCTTACATCAATACCGCCGAGGAAGCGCGCGAAGCGATCAGTTGCGCCAAGTATCCGACGGTCGGCACCCGCTCTGTTTACTTCCCGCAGCGCAGCATGAATAAAGGTGGCCTGCTCGGCTATGCCGGCAACTGGAACAGTGAAGGCATCGTCGCGTTGCAGGTCGAGACTGCCTCGTGCATAGAGAACATCGCCGAGATCGCAGCCGTCCCCGGCGTCGACATTCTGTTCCTCGGCCAGAACGATCTCTGCATGTCGATGGGCCTCTACAATAAATACGAGTTCCCCCTCATGTACACTTCGCCCGAACTCGACGCTGCCACTAAGAAACTAATTGAGCATGCCCGCAAGAACAACGTCATCCTGGGCCTGTTTCTCTTCGGCACCGCGCGCGTCGGTGAATTCCTGGAAAAAGGATTCACTTTCATCAGCATCGGCAATGATTTACACCACATCTTGACCCAGGCGGGCGCCTACGTCGCTGATATGGAAAATATGGCCAAAGAAAAAGGCAAATCGTGGAAGCGCCGTTCCACCGCACTGTTCTAAAGAAATCTCGAGGGTGCCCCATCCTGGCCGCGCTTTTTGCGGCTAGGGTGGGAACTTTGACTCCCGATTCGGTTAGAGGAAGCGTCGATTGAATTAAAATGACATCGAGCAATATTAACCAGTCTGGATAATATTTCCGGATGCCAAGCGTGATCCTCTCCGAAATCGAAACCCGCGTCCTCGGCTCTCTGATCGAAAAAGACATCACCACTCCTGATTACTATCCGCTCTCGCTTAACGCCCTGGTCAACGCCTGCAATCAGAAGAACAATCGCGATCCCGTGATGACCCTGGAGGAAGAAACCGTCCGGCATGCTCTCAACACGCTTCAAGAGAAACGCCTGGCGGGTCCGGCCAGCGGCGCCGACAGCCGCGTCACCAAGTTCGAACACCGCCTGCAAGAGGTTTTCAACTTCGACCGCCGCGAAATTGCCGTGGTCTGCGTCCTCCTCCTCCGAGGTCCACAAACTCCCGGCGAACTCCGCAGCCGAACCGAGCGCATGTACCAGTTCGAAGCGCTCGACGATATCATCTCCACTCTGGATCGCTTGGCCCAGCGTGAACCGCCCCTGGCACGCGTTCTACCGCGCCAGCCGGGTATGAAGGAATCGCGCTACACCCACTTATTCTCGGGTGAACCGACGGTTTCTGACGTCGCTGGAACAGAAAGTGTGGCTTCGCGGGCGTCCTCGCCCGCGAATGCCGGCACAATCTCGGTGATCGATCGTCTGGCAAGTTTGGAAGAGGAAGTCGCTCACCTTCGCCAGGAACTCGCTGAAGTCCAGCAGCAACTCGCGGCCTTCCGCAGGCAGTTCGAGTAACCCGCAAACAAGACCATGTGGGGACAGCCGCACTGGGATGTCCTGCCGGGCGCAGCCCCGCCTCCCCAGGAACTGGACTATAGGCGTACTGTTTTCAGCATGCTCGGTTGTTCTAGTCCCTTTCCGCTTTGTCCCGGACGCCGGCCGGGCCCCACGCTTCCATGGAACATTTTCCCGAGCCGAAACGTACAATCAACGAGAGGGAAGGAGGTCTCTTGCATGTTCGCTTTCCTGCTCTGGTGCATCCTCTTCGTGCTCTGCTGGCCACTGGCCCTGCTGGCTCTGATAGCCTATCCGTTTATCTGGCTGATATTGCTGCCGTTCCGCATCGTCGGTGTAGCAGTTCACGGCGTGCTGGAGCTCGTCTTTTTGGTCATCACTCTGCCATTCCGCCTGTTGGCCGCGCCGTTCCGCAGCTTGAAAGTTTGACATTCGAAGATTTGACCTTAGCCATCAGAAAATGAGACGAGCGGCGGCCCCCACGGGCTTCCCACCGCAAGGTCCCCTGGTGTAGCCTCTTACGAAGAGCCCTTTCCTAGGAGGACCCATGCGTCGCCGCGAATTCCTGGTTCGCTCAGCCACCGCCGCAGGAGCAGCCTGGCTCAGCTCCAAATCCATCCTGAACGCGCTCGCCGAGCAGACTCTCTCCACGAAATTTACCGCCTCCGACACGGTCAGCCTCGGCAGCACCGGGATCAAGACCAGCCGCCTGGCCATGGGCACCGGCACAGTGGGCTCCGGGCATCATTCGCATCAAACCGCTCTCGGCGTGAAAGGCCTCTCCGATCTCCTGTTGAACGGATACGATCACGGCTTGCGATTTTTCGATTCCGCCGATTCCTATGGAAGCCATCCCCACGTCGCCGAAGCCCTCAAGCATGTGCAGCGCGACAAAGTCACGGTCCTCACAAAAACGTGGGCGCGCGATCCCGCTACGGCTCGTGCCGATCTCGACCGCTTCCGCCGCGAACTCGGCACCGACTATCTCGACGTCTGCCTGATGCACTGTGTCACCGAGGCCGACTGGACCGACCGCTACAAAGGCGTCATGGACGTGCTTTCCGAAGCGAAACAGAAGGGAGCCATCCGCGCGCACGGCTGCTCCTGCCACAGCATCGAAGCCCTGCGGGCCGCGGCCAAGTCTCCCTGGGTGGAAATTGATCTGGCCCGCATCAACCCCGTGGGCGCGTACATGGACGCCGATCCCGCAACGGTCGTCAGTGTCCTGAAAGAAATGAAGACCGCCGGAAAAGCCATCGTAGGCATGAAGATTCTAGGCCAAGGTACCCTGCGCAATCGTCAGGACGAGGGCATCAAGTACGCGCTATCGTTGGGCATCCTCGATGCCTTCACCATTGGCGCCGAAAGCCGGGAAGAGCAAGAAGACCTGCTCCGACGCATCGCCGCCGCGTAACCCTCTGTTGAGATCCAGAAGGGTCCGGGATTCTTAGGTTGCCAATGTGGGGACAACCGCCTTCGGCTGTCCCGCGGCCAGGCGGGGAAAAAGAAAAAGAAGAGGCGCAATGCAGACGGGGTCGGTCCGTCATAACGGGCGGCTCGTCCTAACTCTCCATCACCTTCAACCCCGGATTCACAATCAGCCTCGCCTCGGTCACCCGCTGCACATCTTCCGCCGTCAGCCCCGGAGCCACTTCCTCCAGGACCAGCCCGTCCTTCGTCACGCGGATGTACGCCATCTCCGTCGCAATCGTATCCACCACGTTCACGCCTGTGAGCGGTAGCGTGCACTTCTTCAGAATCTTCGGAGCCCCTTCGCGCGTGGTGTGCTCCATCGCCACGACAACGCGCCGCGCCGCGGCGACCAGGTCCATCGCCCCACCCATCCCCTTCACCATCTTCCCCGGAATCATCCAGTTCGCGATGCTTCCCGACTCATCGACTTCCATCGCGCCCAGCACACTCAGATCAATATGCCCCCCGCGAATCATCGCAAACGAATCAGCACTCGAAAAATATGAGGTCCCCGGCATCTCGCTGACCGTTTCCTTGCCCGCATTGATGAGGTCAGGGTCCTCCTGCCCCTCGACTGGATAGGGCCCGATCCCCAGCATCCCATTCTCCGACTGCAGCGTGACCTCGATCCCCGCGGGCACATGATTGGCAATCAACGTAGGCATCCCGATACCAAGATTCACATAGAACCCATCGCGCAACTCGCGCGCAATCCGCTTTACAATCCGTTCGCGCTTATCGTCGTCTTTCCCAGGTTTGTTCATGTTCGTTAATTGACATCCAATCGTTCCGCCGCGTTGTCATCCGGAAGCGCAGCCCAGGACGCCTGTACTCGAAGCCCCAGCACAACTACCTCAGGGATAGCTCCCTGCGCGCTCGCTCTCAAACAGCCTTCCGCACCGTTCGTCTCTCAATTCTCCGCTCGTACAACTCCCCCTGAAAAATCCGTTTCACATAAATTGAAGGCGTATGAATCTGATCCCCATCCAACTCCCCCACTTCGACCAAATGCTCCACCTCGGCAATCGTGATCGTCGCCGCCGTCGCCATCAGCGGATTAAAATTCCTCGCCGTCTTTCGATAAATCAGATTTCCTTCGCGATCGCCCTTCCACGCCTTCACGAACGCAAAATCCGCCTTTAGCCCGCGCTCCATCACGTAAGTGCGCCCCTCGAACCCGCGTGTCTCTTTGCCCTCGGCGACAATCGTTCCGACACCGGTCGGAGTATAAAACGCAGGAATCCCCGCGCCGCCCGCTCGAATCCGCTCCGAAAATGTCCCCTGTGGCACCAGATCCAGCCGGATCGTTCCCTTCAACACCATCTCTTCCAGCAACTTGTTCTCGCCCACATACGACCCGATGTGATGCACAATCTGCCCCGCCGCAAGCAGCAATCCGTTGCCCACGCCATCCACCCCGACGTTGTTGCTGATCGTGTGGAGATTCCTCGTCCCCTTACGCACCAGCGCGCGAATCAGATTCTCCGGCATCCCGCACAGTCCGAAGCCGCCAAGCATGATCGTCGCGCCGTCAAACACGTCGCGGATGGCTTCATCCGCATTGCCCACAACCTTATTCATAGCGTGAGAATTCTAAACGAAAATTGCACGCAGAGGACATTCCGCGCACTTCCGCTTCCGTCTCGGCAAATAATCATTTGACAATCTGATGACAAGCTCAGCATATCCAACCTGCGCCGGGAGCATCAAACGCTGTAGATGACGGCAAGCAGCTTTTGAAGATGTTTGCTCTGGCATGAAAGAAGCGGTGAGAAACACTCTACGCAGAGCACACGGGAGCGAACCTGCTTCCGTGAAATGCGGCAGCCCGGTTGCAAGCCCGGACGGAGGGCCAGATGGCCCCAATCGATGAATTCGACAAGAAGTTGGAACAAATGATTCACGAACTCGCGCTCCGCATCCTGGTTCCGCGATGGAATGAGTTTGACGCCGTGTGGGAATCCGCCAACAAAATCTGCGACCGCTACCCACTCAAGAAGATCGCCTGACATCGAAGCCGGTAAATTCATTCCAGCGCTCAACGGGTGCTCTGCTTGGCGCTCGCAGTCTTGGAGCCTGGTCAAAGTACCGAGAGCTACCTCTTCTTCATGGGCGCCTTCCGCAACTGGTGTGCCAGCTCAAACTCCTCTGCCAGTTGCCGCGTCGCCAGGTTCTCCCGGATATGCGCCAATCGCTGCTCCACCTTCCACAGCGTCCTCTCCAGATTTGTCTTGTTGGTGATCGCGATATCCCGCCACATCGAATATGGACTCGCTGAGATCCGCGTCATCTCCTGCAACGCTCGGCCACCCGCTGGCAGCAACGGAGCTTCCTCTCCGAACTCTTCCACCAGCGCAGCTGCCAATGCGGTCGAGATCATCTGCGGAACGTGACTGATCCACGCGCACAGCCGATCATGCTCCTCCGCCGACAGCATCGCGACCCGCGATCCGATCGTGTCAATCCACCCCGCCAACTCCGCGAACAGCCCTTCATTCAAATTCTGATCGGGCAGCGGTGACAGGAACCAAACCGCCTTGTGAAACAAATCCGCATCCGCGTAATCGACGCCACTCATCTCTTTTCCGGCCATCGGATGCCCCGCCAGAAACCGTTTCCCCGCATTCTTCCCAAACACCTTGATCGCCCGCTCCACGACCGCAGTCTTCGTGCTCCCCACATCGGTGAGCAACGTCTTTGCCGGAAGCGCAGGCCCAATTCGCTCGATCAGATCGATGATCGCCAGCACTGGGGTCGCCAGCACCACCACCTGGCTGCCGCGGACCGCGTCTCCCGGATTCGCGGTTCCCCCATCGATCGCGCCGCGCATGCGCGCCCGCTCCAGCGTTCCTTCGCGATCGCATCCCACAATCCGCCCCGCAAATTTCTTCTTCCGGAGCGCGAGCCCCAGCGACCCGCCGATCAGCCCCGTCCCAATAATCGTGATTTGCCGAATCGACATAAGGGCAGGCCAACCGCCGAGCACGCTGAGGTCGCAGAGAACAGAACGATAAACCAAAGAAACGGACAGCCTGCAGCAGCCAACGGCCGCAGCAGAAAGCACCCTGATTGCGAATGAAACTCCAAAATAGCTCGGCGTTCTCGGCGCTGAAAACTCTTAGCTGATTTTCCGTCCCACCGCCGGCGCAATCATCCGCAACTCATCCATCAGCTTCGAGAACTGCTCCGGGAACAACGACTGCGCTCCGTCCGACCAAGCCTTGTTCGGATCGCAATGCACCTCAATCAGCAAGGCATCCGCACCCGCGGCCACCGAGGCCCGCGCCATCGGCGACACCTTGTCGCGCCGCCCTGTCCCGTGCGACGGATCCGCCGTCATGGGCAAATGCGACAACTTATGAATGATCGGGATTGCTGAAATATCCATCGTGTTTCGGGTATAGGTTTCAAACGTTCGTATCCCACGCTCGCACAGGATCACGTCGTAGTTCCCGCCCGCCATGATGTATTCCGCCGACAACAGCAACTCTTCCAGCGTCGCCGCGATGCCACGCTTCAGCAGCACTGGCTTGCGCACTTTGCCCAGCTCGCGCAGCAGATTGAAGTTCTGCATGTTGCGCGCGCCCACTTGCAGGATGTCCACGTACGGCAACATCATCGGAATTTGCGAAATCTCCATCACTTCGCTGATGACCAACAGCTTGAATTTCTCTCCCGCCTCGCGCAGTAACTTCAGAGCCTCTTCGCCATGCCCTTGAAACGAATATGGCGAGCTTCGCGGCTTGAACGCCCCGCCGCGCAGCACCTTTGCGCCAGCCTTCGCCACGGCCTCGGCAGTCGAAAGAATCTGCTCTCGCGATTCCACCGAACACGGCCCCGCCATCACCACAATCTCGTTCCCGCCCACGTCGATCCCGTTGGCCAACTTGACGATCGTTCCCTCTGGTCGAAAACTCCTCCCCGCCAGTTTGTAAGGCGAACTGATGCGATGAACTTCCTGCACCCCCGGCAACAGCTCGAGATTGCGAATATCAAAATCAATCCCCGACCCGACCGCTCCCAGCACGGTCATCCGCGCCCCCGTAGAGCGGTGCACTTCAAATCCGATCTTCACCAGGTGCTCGATCACCTGCTGAATCAGCTGCTCGTCCGCGCCTTCCTGCATCGCCACAATCATAAGAATCTCTCGTGTGAGTTTGGTCTTGAGCTTTTAGCTCTCAAGGACGTCCTTGTCTTTCCCAAAAGCCTTGGCATTCCGAGCGAAGTCGAGGAACCTGCTTCTCCTCTCCCAGCAACCCCTCAATCATTCACTTCCGAATCGAACTCCGTGCCCGCCTCCGCTGCTTCTGGCTTGGACACGATCTCTTCCTTCTGCACATTCCGCATCACGTCAATAATGCGCTCATAAATCCGCACCAGATCTCGCCCAGCCAGCGGCCCCCGATTCGCTTCCTGTACATGTTCAAAAACAATGCGCTCCCGATCCGGCTCATAAATAGGCAACGAGGTATCGCGCTTGAGCTTGCCAATCGCCACCGCAGCCCGAGCCCGCTCGCTCAGCAGTTCCACGAGCTTCCGGTCGAGCTCATCAATTTTCTTTCGCCAATCCTCGATGTCCATGAAAAGAAGCCTTCAGCCATCAGTAAATTCAGATCACGGGGATTCTCCCCCGGTTACGAGGCGGGTGCCCCATATCTCGCGTCCTTTGAGCGCCGTGGGGATTTTGAATGAGCTGAGGGCGGAGAGCTGAAAGCCGAAAGCCCGCTCACAAACTCCCCCACAGCCGCAGCCTCTCGTCCGCGATTCCGCTCCACGGTTTCCACGATCGCGCTGCCCACGACCACCGCGTCGGCAAACTCGCCGACTTCGGCGAACTGTTCCGGGGTCGAAATCCCAAATCCCAGAGCGATCGGCAACTTGGTGACGCGCCGCAACCGCTTGACCAACTTGCGCGCATCGTCGGCGAGTTGCTGCCTGGCTCCCGTCACGCCCGTCCGCGACACCGCATACACAAATCCCCGCGAAGCCTCCGCAATGCGCTTCAGTCGATCATCCGGACTCGTGGGCGCGGCTAGAAATACCGGAGCCAGATCATTCCCTCGCATCGCCCGCAAATATTCCTCGGCCTCTTCCACTGGCAGATCTGTAACCAGCGCTCCGTCCACTCCCGCAGCCCGCGACACTCTGCAGAATTTCTCCATCCCCATGCGCAGAATGGGATTGAGATAGGAGAACACAATCAGCCCCGTGGATTGCGCATGCTGCCGCACCTCCGCCGCCAGCGTCAGCACCTGCCCGAGCGACGTTCCGTGTTTCAAAGCCCGCTCGCTGGCCCGCTGAATCACCGGGCCATCCGCCACAGGATCGCTGAATGGCACGCCTAACTCAATCACGTCCGCCCCAGCCTCGATCGCCGCCAGCACGATTTCCCGCGTCGTCGCGAGATCCGGATCTCCGCAAGTCACATACGCCACCAGTCCGGGCTTGCTATAAAAAGTAAGAGGCATAAGAAGAATGGAGATCGCATGAATTCAGACTGCAGATTTTAGATCTCAGACTGAAAACTCGTATCCTCATCGGAATCGGCAATCCAAAATCCTCAATCGAGGTTCAGGTTCTCCCGCATAATCCCAATATCCTTGTCCCCGCGCCCCGACACGTTCACAATCACCACCTCGGAGTTTTTCATCGTCGGCGCTCGCTTCACGACTTCCGCGATTGCGTGCGCCGACTCCAGCGCCGGAATAATTCCTTCCGTCCGCGCCAGCAAAGTCACCGCCTTCAGGGCCTCCGCATCCGATGCTGGTACATACTCCGCCCGCCCCGCATCGCGCAACGCCGCGTGCTCCGGTCCAATCGAGGGATAATCCAGTCCTGCGGACACCGAGTGCGTCAGCGCAATCTGTCCCCCCGAATCCTGCAACACGTACGAGAACGTGCCCTGCAAAACTCCCGGCGATCCGCCTCGAAAGCGCGCCGCATGTTCCCCAAGCGCCTCGCCGCGCCCACCAGCCTCCACTCCGATCAACTGAACTTTCTTATCCTTGATGAAATCGTAAAAAATTCCGATTGAATTCGATCCTCCGCCCACGCAGGCGATAATCGCCGCCGGCAACTTTCCCTCCGCCTTTAAGATTTGCGCTCGCGCCTCGCGCCCAATCACGCGATGAAAATCCCGCACCATCGTCGGATAAGGATGCGCCCCCAACACACTTCCCAACAAGTAATGCGTCGTCCTCACATTCGTGACCCAGTCGCGCATCGCCTCATTGATCGCGTCCTTCAGCGTCCGCGACCCCGACTCAACTCCTCGCACTTCCGCCCCCAACAGCCGCATGCGGAACACATTCAACTCTTGCCGCCGCATGTCCTCCGTTCCCATGTACACGACGCACTCAAACCCCAGCAGCGCGCAAACGGTCGCCGTCGCCACCCCGTGCTGCCCCGCGCCGGTCTCGGCGATCACGCGATGCTTCCCCATCCGGTCGACGAGAAGTCCCTGTCCCAGGCAGTTGTTGATCTTGTGCGCGCCGGTATGCAGCAGATCTTCGCGCTTCAAATAAATCCTGGCCCCACCCAATTTATGCGTCAGCCGCCTCGCAAAAAACAACGGCGTGGGACGCCCCGCATAAGTCCGCAGCAACTCCTCAAGTCGTTTTTGAAATTTCGAATCGCGTTTCGCCTTCTCATACTCGCGCTCAAGCTCGTCAAGCGCAGCCATCAAAGTCTCCGGCACATACCGCCCGCCGTAAACTCCAAACCTCCCCGGCTCGTGCGCAGGAGTCGAAGCTGGCTTAGCAGAAATCCGTGGATGCCCCATCCGAGCCGCGTTTTTTGCGGCTCGGATGGAGTTTTTGATTTTGGCAGTCTGTGGAAGCGTTGCCATCCCTAACTCACCTTCCGATCGATCTCTCGCACCGCCCGCACGAACGCCCGCACCTTCCCCGGATCTTTCTTCCCCGGTCGCGCCTCAACCCCCGACACCACATCCACTCCCCAGGGTTTCAAGATCGCAATCGCCTCGGCAATGTTCTCCGCTGAAAGTCCACCCGCCGCCACGACTCTTCCGATCCTCTTGATTTCGGCTACCACTGGAGCAGCCGCATCCCAATCGAAAGTCTCCCCAGTCCCTCCGTGCTTAGCCGCAGATCCAGAGTCGACGAGAAATGCTCTGACCACATCTAAATGCCACACCATCGCCTGGCCTTGCGGATTCGGATGATGCATCGAAATCGCCGCCAATACCTTGACATGAGGCCGACTCCCAACGACCAGATCTGCGACCCGCGGATCTTCATTGTCGCCGTGCATCTGCACAGCCGAGATCCCAGTGCCATCGATGACTGAGCCGATCGTTCCCTCATTCTCATTCACAAACACTCCCACCTTCTCCACACTCTCCGGCAGTTTCGCCACAATCTCCCGCACCGCCTCAACGCTCACGTTCCGCGGACTCTTCTCATAAAACACGAACCCCACCGCATCCGCCCCCGCTTCCACCGCAACGAGCGCATCCTCCAGATTCGTCATCCCGCAGATCTTTACCCAAGTCATGAAAACCGTTTTTCGTTCCGCGCTTGTCGCTCCCAGTTCGCCGAATTGTCAATTTCGGGTCAAAAGGAAGGCCGACTTCACCGGCCGATGAGTGGCCGGCTCGCCTCGCTCGGAACCCGCATCAATTCCCGTAGGGCATCTCCGGGCGAATCCGCCCGCATCAGCGACTCGCCCACCAGAAACGCGTCATACTTCGCCGCCCGCAGCCGCGCCACGTCTACGGCAGAATGAATTCCGCTCTCCGCCACTCGCACCACATCTGCGGGAAATCGCTCGGCCAACTGAAACGCCGTCTCCAGATCAACCTTAAACGTGCGCAAATCGCGTGTATTCACGCCAATCAAATCGCATCCTGCATCCAGCGCCCGCTTCAACTCTTCACCGTCGTGCACTTCACACAGAACATCCAGCCCATGCCGCCGTGCGCTAGCCGCAAGCGTACGCAACTCCTCCGAAGACAGGGCTGCCACAATCAATAAAACCGCATCGGCCGAATGCGCCCGCGCCTCGACCAACTGAAACTCATCTACAATAAAATCCTTGCGCAGGCAGGGAATTGCGACTGCTCCTGAAGCCTCCTCGAGATTCCTCAGCGACCCTTGAAAGAATTCTTCATCCGTCAGCACGGAAAGCGCCGCTGCCCCCGCAGCCTCCAGTTCCCGCGCCAGTCCCGCCGGAGGAAAATCCGCCCGAATCAAACCCTTCGACGGCGACGCTTTTTTCAACTCCGCAATCACCGCCACTCCGTCACGGCTTTTCGCCTGCAGCGCCCGCCGAAACCCGCGCGGCACATGCATTTCGGCCCGCCGCTCCATTTCGCGCCAGTCCGCCACGCGCTTGGCTTCCGCCACCCGCACCCGCGAAGCCGCAACAATCCGCTCAAGAATGGCAGCCATAACGAATCTTTTGATTATAGGGGAAAGTCGCGGGTGCCCGTCCTTCTCGCGCACTTTAGGAGAGGTTGGGGATTGGGACCTTCCCTCAAACAGAAATCACGCCCAAGCAAGGTTGACTCTCGATCTCACTGACAAATTTCCCGCGACTCCTTATAGGGCTTCTCCATCACCGGCGGATAGTTGATCTTCCGCGCATCCATCCACTGCTCCAACAGGGTGCCGCCATACTTCGACCCGGCACCCGGATCCCTCGCATACACCGGATCGCTTTTCGCTAACCTCCAGGGTCACGAGTTTCGAGCCCTTCTTCTCCAGAAGATCCAGCCCATCCGCCAGGATCGTGCTGCTAAATGTTCCTCGGTGCGCTCCCGCGGTTTTTGCCGACCAAGACGGGATGATCCTCTCACTGCTTGCTCCCTCAGCCCAATAGCTGCTTCGTGCCAGAACGGTGGCGCCGGCGGTGTCTTTCGATTCCGCTCGCAATCGCACTCGAATCTGATGCAGGCCGGGATGCGGGCTCTTAGGCGCGAAACTCAAAAGGTACCGGCTGTGCAGATGATTGGTGAAGTCGTTCATTCGCACTTCAAATTTCTTCCGCGTCGCGAAAAGCTCATACTCTCCACCGGTCATGGAAGCGATGGTGCTCGGAACATTTTTCTTCATGGCCTGTGCGGTGCGGTAGAGAAGGTCCAGGAAGTTAACGCCCTGGTGCATCTCGTTCTTGTTGGTTCCGCGGCCCGTATCGAGAATGTTGGAGAGAGCCGGCGAAAACGCCAGCGCGTACATCACGGCGTTGCTCTGCCCGATCGCCGCCACAGTGTCCTCCAGCTTTACGTGGCTGCCATGGTCGCGGGTTTCACTGATCAGCAGGAGCACGCGTAGCCGCTCCAGCGGTTCCTTTTTGAGCAGGTTCACCGATGAGTCGATCACATCCAGGATCGCTGCCCCGTCATCTCCAGGCTGCAGGTCCTTCAAATCGTCTTCGACCAGGCTGGCGTCCTCGGTGAAATTCCTCGACACTTCAACCTGGCTGTCAAACTCGACCACCGCAACTCTGGCGGTTCCCAGCGCAAACAGCGGGTCCAGCATCGACTTCAGACCCTGCATTCGTGGAAACTCGTAGGCAGCTCGTCGACCCCGCTGAATCGCAACGACCAGCGAGATCGGCTGCGCTTCCGGCGCTTCGTCCAGGCGCACGGCCTGCTCAACGCCATCGTCTTCCACGAGGAAGTCCTTTGCCTGCAGCCCATACAGGATTCCCTCTTGCTGGTCTTTGACCAGCGCAGGAATCAGCACAAGATTGGTTTGGGTACGGAGAGTGGTTTCTTGCGGAAAGGCGATGGTGCCGAGGAGCAGTAGGAGGAAGCATGGTGCGGCGCGAGGCAGACTATCCTGCCTTGCGGTGCTCGCCGCCCAGAACTTCATCCAGCGCATTGGCTAATAGATGCGCCCGCTTCTGGTAATCGGTTGCCCCGTTCTCCTGGTGTTTCTTCTTGAGCAGATGGTATTCGTCGGCAATATTCAGCGCAGCCAGCACGGCCAGCCGCACTGTATCGATCGTGTTGGTCGCCTCGGCCACGGCGCGCATTTTGGAGTCCACGTACTCGGCGAGCTTGAGAATGTACTCCGGATCGGATCCTCGCAGGTTGTACGCCTGGTCGAAGATCTCCACTCGAACGCTTGAGTTTTGCGGGTCCCGCACCATTTGATCTTTGGTCGCCGTAGCCATAAACTGTTTCCTCCCTAGGGACGTACTTGCTGAATCGCTCAGCAGCGGCTGTCAGCTGGCTTGAGCAATTGACTCGATCTGTTCCAGCATCTTTTCGACGCGCCCGCGGATCTCCTCCCGCTCTTTCTTCAGCCGAACAGTCTCGCGGCGCAGGGATACCAATTCCTGTTCCCGGTCCTCCATTTGCTGGCGTAGCCGCTGCGCATCGTGTTCGGCGGCAGCCTGGGCCTGTCGTGCCGCTTTGTACAGCTCTATGGTGCGATAAATTTTGTCTTCGAGCGCCTGAAAATCGTCCGTCGGAACCTGATCTGCCACCTGCTCGACCGCATTCAAAGCCATGATTGCACTCTTCCCTGCTAGGATTTTTGAAACTTCCTCGCAGTATACTCCACATCTTTGTGGACAATCGCGTTATCGTTTGACCGGATCCGGACAGACCTGGCAGGCGGGATTGGGTATAATTTCTGCTGCCGGGAGGCCGACTATGAAACCCCTCTGTCTCGCCCTAGGATTGTTCTTCGCGCTGGTAGTTCTCCCATCCGCGAGCGCCGCCAAGACCAAGGTTGAACTTAAAGATGCTCAGGGCAAAGATGTCGGTAGCGTAACGATTTGGGATCAAGGCCCGGGTGTTGCCCTCGAGCTCCGCTTGCATGACCTTACACCCGGAGAGCACGCTATCCATTTTCACCAGACCCCCAAGTGCGAAGGCCCCGACTTCAAATCGGCCGGTGGGCATTTCAATCCGGAGAACAAGAAGCACGGGTTCGATAATCCAGAGGGCCACCACGCCGGCGACATGACGAATTTCACTGTCGGGGCCGATGGCAAAGCCAGTGCTCGAATAGAAGACAAAGAGGCAACGCTCAAGGATGGTTCGCACTCCCTCGTCAGTAACGGAGGTGCGGCGATTGTAGTCCACGCCAAGGCCGACGACTATAAGACCGACCCGTCGGGAAACTCAGGAGACCGGGTGGCTTGCGGGGTGATCACGAAGTGAGACTGACGTGGCCAGAGCCGCCTCGGCTGTCGTGTGAACAATGATTTTGCCACTTGGAGCGCAACGAGTAACCTGCTGTTCGCCAGCAGCCTGCTTGCGTTATGGCGTGCTGATAGCGAATTCAATTGCGCAACTTGCCCAACCGGTGCGCCGCTTCATCCAGCGTTTCCGGCTTCTTGCAGAACGCAAACCGCACCTGGCGCGCTCCATCCCGCGGGTCACGATAAAAGCTCGATCCCGGCACGCAAGCCACCCCAATTTCCTGCACCAGATACTTTGCAAAAGTGACATCGTCGCTAAACCCGAAGGCAGAAATATCCGTCATAATGTAGTAAGCGCCGCGCGGACGGAAGCATCGGAACCCGGCCGTCGTCAGCGCGGGCATGAGATGATCGCGCCGCACACGGTATCCCTCGGCCAGCTTCGCGTAATACTGGGCTGGCAAGCTTAGCGCCGTGGCGCCCGCTTCCTGCAAGGGCGCCGGTGCGCCGACTGTCAGAAAATCGTGTACCTTGCGGATCGCATTCGTGATTTTCTCTGGCGCAACGGCCCATCCCACGCGCCATCCCGTGACGCTGTAGGTCTTCGACATCCCATTGATCGTGACGGTTCGCTCGCGCATTCCTTCGAGCGACACCATGGCGACATGCTCGGTCCCTTCGTACAAAATGTGCTCGTAAATCTCGTCGGTAATGGCCAGCACGTCGAACTCGACGCACAGGTCGCGGATCAACTCCAATTCGGCGCGCGTGAAGACCTTACCCGTCGGATTGTTCGGCGTGTTGAGAATGATCGCCTTGGTATGTTTGTCGAAGGCGCGGCGCAATTCTTTGTCGTCGAACGTCCATTCGCCGCCGTCGGTCGCAGGCGGACGCAGCTTTACAAACTTCGGCTTGGCCCCGCTGAGCACAGAGTCCGGTCCGTAGTTTTCGTAGAAGGGCTCGAAGATCACGACTTCATCGCCAGCATTGCAAACCGCAAGCAGAGTCGAAATCATCGCTTCCGTCGATCCGCAGCACACCGTGATCTCTTTTTCTGGATCGACGGTGATCCCTTGCCAAACGCCCATCTGCCGAGCAATTGCGTTCCGCAGATTTTTCGCGCCCCAGGTAATCGCATATTGATTCACGTCTGCCGCAACGGCTTGTTGCGCGGCCTGTTTGATCTCTTGAGGAGCAGGGAAGTCGGGAAATCCTTGGGCGAGATTGACGGCGCCATGCAGCATCGCCTGGCGCGTCATTTCACGGATGACGGACTCTGTGAAATGGCCGACTTTGTCGCTGAGGAACTGTTTGCTGGACGCGGCCGGGCGGAGCGGGGGAGCTGCCGGCGCTCCATTTCTCTTGTTCTTATTCTTAGTCGAAGGGTTCTTGGGGCTTATTGAAACACGGTTTGCCATAAAGGGCAGACTAGCATAGCTCGGAGTAGCGCCGCCGACCGCTGCAAGGGCGAGTCGGCCCTCGCACAGCCGGCGAGACACCGGCGCTCGAGGACCGCCGCTTTCAGGGCTTGAATCCGACGCTTTGCCAGAGTTCGGCAGTGTGATACATGGTCCCGCCGGTGATCACATATTCGACATTTCTGATGTTGTGAATGTCGTCGAGAGGATTGCCGTTCACCAGAATCAGGTCGCCGCGCTTTGCGTTCTCGATGGTGCCCGATTCTTTATCCAAACCCATCGCCCGTGCGGGCACGATCGTCGCGGCTTGGATGGCCTCCAGCGGCGTGAATCCGGCCTGCACGTACAGTTCGATTTCGCGGTGCAGGCTGTGGCCGGGGACGGTTTGATCCGTACCGGCTACGACCGGAATCCCCGCTCGATGCAGCGCTCCGACGATCGCTAATTCCTTTTCGAACACCTTTTCGTCAATTTCCGACCGCTCTGTCGGCGGCGCGACGTCGGTGAGTTGCTCGGCGAGTTCGGGAGCGACCTTGTTGACGCCGGGTTCAAACGTGGCGGGAGGTTTTGCCGTCGTCGCGGTATAGAACTCGAACAACGCCATGGTCGGATCGACGACAGTGTGATGTTCCTTCAGGAACAATAGCGCCTTCTGCGCGTCGGCAGAGTCGAGGTCAAGATTGGCCGTGGCCTTCATCTTCTCGATCCGGCTCATCTCGGAGGGGTACGGGGAGTGCATGATATCGGCGATGAATTCGATGTGGTTGATCTGATCTTGCCCCGCTTCAATCGTTTGGTACGCGTTCAATCCTTCCGGGACGTGTCCGGTAACCGTCATACCCAGGCGATGCGCCTCATCGGCGACAATCTTCAGTTCTTCGAGTTTCACCGAACTGTAAATCTTCATTTGCTGGAAGCCCGCTGCGTGATAGCGATCGGTCCACAGGCGCGCCTGCTCGGGGGTGTCGACGCGTTCGACGCCGATGGTAAGCGGGCCCGTACCGTCGACGATGCCCGCTAACAGCAATCTCGGACCGAGCCCGCGACCTTTCGTGATGGCGTCGCGCACGGCGGTGATGAATTCAATCTCGTTGCCGCAATCGCGCACCGTGGTCACGCCCGCCGCCAGGTAGATTGGCCCCCATTCAACCTGCTCGAAGTGGGCGTGCATATCCCAAAGGCCGGGCAGGATGGTTTTGCCGTGCGCATCCACGATGTTGGCATGCTTGGGAATCCTCACCTTCGATCGCGGACCGACGGCGAGGATGCGTCCCTTGCGAATCACAACCGCCGCGTCGGCAATCGGAGCGGCGCCCGTACCGTCAATCAGGGTGCCGCCGACAATCGCGATCGTCGATGCGCGGCTGCCCGAAATCCCATTTGACACCTCGGCGAGGGCGCTCATGCCATCCGCGCCTGCCCGTCCCACGAAATCGCCCAACGCACTCTCGTAGCCGTCGCGAATCGCTTCAAAGTGATCGAATTCTGCGTCGGTGGTGACGGCGGCGACGAGTTTGCGATTCGCATCAAACCAAAGCGTTTCGCGTCCCCAGATCAGACCCTCGATGGTGAAGCGGTCGAGTTTCTCATCTTTTGTGCCCACTCGAACTGTGTCCCGGCCGCGCGATTCCACTTTTACGCTGCCGCTTGGAAGCGTCGCCAGTTGTGCCGGGGAGCCATGCGTGGCCCAGTAGCGCACCATCAGCATTTGCATGGTCGTGGGAGCATATCCTCGAATGGTGAAGAAGGGTCCGGTGGGCGCCGCGGAAGCGCTCTGCTTGGTACGAGTGCGGAACTGAACTTTGCCGGCGTCGACGGTTATGGCCTCGTCAATTGACACCGGGCGCGCGGTCTGGCCTTTGATCTCAAATGCCTGCGGAGTCAGGTCCTGCGCCCCGCGAAACGTCGCCGTCAGCGGAACCGGCGTGCCCCGGTCGGTAAACTTGAAATCCATCTTCACTACGACGGAGTCGCCGTCGCGGCTGATCTCGTAGTTCTCTTGACCGATCGCCTGCTCAAATTTGTGCAGCGTAAACTTGCCCTGCTCAACGATCCCAGAGGCTTCGGTCGTAGGTGGTTGAGGAGAACCGATTGTATTGGCACCAGCGGCAGAAAAGACAAAGCTAGCCAAAACCGGAAAGAGGAGCTTCTGAATTTGTTTTCGCATGGGTAGACGAATTCGTCGAAAGTATCGGAAGACGCCGTTCTCGTGAACCATAGAGGCCACAGAGGGCTTTCTGGCTCCGTGTTCCTGTGACCTCTGTGGTTAAGATTCCAAGTTGCTCACCGTCGAGAGGCTCAACTCTCCTTCACCGCGATCCCCAACTCCCGCAACTGTCGCTCATTCACCGGAGTCGGCGCATCCACCATTAAGTCGACCGCGCGCGCCGTCTTGGGGAAGGGGATCACCTCCCGCAGGCTTTCAGCGCCCGTCAAAATCATCACGATGCGATCCAGGCCGAGCGCGATCCCTCCGTGCGGAGGCGTGCCATACTCCAGCGCTTCCAGGAAAAATCCGAAGCGAGATTTTGCTTCTTCGTCTGTCATGCCGAGCGCGCGGAAAATTTTACGCTGGATATCCTGGCGGTGAATACGAATGGAGCCAGACCCGAGCTCCGTGCCGTTGAGTACCACGTCGTAGGCCAGCGCCCGCACCGCACTGAGCGGCGATCGCGGATCATTCACCGACTCCACACCTGCTTCCAGCAAGCTCATGTCCTGGTCGTGCGGTGAGGTGAACGGATGATGCGCGGCCATCCACTGCTTTTCGCCTTCATCCCACTCAAACATCGGAAAATTCGTGACCCAGAGGAAGCGAAAATCTTTCGCTGGATCGCCGCTTTTCTTGAAAATTCCGTGTCGCTCCGCATATTTCTGCGCCAGCGCCAGCCGCAACAGTCCCGCCGACGCATAAATCGCGAGTTCTGCGGGTGTAACCTTGCGGTTTGACGGCATCGCCGTCTGCGCCTCACCTTGCGCCGAACCGGCGACCAGCACGATAAGATCCCCCTCTTCCAGGGCTGTCTTGTTGGCGATTGCGGCCGCGGCCTCGGGGAATTTGTTGGCGATGCGCTTGAAGTCTTCGAAAATCTTGGCGCCGCCCTTGGCGTGGAACATGGGCTTGATGTCGTCGCGCTCTTTGCGCGACAACTCGCCGACCTTGGGCGTTCGAATCGCGATCACCGGCAGATTCGCATTGATCGCCAGTTCCTCGAGATTCTCCGGCGTAAAGCAGTCTCGCACTTCGGTAAACGCGGGCAGGCGCAAATCCGGCTTGTCGATCCCGTAGAGCCGGATGGCCTCGTCATAATCCATGCGCGGAAACGGCGTCTGGATCGCGCTGCCTGCGGCCTGGAACGCCGCCGTGAGAAATCCTTCTACCACTTCCCACACCCGTTCTGGCTGCGGATACGACATCTCCAAATCGATCTGGGTGAACTCCGGCTGGCGATCGGCGCGCAGATCTTCATCGCGGAAGCAGCGCACGATCTGAAAGTACTTGTCGAACCCCGAGATCATCAGGATCTGCTTGAATAATTGCGGCGACTGGGGCAGCGCGTAAAACGTCCCGGGCTGAACGCGGCTAGGCACCAGATAATCGCGTGCGCCCTCAGGCGTGGACCGAGTCATGAAGGGCGTTTCAATTTCGAAAAATCCCTCGGCTGAAAGATAATCGCGGATCGCCTTCGCTACCTTGTGCCGCGTCTCAATGTTGAACTGCATCACCTCGCGCCGCAGATCGATGTAGCGATACTTCAGCCGCGTCTCTTCATTGGTCAGGGCTGTATCCGAGGGCAAAAACGGTGGCAGCTTCGACTCATTCAGAATGCGAATCTCTTTTGCCACCAGTTCCACTTCGCCGGTGGGAATGTTCTTGTTTACCGTGTCGGAGTCGCGCCGTTTCAACGTGCCGATCACAGCGATCACATATTCGTTGCGCAGAGCGTTCGCCTTGTCGTGGGCCGCCACGTCGAGTTCGCGGTTGAGCACAACCTGCGTCACTCCGGTTCGGTCGCGCAAGTCAATGAAGATGAGGTTGCCCAAGTCGCGCCGCCGGTTTACCCATCCCATCAGCACGGCGTTTTTGCCGGCGTCTGAGGCGCGCAGCGTCCCGCACATATGAGTCCGTCGAAGATCTCCTAAGAAATCAAGCAAAGTGTGTCCTTAAAGTGAGAATGCGGCAGAATGCCGAAACACAAGATTATAAACGCTCTTTACTTGCAAGGATTTGTAAGCAAAGCCGGAATGTGCCGGGCCGGGTTCCGAAAGAGATTTTGGTAGAACCGATGTCCTTCCGGCTATCCAGACGCCTTATCGCGCATCTACTATGAGTAAGATGGTTTTAGTCAGCCCTCCCGGCGAAGACGAGCAACTCGTGCCCTTCCCCCGGCTACTGGTCGAGTTGCCATCCGGGCCGCAAGTGTTCTTCGGCAATCTGCGCGACGCGCTGTTTCCGCGCCGACTTCCGCCGCTCGAACTCGGCTCCGCCCCTGCGCCTTTTTGGCCTGACGTATTCGTCGAACGCCCTTTGCCGTTGGGCCGTTTCGTGCAGTCGACCGCATATCACGTGGTTGCGTTCGCGCTGCTCATCGGATTCACTCGCTTTTTCGCATTGCAGCCTCAGGTGGTGGCGAGACCGACCTTCGATCATGCTCAAGTGATCTATTACCGACCCTCGGAATATCTTCCACCACTCGATACCCGCAGCCCGCAGGAGGCTCAACCCGCGAAGGCCGACCCGGAGTTTTCGCGCCAGCCGATTATTTCTGTTCCTGCCGAATCCGACAATCGCTCGCAGACGATCGTCACGCCACCCGACGTCAAGTTGAAACACGACGTCGCTCTGCCCAACATCGTGGCATGGTCGGACCGCATGGAGAAGCCACGGCTGGCGATTCCACCCGTCCCGCTGACCCCCGCTGCGGATATTGTCCGCATCGCTCCCCAACTGGAGAGTTCGGTCGTGGCCCCGACCCCCGACACTGCGCATCTTATGCAGCGGCGGGATTCGCCGACGCTGCAGAACTCGCTAGTCGCTCCGCCACCCGACCTGCGTAGTTCGAACTCGTCCGCCTTCCAGGCGCCGCAACCTGCCGTCGTTGCGCCTCCGCCAAGCGTCGAGAACGCGTCCTCTCGTCCGCTCGGCGAGCTGAACATGGGCCCGAGTTCCGTGATTGCTCCTGCGCCCCAACTTCCGGTCGCCGAACAGCGCGCCGTTCGCAGTTCTGGTCCCTCCGCGATCGGCAGCAGCGCTCCTCAACTCGTTCCTCCGCCTCCGTCGGTTTCTGCTGCAGCGTCGTCGGGGGACTTTGGAGCGCGGGGCCGTATGATTGCGCTGAACCTCCATCCCGCCGTGGGCGCTCCGCCGAGCCCGGCCGCCGGCAACCGTCGAGGCACTTTTGCCGCCACGCCCGAGGGCCACGCCGGAGCTTCAGGTTCGCCCGGTTCGGTCGCTGGAAACACTGGAGTTGGCGCCAATGGCAACGGCAACAACAAAGAGAACGCTGGATCAAGCAGGAAGGGCGCCGGTGATGTTCCCGCAGGTCTTTACGTGGGAAGCACAGCGACGAATCCATCGCCCGTTGCGGGCGATCCTAACGAATCTTCGACGAACTCCGTGAACCCGAACCTTATTGCGAGCGTGCGCCCGCCTCGCGTGACCAGTTCCCCTCGAACCATGCAGCCGGAAAGCGCGACCAAGCTTTCTGAACCAGAACGCGCCGTCTTCGGAAATCGCCGGTTTTATTCGGTCACGCTCAACATGCCAAACCTGAATTCAAACGGCGGCAGTTGGATCGTCCGCTTTGCGGAACTCAATCATGCGTCAAACGATCATGGCTCCCACGCTCAAAACCCGAATGAACCCGCAGAAAACATCACTCAGCCCGCCGCCACTCGTAAAGTAGACCCTGGATACCCTCTGCAACTGATGCAGGAGAACGTAGCGGGAACGGTAATCCTCTATGCGATCATTCACGCGGACGGAAC